>LSQX01375445.1_pt1 | contig 13828 bp, 11 predicted proteins | sample 654561 | NCBI WGS metagenome assembly LSQX01 (sample SAMN04489861, study PRJNA283612) | anaerobic digester metagenome | isolation source: 4 biogas reactors fed with cattle manure at either 37C or 55C with and... | place: Denmark: Kongens Lyngby | collected 2014 | reverse complement strand
CCTTCAAAGCTGGCGTTCATCGTCGCGATCGTCTTGTTCATCGCGCTGATGTTGTCGTTGGTCTTCTCGGACAGTTCAAGCTGGGAAAACTGCGCAAGCTGTGCGGTCATCTGCTGATTGTCCAGCGGCTCAAGCGGGTTTTGATTCCGCAGTTCCGTGATCAACAGATTCATAAAATCCAAGCGTTGTTTATCCGCCGAAACCAATTCCATCAGCAGTATCCTTTTATTTTAACCGTCAATCGTTGACACGCGGGCACTATCCCGCGAATTCATACCAAGCAATTAATGTGCCAAAGGCAGGCAGGCTTCGATCAAATCAGATATATCTGTTTTTTTATGAAAGACTTACAAAAGTTCACAAGGCGTCCGCTCCACGACGGGCGCGCTCAATATCTGGAAAGGGCGGCAAAAATTTCCGCACTGCTGGGCCGTGGTGCCGCAGCGGCACGTCCGATAACAAAACAGGAAGGGTCATCATGCGAACAAATACATCGAATTTTATTGGACCGTCCTATAAAAGATTAAAGGTTTGTATCAGATTCTGTCGAAACAATGTGTACTTTAATTATACGGAGCAGTACAAGAACGAGGACCCCCGTGTGAGATTGTAAACTATGGCTGTTGACAAAATTCTGCTTGTAGGAAAGCACTTTGAAGCACAACAATTGGTTCGTCCCTTTGCCGAGCGTCTCTATGCCGCCGATGACGCGGGGGATGTATTACAGCAGGTCGGTATTCTTGAACCCGACCTGATTGTCTTTGACGCCGCGGTCCCGAACGAGGCGGTCATCCAGTCCATTCAATCTCTCAGACAGGCCGCCGCGCAAACGCCGGTTATCGTGGTCCGCACCGAAGCCCATAAACACGACGAGCAGGCGCTGCGTCAAATCGGCGCTCTCGATATCGTGTTCGGTTATGAAGACGCCGGGCGGCTGGGGGTCATCATCGATCGATTGGCCGCCGGCGAAACAGAGATCGACGACCGGTATTTTGTTGAGGATTGCCCTCCCTCGGTCAGTATCGTCGGTAAAAGCCAGGCCATCCAGCGCACTCTCCGAATGATTCGACTGGTCGCTCAAAGCGCCTGCAACCCCATCCTGATCGTTGGCGAAACCGGCACCGGCAAAGAACTGGCCGCTCAGGCCGTGCATCTGATGCGCCACGGCAGCGACAGCAAATTCGTCGCCGTCAATTGCGCCGCTCTCACAGCCAATCTGCTGGAAAGCGAACTGTTTGGCCACGTCAAAGGGGCGTTTACCAGTGCTGATAAGGACAAAATCGGCCTGTTGGAACTGGCCGGCAGCGGCACGATCTTTCTGGACGAAATCAGCGAGATGCAGCCCGACCTGCAGGCCAAACTCCTTCGCGTCCTTCAGGAAAAGACCTTCCGCAAGGTCGGCGGCACCGAACAGATCGAATGCAAAGCCACGATTATCGCCTCCAGCAACCGCAACCTGCTCAAGGAAGTCGAAGCCGGCAAATTCCGACAGGACTTGTACTATCGCCTGTCCATCTGCCCGATTTGCCTGTCTCCGCTGCGCTGTCAGACCCGCAAAGAAGACATCCTGTTGCTGGCGGAGTTTTTTATCCGCAATTCCACAATCTGCCCCGAAAAGACCGGCCGTATCAAAGGCCTGACCAAGCTGGCCGCCGAAACCCTGCTCCGTCACAACTGGCCGGGCAACGTCCGCGAGCTGCGCAACGTCATCGAACGGGCGATTTTGCTGGAAGCCAGCGACCGCATCGGCACCAGTACGCTGATCTTGCACCCCGAACACTTCGACGCGCCGCAAGTCGTCGAAGGCTTAAAGGCTGGCCTGAAGGATTTCTCGCTCGAAAAAGCCGAAAAAGAGCTGGTCAAAAAGGCACTCGAAGAGGCCGGCTGGCAAAAGACCCGTGCCGCCTCGCTGCTCGGCATCACCCGCGCGACCCTCTACGCCAAGGTCAAGCAATACAACATTCAGGAACCCGCCGACGGCGCTCTCCAGCCGGTATAGGCAAAATGAGTAGGCTGAGCAATTATCCTCTTGCCTAATATGCTCGGCCGATGTACATTTTATGCATGGCAAAACCCATATTAACACAATCGTTTCGGGATTATTTTGCGCTGGTGGCCGATGCGACCTTCACGAATCCGTTCAGTGCCGAGCGGGGCGAGATTGACCGTCGCATCGCCGGGATGCTCAGCGAGCCGGACTGGCGTAAGGTCGTCCCCCGCGCCGTCGATCAGATTCATCGCAGGCTGATCCAGCTTGACGAGGGCGGCCCGCGGCGGATTCAGGACTTTGACGCCGCCGACCGGGACTTGATGACCTATACTTACCTGTTTGAGGCGTTTCATCGCTTTGCCAAAGAGTTTGACGAGCATATCCTCCGTCAGCAAAAAAACGGCAGCGATCCTGCCCCGGTCTCGTTTGCCGAAAAGGCCCTGGATTCGCTGATGCGTCGGGGGTTCACGCCGCAGCAGGCGGCACAGTACTTTGCCCTGTTCTATCAGATCCGCCGGGCGTTTTTCTTTATCGACACCGGCCTGGTCGGCCCCAGCGACTGTATGCGCAAGCTCCGGATGGACCTGTGGAACAATATTTTCACACAGGACATCCGACGGTATGAACGCTATCTGTGGGACCGGATGGAAGATTTTTCGACCCTGCTGGAAGGGGCGACCGGCTCCGGCAAAGGCGCCGCCGCGGCCGCCATCGGCAAAAGCGGCTTTATTCCTTATGACCCGCAGCGCAAACGATTTGCCGTCAGCTTTACCCAAACCTTCGTGGCCATTAACCTGTCTCAGTTTCCCGAAAGCCTGCTCGAATCGGAGCTGTTCGGCCACACCAAAGGCGCCTTTACCGGCGCGGTCAGCTCCCACAACGGCCTGTTGAGCCTGTGTGGGGCGCACGGTTCGATCTTTCTCGATGAGATCGGCGAAATCGACATCCCCGCCCAGGTCAAACTGCTCAAAGTCCTCGAAGAACGCACGTTCAGCCCCGTCGGCAGCCACGAAAAACTCCGGTTCGGCGGCCGTGTGATTGCCGCCACCAACCGCCCCATTGATGCGCTCCGCCGCGAAGGCAAATTCCGCGACGACTTCTACTACCGGCTCTGTTCGGATTGCATCCGTGTGCCCGGACTGGCCGAACGCATCGGCCAAAACCCCGAAGAACTGCCCGTTCTCGTCCGTCACTTTGTCGAGGTCATCACCGGCAAAGACATCCCCGACATTGCCGAGCGGGTGCTGGCCGTCATCGACGACCGATTGGGGCGGACGTACCACTGGCCCGGCAATGTCCGGGAGTTGGCGCAATGCATCCGCCGTGTGATGCTCAAGGAAAATTACGAAGGCGACCGGCTTGGCAGCGCCGATCCGTTTGAGGCCCTTTGTCACAAGATGCAAATCGGCACCGCAACCGCCGACGAAATCCTCGCCGCCTATCTGAATCGCCTTTACACTCTGCACGGCTCCTACGAAGCCGCCGCCCGTGTCGCCGGTTTGGATCGCCGCACGGTCAAAAAGAAAATCACGGATTTCTCAGACCCTACGCATTAGATGATTATGTGACCAACGTAATTGTTCTGTCTATCGACAAAAAAAGGGCGACTGCGGTCTTCACAGTCGCCCTTGACTCTATTCACTGGGTTGAGATTATAATTTTTTGCCGACGACGTTCTGGCTCATCGCTTCGCCGCCCATGCCGCCGCCCATGCCNNGCCACCCATGCCACCCATAATGCTGGCTGTCATCTGGCCGACCAGTCTTTCGCCTTCCAGGTTTCCTTTGAACGTATTGTCAAATGAGAAATCGCCGAAGCCCATCGAAACCACGAAGCTTACCGAATTGCCTTCGACCGTGATCTTTTCCACAGCAGTCGCGCCGAACATACCGGACAGGTCAGGATTGACGATGAGCCGCTGTACGCGGTCGCCGCCGCCCATGCCGCCGCCGCTAATGGTCAGCATCCATGTGCCTTCCAGCGGAGAACCGGCGGCTCGCTTGCCGGTAATGGCTGTCTCTTCGCCCTGCGGATTGGTCACTGTACCGGTCAGAACGTCCCCGGCCGCCGATACAACGTAGCGGGTGATGCGTTCCTGCTGAGGCTGGTCCTGCTGTTGGCCGCGGCCTATCATCCGGCGGGCAAAGGACAGCTTACCGTCTTTGTACTCGACATCTGTTAACTGAGCGGCGCCCATCGCGCCCTGGCCCATCGCACCGGCACCCTGCTGACGCTGGGGACGTTCACCTTCGGCGCCTTGCGGACGCTGGGGACGTTCACCTTCGGCGCCTTGCGGACGCTGAGGACGTTCACCTTGTGCACCACCGGCGCCACCAAGCGCACCCTGCTGACGCCCGCCCATGCCCTGGCCTCGCTGCCGGGTCCAAGTGGCTGCGATCTTGCCGGCTTCGTCGGTAGTCACCGAAAGGACGTTCACCATCTGGATTTCACCGCGGGTGGTCGTGATTTCCCAATTGCCGAGAATTGGAAGTGCCGAGCGGACATGTGTCCCCGTCATTTCGACCTCGCCGCGTTCGCTGGTCTGTGTGCCCGTCAATTTGCCGTCCTTGATCGTTCCGCTGAAACGCGATACCGTTTCGGTGTCGCGCATCCGCATGGTCTGGGAAAAGCTGAGCCGATCATTTTCAAACTTGACATCGTTCAGTTCGGTAATTCCCATCATCCCGATCATCTGGCCGACCAGCTTGCCGTCCTTGTCCAGTGACAGCGACAGAAGTGAGCCTGTCATTCCGCCTCGCATTCCGCCCATTCCTCCGCCCATTCCTTGGCCAGGGCCACCCATTCCCTGTCCCGGACCGCCGGCCGCCCCGCCCGCGCGCTCAAGCTGCCAGTCGCCGACAATATCCTTTGCCGTAGCCGCCATCGCCGGCAGCGTCAGGGACAAAACAATTGCCAGAATCCCCAAAAGTGTCATTCGCTTCATAACATGTGCCTCCAGATTAAGTTACAATTACACAAGAACCTCTCCCGACGCAGTCGGCGAGTATTGTCTTCAAGACTCTTCTCCATATTTGGGTTACACCAGAGGCCTTTTGATCCTCTGGCTCTTAAATATAGATGCTTGGCAATTGCCGTTGGTTACAACTTTTTTCTTTTTTTTACAGATGAGGACTTTTGACGATACGCAAAGAATACTTGATTGCGCTATAATCGATGATTTGGAAGGATTGTCCGGTAGCGTTTCAATTCCTTTTTCGCAATTTTTTCCCGCAGTGTCAATATCGCGAGAACCTTTTTTTTGAGGCGTGAGGTCAGTTTTTCTTCCGAACATCCTTGGTACTGCTTGAAAAACCGCAGTCGTTCCGTGCGGCTGAAGAAAAACGGCGCACAGACATCCAATGTCGCCAAATCAAAATACGGATAACGAAGCTTATACCGCAGCCGCGAGCCGGACGGATCAATGACCTGGAACCCCACCCCGTCCTCGGTCTTCTGCACGAGGATATTGCGCCAGTGATATTCGCTGTTGACATAGCCGCCCGCGTTCATCGTTTGGGTAAAGACGGCCAGCTTTCGGAGCAAGTCCCGTCGCTGCCGCGGCGTCAGCGATTGCAGCGGCCCGGCGATAAATATATCCAGCGTCATCGTATCCGAAACCTCTTCAATGACCAGGAACGACAGATTTTGCATTCCCCAATGCCTGTTTTGCCCATAGGCCAGCACCCGAGGCGCAAGTCCTTTTGCCGAAAGATTTTGTAGATTGTTAAATTCCACCCGCGCCCGGCTGCGTCCCAATAGCCCGCCGCGAAACAGAATCTGAAGCCGGTCATCCCAGCGCGGATAGCGGTAAATCTTGGCGTAACAACCCGGCAGCGGCGCAGGCGGGCTGAGCCGCCGCGTCTCCGTGGTGCGATCCACGACGAAGTCCTGCACAGCGAATCGCATCCAGTCGTCGGGCGTTTTCAGCCCTAACGCCTTAATTGCTTCTTTATAGTCTTCTGCGACAAAGCAGTATTTCATTGCCAATCCGTCAAATCGATCATCTCGAAGGCCATCATACCCCTGATCGCCCCTTGCCTCTACATCAAAGGGGAAATTATTTCCACATTTCGATATTTTTTACGCGCTCTGGACAACATAGCGGCTCATAATGATTTCAAGGAATTTTTTCTATCTATTTTTAAAAAAATGATTTATGATTCAAGTAGTCGATATAAAACAACGCTGGCACACAAATTGCTCATAAATCATGTAAGGCATCATCCATAATATAAACTGACGCAGAATCGAGAATTAATAATGACTACGACCGCGACCATACTGCCGACAGAACTGCAGCCGACCCGCACACAGACCTCGGAAGAACCCGCCCGTGCATCGCGCGCCCGGCCGCGGGAAGATAATAGCGACGAAGCCCAGAAAGCCGACACTAAGGACACCGGTCATTCTTCAGATGTGCGTACGCGTAACGGCGAATCGCGCGGCAGTTTTGAGGATACCCTCACAAAACGTCTCGCCGAACAACAGGACAAGGATCCGGATGCCGAGACGACTTCAAAAGAGGGTGCCTCTGAAACCGCCGTGCCGCTGGCAGCGGAAACTCAGGCTGTGTCTGCATTTGCCACACGCCCGTTTATGCTGGGAATCGAAAAACTCACCAAGATTGACCTTGAACAATCCCCCAAAACAGCCCAGAGGCACGTTTTATCGCCGTATTTCAGAATGCAGCGTCCCTCGGCCGCACAGTCAAATCCGACGCCACAGAAAAACACCGAATCGCAAGCGGCAAAGGAAAAGCCGATCCCTCTCATTGCTCGGCCAAACGGCCAATCCCAGACCAACGAAAAACCCGCCACCCAAGAATATACCCACTCGTCTGCGACTGAAAAGGAGTCGACATCGCTGAAAGCGAAACCCGAAAACACGGAATCATCGCCGCAGCGACCCGTCGCACAAACATCCATACGCTCGGAGCAAACGGCCCCAAATGCCGCTCAAAATGCTGACAACAAATCCGCAACGTCCGGCCACGCCGCCGTCAGCATCGCACAATACGCAAAAGCAGACGCTCCAAACGTTGACAAAAATCCTCTGCCGATGCAATCGGCGGCAATCCAGAGCCAAGTGTCGCAGAAAGAGGCCTCTGATGGGGGTCCTGAATCATCTCTGAAAGCCAACGACGCCGATCCCCCCAAGCCGAACCTCGAAAAGAAACTTCTCGCCGAGTCCCCGGGCGCCGGCTCCAAAAGCCCGTCGGCAATCGATGTCAAGGAGCAGGGCGTATCGGCAACGGAAGCCTCCAAGGTCATCGGCCGTACTGAATTTGCTTCGTCGGTCGTTTCCGCTGAAACATCCGTCCCATCGTCCGATGCCGCCAAAGGCCTCAGCCCCGTTGCCCCCGTTCGCCCCATCGACCAGATCGTCCAGACGCTGCAGCTTCGCACCTTTGGCGCGGAGTCCCAGGTGCGGATGATGCTGGCCCCCGATGACCTGGGCGCGATCCGCATTACCTTCCGCCAGATCGACAGCGAGATTGTCGGCCTGCTCGAAGTGCAGAAAACCGACACCCGCAAAGAGATCGAACGCTCCGTTGTCCAGCTTACCGCCGCGATGGAAACCGCCGGCCTTCAGGTCCGCCGCATCGAGGTCGTGCCGTGGAACAACAATACACAGAATAATCCCCAGCAGCCCCAACACGGCCGCAGCGACCTGTTCGGCCAGGACGTGGACCCGCGCAGCCACGAGGAAATGTACCGCTCCGCCGGCGACGGCGCATCTTCGCGTCACTCCAACAACGGAACGACAGACCCCATTGATACGGCCGCCCCATTAACAGGCAGTTCCAGTCCCGCCGAGACCGGCTTGAACTTATTCCTCTAAACCTGAGTGGTGATAGTTGGAGCGATTTCCCATCGGTCTGCTGCGCAGAGCCGATGCCACACCAACTGACAATGTTCAATGTAAAATGTAAAAAGTCAAATGCGTTGATTGATGTTTCGGTCATTTGAGCATTCGGATTTTGAATTTGTTTAGGATTTAGAATTTAGTGCTTAGAGTTTTCGGTTGCTGGGTCACTACGGCCCCCAATACCGCGGGTCCGTCTTCAGCCACTGGGACGAGAGGCTCTCGAACGCATCCTGCTCGCTGCCGACCAACCAGCAGCCTGACATTATGGAGAAATCGGCCATATCCACACGATAATCATTGTTCCAATCCCCCGCCAGCGGCTCAAGCACCTCAAAGGCCAAGGCGTAATGGGCCGATTCCGATGTGGGTGTGGGCAGATTTGACACGGTAATCTGATAGTCGCCCGTTTTTGTCAACCGAATATCCGCTTTCTCCAGATTATCGAGTGTCGGCGGTTGAGCTATCAAGGCGCAGCCGTCCGGGTCAAAGAGTTGCAGGTCTAAATTTGCAAGAGAGACAGAAAGTTCATCCTCGTGAATAACGCCGTCCAATGGCCCGCCCCACCGCGCTCTATCTTTCCAGACAACCCGGCGATGCCATGTGAGTGTCATCACAAGCCGCTGATGTTTGTGTGCGGTAAGCGTAAAGGTATGCGTTTGCCCCGGCCCCAGCGTCTGATACGCCCAGCCCTTCGGGGCGTTGGTGGTCTGGCCGGGGATTATTTTCGGGGCACAAAGTGTTTCAAAGGCACGCAGGGCGTCCAGCCGTCCATAACCGCGGTCGGTGTGCCAAGTCTGATTGGCCGGGTCGGTCCAGTTGCCCGATTTGTCGTCAATATTCGGGAACGTCGAATTGACCATTACCGCCTTGATGACCTCACTGCGATTTGCATCCCGTTGCCCGTCCATCTGGGCATACTCCAGCAGCACTGCCGCCACGCCCGCCGTATGCGGTACCGCCCAACTGGTCAGGCCGTCATTGGGGTTGCTGGTGGTAGTCCAACTTGCGGCACTGCCCGTGGTGGGGACGCGCTGGCCGGGGGAGGGTGCGGCGACTTCGGGCTTGCGGCGGTTGTCATAGGTCGGGCCTGCCAGACTGCGACTGCCGATTTTGTCATAGATGTCGGCAATCGGCTTGATCAAGCCGCCGGTTGTGATGCCGTTGTAGGCGTCGCCGGGTCTGCTCGGCGGCGCGTGATAGGGGTAGTCGGAAGCGTTAAAATTTCCCGCTGCAGTGGCAAAAATAACGTCGCTGAACGCATAGTAGTCGTACATTCGCGTTGTCAGACTTTTCCCATCATTTTTGACCGGTTCTGAAAAATATGTAAAACCGCTGACGATCACATTGCAGCCTTGAGCGAGAAGTGCATCGATGGCCTGTTGGATGCCTCCCGAAATCCGTGCATCGTAGAGGGTCGCTCCCGGCGCAGCGCCAATCTGATAGGGTTCCGCCGGTGCGCCGGAACTGATCAGGATGCCTGCCATTTGGGTGTCGTGGCTGCTTAAGACGACATTGACCCCCGGCGGATTGACAATGATGACGCGACTCGTGCCGGGAATCGGTGTGCCGGCATCGTCTTTTTCGAGGAAAGCAGGATGGTCGGCATAGACGTTATCAACACTCAAAAAGCCGATCTTGACGCCCTGACCGGTGTAGCCGATGGCGTGGACGGCCTGTACATTGGAGCCGGCCGGGCCGGTGGAATGGGACAGCGCCCGCACCGAGCCGCCCAGTGCTGGCAGCATGCACAAAAAGGCCATCACGCGGCCGTGTTTAAGGAATTCTCGACCCACTACACCTCATCTCGCTTGTCTGAAATTGCTGATCCATCGTCAACTCGCCGCGTTATCCTACCACAAAGCCCGCGGCCCAAGCAATCTGAAAAGTGAGAATGATAGGGCTTATGTGTAGGGGGTTAACCTGTGTGTTCGTACGACCAAGGCAGACACGCAGATCTGCCCCTGCGGGTCTTTGGATCCCATCGGGACTTATCTGTCTGGGAAACCGTCCAAAAATAATTTTTTTGACCATAAATCTATTCTTTAAAATGACTTATGGAATATTTCGAAAAAATTTCAAATTTTCCTGTTGACATCTTGAAGCCTTTTGGGTATCCTGACCCTTAATGTAATTTCGGAGGAAGGGATAAGAGGACCGTCCTTTTTCCCCTCTGGAAAGCCTTTTGCAGGCGTCAAACTTTTATATAGGAGAGTGTGAGATGAAAAAGTATGGTGTTTTGTTGGTAACAGCACTGTTAATCGTTGCGTCCGCGCAGGCGAGTTTTACAGTGGCGACATTTCAGAGTCCGTCTTCAGGCAGTTCCGAACCGTTATTTCATGTCAGTTGGGCCGACGATCTCGTAACGGGCGGGTGGGATAGCAGCATGCAGAATTTGACCCTTGAGTTTGTATGGCCGATGGCCGGCGTTTTCAACAATGTATGGTTTGATATGACCCCTGTCCAGATCACTGCTGAACCAGTTCCCAACGAAGTTGGTACCACCGGTGGAGGCACCATCAATTTCTACGCAGAGGGAACGGTTGCCGATCCCCTGATGGTTATCACCTTCGACTCGGGGTATGTTAGCAAGTATGGCTTCGGAAGCGATGATGCTGTATTTTCCGGTTCGATGATTAACCAATCGCTCAGTGAAGAGCTGTTCAGTTTTTCATTTGCCGCCATACAGTATGTCAAGAAGTCTCGGGATTTTGATGCCTTTTCTGCGACGGCTGCCTTTAATTCGTCCGCAATTCCGGAACCGGCAACCCTGTCGATTCTGGGGCTGGGTGCTTTGGCGATGCTGCGTCGAAAACGCCGTTAATTGAGAATAAAATATTTTGCATCCGATTGCATTGGTTTTGCCGATGCGGTGGATGCGCTACCGAGGCGTGGGAGAAGACCGGAGGTGGTTGGTACCTTATTCCTGAATACGGGCAGCGCCAAACAGGCAATTTACACCCCTTTTTGTCTGTTGGGTCGTTGCCGTGTTGACTCGGTGTTGGGATGAAGTTTATTATGCATAGCGAGCTGGGTTCCGTACAGCGCGTGTAGTGCCAATGATGGCGGATAATAAGGAAGAGACTCTTAACTCGGAGGAGTGAAGCGATGTGGAAATGTTTTGCAATTTTGTTGGCCGTAGGGGTATTGGTCTCCTCGGCGTCTGCGATTTCAAGCGATTCTCAAGGATTGCTGATTGGCAGTGAGGTAGTGGTATTGGACGGTCAGGACATGGTTTTAGATTTTGAGATGGCCCCGATGACTGCCATCCCCGAACCGGCGACGCTGGCGTTGCTGGGGCTGGGTGCGGTTGGACTGCTTTGCAAACGCAAATAATATCGAAGGGCGGGCTTTAACACTAAGCTCGCCTTTTTTCTTGCACAACGTGCAAGGAGATATCTGGAGTAGGGTGAGTGCCTTTTATCGTAAAGGCATTGGCCGGTGTTCGACAGATGCAGCGAAAGCTGTATCTGTCGGGCATAAGCCGTGAGGATGGCCCGACTGGAGAATCGGGATGGAAAGATGCGATGTGGGAGGGCGATAAGAGGCCCTTATTCCCTCTGAGCATCGTAAATAGTTCGCAGGATGGGCTTTAGCCCATCATGAAGAGGGTGTTTGATGAGGGGATGCCCTGTGTTGGGCGTCCGGGATGCGGGTGTTGGAAAGAGGTGGTTTTTAATTATTGAGTTGCTCCGCCCTGGTGGGTGGGGTTTCTCCGAACTCGAGAGTCGCAGGCAGCTTATGCCTGCGGCTCTTTCGTTTTGCGGGCGAACAATCAGTGCGGCTTGAGGCGGGTGGCGCCGAGTTGGCCGCAGGCGGCCTTGATGGAGCGGCCGCGGCGAAATCGCACGACCGTTTCCAGCCCCGCGTCCGTCAAAATCCCGGCAAACGCCCGAATCCGTTTGGGCGGCGACGGTTCAAACGGACAGCCGTCAAAGGGGTTCATCTCGATCAGATTCACATTCGTCTTTAGCCCTCTGAGCAGTTCAATCAGCAGGCGGGCCTGCGCGTCGCTGTCGTTGACCTTGTGGATCAGGCAATATTCTATTGTGATCCGGCGGGATGTTTTTTCCAGATAGTCTCGGATCGCCGCGAGGATTTCGGCGAGGGCGTATTTTTGACTGACCCGCATCAGCTTGTGCCGGGTCGCGTCGTCGGGGGCGTGCAGCGAGACCGCCAGACGCGGATGCAGGGCACACGCGGCCAGTTTTCGAATCGCCCCCGGCAGGCCGCAGGTCGAGACCGTGATGTGCCGGATGCCGATGTTGGCTCCTTTTTCGTGGTTGAGCAACTCGACCGAACGCATCACATTCTCGAAATTGTCCAGCGGCTCGCCCATGCCCATATAGACGAGATTGTGGATTTTGCCGCCGAGGCGCTGGGCGTGATAGACCTGATCGACGATCTCGCCGCACGTCAGATTCCGCTGGAACTTCAGTTGCCCGGTCGCACAGAACGTACACCCCATCCGACAGCCCGCCTGAGTCGAAAGGCAGAGCGTATTGCGGCCGTCATCACGGAGCAGCACCGTCTCAATCCGACAGCCGTCGGCCAGGTCAAAGACATACTTGGTCGTCCCGTCGGGGTCGTGGTGCTGCTCGGCAAGCGCAATGCCGGAGATGGTATAGCCTTCCGCCGCGAGTTGTTCCCGCAACAGCTTCGGCAGGGGGGTAACAGCGTCCAGCGCCCCGACGTGCTTTTGATGAATGAAGGTAAACAGATAACCGGCCAGAAACCGCTTGTGCCCGAAGGACTCCACCTTCTCGGCCAGCTCGGTCGCCGTGCAATTTTTCAAATCTTTTTCCATCCGGCATACTCTAAAGAATCCGCCGGCGTAATGCAAAGAGAATCCAAAACAGCGTGGGCATCACAGATTCCTGTTCGTGGGAAATTCCTTTTCCAGGTCGGCGTCAATGTCAAATTCGTCCGGAATCGAATCGAGCATTTCGGTCGCTTCGCTGTGGTTGGCGTCGGACATGGACGCTTTTTCAAAATCGTGCGCGTCGGTCTTTTCTTGAGAACCCTCCGATGGCTTCAGGTAGTGCTCAAACGATGCCGGTTGTCCGTCGATCTGCAGCACGAACTTGACCGGGCCGACCTGGATCAGGTCGCCGGGATTGAGGCGGGCTTCATCGACCCGCCGGCCGTTGAGAAAGGTGCCGTTCCGGCTCTTGGAATCGCGGATCATCACCTGTCCCTGGTCAAGACTCAGTTCGCAGTGCTTGCGTGAGACCATGCTCAGGGGGAGGCAAAAATCGCAGTCCTGCCGTCTGCCGATGGATGTTACGTTACTGGGGAGCGTAAAACTTTGCGTCGTGCCATCTCTCTTTAACAGAACCAGATTCACAGTCATCCGCAGTTCCTTTCAGAAAAGAGTTGGAATACAGATTAATTATAGCCCAAAGCGTCGCTCAAACAAGAGAAAAATCATAATGTTTTTCAGCCCGTTAAGATTTCCAAATATATGTCTTGCATATTCGTTCATGGGCTGTATAAGTAATCATAATGTATAAAGTTAGGTCAAAATCAACACTTTTTTTAAGGAGAACACGATGAAACGGACAGCAGGATTGTTGATTATCGCATTAAGTCTCGTATTGGCAGCAGGTTGCAGTAAGAAGGAGGAGCCCGTCCAAGCGACGCCGGCCCCTGAGCAAGAGGCACGCGGCATGTTAGACCAAGTCACCCAAACGGTCAATCAGGCTGCGCAGACGTTCGCGGCGAAGATCGATTTGGATAAAACTGTCGCCGAACTGAAAGCCGAGGCCGAAAAGATGGATGTCGCGACGCTCAAAGAGGTCGCCGCCAAGTACAAAGACGCCATTATGGCCAAACAGGACCAATTCGGTGATATTACCGAAAAGCTGACGGCGATTCCGATGGCCCAGCGGCTTGGTGACGAAGCCAGACAACTTACCGGCGAGGCCCAGCAGATTACCGAATCGCTCAAGGCACTGACCGACCGGCTTAATG
>LSQX01341198.1_pt1 | contig 13829 bp, 9 predicted proteins | sample 654561 | NCBI WGS metagenome assembly LSQX01 (sample SAMN04489861, study PRJNA283612) | anaerobic digester metagenome | isolation source: 4 biogas reactors fed with cattle manure at either 37C or 55C with and... | place: Denmark: Kongens Lyngby | collected 2014 | reverse complement strand
CCTGCGACGGCGATCGCCTGACGCGCGTCATCTTCTTAGTGGCATCATACAGCGAAAACGTTGGGGGGTACTTTGCGGGATTTGACGGGCGACCGGCCCCTCCACCGGTACACGGACAGGAGTGTCCGTGCCACGGGATGTCGTTCCGTGCGCAGGACACTCCTGTCCGTCGGTTCGTTCGAGACCGGCTCGGGGCAGACTGGGTCAGGACCGCCTACCCCGCGGGTTCGGCGGCGGGGAGGTTCGACCAGCCCATCCCGAGCCACCACAGCGCATCCGCGAACTCCGCCCGCGACTCCATCAGATCTCCGGCAAGCGCGTTCGGGTCACCGGCGATCCGCTCTGCCAGCATCGCGTCAAGCTCCTCGTCGGTGATGCCGAGGATCTGCGCGGCCTGCCGCTCCTGGGCATCGAAGCCCTCCGTCCGCAGCCGCTGCTGGTAGGCCTCGACCGCTGCGGGAGTGATGATAAGTTCATCTACGCCGGCATTGCGAAGCGCCTGCAGCACGTCATCAATGCGCTCGGCCATCTCCATCATCCCGAGGCCGGCCTGCCGCTTGTAGTCCACCAGCACCTGCGCCTGGCGCGTCGTCCACTCGTCATTGCCCGCTTCCATCGCGCCGCCGAGCCGGTCCTCGGTCACGTTTGCCGCGCGCACGACTGCGAGATTCCGCGCGATCGTGTCAGTTAGTGCCTGCACCGCCGCCGTATGCTCGGGTGAGAGCTCCTGCTCGGGTGCGAAGCCCGGCAGAGCTATCGGCTCGGGCATGGCGATCTCATCGAAGTTCGGCACCGGGGGGTCGCCGCCAAGTGCGGCACTGGCCTTTCCCCATGCGTCAAAGTTGAAGTCGAGGATCTTGCCGAAGAGGTAGTTGGGGATGCCCATCCCGATCTTCCCCGCCGCCCAGCCGGCCGGCCCGCCACCGATGATCTCGATGGCGTCCTGCCCCTTACCGATCGCGTCCATCCCGTTCTTTGCATCGCTATACGAGCCCTTGGCGTCCCTGCCCTGCGGGCCATTCTCGCGATTCGAATCGCGCGCCGGCGGCTTGTACCACGGTATCTCCCGGGAGCGGCCCGACTGGCCGAGCCTCTGCCTGCCACGGCTCGCGGGCGTCCCGGTGCCGCCCGATGGCCTGAAGACGGGCAGTCGCCGGCCACGCTGCTGCCATGTGACAGCGCTGACATCGATCATACTGCCGGTCGCCCAGGGCAGCATCGCCAGCCTCGTCTCGCGCTCAACCGGACGGAACGCCGTTTCGCTCTCCGCGCCCGTGAGCAGCAGCGCAAGCTCCGATGCGACCGCACGGTGCCCGAGGGCCTCGATGGTCCTGACGCCCGCGACGGCCGCGCCCTCACGCTCGGCAATCCGGTCGAGCGTCCGCGCGAGGTGCGCAAGGTTCATCACGTTCGGCACCAGCGGCGAGTCCGGCGAGGCGCCGTCAATATGGCCCGCCAGCTCCCGCAGGTCCGCCAGCGCCGTCTCGCCCTGCGCATAGAGTGCGTTGGCCTCTCCGTCGAAACTGCCGTTGCCGGCGGGGACGCCGGTCAGCACAAAGTCGCCCGGGACGCACACAATCTCAACCGCCTCACCATCCGGCCTCAGGAGGCGGATGGACTGGAGTAGGTGCGCGGCCACCGCAGCATCCCCCGCGGCGATGACCGGATCGGCGGCGGCATACTGAAGCTCGATCGTCTGGCCGGCGCGGTCGGTGAGGGAGGTGATCCGGCCGACGGCATCCGTCACTGCCCGGAACTGCTCGGGGGCGTAAAGCTGAAGGATCGTCTCGGAGTATCCGCTCGGGTCAAAGCGCACGAAGTAGCCGCCCGGCTCAAAGGACCAGCGGCCCTCTGGGATGACCGGCCCGCCCGCTTCGGCAGGCGGATCGCCCGCGAGCACCGCGACCTGCTCCAGCGCGGGGAAGTCGAAGACCTCCTGCCGCAGCCGATCGCGCAGTCGCGATTCGGCCTCCAGCACCATCCGTACCTCGGGCGGCACATCAACGAAGGCCTGGTTGAGCAACTCGTCGGGGATGATCGCCAGCGCGCCGCCGTTGAGGTCACGGATCTGGTCGTCATCGAGCAGGACCTCAGCAACATCCCGCAGTTCGTCGGGCATGTCGCTGATCTTCGACTTCGACTGGATGCCCCAGATCAGCGATTGCACCGCACTCTGGTCAAGCTCAGGGTGCATCATGTAGCGATCGAGGACGTCCTGGATGATGCCTGCTTGCGCGCCCTTGAGCGGCGCCCAGAGGTAGCCCTCGCCCTCTCCGGGGCCGTGGGTCCCGGCATGCAGGCAGAACGAACTCGCGGCAAGTTCGTAGGTCCCCGGCAGCGCGACTATGAAGCCGCCATCGCCGGTAAAGGGTAGCTGGGACATTGGGGCGGTCACGGGGGGGTCGAAGCCGTCTATCAGCGATACGCCAAAGACGGCGTCATCAAAGCTGGTTGAGATAGCCGGTTCCTCTTTGAGGATCTTGTCGAGGCCTGGAATCTGCCCTCTGAGGATGTCGCCGCCAATGTCCTCCAGCCTCGGAAGGCGTGGCAACTGGGCGTCAGCAGGGAGCGCAAAAGTCGCGACCAGGATCAGTGAGGCTACGGCGAAGCACGATAACCGGTACATCACAGCCACCTCCAGCACTACCACGCACCGTAATACGAGACCATGCGCGACCATGACCTGCTAAAGAACTACCCATCGGGGACCGTGCGCAAACAGGATCGCGAGAGCAAGGCGTCCTACATCAACTCATTCTGAAGGTCCATCGCCGCCCGCGCCACTCGCCATCGCCAGTAGTCCATCGTGGAACGGTCCCAGTTATTCGAGGGGTCGAGGTAGTCAATGTGCACGGCCTCGCCAAGCTCCTGCAGGGTCTGACGTGCCTCTCGCGCCGCCGCGGTGCCGGTGGCTCCTCGCTCGCCCGCCCGCGCGAGCAGCTCCTCAAGAAGCTGCACGTAGCGGTAGTCGTCCACGCCCTCGCGCTGGCTCAGCATGCCGATGGAGGGCACGACTTCCCACTCGGGCGTGAAGTGACAGTCGCAGGACACACGCGAGCCTGCCGGAAGCGCCACGAACGGGTCGCGCGTGTCGCCGTCGTAGCTGAAGGACCACTGCGCGCGGTTGATTGCGCCCGCGCGCCACGGATAGAAGCCGTAGCTGAAGCGCGTCGCGCCCATGTTGTACAGACCGAGCGTCGCGCCACTCTCGCGGATCTCGGCGATGGTGGCGCCGGTGATCGGGTAGGCGGAGTTGGGCATGATGATGTCCGCCTCGGCGAGGAACTCCCGCGCGATGGATGCGCGCAGGCTTGAGACGGCGGTGCGGAAGCCGCCCGGCACGCGCTCGCGGCACTCGTTGATCGCCTTGAGCAGCTCGCGTCCGTAGCGCGCGCCCTTTGCGCCATCGTTGCCCAGCTCATCCTGCACATAGAAGACAAGCTCCGGCAGCCCCTCCTCCCGGATGGTCCCGTAGAGGAAGGTCAACATGCGCGTCATGCCGTCAATCGCCTCAGGCGTGAAGACGATCTCGTCGATCGGGAGCTTCGCCGCCTCGGCCCGGCTCAGGAAGCCCGGCGCCTTCGGGAACATCTGGGGCCCGCCAAGGTAGTAGGGGAAGATGATCTCCGAGAACTCGGGGATCGAGTCGGCCATGCGGAACAGCGCCATGTAGCGGTCCCAGACCGGCGTCGTCACGATCTGCCCATCCGCGCCAAACTCCAGCGGATACCAGCCGGGGCTGTCGAACAGGCCCGTGAAGCCCTGGTCGGCGAAGAAGTGCATGCGCGCGCTCAGCGCCCTCTGCACCAGATCCTCCGGTATCTCGGGGTAGAACTGCGTGTGCCGGAAGGTGGTGCCGTAGAGGTCGCCGGCATACACCCCCGCGTAGAGCCGCGACATCGGCAGCTCCAACGGCAGCACACGCACCTCAATCGGTAGCTCAAGCCGCAGGTTCGGGCCGGTGAGGGTCAGAGTGCCATCATAGAAGCCGGGCGCGGCATCCTCGGGCGTGAAGAGGTCCACCCAGAAGCCGCGGGTGATGCCCGCCTCCATGCGCTCGGGCTGCCATGGCATGAGGAAGTGCGGCCGCACCTCATAGCCGTCGGGGCCGGGGTACTCGACGTATCGCACGTAGCGGATATCCAGCGCCTCCGCCGGAATCGTCCCCGCGTCTCCGCTGAGGTCACTGGCGCTGAGGCCGACGGCGCCGCTCAAGTCACGCAGCGGGAGCACAGCGACCACGCCGAACTCGCGCTCCCCGGGGCTGGCGAAGAGCCTCATCGGGCGACCGAAGTCCTGCGGGATCGGGCGCGTTGACGGTCGCAGGTCGTCGGCGCTCTGACGCACCCACACGGCCGCCCCGGCCTGCGTCATCGCCGGCGGCGGTTCGGGCATCTCGCGCTCGGGCTCCGGTGCCAGCCACTCATAGCGCGAGTTGAAGAACTCCTCCTGCTCGCTGTGGAACTGCGCCAGCGCAGCCTCACCGGCCTCACTGCCTGCCGGGAACACCCACAGCGCATTGATCGGCGCGTAGGCCGATGCCTCGACCTGCAGCGTGCCACCCGCTACCTGCACCGTCGCCTCGCCCCATGGGATCCAGCGCGATATGTTCGCCTGATAGAGGTTCAGGTCCGGGTTCCAGTCGCGGTAGTAGTTGGCGAAGTAGCGGCCGTCGGCGGAGTAGAAGTCCTCGGCAGAGCCGATCTGCCGATAGAGCACCTCGTCGCCGCAGGTGATCGAGTATTCGCGGAAGTGCGCATCAGGGCGATTCGCCCCCGTGCGCGAATAATGCCCCGTCAACACCGCCACGTGGTAGGCGCCGTCCGGCACATCCACGCGAAACGCGGTGCCACCGTAGATGCCGTCGCGCGTGACATCATCGAGCACCAGCACGTCGCGAATGATCCGCCGGTTCTGATCGAAGGCCTCAGTGCGCGCCCGGCCCTCGGTGTAGCCGTAGCCGCGCTGGGCGTCGTAGGCGGTAGTGGGCAACACGCGGTAGAAGCCCTCGCCCGTCGGCGCCTCCGGGTGGCAGAAGTCGAAGCGCCAGACGCCATCGGCCGGGGGCACAGGCAGTTCCGGCGCCGCCTCCTGTGCCAGTCCTGCCGCCACAGTGAGGAGCATCAGTGCGAGACTGAGCCAGATAGCTGTTCGAGACATGCGTGGGGCCTCCGATCCTGCGACCGTCCGGCCGCTACTGCGAATTCTGAAAGAACGGCACGTAGCCGTAGATGCTCTTGACTGCCGATACCTCTCGCACGCCGATTCGAACCAGGTTCTCCAGGTAGTTCGGAGTCAGGCGCTCATGCGGCACCTGTATCTCCCACGCGAGATCGTCGTAGCTGTCGAGCGACAGGCGACCGAGCATTGTCGTCGCATTTCGTAGCAGCAACTCCCGCGCGTTCTGTTCCTTCTCAGCCTCAGTGCTGCCCGGCATGCCCCCGGAGAACGCGTAGGCCCAGACCATCCCCCGGTAGGTGCTCAGATAGACCGGCACCTCCGCCTCAGGTTGGATCACATGGCCATTCTCCTGCGCGGCATAGTCAAGGCCCGTCTGTGACAGCACACTTGCCAGGCGATCCTTCACCGCGCTCTCTTCGCCGCCGGGGTATAGCCCATACGGCGGGTCGGACTCCTGTCCCGCCACGACTTCCTCCCAGCGCGAGGCCTGCGTCACGCCCACGTCGGTGAGCAGCCTGATGTATTCAGGAGTTGCCGCAGCCGCCGGAATCCGCGCAATCCACAGCAGCTCGCCATCATCCAGCGCAAGTGCGCCTACCGGGTCGGTGTAGTTGAAGCGCAGCGCCTCGAGGCCCATCGTCGGCTCCAGCGCGCCAAGCGCAACTGTAGCTACGATCAGGTCGTCACGTTGCGCGACACGAACTTCCAGTCCGCCCTCATACGGGACGGAGAAACCGCCTTCTTCAGCGGGATGGTAGGCCACACCAGATGGCGCCAGCAGCCGCTCAAGCTCCGCCTTCGTCTCTTCGGCAGGGCTCTCCAACCACTCGGCCACTTCCACCGATGGGACCGCCACCGCTGCCTCGCCATCCCCGTGGCTCGGCGCAGACAGCATCCCCACCAGCCGCCCCTGCCGATCCACCACGGGCCCGGCGCCCGCAGCGCTCCCCCCGGCATCGTGGAGCAGCACCCGCCCGGCCTCGGTCTCTTCGTAGCCCAGCACCGTCCCGGCGAAGGCTGCCAGGCGACTCATCCCCATCGGGCTGGCGATCAGGTAAACCTCGGCATCATCGGCGAGGTCATCGCCGAGGGGGATCGTCTTCAGCCCCTCGGCGTCAATCTGCAGCAGCGCCAGTTCCAGATCCGCGCTCTCTCGCACCACCGTGGCCTCATAGCGGCGCTCATCCGGGTGCCCCGCCTTGAGCGTGACGGTGATGGACCGCGTGTAGACAGGCCCGGAGGCCTCGCCGTCGCCCGGTGCGGCTATGATCGCCCCCGCCGGTGCGAGGATGTGACCGTCGTCGCTCAATACCGCGCCAACGCTCCTGTGGGTCGCTCGGCCGTCCGAGCCGAGAGTCTCCATCTCGACCAGTGCAAGCGATTGACATGTCTGCTGCAGCACCTCCGCCGCCGCCGCCAGCTCCGCACTGCTCTGGCCCGGGCGCGGGGGCACCTGCCCGCGGCGGTTGTCGCAGCCGACCCATGCCAGCGGCAGTATGATCACCGCCGCCATCAGCAGGCGCATCATCTCGCCTCGTCCTCGAAAGGAGATGCGGCCACCCGCAGCAAGTCACGGCCTGATGCAACGACCTCACCTTCGAGGCTCGCGAGCAGTTCCAGCACGTACGTCCCCGGCTGTAGATCGTTCACAGGCACCAGGGCCCGCAGATTCGGTCCGCCTGCGACGCCAATCTGCTGCTGTGCAACCGTTGAACCTCGCTCATCAAGCAGCCGGGCGGAGAGCTCCATGCGCCGTGCCGTCAGTCGGCCGACGCCCAACCGCACCGACACCTCCACAGGCAGTGCATCGCGCAGCACCGCGCTGCTGCGCAGACTCACCTGCATCGCCCCCGGCAGGTTGCCGACGCGCCTGGTGGCATAGACGGCGCGGCCATCGGGGTCTGCTATCTCGATCTGCGCCTCCCACGGTCCTTCCTCCGCACTGCAACTGAACGGCAGGCCCGCCCGCGCGCTGCGATCGTGGGCGAGGTCGAAGAGCACCACCTTGCGCAGCCACTGGGCGGGTGCGGCGAAGGTCAGCGCAAGCTGGTACTGCCCCTCCGGTCCCTGCAGATGGCTGGCATCGACTTCGAGCAGGTTGCGCCCTGAGCCGATCCCGGAGAGGTCGAGGCCGGTCACCTCAATGCGCGGCTGGCCCAGTACCAGCACCCCGAACTGCAACGGATCGTGCCAATCGCTGGTGGGTGACAGACAGGTGTACTCGTTGGTGTCCCAGTCGGCGCTGGTGAGGTTGAAGCCAATCCGGTGGCCTGCGGGCGCCCCCTCAAGCCCCAGCGACGCCATCGGCAGCGCCATCTCGATGGACCACCACTCGTCCTCTACATGCACGGCGCGCATCAGACCAGAACTCCACGGCAGTTCGCTCACACGCTCGAGCATCATGTCTCCGGGGCTGTCGGAGCGCGGATCGGGGACCTCCACGTTCCGGTGAGCCGCGTCGTAGAGCACCGCCGCCGAGTTGACAATCATCTGATAGTAGGCGCTGCCGGAGGTGAACGGGTCCACGAAAAGCTCAACCTCGTCGTCCTCCCAGATCTTTCCGTCATCGGGTTCGGTGGTATTCACCCGCAGCGGCACACCCGGTTCGCGTTGCAGGCGGATGCCGAAGTAAAGGTTGCTGCTGTCGTAGGCGGCCCACGCCTCGCGAGTATGCCTTGCAGGCGTCGCGGACAGGCCGAGACGGAACTTGCCCAGCCGCGCCTCCGGCAGGGACCACGCCTCATCATCGAGCTTGCCGTCAATCACCGGCGCCTGCTCGAGCGCGGGAAGCTCAAAGACCAGCCGATCCGCCGGCGGGCCCGACGTCGCCGACTGCCGAGGCTGCACGAAGCGCACATCCTGGAGCAATTCCGCCGAAGCGGCGGGAAGCTGCAGCAGTGTCAGGCACACAGCGACCGGCAACAGCATTGAAGACAGCTTGTCAGCGCGCAAAGGGACCCTCCGCTCGTGTAAAGGGCAGTAGTACCTCGTGCGTTCGCTCGCCCGGCTCGCGACCGAGCGACACCCGCACACCATAGCGGCCCTGTATGATATCCCCAGGGGGGACGGCCAGGACAATCGAACGCGTCGGTGGCGCCAGTTCCTCGTGACCGTGGCTCTGCAGGCCATCAGGGGAGGTGAGGTCCCAGCGCAGATGACGCAGACCCTCCGCCCACGCCTCCTCCGAGATCAGCACCTCCACCGGCAGCATCCCCTCAGGCGAGAGCAGTGCCTCCCCCCATGGCAGCGCGGCCGAAAGCGGAGCAGTCGCCAGCACCTCGAGACGCACGTCGTCGAGGTAAACGATGGGGCTCTTCGTGAGGTCCGGGCTCTGCCCGATGGTGACGTTCACGTCCGCCCTCCGCGTATCGCCCATGCGGAAGACGAAGTCGCGGCTCCAGAAAGCCCACTCATTCACGTCGGCCGTCATGCGCAGATGCTCACTTGAGAGCAGCCCCTCATCGCTCCACTGGCGTAGCGTCAGGCCAACCGTCTGCACGGTGGGGCCACTGCCCAGCAACACCCTGCCGGAGATGCGCATGGGGCTGCCGTCATGGGGTTCGAGCTGATCCGCGGTGAAGGGCTGCCTCGCGATAAGCGTCCGCCCCTCACCCACGGTGGTGAGGTCGAACACCAGACAACTCTCCCCGTCCCATGCCTGCTCGGTAGTGTAGCGGATTGAGTCGGCGATCAGGCGGTCGGAGGTCTCGGGGCGCGGCGGCCAGTCCGCGAAGCCCCATGCGCCGGCTTCCGCCGCCTCGAAGCTACCGTCGGCGAGCAGATTGATGGCGGATGACGCCTCTGGCGCCAGCGGCGGCAGGGCCACGGTCTGCGCCGATGAGAGGATGGCCGTAGACAGCAGGCAGGAGATGCAGAAGATGCAGCGGTATGTGCGCATGTTGCCCCTCCAGAATAGGCTCCCGTCCCCTCAGTCACGATCACACATGCCTTCTTCCTCGCCTGCAGCGCCTTCCCCTCCGCCCCATGCGGCATCTCTACGTCCGGCGTCCTCTTCAGCGTGCGCATAACAGCCTCAGGTTTTGTGAACAGTGGCCGGGGGCATAATCGTCCTGTATACCAGGGGAGGCAGACCGCACAGCGTCGGATAGTTTCCTAAGGAGGAGATTGATGAGGCGTAAAGGATTCACTCTGATTGAGCTGCTGGTCGTGATCGCGATCATTGCCATACTGGCGGCGATTCTCTTTCCGGTCTTCGCCCGCGCTCGCGAGAAGGCCCGACAGACCTCATGTCTTTCCAACCTGAAGCAGATTTCTCTCGCCGTGATAATGTACACGCAGGACTACGACGACCGGATGCCCGGGCGCGCATGCGCGTGGAACGCCGCGACGCAGACGGGCTACTGGCATGACCTCGTGCAGCCGTACGTCAAGAACGAGCAACTCTTCATCTGCCCCAGCTCGCCGAACTTCAACGTCACCCCGTCCCGTTCGGGCGGCTACGGCTACAACGGCTACGGGACCACCGGCAGCAACGGCCTCGGCTGGCGCTACGCCGCGTCGGACGGCTCAGTGCAGACCAGCCAGCACGCGCCATCTCTGGCAGCGGTGAAAGAACCGGCTTCGATGATCATGCTCTCTGAGCCCGGCAGCCATGTCGCTGAGGTTCGCGGCACCGGCGCCGCAGGCACAACCTACGCACCGGGCACTCGCCACAATGAGGGCGTTAACGCCGCGCACGTAGACGGCCATGCCAAGTGGTACCGCGGCGACTCAATCGCCTCCGGCCGCGCATCGGCATGGACGGACGTCAACGACCCGACCTGGTCCTACTGGGTGCGCAACCCCGAGGCCGCAGACGGACGCTAGTCTCGCCGCGACAATCGTCCATCACCTACTACGGCCGCCGGAGACTATTCCGGCGGCCGCGATAGTTAAGATTTATCGTCGAGACAGGAAGGACGCCCTCCCCCGGAAGGTGAAATGCCCCTGTAGATGTTAGCATCTGATCGGGGCGCCAAGGAGGAGACCAATGAGGCGGAAAGGATTCACCTTGATCGAGCTGTTGGTCGTCATAGCGATCATCGCCATTCTGGCGGCGATCCTCTTTCCCGTCTTCGCCCGTGTACGCGAGAAGGCCCGGCAATCAGCGTGCACCTCAAACCTCAAGCAACTGGCAACTGCGATGCTGATGTACGTCCAGGACTACGATGAACGCTTCCCCGGTTCGTACTGCTGTCTCGCGAGCGGCTTCGGCTATTGGCACCAGTTGATCATGCCTTACGTAAACAACGAGGACCTCTTCACCTGTCCCAGTGAGCCCGGGCGCGTGTACAACGGCGCTTACCCTGGTGGCTACGGTTACAACGGCTACGGCACGACAGCGAGCAACGGCCTCGGCTGGCGCATCAAGTACTCCAGCCAGTGGGCGCCGATCATCGCCAAGATCAAGCAGCCTTCGATGATGGTGATGCTGGGCGAACCGCACCCGTACTACTTCGACCTGCGCGGCTATGGCGCGGCGGGCACGGAATACGCTCCGGCTCTCCGGCACAACGGAGGCTCGAACATCGCGCACGTGGACGGCCATGTGAAGTGGTATCAGGGTGATGCCATCGCAGCCGGCGCCGATCGTGCCGCCGGTTGGACGGACAAAAACGATCCGCAGTGGGTCTACTGGGTGCGTGACCCCGAATCGAGCGACGGACGCTGAATCTCAGTCATTCCGAAATCGTGATGGCACAGTGACGGCGGGCATCCGACGGGAGATGCCCGCCGATAAATTGTCCGGGATCGAGGCAGGTGGGGTATGATACATCTGGAAGTACTGTCACAAGTCCCTAACATTACATGACGCGAAGGAGAAGGCTGATGAGAGACCGTGGTTTTACGTTGATTGAACTGCTGGTCGTGATCGCGATCATTGCGATTCTAGCTGCGATCCTATTTCCTGTTTTCGCCCGTGCGCGTGAGAAGGCGCGCCAGTCATCATGTCTATCGAATGTCAAGCAGATCGGACTGGGTGTTCTGATGTACGTCCAGGACTACGACGAGCGAATGCCCGGCTACAGCACCAACGTATCGGGTGGCTTCGGCTACTGGAACCAGATTGTGCAGCCGTATATTGCCAACAAGCAGGTCTGGGTATGCCCCAGTGAGCCGGGCTTCAACCTCGATGTGTCCGCCACGGCCGCCGGCGGCTACGGCTACAATGACTACGGCACCACCGGCAGCAACGGTCTGGGGTACCGCAACAACTACTCGAGTCAGTGGGCACCAGCACTCTCGGCAATCGCGCAACCGGCCCAGATGATGATGGTGGGCGAGCCCCACGCGCACACCGGCGTGATACGCGGCTACGGCGATGTGGGCAGTTCCTACGCCCCCTCGGCGCGGCACAACGGTGGCTCGAACGTATGCCACGTTGACGGACACGCCAAGTGGTATGCGGCGCAGACAATAGCGGGCAAGCGGCCCGCGGGCTGGACAATCGCCACCTACCCCGGCGCCCCCGAGTGGCCCTACTGGGTCAGGAACCCTGACTCCAGCGACGGCCGTTAGACCATCGCGCTCAAGCTGACCTGGTGCGGGGCTCTCAGCCGAGGGCCCCGCGTCTTTTTGTTCTCAGGCCTCATAGCGCGCCGCAATGGGCATCCGCCGGCCGGTGCCGAAGGCCTTCGTCGTCACCTTCAGCCCCGGCGCCGCCTGCCGCCGCTTATACTCGTTGCGATTGACCGCACCCACCACCCAGCCGACCGTCTCCGCGTTGAAACCCTCAGCCACGATTTCCTCCGATGACAGCCCCTCCTCCACGTAGAGTTCGAGGATCGCGTCAAGCACCGGGTAGGGCGGGAGGGTGTCCTGATCGGTCTGGTCGGGCCGCAACTCCGCCGACGGCGCCTTCTCAATCGTGTTCCGCGGGATGATCTCCCCATCGCGGTTGATGAACTCCGCAAGCTCATAGACCATCATCTTCGGGACATCCGCCAGCACCGCCAGCCCACCGGACATGTCGCCGTAGAGCGTGCAGTAGCCGACCGCCAGTTCGCTCTTGTTGCCGGTGGAGAGCACGAGGTGACCGTGCTCGTTGCTGATCGCCATCAGGATGTTGCCGCGAATGCGCGCCTGAATGTTCTCCTCGGTGGTGCCCGGCGGAGGCGGGATCAGCGGGCGAATCGTCTCCACGTAGGCGCCGTAGATGTCCGCGATGGCTACTTCCTCAAGCTCGATGCCGAGGTTCTCCGCCAGCGCCTGCGAGTCGGTGACACTACCCTCCGAGGAGTACATTGAGGGCATGGTGACGCCAAGCACGTTCTCCGGGTCAAGCGCCTCCGCCGCAAGCGCGCAGGTGACGGCCGAGTCGATCCCGCCCGAGAGGCCGATGACCGCCCGCGTGAAGCCGCACTTGTACAGGTAGTCGTTCACCCCCAGCAACAGCGCCTCATGCACCGCCGCGATCTCCTCCAGCGGCTCATGGTCCTCGCGGCCCTCGGCGCGGCTGTCGATGATGCGGATCTCCTCGCCGAAGTGCTGCCAGGCGATGAGGATGCGCCCACGGCTGTCGAGTGCGAGGCTTCCGCCGTCGAAGATGAGTTCGTCATTGCCGCCGACCTGGTTGGCATAGACGAAGGGGACCCTGTGCCTGCGCGCATGACTCGCGATGAGATCGTAGCGAACGCGGTCCTTCCCGGCATAGAATGGCGACGCGGAGAGGTTGATCATCACGGTGGCGCCTTGTGCGGCAAGCTCGGAGATTGGTTCGCGCCGGTAAAGGCGCTGATCGGGCCACAGTTCCTGGAGGTTCCACGCGTCTTCGCAGATGCTGATGCCGAGCGTCTCGCCCTTGAACTCCACCGGGCTGATGTCACTCGCCGGGTCGAAGTAGCGCAGTTCGTCGAAGACGTCGTAGGTCGGCAGCAGGGACTTGTGCCGGACGGCCACCACTTCGCCGCCCTCGAGCAGGAGCGCGGAGTTGCGCAGCCCTGCGCCGATCTGCTCACCGGTGCGCGTCGGTGCTCCGAAGAGCACGCCGGTGCCCGCGAACTCCGATGAGGCGCGCGCGATGGCCGCGATGGCCGCCTCAACATCGTCAATGAACCACCGCTTCTCCAGCAAATCGCGCGGAGGGTAGCCAACGAGGTAGAGTTCAGGGAAGACAACGAGGTCGGCGCCCGCTGCGTGGCACTTGCGGGCGAACTCAAGCAGGCGCTCGGCATTGCCGCTGATGTCGCCGACCAGCGGGTTGAGCTGTGCGATGGCGATCTGCATCTGATGGCTCCCGGACGCGACTGATGGCTTCAGGCGTGGTGGTTCGGCGGCCGCGCGGAGATTCCCTGCGCCGGAAGGGGCCGGTGTCCGCGGAGGCGAACCTGCGGGACGCAGCAGACTCCTGATGAGTGGTGATTGATGATGCGATTTCTGATGATAATGATCGCGGTGGCGCTTCTGCCCGCCGCGCTCGCAGCACAACCCGCCGCGGGGAGCATTGAACTGCCCGCGCTGGGCCTCTTTGACTTCACTGAGGGCACAGTCGAGGCGTGGGTGCAGTTTGAGTTCGATTCGCGCGGCTGGGAGCAGGAGAAGGGCATCTACCAGTGGCGCGGGCGCTGGTTCACCTTCGAGGCGCCCGTGAACGACACCGATCTCGGCGCGGAAGTCGTGATCGAGTACGGGCTGAAGAACCACGGCCG
>LSQX01316311.1_pt1 | contig 13829 bp, 12 predicted proteins | sample 654561 | NCBI WGS metagenome assembly LSQX01 (sample SAMN04489861, study PRJNA283612) | anaerobic digester metagenome | isolation source: 4 biogas reactors fed with cattle manure at either 37C or 55C with and... | place: Denmark: Kongens Lyngby | collected 2014 | reverse complement strand
AGACCGACCACCTTGACGGCCGGCTGTTTACCGACGAGGGGATTCTGATAGAAATGCTCGGGGATGAGGAAGAATGAAAATTCTGTTTATGGGCACACCCGATTTTGCGATATTCCCGCTTTCGGCGCTCTTTGAGTCGGGAGAAAATATAGTCGGCGTGGTAACCCAGCCCGACCGGCCGGTCGGACGGAAATATAAGCTAACCCCGCCGCCTGTCAAAGTCTGGGCGACCGAACATGGCATCCCGGTCTACCAGCCCGAGACCCTGAAGGATGAAAAGTTCTCGGGGCTGCTTGCAGAGCTTGACCCCGAGCTGATAGTCGTCGCCGCATACGGCAAAATCCTGCCCCGGAGCGTGCTCGACTACCCGAAGTTCGGCTGCATCAATGTCCACGCCTCGCTGCTCCCCGAGTACCGCGGCGCCGCGCCGATACAACGGGCGATCATCGACGGCAAAAGCGTGACCGGGGTGACTATCATGCAGATGGACGCCGGGCTTGACACCGGGGATATTCTGCTTGCACGCGAGGTACCGATACATGAGCGCGATAACTTCGAGACCCTGCACGACCGCCTCGGGGAAGCCGGCGCCGCGGCCCTGCTTGAGGCTCTCGGGCTCTTGAAAGAAGGCAGGCTCACCCGCATAAAGCAGGACCACTCAAAGGCCACATATGCCGCAAAAATCGAAAAATGCGACTGCCTGATTGATTTTTCAAAGCCGGCGCGCGACGTGCACAACCACATCCGCGCCCTCTCGCCGACCCCGCTGGCCTTCACCCGCCTGCCTGACGGCTGTGTGCTCAAGGTTCCCGAGGCCGAAGTGGCAAATGATTTCTGCGAAGAGGGCTGCGGCTCCCCCGGAACCGTGATATCGCTTGAGCGCGGCATTGTCGTCGCCTGCAGGTCGGGCGCCGTCCGGCTACTGCGGGTTCTGCCCAAGTGCAAATGCTGCATGTGCGCCGAGGACTTCGTCCGGGGGCGGAGAATTGCAGTCGGGGATAAATTATCATAAAAACGAAAGGAAGATTATTATGCCTCCCTTTTTCTATTTCGACTACACCTTTCTTTTGCTTATACCTGCCTTGATTTTTACAATCTGGGCACAGATAAATGTGAGCACGACATTCAACAAAATGAACAAATTCCGCACCGGCATGTCGGGGGCCGAGGCCGCGCGCAGAATCCTTGACGCGAACGGCCTCACACACGTCAGAATCGAGCGGGTCTCCGGCCGGCTGACCGACCACTACGACCCGAGGCAAAGCGTCATCCGCCTCTCCGAGTCGGTCTACGACAACTACTCGGCCGGCGCCGTCGGGGTGGCTGCGCACGAGGCCGGGCACGCGGTGCAGTATGCCGTCGGATATGCTCCCATAAAGCTGCGCACCGCGATAATCCCGGTAACCTCCTTCGGCTCGCAGGCTGCCATGCCCCTGTTTTTAATCGGGCTCATTATATCGGCCTATTCGACCACCGCGAGCAGCCTCGGCTACACCCTGATGATGACCGGTATTATCTTCTTCTCGCTGGCCGTCCTGTTCCAAGTGATAACCCTTCCGGTCGAGTTCAACGCCAGCCGCCGGGCTCTTGCCGCGCTTGAAGGCTCGGGAATGCTCGGGCGCGAGGAGCTTTCGGCCTCGGGCAAGGTGCTGCGCGCCGCCGCGCTGACATATGTCGCGGCGCTCGCCGTCGCCCTGCTAAACCTGTTGCGCCTGATACTCATCGCCACCGGCGGCAGACGCAGATAATGCCTGCGCCCCGGAATGTCCGCCGCATAGCCTATGATCTGCTCTCAGGCTCGGCCGGGCGCTACTCGAATCTTGCCCTTGACGCGGCGATAAAAAAGAATAACCTCACCCCCGCAGACCGGGGGCTTTTGACCCTGCTCGTCATGGGGGTCATCGAAAAGCAGATAACCCTCGATTATTATATAGACAAGCTCTCGGCCATCCCGCCCGGAAAAATCGAGCCGGGCGTGCGGACTCTCCTGCGCCTCGGCCTCTATCAGCTTATTTTCACCGACCGCATACCTGCTCATGCGGCGGTGAGCGAAACAGTCGCGCTCGCCCCGCGCCGGGCGTCCGGCTTTGTCAACGCGCTGCTCCGCCGCTTCCTGCGCGAGCGCGGCAGCATATCCCTGCCCCCGCGCGACAGCCGGCCTTTGGAGTACTTGTCGATTAAATACTCTTTCCCTGTCGGGTTGTGCGGGCGCCTTGTCGGGATTTTCGGGTTCGAGCGGACCGAGTCGCTGCTCTCTGCCTTTGATAGGACGCCTGGGCTGACCCTGCGGGTCAATATACTCAAAACCACACGGGAGGACCTGCTGACCTGCTTTGCAGAAGCCGGCATAACCGCCGCCCCCACGCCCCTCTCGCCCGACGGCATCTGCCTTGACGCCGCCCCGCCGGCAACCCTCCCCGGCTTTGACGAGGGGCTTTTCTTCGTGCAGGACGAGGCGTCGCAGCTCTGCGTGCGCGCGCTTGACGCCCGCCCGGGGATGACCGTAATCGACGCCTGCGCCGCCCCCGGTTCAAAGAGCTTCGGCATAGCGCTGACAATGCAGAATTCTGGCCGTATTCTTGCATTTGACCTGCACGAAAACAAACTCTCGCTCATCCGCTCGGGTGCCGGGTGGCTGGGAATTGAGATAATCGAAGTAGCGCCGGGCGACGCAAGCCGGCCTGACCCGGCCCTTTTTGCCGCCGCCGACCGCGTGCTCTGCGACGTCCCCTGCTCGGGCTATGGCGTGATGGCAAAAAAGCCTGAAATCCGCTACAAAAACCCGGATGATGCCGCCGGCCTGCCCGAGGTCCAGTATGCGATACTCGACAACTGCTCAAAATACCTAAAGCCTGGCGGCCTGCTTGTATACTCGACCTGCACTATCCTGCCCGAGGAAAACGAGGAGGTTGTCGGCCGTTTCCTTGCCCGGCACCCCGACTTTCATCTCTCGCCCTTCACTGCCGGCGGGCTGTCGACAGGCGGCATGATAACACTGTACCCCGACATCCATCACACCGACGGATTTTTTATAGCCTGCATGAAAAAGGACTGAATTAAATGGATAATTCCCGACCCGAGCTGCTCTCGCTGCTCCCCGACGAGCTGGTCTCGCTCATGGCCTCGCTCGGCGAGCCAGGCTACCGCGCGCGCCAGCTCTTTGAGGGGCTGCACCGCGGCCTCTCGCCCGACGAAATTACCAACATCGGCAATGCCACCAAAGCCAAGCTGCGTGCCGCCGCGTCATACCACCTGCCCGAGGTGCGCAGAAAGCTGGTCTCAAAGCTTGACGGCACGATAAAATACCTCTTCGGGCTCGCCGACGGCAACTGCATTGAGAGCGTGCTGATGATATATAGACACGGAAACAGCATCTGCGTCTCAACTCAGGTGGGCTGCCGCATGGGCTGTGCCTTCTGCGCCTCGACCATCGGCGGCATGGTGCGCAACCTCACCCCCGGCGAGATTTTAGGACAGGTCATAGCGGCGCGGCTTGATTCCGGCGAGCGGATTTCAAATATAGTCCTAATGGGCATCGGCGAGCCGCTCGATAATTACGATAACGTTATAAAATTCCTGCATCTTGTCAATCATGAATATGGGCTGAATATCGGATACCGGCATATCTCGCTCTCGACCTGCGGGCTGGTTGACAAAATCAGAAGGCTGCGCGGCGAGGGGCTGCCGATTACCCTGTCCGTCTCGCTCCACGCCGCCGACGATAAACAGCGCTCCAGAATTATGCCGGTAAACAGACGCTGGAGTATTGCCGAACTGCTCGACGCCTGCCGGGAATACTACCGCTCAAGCCCCGGCCGGCGGATTTCCTTTGAATATGTCCTAATCCCGGGGCTGAACGATAGCCCCGCCGACGCAAACCGGCTCGCAGATCTGCTCAACTCCCATCTGAGGGCGGACGGGCCCATGCCGATACATGTCAACCTCATCCCGCAGAACAGAGTGAACGGCCGCGAGCTGGCAAGCCCCGACGCCAGGGCCGCCGACCCGCGTGCTTTTGCAGCAGTCCTCGAACGCCGGGGAATAAGAGCCACCCTGCGCCGGCGCCTCGGCGCCGACATAAATGCTTCCTGTGGCCAGCTTCGCCGTGAGAGCGCGGAGTAACGGGGGCGCTGCCCCCGTCCCCCTGCTCAAGACCCTTTTTGAAAAAGGGTCTTGAGAATCCCCAAAAACTTTTTACACACGGGGCTCCGCCCCACACCCCGCTTAAGGGACTTTTGAAAAAAGTTCCTTAAGATTCCTCAAAAACTTAAAACAAAAATATGTAATGAGTTTGCTGTTCTTTTTTTTGAAATACTATAATCGAGGTTTACCGTCCTAAAAGGTAACGAAAAACTCAGAGGTTACCTGACGTCCGACGCCCTTACATACTTTGGTCGGAGGTGCTCCGGATGAACGGTACGCAAAGGGGCGGCGGAAAAGTCAGGAATAACTACTACAGGGCTGTGGTGCATAAGCGGCGTCGGGTGACCCACATAACCCCGGCCGCGGTGTTTTTCCGGCGGATAGGCAACTCGCTCGACAACTCGATGAATATCCTTTTTGGCATCGCGGCGGCCTCAATATTTATCACGCTGCTGGCCGGAATCACAGCCTTCGCCACCGTAGTCCTCCCCGACCGCAGCGGGCTTGTCCGGGTGACTGTCCCCGACTTCTGCGGCTCGGTCTACTCTGCCGGAATCGCCGACTCCGAGCTTTTTGATGTAAACATAGAATACAAATTCGACAGTTCAAGTCCCGTCGGGACGATAATATCACAGTATCCCCCGGCCGGCGCCGCCCGAATGGTGAAAAAGGGCCAGCGGCGCTGTGCGCTGACACTCACGCTCAGCCGCGGACCCGAGACCATAATCCTACCCGATTTCACCGGGGACAACTGCGCCGAGGCCGAGCTCGAACTGCGGTCGCTTGGTTTTAATGTCAGTATTGTACAACAGTACAGCGTGACCGCGCTTGCCGGCACGGTCATGTCCACCTCCCCGCCGGCATACTCCGACCTGCCGCAAGGCACTACCGTCACCCTCTATGTCAGCCTCGGGCAGGAACTTGAATATGTGGTGGTGCCGGCGCTGACCGGCCTCGGCGAGACCGCGGCGATAACCAAACTGCTCTCGGTCGGTCTGCTTGTCGGCAAGACCGAGTATGTCAAATCGCCGAAGCCGGCGGGCACCGTGATTGCGCAGAGCGAGCCCTTCGGCAGCCGCGTGCGGGCCGGGACAAAAATATATCTCACGGTCAGCCTCGGCGGGGAATAGAAATCATTTCGCCTGCACCTCACAACCCAAAATACCCACAAGCAAAGGGATGGTGATATGGTTGAATATAAAGGAAGGATAACCTGCAGCACAGGCGGCATTTATACTGTCATAACCGACACTCCCACACCTGCGGGGCAGGAATTCGGCTGCCGCGCCCGGGGTGTTTTTAGGTACATAAAAGAAACGCCGGTTGTCGGGGATATTGTCATGGTGGGATTCGAGCGCGAGAACGACCCCACCTGCGCCGTGATAACCTCGATACTCGAGCGCAAGAACAGGCTAATACGCCCGCCGGTCGCAAATATCGACTACATATTCGTGACCCTGGCGGCGGCCAGCCCCGAACCGGATACAAACATGGCAGACAAGCTTATCTCTATCGCCGAATTTAACACAATCACACCGGTCATAATCATCAACAAGTCGGAGCTTGACCCCGGCCGCGCGTCTGAGCTTGAGCAGATTTACCGGCTTGCCGGATATGATGTTTTTCGCACAAGCTGCCGCACCGGGGAAGGGATTGACGCCCTGCGCCGCATAATCGACAGCGCCCTGCCCGGGCACAGCGCCGCATTTGCCGGCGCGTCGGGGGTGGGGAAATCTACCCTGATGAACCTGCTCTTCCCGGGGCTCGGGCTTGAAACCTCTGATGTCAGCGCAAAAATTCAGCGAGGGCGGCACACCACCCGCCGGGTAACCCTGTATCCTGTGCTGCGACCTGGCCGGCCGTCCGGATTCATCGCCGACACGCCGGGATTTTCGCTGCTCGACTTCGAGCGCTTCGACTATTTCTCAAAAGAGGACCTGCCTCTGACCTTCCGCGAGTTCGGGGAACTGCTCGGCCGCTGCCGCTACACAAAATGCAGCCACACCAAAGAGGAGGGCTGCGCCATTATTGCCGCGGTTAGGGAGGGCAAGATTTCCCCCTCAAGGCACCAAAACTATGTGGAGCTCTACGAGATTCTGAAAAACAAGCGCCCGTGGGACTAAACGACATTTGCAACCAAGGAGAATATTAAATGAAAGCATATATTTATCTTAACGGTGAAATCCTGCCGCAGAATATAACCGAACACCCGGCACCCGGCGAGCTGTCTGTTGCCGCCGATTCGGGCTACTTCAACGCCGAGATGCTGGGGGAGCGGGTGGATATCCTGCTCGGCGACATGGACTCGCTGGGTGGGTACAGCATACCCGGGGAAATAGAGGTTATAAACTACCCTCCCGAAAAGGACCTGACCGACGCCCAACTCGCCGTTGAAATCGCGCTTAGCCGGGGCGCCGACAATTTTGTGTTTGTCGGAGGGCTTGACGGCAGGCTCGACCACACTCTGTCGCTGCTCGGGATTCTTGAGGACTTAGGCTCACGCGGCATATATGCGCTGGCGCTCAGCGGATATAACCGGGTGAGGTACCTGAAAAACTCAAGCGTGCTGATACCGAGGAGCGGATATAAGTACCTCTCGGTGCTTGCCTACGACGATAAGGTCAGAGGGGTTACGGTCGAGGGCTGCAAATTCCCGCTTCAAAACGCAAGGATTGCACGCCGGCTGCAGTTTGCCGTTTCAAATGAAATCGAGGGCAACTGCGCGCTGGTTTCTGTGCGCCGTGGCGGTATTTTTATAATCGAAAGCAGGGATAAATAAACCTCCCTTGGTGCTTTGTGTTGTATTCCGAATAATCAACAGCCCGCATTCCCGCATATACTGAAAGCAGAGAGCGCCGCCCGGCGGACACCGGCGGCGAACACACAAAGTATCGGGTTCGGTTGGCTTACAGCGGATCCGGCTATGCAGAAAGGGCATGGTATTCATATGAAAATCATCGTGTTCCGCTCGCCCGGGTTCCTGGCGCCGCTTTTGCGGAGGATCTTCAGGATAAGGAAAGCAAAAAAACGCTGATTCGCCGGGGGTTGCGCTCCCGGCCTTTCAAAGGGCAGGTCGGCGGCTTTTTGCAGGCACATAAAAAAGACCGGGACGCCGTGGCATCCCGGTCTTTTTTATTCTTATTTGTTTCCCACTTTGGCAAGATACTCGGCGATGGCCGCTTCGTATATAGCTGTGCTGGTATCTGCCGGCATATCGCCAAGCCCTGTCCAGATGGCGACATTGTCAAGATAACCGTCAATTGTCGCGCCGAGCTTGAACGCCACGGCATAACTATCAATTTCGTTCCAGTAGAAGGTCGCGCTTCCGGCCGGATCGGGCTTTGACACGCAGACAAAGTCTGAGCCAGGCTGGCTGTTGTCGCGGATGTAGATCGTGGGGCCTTCATTATAGTTCGCCTGATATCTGATAGTTATCCACTTGTCCTTGAGCGCATATACGTTAGCGTCATAATCGGCACCTGTCAGCTTTTTGATTATTGATGACGTCCCGTCGCTGTCATTAGTATCGGCTGCATAGTAGTCGCCGGCAACATCGTAAGTATACCAAGAACCGAAAAACCTGACCTGATTGTTGCCCGAGCCGGCAATGCGTATGTGGGCTGAGTTGTAGCTGTTGGTACCGTCGAAGTTTAATATAATTACCGCATATCTGTTCTTGTTTCCGGCATCTATGTACTTGACGTCATACTGCAGGGTGTAGTCGCCTTGGGCGCAGGGGGCCATGTATTCGTCGGTAAGAATTCTTACATAGGAGTCTTTACCGGTAATTGCACCTCCGTTATGGTTTAGGTATTTCAGTGCACCGTCCTCAATCGAGAATATGCCGGTATTGTCGTTTAAAGCGCCGTCAGAGGTGTTCAGTATCTGCCAGCCGAGCAGGGCCATCACGGCGTCATTTCCCTCGGTGTTTACATAGCTGTCGAAGTCTTCATAGAAAACCATAATGCCCTCGGGAACTACCGGAATCTCAACAGGGGGTGCAGTGGTGACTTCTGCCGTTGTAGTTTCCTTGACAGTTGTGGTTTCCTTTGCCGTGGTTTCCTTTGCCGTGGTTTCCTCACCGGGTGCAGCCGTGGTATCAGAAGGCTTAGGCGTGGTTTCCTTCCCACCCTCACCGCCCTGGCAGGCGACAAATGTGAAAAGCATTAACAGTGCAAGGATTAAAGTAAGCAGTTTTTTCATTGCAAAATCCTCTCCTTGAATGTTGTTTGTAAAATGCTAACAGCATTCTCGTCGATAATGATACCACATGCAATCATTTTTGTCAATATTATATCGACTGAATAAATATACTTTTCTATACAATTCTTTTTACTTTTGTACAACTGCTATGCCTGAATTTGCTATATCCATGTAAAGCTTTCTGTCCTATTCTGTTCAATAATGATATATCATACCTGTTTATGGAATGTTTTATTCCGAAAGCCGGAAAAACCTCCGGAGCCCGGCTCCGGAGGTTTTGTATATTCCATCAAGCCTGTATTTCTTCCATGATATATGCCTCAAGTATATCTCCGACCTTGATGTCGCTGAAGCGCTCAAGTCCGATTCCGCACTCATAGCCGGCCGCAACCTCGCGGACGTCATCCTTGAAGCGCTTGAGCGACGCGATTTTGTCCTCGAAGATGACCACCCCGTCCCGCAGCACCCGGATAAGCGAGTTGCGGGTAACCTTGCCGTCCTGAACATACGAGCCGGCTATTATCCCGACATTCGGAACGCGGATAGCCTGCCTGACCTCGGCATGCCCGAGCAGGTTCTCCCTGTATTTGGGTGCCAGCATGCCCTTCATGGCGGCCGTTACTTCCTCGATGCAGTCGTATATCACGCGATAGGTACGTATTTCAACACCCTGACGTGCGGCCGAATCGAGCGCCGGTTTGTCGGGCCGGACATTAAACCCGATGATAATGGCGTTGGAGGCCGCGGCAAAGGTGACGTCGCCCTCGGTGATTCCGCCGACTGCCGAATGGATGACCTTGACCTTGACTTCCTCGTTTGAAATCTTCTCAAGAGCGGCCTTGACCGCTTCGGCAGAGCCGTCGACGTCGGCCTTGACTATGATATTGAGGGTCTTGACACCTTCGGAAATCTGAGCGAAGAGGTCATTGAGATTGGCGCGGGCGTTTGCCTTGAAGGCTTTCTCCTTGGCCTCGGCACGGCGCTGCTCAGCCAGTGCTCTGGCCATCTTTTCGTCCTCCACGGCGTTGAAGGTATCACCCGCCGACGGTACTTCCGAGAGCCCGGTGATCTCAACCGGCATAGAGGGGGTTGCCGCCTTTATAACCTTGCCTCTATAGTCGGTCATCAGGCGGACACGCCCGACCGCCGTTCCGGCAATCACCACGTCGCCGGTGTGAAGCGTCCCGGTCTGAACCAGAAGGGTTGCCACCGGGCCTTTGCCCTTGTCAAGCTTGGCTTCAGTAACGATTCCCTTTGCCCGGCGATTGGGGTTTGCCTTGTATTCCTTGAGGTCGGCCATCAGCAGGATGCTCTCGAGCAGCTCGTCAATTCCCTGTCCCGTGAGCACCGAGACCGGCACGCAAATGACGTCGCCGCCCCAGGCTTCGGGGACAAGGTCATATTTGGTCAGATCCTTGATGACCCGGTCGGGGTTTGCGGTGGGTTTGTCGATTTTGTTTACTGCGACGATAATATCGACTCCGGCGGCCTTTGCGTGGTTAATCGCCTCGACTGTCTGAGGCATGATGCCGTCATCGGCGGCAACCACAAGTATGGCTATGTCGGTTGCCATGGCGCCTCGTGCGCGCATTTCCGTGAAGGCTTCATGTCCCGGAGTGTCAAGGAAGGTGATTTCCCGCCCCTTGACCTTAACTCGGTAGGCGCCTATATGCTGGGTGATGCCGCCGGCCTCCCCGGCGGTCACGTTTGTGTGGCGTATGGCGTCGAGCAGCGAGGTCTTGCCGTGGTCGACATGCCCCATGACACAGACCACCGGGGCACGCGGCTGCAGATCCTCCTTCCTTTCCTGCTCCTCCTCGAACAGCTTATCTTCGATTGTGAGCACGACTTCCCGGGTTACCTCGGCGCCAAGGTCGACAGCGACAAGATATGCCGTGTCATAGTCTATATATTCGTTGACGGTGACCATGACTCCCATTGTCATAAGCCGCTTTATGACCTCGCTCGCCGTTACCTTCAGCCTTGAGGCAAGCTCGCCTACCCGGATTTCGTCGGGTATTAAGACATGCACCGGCTGCTTCTTTATCGGTTCGGACTTTTTCGGCGCGATCTTCTGTCCCTTCACAACCGACTGGCCTGCCGCCTTGCTGCGCTTGACCTTTTCGCTGCCGCCGCGCATATCGCGGACCGACTCGGGTGCTATTGTCTCAAAACGGTCGTCATACTTTGAGAGGTCTATGGTCGTGCCTCTGGTATCAATAATGCGCTTCTTGGCCTGCCCTTCGGAGCCTGCGGTTTGCTTGCGGACAATCGGTTGGGGCTGGAATTTCTCCTTCGGGGGTTCCTTGCGTTCTTTTTCGGATTTTTTCTGAGCCTGCTGTTGTATCTGTGCGGCAGGCCGCCCCTCCTGCGGCTTTTTAGGCTGCGCCGGCACAGGCTTCTGTTCGGCAATCTTTTTTGGTTCGGAGGTCTTGGGCGGCTCGGCCTTTTGCTCGGCCGGTTTTTTCTCGGCCGGCTTTTGCTCTGATACTGCAGCCTTTTGCCGCTCCTTCGGCTGCCCGGCTTGCTTATGCTTATCTGACTTGGCCGGCTCGGTCTGCTCGGCCGCCTGGGCAGGCTTTGCCTCGGCACGCTTTTGTGATTTTCGCGACTCGTGCTCCTTGACGATTTTTGAAGGAATATATGTGATCCCGTCAATATAGTCTTCTATATTTTTTATCTGATACGCCCTCGTTAAGGTCTCAAAGAGAATGTCAAACTCAAAGGGCTCGAGCACCTTCTGTACCCTTGCCTCTATTCCCTTCTCTTTGAGAATATCGGTAATTTCCTTGGTTTTGATACCGAGGTCCTTTGCAAGCTGATTGATTTTATATTGCGGTAATGCCATATATTTCCTCCTGGATTTATCCTTCGTCTGAGCCGCACTGCCTGTCAAGCTGTTTTTCTACTGCCCGGCATAGCTGCGGGTCGGTAATTCCGACCGCGGCTACTTCAGACCTGCCGAGTGCCCTGCCAAGCGTCGCCATGCCGTGCGGGATTACTGTGTGTCTGACTTTATAGTATTTGCATTTGTCGGTTAGTTTTTTGTGGGTGTTTGCCGAGGTGTCGGATGCTTCAATCACCAAAAGCGGAGTTTGCCTGCCACGCCGGAAGGCTACACATATCTGCTCGGTGCCGTAAATCAGGGCGCCGGCGCGGGCGCAGAGGCCGAGAGTCAATAACAACCGGTTGTTTTTTTCAGTCTGCTTCTCCATTTTCGCCAAGCTCGGCTTCCATTGCATCATAAACTTCTTCGGGCACCTCGCAGCCGAGGCTGCGGTCAAGCCGCTTTGACTTCCTCGCCTTCTTAAGGCACCTGACATCGCGGCAGATATACGCCCCGCGGCCGTTTTTCCTGCCGCTAAAGTCAAGCATGNNTCGCGCTTGGACTTGTGTTCGTTGCAGCCGAGACACTGGCGTTCGGGGGTTTTCTTTTTCTTCTTCGGTTCCATAATTATAACGTTACGCCTTTATATCTATTTTGTAACCGGTCAGCCGCGCGGCAAGCCGGGCGTTCTGACCCTCCTTACCGATGGCGAGCGATAGCTGGTCGGGGCTGACGGTAACCCTGCAGGACCGCTCACCCGTCAAGGTCGCCGACTCGACCGAGGCCGGGGCGAGCGCCGAGGCTATATATTCCTCCGGAATATCGCTGTACTTGACAATATCAATCTTCTCGCCGCGTAGCTCGTCGACAATCCCGGCGATTCTCATACCGTGCGGCCCGATGCAGGCTCCTACCGGGTCGACATCTTCGTCACGCGACATGACCGATATTTTGGTCCTTGAACCGGCCTCGCGCGCAATTCCCTTGATAATAACAATTCCGTCCTGGATTTCGGGTATCTCAAGCTCAAACATGCGGCGGACAAGCCCGGGGTGAACCCGGGAGAGGGTAATAAGCGGCCCTCTTGCCTCCTTGTTCACTTCTGATATGAACACCTTTATCTTCTCGCCCACATACAAGGTCTCGCCGGGTATCTGCTCGCTTTTCAGAAGAACCGCCTGTCCGGTGCCGATTTCGAGCACCGCGTTGCCGGTTACCGGATCGACCCTTGTCACCGTGGCGGTAATAATCTCCTCGCGCTTGTTCTCATAGGTCTGCTGCAATGCGCGGCGTTCGCCCTCACGTATGCTCTGGATTATAACCGATTTGGCCGCCGCAGCCGAGAGGCGCCTGAAGTTTTTGGTCTTTATCTCTGTTTCGACTATGCCGCCAACAGTGTAACGCTTGCTTATCTGCTTTGCGTCCTCAAGTGATATCTGGGTCTCAGGGTTTGTTACCTCCTCGACAACTTCCTTCTGTTGAAAGACCTTGATTTCCTCCTTCTCGGGGTCTATAAGTATTCGCACGTTGGTGTTGTTTCCGTATTCCTTTTTATAAGCCGACATGAGCGCCGCTTCGATTTTCTCGATCATATATTCCTTCGGAATTCCCTTTTCCTTTTCAAGCAGGTCGAGCGCCGCAAAAAAATCCTTGTTCATCGCGGTTGTTCCTTTCAATACCTCATCATCGTTATATCTATGACATATTGTCGTCATCAAAATCAAACACGGTGCGCACCCGGGCGGCAGCGACTCGGTCGACCTCAAGCCGCCCTGTCGGGGTGTCAAGCAGTATTCTGCCGTCCACAAGCCCGGCCAGTTTGCCGCGGTGGGTCTTTTTGCCGGTTTTGTCGGGCACGTAGAGCTTTATCTCGACCTCGCAGCCGGTGCAGGCTTCAAAATGAGCCTCGGTCTTAAGCTCCCGCTCTATTCCCGGCGAGCTGATCTCAAGGTAATAGCTGCTCTCTATCGGGTCGGCCGAATCGAGCAGCGGGTCTATCATGCGGTGAAACCGCTCACAATCGTCGATGCCGATACCGTCGGGCGAATCTATAGTTACGCGCAGCACCTGCCGCGCACCTTCGCGGACAAATTCAACGTCCCACAGGACAAGTCCGGCCTCCTTTGCGGCCGGCGCTATGAGCTCGGCCACGCGGCCGGCAATATTCTTGCGGTTATTCATCTTCTTCCCTTCTGCGTTTTGTCGGGCTGGGCAGCACTCCCCTCTCGACAATTGAGAGTGGGCATAAAAACCCACTCTCAACGCAAACCGTAATACTTACAGTCATTATATCACAACCGAAATGAAAATGCAATAGTTTTTCAATATTTTTTCAGAGATGGTTTATCTTTTGTCAGGCGCCGCGGCACACGTCAGCCGCAGGTGTTCAACTCCGCCGCAGTATCTCACCTTCCCTTCCCGCCGGCGTCACATTTCATTCGATAAATAGTGTTTACATTTTCACACTTATATGTTATAATAACGTACAGCCGGATTTTAGAACTCCGCGGAAGGGGGCAAACAGCCGGGTTTTTATCTTTTGCCACGTTATATTATACTTTTCACGGGACTTTGAAATAATACTGGAACAGGATATTGTCAGGCTCCGGCCGGCTGACGGTCACTTCGACTGATACTGCAAGGAGGTAGGCTTTGA
>LSQX01032283.1_pt1 | contig 13829 bp, 10 predicted proteins | sample 654561 | NCBI WGS metagenome assembly LSQX01 (sample SAMN04489861, study PRJNA283612) | anaerobic digester metagenome | isolation source: 4 biogas reactors fed with cattle manure at either 37C or 55C with and... | place: Denmark: Kongens Lyngby | collected 2014 | reverse complement strand
TGTCTGCGGCGAGGAAACAGCCCTGATTGCCTCCATCGAGGGCAAGCGGGGGATGCCCCGCAACAAGCCCCCCTTCCCTGCCAATAAGGGTCTTTGGGGCAAGCCCACCATCATCAACAATGTGGAAACCCTGGCCAATATCGGGCAGATTATTGCCCGAGGTGCCGCTTGGTACTCCAGCATCGGCACTGAAAAAAGCAAAGGGACGAAGGTGTTTGCCCTAACCGGCGATGTGAACAATGTTGGTCTCGTAGAAGTTCCCATGGGGACAAAGCTGGGGACCATCGTTTTCGATATTGGAGGCGGTATCCCCAAAGGCAAGAAATTCAAAGCCGCCCAACTCGGCGGACCCTCGGGTGGTTGCATACCCGTTGAGCACCTCAACGCACCCGTTGATTATGAAAAAGTGGCGGAATTGGGAGCTATCATGGGGTCCGGTGGACTCATCGTGATGAACGAAGATAACTGTGCTGTCGATATGGCCCGTTTCTTCATGGATTTCTGTCAGGACGAATCTTGCGGCAAATGTACCCCCTGTCGGGAAGGAACCAAGCGCATGCTGGAAATTTTGACCAACATCACCCAGGGCAAAGGCAAGGAGGGTGATATTGAGATGTTGGAACAAATGGCGGCGGTCATCGAGGATTCAGCATTGTGTGGTTTGGGTCAGACTGCTCCGAATCCCGTGCTCAGCACACTGCGTTACTTCCGGCAGGAATACGAAGAACATATCCGTGAACATAAGTGTCGAGCGGCTGTTTGCACGGCGCTTTTCAAATCGCCCTGCCAGCATACCTGTCCCATCGAAATGGATATTCCGTCCTATATTGCACTGGTTCGGGCGGAGCGCCTTGAAGATGCCTATAAAATACTGTTAAAAACCAACCCCTTTCCTTCAGTTTGCGGTCGGGTTTGTGACCACAAGTGCCAGACCAAATGTCGCCGTGGCCAAATGGATGAACCCATTGCGATCAAGTTCCTCAAACGATTCATTACCGATAACGCGTCCCGTCCGAAAATTACAGCCGTACCGGTTACACGTAAGGAAGCGATCGCGGTGGTCGGCGCCGGTCCGGCTGGGCTGACGGCAGCCAGAGACCTCGCGCAGCGTGGTTACAAGGTTACGGTGTTCGAGGAACTTCCTCAGCCGGGCGGCATGCTTCGCTGGGCCATTCCGTCCTATCGTCTGCCTCGCCATATTCTGGATGGAGAAATTGACGATGTCCGTGCGTTGGGCGTTGAAATTCTTTGCAATACGCGTGTCGGGCGGGATATTCCGTTTGAAAAAATTGAAAAAGACTTCGATTACATTTATCTTGCCCCAGGCGCCCACAAGAGTCAGCCCATGGGAATCCAGGGAGAGGATTTACAGGGTGTGTATGGGGGTGTCGAATTTCTCAGGGACTTCAACAATAATGAAGCCGCATGGATAAGCGGAGAAAAAACCCTGGGGGCTAAGGTTGCCGTTATTGGCGGCGGCAATTCAGCTATTGATGCCGCCCGTTGTGCGGCGCGCATGGGTGCCGAGGTGACTATTCTGTACAGGCGTTTACGCCAGGATATGCCAGCTGCTGTCGAAGAAATCGAAGCGGCGGAGCATGAGGGTATTCACATAGAATATCTCGTCGCACCGACCAAGATCGAGGGAAAGAATGGGAAAGTTAAGGCAATCTGTCTGGAAAAGATGAGATTGGGTGATTTTGACCGTAGCGGCCGGAAGCGTCCTGAGCCCATTGAAGGTTCGGAATACATTTTGGGGGTTGATTCGGTGATCGCGGCCATTGGCCAGATGCCTGATCTCTCCTTTGTTCCACAGGACAGTGGTATCAGTGTTAATAAATGGGATTGCTTCGATTTGGCGGAAGATAGCAAATCCCAGACCAGTCGCGCCCAGTTCTATGCTGGTGGTGATGCAGTCACCGGACCCGATACCGTAATCGCTGCCATTGCCGCCGGCCATCAGGCGGCCGACGATATTGATGCGGCCATCCGCTTGAAAAACGGCGAGGAACCTTGGGAGGAGCCGGCAGAGGAGCACATAGATGTTCCGTTTGTTGTTGACGAGGAATCGATGGAGGCACCGCAGGTCTCCATGCCGGAGCTGGATGCCGTAACAAGAATCCAGGGTTTTGCGGAAGTAGAACTGGGATTTTCACGTGCTGATGCAATTAAGGAAGCGACGCGTTGTCTGCGCTGTGATGCTGAAATATAGACAGGGAGGTTATACTATATATGTCCTTAGTAAATCTTAAAATTGACAATATCGATGTGCAGGTCAAGGCAGGAACGACGATTCTGCAGGCGGCCCGTCAGGTGGGGATTGTCATTCCTACTCTTTGCGCCTGGACCGAGATTAATCATACCCCTGGTGCCTGCAGGGTTTGTATGGTTGAAGTGGATGGACAGCGCAGCCTCATTGCGGCATGTGTTTTCCCGGTTGGCGAAGGGATGGTGGTGCGGACCAATTCGGCGCGGGTACGGACCGCCCGAAAAATGGTGGTAGAACTTCTCCTTTCCAATCATCCGTTGGAATGCAATTACTGTAATCGAAACGGTAATTGCGAATTGCAAAAAGTAGCCGAAATAGTCGGTCTTCGAGATGTTCGCTTTGAGCAGCCCGTCTTTGACAAGGAGGAATGGATTGACCATTCCAGTCTGTCCATTGTACGGGATATGCGCAAATGCATCAACTGTCACCGATGTATTACCGTCTGTGAATCCATTCAGACGGTCAGCGTTCTGACCCCGGCTTTTCGAGGGAAAGACATCCGGGTCAGTCCCGCCTTTGATCTGCCCTTGGTCGAATCAAACTGCGTCGCCTGCGGTCAGTGTATCTTGGCCTGCCCCGTGGGTGCCCTTCACGAGAAGGAAGATATTGATGAAGTCTGGGCGGTACTGCAGGACCGGACGAAGCATGTCGTGGTTCAAGAGGCCCCGGCCATACGTGCAGCCCTTGGCGAAGAGTTTGGTATGCCTCCCGGTTCGTTGGTGACGGGAAAGATGATTGCCGCCTTACGCCGTCTGGGCTTCGACAAGGTGTTTGATACCAACTTTACGGCTGATCTGACTATCATAGAGGAAGGGAATGAACTCCTGAAGAGGGTCAAGGAGGGGGGTACGCTCCCCATGATAACCTCTTGCAGTCCGGGATGGATCAAGTTCTGTGAACATTTTTATCCCGACTTGCTTGATCATCTTTCCACCTGCAAATCTCCTCAGCAGATGTTCGGTGCCCTGGCCAAGACTTATTATGCCGAATTTGCCGGTATCGACCCCAAGGATATCGTGGTCGTGTCCATTATGCCCTGCACGGCCAAGAAATTCGAGGCGGCACGGCCGGAAATGACCAGCAGTGGATATAGGGATGTTGACTATGTTCTGACAACTCGCGAACTGGCGCGGATGATCAAGGAAGCGGGTATTGATTTCAATACCCTTCCGGATGAGGGCTATGATGCCCCCATGGGCGAGTACACGGGTGCCGGGACGATATTTGGTGCTACGGGTGGTGTTATGGAAGCAGCTATCCGTACGGTTTACGCGGTCGTTACCGGTGAGGACCTTCCAGATTTGAATATTGCCCCGGTTCGTGGCCTCGACGGTGTGAAGGAAGCAACCCTTACTGTCGGTGCTCTCGGCGATGTAAAGGTGGCGGTTGCACACGGTCTTGGCAATGCTCGGCGGCTGTTGGACAAAATCCGGAAAGGTACGGCAGACTATACATTTATTGAGGTCATGTGTTGTCCCGGCGGATGTATTTCCGGTGGTGGTGGCCCAATCCCCACAGACAATGCAATCCGCCAGTTGAGAGCCGCCGCCTTGTATCAGGATGATGCCCTGGTACAGACTTATCGTCAATCCCATGAAAGTCCTTCGATAAAAAAAATATATGAAACGTTTCTGAAAGAACCGCTGGGACAAAAATCCCATGAGCTTCTCCACACCCACTATCTCAGGCGAGGTGACGAATTGCCACAGAGTACTTATGAAGAAGTGTGGGAGAATCCGGAACGTCATGCATAGAGAAGGAAGGTGTCCGAAACTGTGATCGACATGGGGACAGGCTTCAAGGGATTGAGTCTCCGCGAGCCTTGTTAGGCTGAGATTGAATAGGTGTTGTCATCGATGAAAAATCAATGATATTTTCTTGATTAAATGTGTCTGTGCCAGAGATTATGAGTCCTACTCATTGGCCAGTACTGCAATAAAGGGGGTAAATATGGATACAATGACAATTACAATGAACGGGAAAGAATATGTAGCACGACAAGGACAAACCATTCTCGAGGTGGCACGAGCCAATGGAATTTTCATTCCCAGCCTCTGCCATCACCAGAAAACTCAAAATATCGGTGCATGCCGCGTTTGTGTGGTGGAAGTTGAAGGCGCCCGGTCACTTGTCGCTTCCTGCTGTATGCCGGTCAGCCCGGGTATGGTGATAAAAACGAATACACAAAGGGTTGTGGAGGCACAGCGTATGGTTGTGGAGCTGCTTTGGGCTTCAGGAGACCATAACTGCCTGACTTGCGATCAAAATGGTAATTGCGAACTACAGGATCTTATTTATCGGCTTAAGATCGACCAACCTCGCTTTGAGATCGAACCGCCGGGTTACGATCTCGATAAGACCGGTGTCATGATTTCGCGAGATCCCAATAAGTGTGTGCTATGTGGGCGCTGCATCGTCGCCTGCAATCATGTGGTGGTGAATGAAGTGCTCAGTTTTGTCCATCGGGGAAGCCATATGCAGGTTGCCTGCGATTACGATTTGCCCATGGGCACTTCCACATGTGTGCAATGCGGGGAATGCGCCCAGATTTGTCCGGTTGGTGCAATCACCGATAAAAAAGCACACGGTGGAGGAAGACCGTGGGAACTGGAAAAAATAAACACGACCTGTCCTTATTGTGGTGTTGGGTGTCAGGTGACGGTTCATGTGAACCGTGAGGAAAATCGTATCGTCAAGGTGACCGGGCGGGAAATTCCTCCCAATGACGGTATGCTATGCGTCAAAGGACGCTACGGGTATGAATTCCCGTCCAGCCCGAACAGGCTGACCCAACCCATGATCAAGAAAAATGGCAAGCACGTCCCGGTTTCCTGGGATGAAGCCCTGGACTATACGGCGGCTCGTATTCGTGAAATCGTTGATCGGGACGGTCCCGATGTCTTTTCCGCCTTTGGTTCCGGGCGTGTTCCAAACGAGACCAATTACGCGATCATGAAATTTACACGGGCGGTGGTGAAAAGCAACAATGTCGATCACTGCGCCCGTACCTGACACGCTCCCACAGTCGCCGGTCTGGCGGCAGCATTTGGTAGCGGGGCCATGACAAATTCCATTCGAGAGCTGGAAGACGCCAAGGTGATTTTCGTTATTGGTTCGAACACAACGGAAGCCCATCCGGTTATTTCCTATTATATCAAACGGGCGGTGAAGAAAGGGGCGATTCTGATTGTCAACGATCCACGCCGAATCGATCTCGTTAAATGGGCGACAATGTATGTGCAGCATAAACCCGGAACGGATATTCCTTATATTAATGGTCTGATCAACGAGATTTTCAAGAACGGTTGGGAGGACAAAAAATACCTTGCTGAACACACTGAAAATCCCGATGAGATCCGCGAATGGGTTAAAGACTATCCCGTGGAAAAGGCGTCTGAAATCTGCGGAGTTCCCGTGGAAACCATGAAGAAGGTGGCGGAGATACTCGGCAAAGCCGAGGTTGCCAATGTCTGTTACACCCTTGGTATTACAGAGCATATTTGTGGAACCGACAACGTGAAAACCCTGGCCAACCTCCAGATGGTTCTGGGCAATATCGGTTCCTATGCCGGGGGACTGAACCCATTACGCGGCCAGAACAACGTTCAGGGGGCTTGCGATATGGGGGCTCTTCCGAACGTCTATCAAACCTACCAGGCGGTGGATAATCCGGCGGTCAGAGAAAAATTTGAACAGGCCTGGGGTGTCACGGGATTGCCGGATAAACCGGGCTACATGAAACCGACCATGTTACACAAAGCCTTGACCGGCGGAACCAAGATTCTTTATTGCGTCGGCGACAACCCGGTGCAGACCGATCCGCACATGGCCAATACCATAAAGGAGATAGAAGCACTGGAGTTCTTCGTCTGTGTCGATATTTTCCCGAACCTCACCACCCCCTATGCGGATGTCATTTTACCTGACTGCGCATGGGGCGAAGTGGACGGCACTTTCACCAATACGGAGCGCCGGGTCCAAATGGTACGTAAAGCTTTGGAGCCCCCCGGAGACGCCCGGCCGCAGTGGTGGGTTCTGCAGGAACTGGCGAAGCGGATCAACGGCTACGACCTTGGTTTTACCTCTGCAGAGGCGGTTTTTGAGGATATGAGAAAAACATCCACTTCCTATGCGGGCATTACCTACGAACGCATCCAGGACATCGGTCTGCAGTGGCCCTGCCCAACTCTGGAGCATCCCGGCACTCCTTTACTCCACACTTCCGGTAATTTTACCCGTGGACGTGGGTTGTTCCATCACACGGTTCATATTCCACCAGCGGAACTGCCTGATGACGAATACCCGTTCTACCTGTCAACAGGTCGTCGCCTGTGGCATTATCACTCGGCGACTCAAACAAGACACTCTGTTGGGTTGGAAGAGATTTTCCCTGAGGAATTGATGGAAATTAGCCCTGTGGATGCAGAAAGACTGGGAATCAAAACGGGAGACACGGTTCAGGCAACGAGCAGGCGTGGTGAAATTACGCTGAAGGCATGGGTCACGGATCGTTCCGCTCCCGGCGTATGCTGGTGTGCGTTCCATTTCGTGGAAGCATGCGGGAACGTGCTGACCATTGACCGATTCGATCCCGTCACTGAAACGGCGGAATACAAGGTATGCGCCATCAAGATCGAAAAGGTGGAGGACGGCACGGAACCGGTCAGCTGGGCAGCAAGGCAAGCCAGGCCCTGAAAAATCACCATTCACAGAGGAAAAGAAAGAATCTGTACAAACGGTGAGGAAAGGATGGACAATATGGATAAGACTATGCTGGAAAAGATTTTTTCCGATGCTATTGAAAGGGAAATCGAATCCTTCGAATTTTACCAGACTGTGAGCCAGAGGGTTACCAACCAGGACGTCAAGAGGACTTTTGAGGAATTGGCACAGGAAGAACTGGGCCACAAAGCGCTGTTGACGCGTTTCAGGGAAGACCCGGATCTCCTGACAAAAATCAATATTCCCTCGCAGGATTACAAAGTCGCCGAAGCCACGGAGCTTCCGAAATTTGACATCAACATGAAGCCCGCCGACGCGATTGCCTTGGCCATGAAGAAAGAAGAGGAGGCTGTGAAGTTTTACCGGGGCATGGCCGCCATAAGCCAGGACGAGGAAATCAAAAAACAGTTCGAGTACCTGGCCGGGATGGAGCTGGGGCATAAAACCCGGCTGGAAAACGTTTTCGTGGAAATCGGCTATCCCGAGGTTTTTTAACGGCACAGTCAATGGGTGGGAGACCGCTGAAGGCGCCGTTGCCTGCAACTTAAATAATTCAGTCGCTGATACGCGTTAAAACAATTGGAGATGCTATTTAAGAATACCTTGGGAATCAGACCAATGATCAATCTATTGGAGGGGCTGGCGATATGTCGGCCCCTTTAACTGGGCAATGCCTCAAAACCGCATCTACAGATCATCCGGTACCGGTGTGCGTGGTTCCCCATTATGTCCGGCTTTGTTCCAGCCAGCTTACAAAAAACCACTTGTGAAAAATTAATTGATTTTATATCATGCTGTTCAATGATAGACCTCCGATTTTAACTTGGGAAGTAGCCGATTATATTTATATCCATAAGAAAGGACAGGCTTATGAAAACAGTTAAGGATGTTTTGGAAGCGAAGGGTAACAGTCAGATATGGTCCATTTCCCCTAATGCCTCGGCACTCGAAGCCGTGAAACTGATGGATGACAAGAATGTAGGGGCACTGTTGGTAATTGATGGAGAGAAACTTGTTGGAGTCATTGCCGAGAGAGATATCGCCCGCAGACTTGTTCTGAAAAGCAGGTCTTCCCGGGATACGATTGTCAAGGACATCATGACATCCGATCTCTATGGTGTGCCAGCGGATACGGAGATTGAAAAATGCCTGATGCTGATGACGGAAAAAAGGGTGCGCCACCTTCCGGTCTTCGAAAACGACCATTTGGTCGGCGTGATTTCGATTGGCAATATTGTTAAATCGGTTATCCTCAGGCAGGATAGCCTGATTGAAAATCTGCAGGACTACATCCTTGGCAAGTACATCTAATTTTGGCCGGTCTGAGTGGAAAAGTCAAGAAACACACGAGGTTTCTTGACTTTTTTATGTCTGGACTTCCACACTCCTCGGAGGAAGAACGATATTTTCTCCGTGTTGGGTCGTATTGCAAGATGCCGTCAGCCATTCTCAGCTTGTCCATATCTGGGTACTGGAGATCGGTGGGAAAAACTTTTTTGCGGTTGCGCTGACCATTTCGATATAGATCGAAGACGTATCATGCCTTTGTCAAGAGAAAGAAGGAATAGTTCTTCCCCAAGAAGTGATTGCAGACGAGAACTGTTTTCACAGGACGACTGCAAGGGCGCGAATTGGATAACACGGCATCCGGAATAATCTGGGTTTTGAGAATTTTGGCGCCAAGCCATAGGCCGAACGATGCCGCGGTGGCGTAATCGCCGATTAAATGCTTGAAATGAACGACCGTGGCATGGTCGAAGAAATCTTTTTGAAGAGAGCGGTTCCAGAAATCTCGCTTGAAATCACCGCTGATACCGCTGACCAGGACATCAATATCCTCCGGTGTCATGCCGCTTGCCTTCAGAAAATCGAGCAACGCCGATGACAGGTGGTTATAATCGACGGGCCTGTAAATCATGTGAAAATTCTGCAGGAGGCACCAACTGTGGGGGGCTGCCCGGCCGGAAACGCAGAAAAACACGGTACCCTCCCCCAAGACAGTTCCCGGGGTTTCTGTTGCAAGCAATTGCAGGCTGTTGATTTTTTCCTTTTTCAAGTAGCCTAGCCGGTCATAGTCGTTGTATTGTACTGGATATACCTCGTCGAAGGAGCCGACCAAGACATTCTCGGCTTCTTCTTCCTGCAAAAGCAACAACGCGTCATGCAAGGCTGCCTCAAAGGGGAAAGCTTTTCCGGCGTAAGTGCTGTTGTATCCCGTGCATTTGACATACAAAGCGATAAGACCGGACAGGGCATTGTGCGTGCTCTGCATGAAATAGGTCGGGGTGAGCTGCTGTTCATCCTGTGTCATGATTTCATTCAAAAATTTCCCCATATATTCCTGAAACCCGTAGCCCGTAGCCGTAATAATGGCGTCGGGAGTTTCCAACCCCGCATCCCGCAGACAGATTATGGCAGTGGAGAGCCCAACGCGTAGCATCCGGCTCAGTCGTCGTAGTTGGAACGGGCTTATATAGTCTTTGAAATTAGGAAGAATGCAGGTCAGGAATTTGCTGTCATAACCGGCTAATGCCGTTAGAAATTCCTCATTATTGTACGTCCTCTGAGGGGAAACAACCCCAATGCCATTAATATAACAAGCGATATTTATTTCGTTAATCAACATTTGGTAAAGAGCAGCGATGTGGCGCTGCCTCCGAAGCCCAGGGAATTGGAGAGAATCGTTTTAAGGTTCGCTTTGGTCTTCAGTTCTGTCACTGGACGGATGCCAAGCTCTTGTATTGGAAGGTTAAAATTGAGGTTTGGGTAAATCACATCTTGCTCAAAGGCGATGAGACAGAATGCCGCCTCAACACTACCCGCCGCCGAAGTAGTGTGCCCCGTGTAGGGCTTGGTCGAACTGAAAGGGGGTGTTCCATTGGCGAACAGGGTTTGCATGGCCAATCCCTCCGACAGGTCGTTATTCTCCGTTCCCGTGCCGTGGGCATTAATGTAGTCAACCGCAGAGGGCGGTATGCCGGCCATATCCAGACATTTTCGCATTGCTTTCAACGCTCCCGCACCCTCAGGCGAAGAGGCTGTTTGATGGAAGGCCTCGTTGACGTTGGCATAACCGTTCAGTTCCGCAATCGCCTTTCTGCCGGAGCGCAGGACGATCTCTTCCGCTTCAAGAACAATGTACGCCGCTCCCTCGCCCAGATTGAGGCCGCAGCGATTTCGGTCGAAGGGCTTGCAATGCCCCCTGTCCAGAATCATCAGCGCATTGAAACCATTGATCGTTACCTTAGACAGGGATTCGGCACCGCCACAGATCATGCGGTCGGCCAGGCCGTTTCTGATTAGCCGGGCACCAAAAATCAGGGAGTTAGCGGCCGATGAACAGGCCGTACTGACTGTGGCGAGATATTGCTTGATATTCAAAGCTTCCGCCAGACGTTCCGTATGTTGGCCGGGATCTACCGTATCCAGAAAGGCGAGAAAATCCCCCGTGGTTGCATGGCTTTGCAACTCCTGGAAGTGGGTTTCCAACTCCCGGATACCACCGGCTGTGGTGGCCGAAATGAGGCCGGATTCACTTACCTCCTCACGCGAGAGTCCTGCCGAGGCAATGGCTTCTTTGACGGCAATGAGGCCTAGCAGGGTGGTGCGGGTATAGGCGGCATTGTCCGGTACCCCGGCACGTCGGCATAACGCCGCGTCCGATTCCTTGACTTCACAGCAATAGATATCCTCGCGGTGCAGTGTATCCAGGAATTCGAGACGACGAAAACCATGTTCCCGATCCCGTAGGGACGCAAAATTTTCCTTAACATCGTTACCGATTGCAGTGATGACACCGTAACCGGTAATGAAAACACGCCTATTCATATTTCCCGGTGCTCATAGACATATTCGGCAATGGTACGCACAGTCATAAGAATCTTCCTTGCCACCTTGGCATCGGTAATTTTAATGCCGTAACATTTTTCCAGCATGACAACCAGCTCCAGGGCGTCGATCGAGTCCAAACCCGTTGTTTCGCCGAACAGGGGCATATCTTCATCGAGATCTTTCGGATCCATCTCTTCGATAATCAGCCGCTCGAGAATCTGTATTTTAATTTGTGGGATCAGTTCTTCTATGGTCTGTGTTTGCATTGCATTTCCGCCTGTTTCCAGTGTTCATTTTAAACAACGGTTCTTGATTTATGGATCAGTATACTGGCCCCCAAGGCAACCAGGGAAAAACAGACAAGTTTTGCCAAATCGGGAAGGATCACCGAGGTTGAGGCGTTTCTGAGAAAAAGGTTATTAAAAGCCTCCAATCCCCAATTCAAGGGGGAATAGGGGCTGATGTGTTTCATGATATGCGGCATAGCCAATGTCGGCACCCAGACGCCACCCAGGGCAGCCAAGATGACGACGGAAATAGAACCGAAGGACAGGGCTTGTTGAGGGGTTCGGAAATAAACGGCAATGAGTAAGCCATAACCCGTTGCCGCCATGGCAACCGCCAGGCCCGTGAGGGCAACGCCCAAATTGTTCGTTCCCATGGCCAGCCTGGTGAGGCCCAGTAAGGGCATGATGTACAAACCAACACCGATCATTAAGACCAGTTGCAACAGGCAGACGAAGAGATAAAAGACGAATTTTCCTGAAATAACAGGCAGTTGCGAGCCGGAAATCAGGCGTAGCCGCAGCATGCTTCCTTCTTCCCTCTCTTTAATAAAATTGCCTGCCAGAGGAAACAAAATAAAAAACATGGCGAACATGGACCAGGCAGGAACATTATGTTGGACAGAATTGATGGCGATATCGGGTTGCATGTTCTCTGATGCAACAGATTGGGTTACACGGATCATCTGGGAAAGATCGATTGAAATCGGCTGTTCTGGGGCTGTTCCTCCGAATCGTTTCTGTATGGCCTCGGTCAGCCATTCCGCCTGCACGCCCGTCACCATTTTCTCGACGGCGCTGCCTAGAGCCTGTTTGTAGTTGGCCTTAATGGCCGGGTCGAAAAGAATCTGCAGCTCCACCGCCGGGGTGTCGTGTGCCAGCGTTGCGGGTCCGAAGCCATAGTGGGCAAAAAGCTCATCCACGGCCTGCTTCGTCTTTTCCCGCAGGTCAGCCGTGGCCCGGGGGGGGAGAATCACCGCAGCCTGGTAATTGCCTCTCTGGACGAGACGCCTTGCGGTTTCATGCGTCAGGTGTTTTCCCGATACCGCCTTGATGAGACGAAGATTGGAGGCTTCTTGGAAGGAGTACTCGATGTGTCCGCTCAACGTGTCTCGATCCTCGTCGATGAAAAGGACGTCAATGCGGGTTTCCTGAAATTCACGGAAGGTGTTGTCCTGGATGAGGGCCATGACGATGACCAAGGCCAGGGGCATGATGAAAATCAGGGCCAGCCCTCCCGGATCACGGACAAGAAGGAGCAATTCTTTCCAGATCGTCCCCAGTACCTTCAATCTCGAATCCCTTTCCCTGTCAGATGCAGAAACAGTTGTTCCAGGTTCTCGCCGCCGCCGTTGGCGGCAAGCATTTCGGTCAGCGTTCCGGCCGCGATCAGGCGGCCTTCATCAATAATGGCAAAGCGTGAGCAGAGCTTTTCCGCTTCTTCGAGCAGGTGCGAGGAGTATAAAATGGTCACGCCTTCCGCCCGCAGTTTTTTCAGGTAACCCAGAATCATGTTGCGGGATTGCACATCCACCCCCGTCGTCGGTTCGTCGAGGATCAGCAGGCGCGGATGGTGCAACAGGGCCGCAATCAGGTTGAGGCGTCTTTTCATGCCCCCCGAAAAATGCGAAACTCGCATATTCACCTTGTCGAGCAGTCCGAACACCTCCAGGTAATGCTGCACGGCCTCGCGGATCATATGGCCTTTCAGGCCGTACATCCGGCAGAAATAAACGAGGTTTTCGTGTGCCGTCAGGTTGGGAAACAGGGCGATATCCTGGGGTGCCACACCTATCTGCCTGCGGATTTCGGCGGCTTTTCGATTGACGTCAAGGCCGAAGACCCGGATGGTCCCCGCGCCGATTTTTAAAAGCCCGCAGAGCATCATGATGGTCGTTGACTTGCCCGCGCCGTTCGGCCCCAGCAGGCCGAAAATGTTCCCTTCCGGTACATTAAAGTTCAATTGATCGACGGCCGGTTTCGATGAACCCCGATAAACTTTCGTTAAATCGGACGCCTGTATTATAGGTGCGTTGCTCATGAGACGGATTTTTTCAGTGCGCCAAAAAGATGCTGTTCCCGGTCGGCGATTTCCGCCAGGATGGCGGACATGGCCTCGTAGCTTTCCTGTTCATTGTTGCGCTTCTTGATGATGCGACCGCCGATGGCGGCAAATTCCCGCCAGCGGTCACCGATGGCGGTCATCTCCTGGGAGAGTTCCCGCAACCGGGGGTTGTTCAGGGCCTTTGCGGCTTCCTGAAGAAACGCCGCGTAGATGAAGCGAAAACCGCCACCGCCGGTTCCGATTTCCTCCTGCATCCGGATGAAATTCCCCAGGTATAGGGAGGCCCGCTTCTCGCCCAGTTTATCCGGCCATTTTTTGACTTGCCCGGCGACGTAACGGATGCCCCTGACGCCAAAAAAGGGCAGCGGGATCGACAGCATTTCCCGGCAGTTTCTGCGGATACCCTTGACGATGGCAGCCGGCAGATCGATGCGTGAGGGGATTTTTGCGGGATAGTACATGTGCCCCCGGGGTTCGAACATGCCCCGGGCCCAACGGACCCGCATCAGTTCATCATAATTGAGGGATTCCGCCGTTTCCATGACTGGATCGCTGATCAGGTAGCGTCCGTTTTCTTTTCCGTAGACGACCAGGTTATGGGCATTGAAGTGAAACCGGTAAGGGCGGGGGAAGTAGGCCAGATGAAACACGCCTACCT
>LSQX01197605.1_pt1 | contig 13831 bp, 11 predicted proteins | sample 654561 | NCBI WGS metagenome assembly LSQX01 (sample SAMN04489861, study PRJNA283612) | anaerobic digester metagenome | isolation source: 4 biogas reactors fed with cattle manure at either 37C or 55C with and... | place: Denmark: Kongens Lyngby | collected 2014 | reverse complement strand
GTTGACCAGTTGGCTACGCATCTGGCGCTTTCGCAAGAGGAGATAGACGGGGCCAATCAAGCGCTGCAACAATTCAGAATGGCCATTACGCCCTACTATCTGACCCTGATTGATCCTGATGATCCCAATGATCCCTGCCTCAAGCAGGCCGTTCCAACGGCATGGGAGCGAAAATCCGCGCCTGAGGATCAGGATGACCCGCTCCATGAGGAAGGTGATTCACCTGTCTTTGGACTCACTCATCGGTATCCTGACCGCGTTCTGTTTCTGATCACGGACATGTGTTCTATGTACTGCCGTCACTGTACGAGGAGGCGTCTTGCGGGGCAGAAAGATGGCGCTCGGTCACGAGAAGAGATCGACGCATGTATCGAGTATATCCGCGAACATCCACTGATCAGAGACGTCCTGTTGTCAGGAGGTGATGCCCTCCTGATGAGCGATGATCGGCTTGAGTACATTCTCAAAGCTTTGCGCGAGATTGACCACGTTGAAATCATCAGGATCGGCACACGCACACCGGTAGTCATGCCGCAGCGCATCACCCCGGAGCTGTGTACCATGCTCCAAAAATATAAGCCTATCTGGCTGAACATGCAATTCAATCATCCCAACGAGATCACACCTGAAAGCCGCGACGCTTGCGCCATGATGGCCGATGCCGGTATCCCGCTTGGAAACCAATCAGTTCTGCTGCGCGGCATCAACGACTGTGTCCACGTAATGCGCAAGCTGGTCAACGGGCTTGTGTGGATCAGAGTGCGTCCCTATTACATTTATCAGTGTGATCTCACACGCGGCATCTCACATTTCAGAACGTGTGTCTCTAAGGGCATAGAAATCTGCGAGAGTTTGCGAGGCCATACGTCCGGTTTCTGTGTCCCGACATTTGTAGTCGACGCGCTGGGCGGTGGCGGCAAAATACCTGTCATGCCCGACTACCTGATCTCCCAGAGTCCTGAACGTGTCGTACTCCGAAATTACGAAGGCGTGATCAGCACCTATACACAGCCGCGCAGTTATGAGAGCGAATGTCATTGTCCCGTATGCAGTGGTGAAAAGAAGATCACAATGATCGGGGTCGCCGGACTTCTTGCCGGGCAGGAAGAGTCACTCGAACCCAAGGAGCTGCTCCGTAAGATGCAAGTCGATGATGACATCGAATACATGTGATCGGCTAGCGTAATCGGAAATTCGGATCAAAGGTAATTGAGGCAGGTTAGATGATAATAAGGGCGGGGCAGGCGGATATCCGGTTGGCTGAATGGCTTGACCTCAGCCGGCTTCGCTCGCTCGCCATCATCGGTATGGGCAAGAATGCCGGGAAAACAACTGTCTTGAATCATATCTTGGCAGTGTGTGACCGAACCGAACTTGATCGCCCGCTTGCGGTTACCTCCATCGGCCGTGACGGTGAGGAGGAAGATCTTGTCACCGGGGGCGTCAAGCCGCGTATCTATCTCAAGAAACACAGTCTGATCGCGACAGCGTGTGATTCGCTCAGCCAGTGTGATGCCGTTCTCGAGATCCTGGCGCTCACAGGGATACATACGGCTTCCGGAGAAGTAACCATCGCGCGCACGCGATCCAACGGCTACATCGAACTTTCGGGTCCTTCAATGGCCGGGGATCTTCGAGTTTGTGAAACGCTGTTACGGGAAGCTGAACCCAATTGCCTATTTCTCGTCGATGGGGCGCTTTCGCGCAAATCACCGGCAGGGGGCGGACTCACACAAGCGGTTATTCTGGTGGCTGGCGTGGCAAACGCGGTATCTGTTAATGAATTGGCTCAAAAAACGGCAAGGCAGGTCTCGTTTCTCACGTTGCCGGCAATGGATGAAGCGGATCGGAAGGCCTGTCTAGAAGTTTTACGGGACAACCGCGGTGTCCGGGCCGTAATAATGGAACATCGACAGGGTGGCATTCGACGCATGCTGGAACTTGCGTCGCTTATCGGCTCAGGCAAGCAGATCGCGGCGGCTCTCCAGCCTGAGGACACATTGTTGCTTGTCAGTGGAGCGGTGACAGATCGTGTCGTCACAGAACTGCTTGCGAGTGATTCCCTATCGGGGATGACACTTGCCGCTGAGGACGGAACCAGATTTTTTCTTGACGAGAAAAGCCTTGCCAGGTTGGAACATCGCGGCGTGAAGTTGGCTGTTTTGCACCAACTTTTGCTGCCGCTAGTGTGTGTCAATCCGATGAGACGTGACGGGAGTTTCACCGATTCAGACGAACTCGTGCGCGCGCTAAGCGCGGTCATTGACCGTCCGGTGGTTGATCTTGGCCCTGCGCTCGTTTGAAATTAATAAGGACAAAGGAGGGAGCACGATGCTTATAATCAGCCGGCAAGACCGGGAGCGTTTGGGTCTCGCGAGAGTGCTTGATGATTGCTATTGCCGTTCGCCCCAGGGACGACGATTGAAGGCAAAGCATTTGTTTTACCTTCCCCAAGACAAGGATCTTCTTGAAAAAGAGTTCTCTGCCATCGAAAACCTGATCGCATATTCGAACAATATGCCATCGGTGGTTCGAAACACCCAAGTCCTGCTCAGTCATTTTCGTGACCTTCGTGAAACAGTGTTGGGGCTGGGTAAGCGACGCCTGCTCGATATCGCTGAGTTATTTGAGATCAAGCAGGCAATTAGTCTGCTAAAAAAATTGTCTAAAGACGTCGCTCTACTCGAACAGGCCGATGTCGTGATCACACCGCTTGTGGAGGCTGAACGGCTCCTTGATCCGGGCAATCGAGGGACCAGCGGGTTTTATCTGTACGACGATTATTCTCCCAAGTTGTCAGAAATCCGTGCGCGACGTGATCGGTTGGAAAAACAGTTGGCGCAAGCGATTGGCGATCAGGGCACGGCGCTTCTTGCCGAACGCGGTGACCTTGTTATCCAAGAAGACGCAGAGGAGGCTGTGGTTCGGCGTATGCTCTGTGATGCCTTGCTACCTTACGAGCGTGCACTCTCAGACAATCTGGATGCTGTAGGCCAGCTCGATTTCAGACTTGCCCGCGCAGAGCTGGCGATTGCGTGGAACGCGACAAGGCCGGTTATTAGCTCTCCGGGCGAGGCCACGGTTTTGGAACAATTCAGACACCCTGTTATTGCGGCTCAACTCGCGTTAAGGGAATCGGCCTATGAACGGCAGACCATCGCAATTTCGAAGGGCACAACCGTCCTGACAGGTCCTAATATGGGGGGCAAGAGTGTCGCGCTTAAGGCATTGACGTTGTCACTGGTCTTGATTCAGCTGGGATATTTTCCGCCTGCTGACAAGGCGGAGACTCCGCTTTTTGACTTTATCAGTTACAGCTCTGATCATCTTGATACGACGCGAATAGGTCTTTCGTCATTCGGAGCGGAGATTGTCCGACTTCGCGACGATGTAGCGCGAGCGAAGAGCGCGAGGGGACTGGTCGTCACCGATGAACCTTTCCGCGGTACAAACCCGGAGCAGGCGACTGCTCTTATCGGGGCACTGTGCGGCTTTTATGCCGGGCTTATGGGGTCCTTTGTCGTGGCGACGCATTATCAAACACCTGTCGGGGATAACATAAAGCACGTGCGCATCAGAGGGATTCTCTCGAATGCCCTGGCTGAAATAATGGACAAACAGGTTGCCTCTTCCAAAAGCGAGACGATCCCAACCGATGAAGAGGCCATTCGCCGGATCGAGTCGCTGATGGATTATTCGCTGGAAACGGTCGACGGCGCGGCGCCGGTACCGCAGGGCGCGATCAGGATCGCGCGATGGCTGGGCATGGATGAGGACGTCCTCAAATTTCTTGAGATTCAGGAAGATGGATGTGCGCATGACGTTTCATTGAGCGCAGAGACAGACGATTAGGCCGGTTATCCACCGGCAACGAGTAGGAGTATATATGGCGGAATTGAGATTAGATAGGGAGAAAATCGCGAAAGCGCGTGAAGCGGCAGCGGTTGTCGCGCATGATGTCACAGAGCAGCTCGCGTCCTATACGACAGTGACCGTTGAACGGTCACTATGCCGTTTGTTCGGTATAGACGGTGTCGACGCGTTTGGTGTTCCACTTGCCAATGTGGTGGTCGATCACCTGCTTGCAAAAGGCGTTGTCGAACAGGGTGCCGCGTATTGGCTTGCTCAGGCGGCACTTGCGACCGGTTTGACCCCACAGGCGATCGCGGTAAGTATTGCACGCGGTGAGGTGGATCTGACCAGCCTTGAGACGCAAGATCCCTATGCCGCAAAACTGTGGGCCGACGCGGAAGCTGAAAGAGCGATGCAGCTTATTCGCGCTAACCGTCTTGTCCGTGAAAAGAAAATACAAACACACGGAGAGCGACCCAGCCCTCTGCTCTATGCGATTGTCGCGACCGGGAATATATACGAGGACATTGTGCAGGCAAAAGCGGCCGCCCGTCAGGGCGCTGACGTTATCGCTGTTATTAGGACGACAGGCCAGAGCCTGCTCGACTATGTTCCCTATGGCGCGACAACACAAGGTTTCGGAGGCACATCCGCCACACAGGAGAATTTCCGACTGATGCGCGGGGCACTCGATGAGACGGGTGACGAACAGGGTCGCTATATCCGACTTTGCAACTATTGCTCAGGGCTTTGTATGCCGGAGATCGCTGTCATGGGTGCGTTAGAGCGCCTTGACGTCATGTTGAATGACGCGCTATACGGTATTCTGTTCCGCGACATCAATATGCAGCGCACCTTGATCGATCAGGGTTTCTCACGGATGATCAACGGAGCGGCCGGCATCATCATCAACACAGGCGAAGATAATTACCTGACCACATCCGACGCGTTAGAAGCGGCCCATACAGTGCTTGCTTCGCAGTTCATCAATGAGCAGTTCGCTCTGCTCGCCGGCATGGCAGAAACACAGATGGGTCTGGGCCACGCATTTGAAATAGATCCGGACATCAAGAATTCATTTGTTTACGAGCTGGCGCAGGCCCAGATGGCAAGGCAGATTTTTCCGAACGCACCCTTAAAATATATGCCCCCGACCAAATACATAACAGGCAATATCTTCCAAGGTCATGTTCAGGACACGCTCTTCAACATGGTGACGGTACTAACGGATCAGCGCTTCCTGCTGCTTGGCATGATGACTGAAGCCATCCACACCCCTCATATGTCTGACAGAGCGCACGCTATTGAGAATGCCCGATACATTCGCCGGGCGATGGCGGATCTCGCGGATGAAATTGAGTATCGCGAAGGCGGGATCATGGAACAGCGAGCCCAAACCGTTGTCACGAATGCGCTTGAACTGCTCGAAAACATTCGGCGTGACGGACTATTCCGTACACTTGAGATGGGGCAGTTCGCCGGGATCCGCAGACGTCGTGATGGTGGCAAGGGCCTTGACGGCGTCGTTATGAAAGGCGATCACTACAACAACCCGTTCACAGATCTGTTCGTCCGTGAGCAACAGGATATGAGGGAGGGAGGCAGTCGATGAGCTGTGACCGTATGGAACAACAAATAGCAGGAACGCTGGATCTCACGCAGGTGAAGCCGTACGGCGATACGATGAACGACGGACGCATTCAGCTGAGCTTTACTCTGCCCATCTCCGATGGCGATCGAGCCGTTGAAGCCGCAAAAGAAATTGTCATTTCCATGGGACTTTCTGAGCCCCTGATCGCCTGGCACCAGCCACTTGACCATGAATTTACCCATTTTGTCGCGTACGGATCGCTTCAAAAGGGAATCGATTATACGAAAATCAAGGTCAGTTCTGTCGAAGTCTGCGTTATGACAATGGAAGAGACGGACCAGTTCATCCGCGAACAGTTCGGGCGCAAAATCAAGATCATCGGCGCGAGTACGGGCACAGACGCACATACCGTGGGGATCGATTCAATCATGAATATGAAAGGGTATGCCGGCCATTACGGACTTGAACGGTACGCCATGATCGAAGCGCTCAATCTGGGCAGCCAGGTTGCCAATGAAGATTTTATCCGTGAGGCCGTCGCGTACGATGCCGACGTTATGCTTGTATCACAGACGGTTACCCAGAAAGATATTCACATTCACAATATTGTCGAGTTGGTGGAACTGTTGGAGGCGGAGACGCTTCGCGACCGATTCCTTCTCGTTATCGGTGGCCCCCGTATCACACACGAACTGGCCAAAGAGCTAGGCTGTGACGCTGGATTTGGTCCCGGCAAATATGCCGGCGATGTCGCGAGTTATGTTGTGACAGAGCTTGCGAAACGATGGGAAGCGAAACGTTAACTATATGAAAGGAACAGTAGGGAGTATGAGACAGATTCTGTGGCGGCCTGCCGATGAGCGCGTAAACACGTCGCGTATGAAGGCTTTTATGAACCATTTGCAGGCGCGACAAGGGTTGTCGTTTGACGGCTACCGCGATTTACACCGATGGAGTGTCAGTGATCCCGTAATGTTCTGGGATGAACTGTGGCAGTTTTTAGAGATTGCTACGTCGAAACCATTCGACTGTGTGGTCGACGATCTGCAAAAATTCCCCGGAGCAGACTGGTTCCCCGGTGCCCGGTTGAACTACGCCGAGAATATGTTGCGCGATCGTAACAGTGAAGACACGGCGATGATTTTCCGCGGCGAGAACCACACGCGTCGAGTGTTGTCGTGGCGAGATCTGCGCGACCAGGTTGAACGTCTCGCGACGTCCATGCGGCGAGAGGGCATCCGCCCGGGTGATACGGTTGCCGCGTACATGCCGAATATTCCTGAAACGATCATCGCCATGCTGGCCTCATCGGCTGTCGGGGCCGTATGGTGTTCTTGCGCGACGGATATCGGGGCAGTAGCGGCGATCGATCGGTTAGGTCAAGTCGCTCCCAAGATCTTGTTCACCGTTGATGGCTACACATATAAAGGCAAGGTATTCGATGTAACGGAACGCGCTAGTGAAGTTGCCGCGGGCATTGCTTCCGTGAAGCGCGTTGTGACATGTCATTACGCCGGAGATACAGCGCTTGCAAATACGATCCCGAACGGCGTTATCTGGGAAGATTATCTCAAACAAGTGTCAGGTCCGTTTGTTTACGAGCAATTGCCCTCGGCTCACCCGCTTGTCATCATGTTTTCGTCGGGAACAACGGGCAAGCCAAAATGCATGGTGCAATCGCAGGCAGGGCTTCTCATCAATCAGCTTAAAGAAATCTCACTACACCACGATCTCACAGACAAGGACACCATGCTCTACATCACGACATGTTCATGGATGATGTGGAATTGGATGCTGGCGGCGCTTGGCGTTGGATGTTCGCTTGTGCTTTTCGATGGCAATCCGTCTTACCCCGACACGTCCGCAATCTGGAAGATTCTGGAGGAAGAGCAGGTGACGTGTTTTGGCCTTTCGGCAAGTTACGTCCACGCCCTCATGGCCGACGGCTTCATTCCCAAGGAGCATGCCGATCTTTCAAGTCTCCGCAACATCTCACAGACCGGGTCAGCACTCTCGGATGCGGGGTTCCATTACATTTACGACGCGATCAAAGACGATCTACATTTTTGTTCTATCGCCGGCGGAACCGATATTAACGGGTGCTTCTATCTGGGTAATCCGGTTGAACCGGTATACAGTAATGAACTTCAGGGCCCCGGACTCGGCGTGCCGGCCACCTCTTATAATGAGCAAGGGCAATCAGTGTTCGACGAACAGGGAGAACTCGTATGCGAATTCCCTATCCCCTCGATGCCAATCTATTTTTGGGATGATACGGACGGCGCTCGCTACCACGACGCCTATTTCGATGTATTCCCCGGTGTTTGGCGTCACGGCGACTACATTGAGATCCATTCCGATACAGGCGGTGTCACATATTACGGACGCTCCGACTCGATCTTGAAGCCATCAGGCGTCCGTATCGGCACGTCGGAGATTTATGCGCAGGTTCAAAAGATAGAAGAAGTGCTTGACTCACTGGCCATCGGACAACAGTACCAAGATGACGAGCGTGTGATTCTCTTCGTTAAAATGAAAGAGGGCAACCGGCTCACGCCTGAAATCGCAAAAAAGATTCGCACGGTCTTGAGGCAGAACGCGTCACCGCGTCACGTACCCAAACTTATTTTAGAAACGCCGGATATTCCGCACACCCTGAACGGTAAAATCGTTGAGAGCGCAGTTACGAATATCCTTCACCGACGCAAGGTGACCAACCGCGACGCGTTGCAAAACCCTGAGATACTAGATTTCTTTGAATCCATCTTGCCGCTTCTTGAAACTGAGGACAAAGAGATGGCAGAGTCAGGGCTCGTATTTTAAGCAATTGTAATCCGTTGAGGGCAGCATTTATAATTGGCTGCTAAAACTGAAGGGAGTTTATATGAAACTATTCGTTGCCGGCTGCGGCACTATGGGATCGGGAATCGCGCAAGTCTTCGCGGCTCATGGCCATGAGGTTGTGATGTTTGACCAGATGATGGAGTTTGTCGAACGCGGCTTTGCCATGATTGAAAAACATCTTGGCAGACAAGAGGCGAAAGGGCGCCTATCGTCGGAAGACGTTGAGACGACCTTAGCCAATCTGTCAAAATCGACCAATGTCAAAGACGCGATCGATGCCGATCTGGTGATTGAAGCCATATTTGAAAACATGGACGCGAAACGAGAGCTGTTCACGCAACTTGATGACCTGTGCGGACCTGACTGTCTTTTCGCGAGCAACACATCGTCGCTTTCGATTACGGAAATGGCGGCGGGACTCGCGCATGAAGCGAATGTTGTCGGTATTCACTTTTTCAATCCGGCGCCTGTCATGAAGCTGGTCGAGGTTATTCAGGGCGCCAACACATCGGATGAAACGATCGTCCGGGCCACGGAGATTGTCCAATCGATTGGCAAGGAACCAGTTCTCTGCCGCGAAAGTCCGGGGTTTATTGTGAACCGCGTTCTTATCCCGATGATCAATGAGGCAGTTGATCTCCTCGATCACGGCGTGGCCAGTCGCGAAGACATTGATCTTGCGATGCGGCTCGGCGCCAATCACCCGATGGGACCGTTGCAGCTTGCCGATTTCATCGGCGTGGATATTGTCTTGGATATTATGGAAACGTTGTACCATGAGACCAACGACCCCAAGTATCGTCCAAGCCTGCTTTTAAAACGCATGGTGCGCGCCGGAAAACTCGGCCGCAAGTCGGGCGAAGGGTTTTATTCGTATTAATAATCGGGAGAGTTCGGATGACTCTCTTGCCAGTCAATGAAAGGAGATGTCGCAGATAAAAATGCCACATGGCAATTGATCGTCTGCGATTAAAGAGTATATGAAAGATATCGTAATTTTAGGGGCCTGCCGCACGGCAGTTGGAAAATTCGGCGGAGCGCTCGCGAGTGTGCCTGTTGTGAAACTTGGTGAGACGGTAATCCGCGAAGCGATTGTGCGAGCCGGCATAAGCCCGGAGGATGTTGATGAAGTCCTGATGGGCTGTATTCTGGATTCAGGTCAGGGTCAGAATGTCGCCCGACAGGCCGCGATGGCGGCCGGTATCCCCGAACGCGTACCGGCGACAACGATCAACAATGTATGTGGTAGCGGCTTGAAGGCGGTGACGCTTGCGGCCGCGCTGATTCGAAGCGGCGATGCTGATATTGTCGTCGCGGGTGGCGCGGAAAATATGTCAGCCGCTCCGTATCTGCTCGACAAGGGCCGTTATGGTTACCGCATGGGAGACGGGGTGCTCGTCGACAGCATGATCAAGGATGGGCTGTGGGATATATTTGGCGATTACCATATGGGCATTACAGCGGAAAATGTCGCGGAACGCTACGGAATTACCCGCGATATGCAGGATGTTTTCGCGCTTGAAAGCCAAATGCGAACCAAGCGCGCTCAGGGGGAGAACCGTTTCAAAGATGAGATTGTCAGCGTCCACATCAAGGAACGCAAGCGTGAATACGATTTTGACACAGACGAATTCCCGCGTCACGAAACGACAGCCGAGGCGCTCACGAAGCTTCGCCCGGCGTTCAAGTCTGACGGTACAGTTACGGCAGGTAACGCGTCGGGGATTAATGACGGGGCTGCGGCCATGATTGTGATGAGTCGCGAAAAGGCAGAATCACTCAACCTTAAACCGATGGCGACGCTCCGCGCGGGTGTCTCAGTGGGTCTTGATCCGGCTTATATGGGCATGGGCCCGTATTACGCGACGCGCGCAATCCTTGAAAAAACAGGATTGACTCTCGACGATATAGACTTAATCGAATTCAATGAAGCGTTCGCCTCACAAGCGGTTGCCATAATGAATGAACTCAAAGCTGACCCCGCGAAGATCAATGTCAATGGCGGCGCCATCGCGCTCGGCCATCCGGTGGGAGCGTCTGGTGCTCGTATTCTTGTCACGCTTCTCTATGAGATGGAGAAAAGGAATGTGAAACGAGGACTGGCCTCGCTTTGCATCGGCGGCGGGATGGGCATCGCGGCCATTGTTGAGCGGTGAAAGGAGACGGTATGGCATACATCTTGATTGAACACAAAGGACATGTCGTCCAGCTCACGATTAATCGGCCGGAGGGTTTGAATGCGCTGAACCGAGAGGTCTTGCAAGAACTTTTAGATGCGCTGGACAAGCTTGAGGGAGATCTTACTATCCGTGCTTTGGTGATTACGGGCGCCGGTGAACGCGCCTTTGTAGCTGGCGCTGATATTGGGGAGATGGCAGAACTTACGCCTAAAGAAGCGCAAGCATTTTCACGCTTTGGCAACAGCGTGATGCAAAAAGTCGCTCATTTCCCTGTCCCTGTCATTGCCGCAGTGAACGGCTTTGCGCTGGGAGGGGGTTTTGAACTGGCGCTTGCCTGCGATCTTCGGATTGCCTCAGAGCGTGCCCGTTTCGCGTTCCCGGAGACGGGGCTCGGTATTACGCCCGGTTTTGGAGGCACGCAACGACTTGCGAGACTGGCTGGCCAGATGACAGCGTACGATCTGATCCTGACGGGCAGGCGCGTCAAGCCTGATGAAGCGCTCACCCTTGGTATTATCGGGGAGATCACTGATGCGGAAAATCTTGTTGCCAGAGCGTGGGAGATTGCGGAGCTCATTGCGGAGCGAGCTCCCGTCGCTACGCGAGAGGCGAAGCGTGCCATCCGCGAAGGGCTCGATCTCACACTCGAAGAGGGGCTTGCGTGCGAAGAGGTGTGTTTCGGCCGTTGCTTTCAAACAAAAGATCAAGAACAGGCGATGAGCGCATTTTTGAATAAAAAGCCGATACCGCCGTTTAAGGGTGAATGACGAGAACCTTATGAGCAATCAATGGCGCTGCAAATGCGTTTGGTAATACACGTATTATGGTAAGGGTCAAAGTATTGGTAGAATATATAAGATACTGTTGTATGCATGAAAATGATTCGCCCTTAACATTGTAGGGGCAAAGAGTCTACTTGAAAGGATGGAATTGCAAATTTTGACCGGATTCAAATACTGAATGGATAAAGATTTGCGACATGATAGATGAATAAATTAAATGCAAAAAGAATTAAACGCCATATGCTGAAAACGTATGAGTTCTGGCAGATCGACGAGCGGTTTCTTCTTGTTTCACCTGACCGCAAGCTCTATACCTTAACAGGAATGGAATCATTGCCTGAAAGTGAGACGGGATATTTAGCGTATGCGTATCTGGATGAAACCATGCGTATTGCCTTTTTGGGATTTGCCGATCCCGAGAAAGATACCTATGAATACTTTGAGTCGGACGACATCCTGGTCGCCGCCGCCGCGATGCTTCCCAGCATGTTGGTTAGGATCGTCAAGCCGACCAGTGAACTAAACGAGCATCCGTTTGTTAAAGGCGTTCTTGAATTCCACGAAGCAGACGCGCTCAGAAGAAGTACGCTAGCGATCCGATCACTCGACCCCTTGCGTGACCCTGTTCGTCCTGAAATTCTTACGGCCTGTTTTATCAGGGATGAAAAGAGAAAAGAAAAGGCATACGAAGAGGAAGTAGACATATATCGCGAGGCGGTAGAAGCGATGCAGGTTTCACAAGATGAAAAAGGCGGCAAAAAGCGAGACAAGGAGCCGGAAGAAGGCGATGATCTGCCAGAACCTCCGGCCGTTACGGATGATATGATCAACTTCGTACAGATCAAAGATCTGATGCCTTCCAATAATGGGACATGGCGAGCAGTTCTGCTTGAGAACTTGCCGGGCACAAGGTTGAAGCGGAAAGGCGACGACGTCGATATTTCGGTTGAGACGGTGACGGTCGACGATGCGGAGCACACAGTGCTTTTTGTCAACCACACCATGCCTGTCGAGGGAACCGACATCTCAGTCCAATCTTACAAGCCTACACGGTTGCCATGGCGACTTGCCTATGAGCTTGACTGTGCCAGCTGTGCGTTTACCGAGACGTATTATCTCGGCAGGCACGGCGAGGATAGTCTGATGTTCAAGGAAATACTCAGCGATATTCGTCTTGGCAGGATTGACCCGCCTATATTGATAGATCTCGTTCAGCGCGATGACTGCGAGATTGATTTCTCAAGAGAACTCTATCGTTGCCGCTACTGTGGAACACCTGAGGTGATGAAGCGTTTACGTCTTATAACACCGGACAAAACCCTTTCTGCTATTTACAATTGTCTTGAGTGCGGCGAACGGATGTCGCTCGTCAAGCGCGGTCACATCGCGTCGCTCGACTGTCCAGATTGCCGCAAACCACTCAATCTCGTCTCTGAAAAACAATGGAGTGGTGTTTTGGAGACTGAAGCAACCTTAGAGTGATAAAAAAGTTAGGGATTTTATGAAACAGGACTATTTTTTGAAACAACTCGATGAGGAACTCATCGTCGCGCTGGGCTGTACAGAGCCGGTTGCCGTCGCATATGCAGCGGCATTGGCAAAAAAACAATCGGGCAGCGAACCTGTTGAATCAATTCAACTCAAGGCCAGTGTCAGTATCTACAAGAATGCGATGGGCGTTTTTATCCCGGGTACCCATGATATGGGAGCCGCGATGGCAGCGGCATTGGGTGCTGTCGGCGGAAGAGCCGATCTCGGATTGCAAGTCCTGCAAGACCTCACTGAAAGCCATATCATGGAGGCAAGGCAATTATGCGCCCAAGGGCGAGTCTCATCGGATGCCGCGCCAGCGGGGACACCTTCGCTTTACATTGATATCACGGTTAAGACAAAAAACCATTCAGGAAGAGCGGTCATTGCCTGGAAGCATGACCTAATCATGGAGCTTGAAAGAGATGACCAGTCAGTCTTTCACAACGACACGTCCAACTTGCAGGAGATGTCCGTTGCGATTACGCCGGATGATCTTCGAGAAATCTGGACGTTCTCCACACGGGTCGATCTCGAACATCTTGACATTATCCGGCAGGCGATTCTCTTGAATGAACGGATTTCTGAGGAGGGATTGGCGAACAGCTACGGGCTTGAAGTCGGTCGCTCGATCGCTGAGGCGCATAATATTTTGGGTACTAGCCCTAATGACTGCTCTTTAGCCGATTACTGTGCCGCCAGAACTGCCGCTGCGGCCGACGCGCGTATGGCCGGTGCCTCATTCCCTGTTATGAGCAATTCGGGAAGCGGGAATCAAGGCATCACCGCCACGGTTTGCGTTTCCGCGGCAGCTCGCTATCTTGACAGTTCAGAAGAAGCGCTAATACGAGCGCAGACGCTGAGTCATCTCGTCGCCATTCACGTAAAAAAGAGCTATGGCCGCTTGTCACCATTATGCGGAGCCACAGCGGCAGCCGTCGGCGCAAGCGCGGGGGTTGTCATGCTCGTGGGTGGTGGCCCCGAGCAAGTGACTGCGGCGGTTCAGAATATGTTCGGCACCTTGACCGGCATGATCTGTGACGGCGCGAAGC
>LSQX01039186.1_pt1 | contig 13834 bp, 11 predicted proteins | sample 654561 | NCBI WGS metagenome assembly LSQX01 (sample SAMN04489861, study PRJNA283612) | anaerobic digester metagenome | isolation source: 4 biogas reactors fed with cattle manure at either 37C or 55C with and... | place: Denmark: Kongens Lyngby | collected 2014 | reverse complement strand
TTCCTCGCCCCGCCGTCATCCCGACACACTTCGTGGTCGGGATCCACGGCTGGGCTGCGGGTGGACTCGCTTCCCGGCACACTTCGTGGCCGGGACGCGCTCGGCAAAGGTCGGCGGGGTTCTTCGCGGCACTCTGCCGCGCTCTTGCGCCCGCCTCCGGCGGGCTTCGGGTCGGGGCGCGCGTGAATGCGGTACGCGGCAGATTGCCGCGAGCCCAACCCCGCCTCCGATCCGCGCTTCGGGCTGCGCCCTTCGCTTAAAACGCGCCTTAAAAGGCCGATTTTGGCCCAAAATCGTTCGCTTTGGGCTACGGGAGGCCCACGCTCCCTTCCTTTTGGCCCAAAACCAGCCTCCAAAGGCGCTCCCAGGCCGCCCGCAACTCGCCCCGAGCCTTTTTGCTGCGCAAAAATCACGGGGCCACTTGCTTTTTGGGCGGCCTGCCTGCCAGTCGCGGACTCCTGACCGCGCCTGGCACCGCCCCGACCGCGCAAGCGCGTTCGGGGCTGGGGTCGGGCCTTCGGCCCTCCAAGGTATGGTCTCTCAATCCTCGGACATTTATTAAATCCCCCCGGAGTAAATCTTCGCTCCACCCGCAACGCCCCTGTTTCGCCTGAACGCGCGAGAAATCCCCGACCTCGTGACCGGAAAAACGGTCGCCCACTACGGCGCACCCGCTGCACGGTGCGCCTGAGTGTGCTGCCCGCTTGCAGCGGGCACCGTTTTTCCCGGTCCCTCGGTCGGTCGCGCGTTACGGCTTACAAGGGGCGCCGCGTGTTCCGCTCTACAGCCCCCGGAAAACAGCCTCTAAATCCAACTTTTCATGCTGTGGAAACATTTTTTCCATGGCATGGAAAAATCGCAAAAAAGTTTTCCATACTATGGAAAACTATAGATGTAAGAAAATCTTACGGTACTGAATATATAAAAACAGGTTGGGAATATGCCTTTACTTGTGTTTGCGACGCAGGGCCAGCAGCAGGCCGCCTGCGGCCAGCAGGGCGATGGTGGAAGGTTCGGGAATCGCCCCGAAAACCAGCGTCTTGTTCGGCTCTGTCTCATAGGCATAATTTTGGACTTGAATTAATGCGCGCCCGCCATGGAAAACCTCCACCCAAGCATAATAAAAGCCCTCTGGTTTCTCCAGCGCAAGACCAAGATAATACCGGCTGCGATAATAGGAGGCATTTAGTCCCGTGTTATAGTGACTCACGTTGCCCCCATATTGTTCCGTGGCACAAATTATAATGCTGTTATCTGGTGTTGCAGGGTTGTTTCCCCACCAGCGTGTCGGATCATCCTCCACACGGGGGAGTACTTCTCCCGCCGCAAACGGCGAGGCACATCCCCGTGTAAACAGGTCGCCGGTTTCGTGACTACCAGTTGTTTCGGCAAAACCATACACCCACACACTCGGTTGCGTTGCAATGGCAGCCCCCATGAATCCGTCGCCCGGCGCTCCGTAACTCATCATCGAATTTTGAACTCCGGCATCCCAAACACCATCGCCATCCAAATCCATGCTCTTGGGAAGGAGTATATCACTGAAATCATTATACCATCCTTCCGCCTCTACATAAACAACTTCGTCCGAACCGAAAGACATTGCCATATAGGCCCAAAGGTTGACAGGCGCAAACAATGCGCCTGCCGTAAGCAACAGCCCAAGCAAGGATGTTTTCACTGGTAAACCCCAGACTGCCCGCCGCCCAGTGTAAAATACAGAGTATTGGTATATAGGGGAATCGTGACTTCCATTTGATCCGTTAACGCATTGACAACAGCTAATGAATTCCAGTTTCCGAAAATCATATTTGTCCGGGCCATGATGTAGTAGGAAAATCCTGGAATTGCATTCCAGCCAACCGTCATCATATTATCAATCGGATAGGGTGTAACATTGTACAGTCCCGGAGCGCTCCATTCATCTGGTTGGTGGCCGGAAAGAACCATTGAAACAAATTGGTGCCCCTGTTCCAATTCGCCCTTATGAGTTACCATTACTGTGTACTCTCCGGCTTCAGGGTTTTCTATCAGCACTTTTTCGACATTATCTCGGAAATTATCCCCTTTCGTCGCGGGTGCAGATGGATTCGCCGGATCAAGCACCCAAGGGAAGTTGGTCGTCCCTGACGGGGAAATCAGACGCAAATCCAAATCGTTCACAAGCATCAGATTTGTTGGATTCACGATGGCACTGGGCGGGGTGCCCGGATAATCGGACCAGGCAATGGTCACCATAAGCGGTTCTCCTCCCAATGGAGTCACGGGGAAGTTGATTTCCTCGCCTTCAGGCAAAAGGAAGTCTTTGACATATTGGAGTCCAGCGCGCGTTTCGTTTGTGCCCAAATTATAATTGACCGCAACAGACCTGATCATTGGCCCATCAGGCGAATCATAATAACTTTCGATACTGTTTGAGCTGGCATAGAGAATCGGGGAAATAACATATATCTCCATATTTGTCTCAATACTCGAAGGGGGAATGCCTAAAGCTTCTGGCGTTGGCACGTCCTTTTCGTTGTACTTCACCAGCTCGGCACAGGCTTCTGCATTGAATGCACCCCATCCGTGCCTGTAATCCGGGGCTCCATTTGTGGTTGCCGGCGTTGCGGTGTGAATGGCTAAGGCCCGGAGCGAGGACGAAAGAATCATCTGGTTTGTTCCGAATATATCCTCGTGTTGCTTCCTGATGAGATTCAGGGAACCGGCAACGGCAGGGGCGGCGAAACTGGTGCCGTTCTCATTGGTCGAATAGGCTGAAAACGAAGTGTTTTTGGTGGTTGAAATCTCCACGCCTGGAGCGACGATATCGGGCTTAATCCGCCCGTCATCCGTGGGGCCTACTGCACTGAAATCAGCAAGTATGATGTCATTTGTTGTGACGTATCCGTTTGTGTTTTTATAGATTGCGCCCACAACCAGTTGGTTTTTTGCGCAGGCTGTCGGGGGCAAAAGGTCATAGCCATTCGTACCGTTGTTCGGCCGATACGTATTGGTCCAGACATCTATCTTTGAACCTTCAACCTCATGAAATTCCCAGTGATCAACAGAAGTGCCCGGTCCGTAATTAGCATATTTGTTGCCCGCGGAACGCACTGACAAAAGCGGCTGAAAATGGTAAAGCGCTTCGTCTAAATAAAAGTCATATGTCATATAGAGGCCAAATTTAAAGTCCTCTGTCCCGGAAATGTCAGGATCCCCGAACCAGTTCCATTCGCCCTCAATATAGTCCCATCCCACCCGCTCGTTATAGGAATGGTTGGAAATGCGAAGGCCTTCGATGGCTTCCAGTAAAAGCTCCGACAAATCATAATCCCAATCGTATGCCGACAAATTCGCATTATAGCTCATGCCGCGCAAAAAAGAATTGCCCATACTGCCCGCGGCAACTAAGGTGCCTGCAACGGCAGTCGGATGAGTGTCGTTTCCTGTGGGTTCCTCTGAATCCTTCCAGCTTACCCGAGACACCACAAGATTAGTTGCCTCTCTAAACTGGAGGTGGTTGGTTCGCACCCCGCTGGGGCTATCCCACATGCCAATCATCGTTCCCGTGCCGTTCATGTCTATGCCAATGCTGCCATCCGGCCAAATTTCGTCGGTTCTGACTGATTGAGCCGCCCCCAGGTTATCGGTTCCAAAATATATGGGGGTGTTGAATAGATAGTCCAAGCCCATCAAGGTGACGGGAGATTCATTGGTGTTTTGAACCAGATTCCAGTCCAGATTTGAATAGTACAAGGCCATTAACTCTTAGAAATCGGATAGCACGGTGAACGAGTCTGCCATGATTTCCACCTCAGAAATCTTGGAGTCATGAACAGCATCATTCCAATGCCGGGGAATTCCATCCACCACAAGAAAAGGCGGATTCCGGTCTCCAAGCTGCAAGTAAATATTATCGCTGTTCATCATGGGGGGATATGTCTGATACTGGGCTTGCCCAGTCCAAGCGAATCCCCAAACCCCTGAGCATATAGCAATAAAACGAACCCATCCCATGCACCCAGTTTTCATATTTCTCTCCTCCAGATTTTGCCAGCTTTGGAACCAAGCCACATAAGACATGCATTCCGCCATACCCTATCCTTAACGCCTATCGCTTCCATCTATAAGATACCTCATTTTTCAGCAGATGTCAAAAAACGCGACAAAAAATGCAAAAAAATGCAGATTACTTACAACTCGCTGCTGGAGAGAGAGAAAGGAGATGGCGTACCGCAAGAACGCAAGCGGGGGATGAGTAATATGACTTTACTTGTGTTTGCGCCGCAGGGCTAGCAGCAGGCCGCCCGCCGCCAGCAGGGCGATGGTGGCGGGTTCGGGGATGGCGACGGCTCCGGCGTGGATCGAAACGCCCGGGTCCGTCTCGTATCCCCATCCATAAATGCCCGCATAGGGACCGAACTCGCTAACTCTTATATTGATCCATCCATAATGGATGTTCTCATCAATTTCAAATGCAACGCCCATATAGGCATGCTGACCCACAAAACGGCCTGTGCAACTAGCACCACCCGACCCGCTCAAACATCTAATCAGAGTGGCAAAATCATCTGGGCGCCCAAACCACTCCATCCATGAATCATCTCCGCTATCAGCATTGATTTCAAAACCCTCCTCTAATGGCTCAATAGGACCGCCGATATTGAGCCCGCCAGACGGCCAAATCAGATATTGATTGTTGCCTTCAGAGCGGGCTCCGACAAATCCGATCGCCGCAGCAAAAACATAATCGGTAATCCCGTCGCCGTTGAGGTCAAGAGGCTCATATTGCGAAGTCCACTCCGTCCACAATACAAGGGGTTCATCCAGCCACGTTACGGCGATTGCGCCCCGGCATGGCGTCGCAGCCATAAGAGGAAACAGGAGAACAAGCCATAACCCAGTGGAGGCTTTCATGATTTATTCTCCGGTCTCCCGGCGCAACCGCCAGAAGCGGATGTGGCCATCGCATTCCGGCAGGACGGAGTTGCTCCATGCTTCGGCCACCATCGTTCCCGTCAATTCCCAGGAACTTTCGTCCAGAAGATTGGTCGTGGTTTCCAGATGCAGATATGCGCCGGGATCGCACTCATATTGAATCAGGCATTCTTCCATGGAAGGTGAATGTTCAACCCAGGTCATCTTGGGCGGGAGCGGTGTATCCCCGGACGTCAGGACCGACACCCATTGATCGGCGGGCGTTGGTCCGCCCGGCAGTCCGCCTGAGTGGATCACCACAATGCGGTAGAGGCCCGGCGTAGGCGCAGGAATGACGACTTGTTCCACATTGTTACGGTCGTCATAGCCCGTGGTGGCGGGTGCGGATCGGGCAACTGCGCTTTTGTTGGTCAAGTCTGGATTCAAAACCCACGGCATGAAAACCTGGGTGCCGTCTTCTGTCTCCACCCGGATATCCAGATTATTGACCAGCATGGGGGTGGGATTATCCACGACGAGATTTGTTGAAGGATTGCCCGGCAGATCGCTCCATGCGGCAGTAATTTTGAAAGGAGAACCATCCAGATAGACGAGCCATGAATTGGTTTGCCCCACTGCCAGTTCGATTTCCTTGATATGGGTGCCGCGGCCATCGGCGGCATCCAGTTCAATCTGACGCACCGCTGAAACAGCATTGAAGAGTCCCCATCCCAATCTGTAATCAGGGCCGGGACTTCCTATATCATCGGCGGTATGGATAGCAAGGGACTTCAGTGTGGAACCCCGGTAATCCTCGTTGTCGTTGTTCATATTCGGAAACAACTGGCTGCGGCGTTGCAGCACCAGTCCGAGACCAGCGGTTACGCCGGGTGCGGCAAAACTGGTGCCCGCTCGTTGCTGATAGGCGGTGTTATGATTCGTTGTCGGTGTCACAATTCCAAATGGGCGAAGTTGTGGGTGGAATTGCCCCACGGCCATCACATCCGGCTTGATCCGTCCATCATCGGTCGGGCCTGCCGCGCTGAAATTAGGCATCCAAACGGGAGAATTCGTTGTATATCCCAAAAGAAGGGGCGAACCGAGTTCATGATAAACATCGCAGACGGCGCCGACCGTCAGCACGTTTTTTGCGGTTCCCGGCGCGGCCATGGTATCAAACCCGTAGGTGTCATCATCTCCGCTGATCCAATCGCGTTCATGCTCACCGGGGGAATCATATACGATCAGGGTATATTCATCGGGGAATGCGTAATAAACTCCGGGATTTGTTTGGGGGCCTTTAAACCGGTCATTGCCCGCGGCATACACCATCAGATGCTGTGTGGCATTTGTGGCGAGAAAGCCATCCAGTTGGGCACAGCCATACCCATCTGGCCGATCCATGAGGTACATTCCGAATTTGGGATCTTCAAAATAATTGGTGCTGAGCGGACCATCCCACACCCATCCGTCTGTTACGAGGACAAGATTGGTATTTGCATCGTAGTAGGGAAAACTTTTTTGTCTCCAAGCATTTTTTAATCCCCACGAGTGATTGGAAAGTCGCAGGCCGGGTTCATTTGTGCCGCCTGCAACGGCATCGGATAGTTCGGAGTTGAAAAAATCAATATCAAATGCATCGACATTGGCCTCGAAGGCCACGCCGCGCATGGCATAGCCTATATCCCCTCCAAAATTGGTGATCCCAGCCGCCGCCATGGTGCCGGCCACGCCGGTGGCATGAAAATGGTTGGATGGACTAGCACGATCCATTTGAACTACGCGACCCTGAAACTCAATATGCGATTCATAGACGTATCCCTCGGCCTCCCACATGCCCAGCGTGATATTCGTGCCGGTCAGTCCGAGGCCCGTGCTGGCAGAGGGCCAAGGAGTCAAGCCGGACGGCCAGAGCTCATCCGCGCTGATGGAGGCGGCGGCAATCTGGTTGTGGCTGCCAATCCAAATGGGCTCGCCGTCTATTTCGCCTGCCAGAATAACATAGCGGCCTTCGCCAATTTCCCTTTTGCGTTTCACGCCAAGGCGCGCGGCGATTTCATCCAACTCGCGTTCCACCTCATCCCGCCGGGTCCAGCGCTCATCCGCCACGCGCAGAAGGCCTTCCTTTTCCTCGCGAGCGACGATGGAGCGATAATCGTTGGGGGATTTATCCTGGGGATGGCGCAGGGTGCGCAACGTGGGTCGGGCATTTTCGATTTTTTGCCGCCATTCCCTTTCGGCGCTTTCGGCCCGTCCCCCTGCTTCTGCTTTTGCCGTTCGCTGCGCGGCGGCCACACCTGCAAAATCCGCCCGTTTGGGTTCTTCGCCCATCGGCGGCAGACCGATTGCCGCATTCGCATCTGCAAGGGATTGCCAGGAGGCGTGCGCCTCCCGGTAAGCCTGCTCATCCGCAGCCGACAAGATGGAATGGCTGTCGGCAAAAGCCAACGCCGTTCCAAACACAAAACAAAGGGTGAATAAGCGAACAAACGAGCGGATTTGAGCCTTCATTGTGGTTCCTCCTAAGTGGGGTGCAAGACGGTGAGCTATTCCAGTATGTTACCCATTGTGTGAAAGTCTTGCGGAGTTGCGGGATTTTGACGAGCAAAATTTTTGAGACGGAAATTAGTAAGAATAACCGCGCGCGCCCCGACCCGAAGCCCGCCGGAGGCGGGCGCAAGAGCGCGGCAGAGTGCCGCGAAGAACCCCGCCGACCTTTGCCGAGCGCGTCCCGGCCACGAAGTGTGCCGGGAAGCGAGTCCACCCGCAGCCCAGCCGTGGATCCCGACCACGAAGTGTGTCGGGATGACGGCGGGGCGAGGAAGGGCCAGCCCCGGCGTAGGCCGCGCCCCGACGCGCAAGCGGCGGGGCTGGGGCCGAAGCGGGGGCGGCCATCACCCGAGCCGCGCTAGCGGCGAGGGGCCAGCGTAGCGGCGCGGTAGCGCCGCGCGTAAGGGGGGCCGCGAAGCGGCGGCGTATAGGGGGCTTGATCTAGTCGGGCGCAAAGGGGGCCTGAATCAAGCGCGGCAGAAGGGGGCAAGGTTGGGCGCATAGGGGGAAGCTATTGCACCCGATAAGCCGTTATGTTTTACTCTGTTGCCAAGGCGGTGGTTCTAATTTCCTTCCAAACAGACCGCCATTTCCTGCTACGCCGATTTTGAGCGACGATTCCCCACAAGCGCGTGAACTGCACATGGAGGATCGGGTCCGTTTTTGAGCCGAGCGAACGAAAGATTTTTGCGGCGGGAATGTACGCGGCGACATCTTGCGGCAGGATCGGCACAAACGGGGCATCGGGATCGGCGACGGACGAAAAGGGGCCGTTTTTGGGGGGATTCGGGCAGGCTTCGCGTGCGGCAGAGCCGCCGCGAGGCACGGGGATAGGCGGGGGAAACCCTTCCGAACCGCACGGCGGCTTGTTCTCCGAAGCCTTGGCGAAGGAGGTGGCCGCCTGCGCCGCTCCGCTGGCCTCCGACATATTCCAACTCGCTGAAGCCCGCTGCGCGGTTCTGGCGGCTCGTGACCTCACCACACCACCGCTTGCGGGCGATGCGGAACATTCGTTCATTTATTTATTGACTCCCCCCTTTTCTTGGAGTAATCTATTCCCATGCTGGTAGGAATAACCTACCACTGAAAGGGGCAGCTATGAAAATGGAAATCACAAGCATGTCAACCAAGGGGCAAGTCGTCATCCCGAAGGATATCCGCAAAAAGCTGGGCGTGGCGGCGGGGAGCAAATTCTCGATCCTCACGGATGGCAAGCGGATCCTCTTGCGTCCGCTTCGTCCAGCGCAGTTGAAGGAATTTCAACGGTTAATCAAGGCGGACAATGCGGCGTTGAAGAAAGCAAAGACGGGGGCCAAGAAATGAAATACTTCATCTATGCGCGGAAAAGCACGGACGACGAGGAAAGGCAGATTCTTTCGATTGATGCGCAGTTGGACGAATTGCGCATGCTGGCGGTGCGGGAGAAGCTGGAAGTCGTCCGCGAATATGTCGAGGCGCAGACGGCAAAGAAGCCGGGACGCCCCATCTTCAATGAAATGCTCAAAGCGATTAAGCGGGGCGAGGCGCAAGCGATTCTGGCCTGGCATCCCGACCGGCTGGCGCGAAACAGCGTGGACGGCGGACGCTTGATCTACGATCTCGACACGGGGGCGCTTGCCACCTTGAAATTCCCCACGCATTGGTTTGAGAACACGCCGCAAGGCAAGTTCATGCTGAACATCGCCTTTGGACAGTCGAAATACTATGTGGACAACCTTTCCGAGAACATCCGGCGCGGACTCCGCAAGAAACTGCGCGAGGGCATCTATCCGAACATGCCGCCGCCGGGATACCGCAACGACAAGCAAACGCGGGCCATCGTGATTGACGAAGAACGGGCCCTATTCATCCGCAAGATGTTCGATGCCTACGCGACGGGCACCTACACCTACGCGAGCCTTGCCAAGACCGTGACGGGCTGGGGTTTTCGCGGGGTGCGTAACAAGCCGATGGCGGCAAGCAAGGTCCGCGACATCCTGACGAATCCTTTTTACATCGGCCTTTTCCGGTTCAGCGGGGAAATCTACGAGGGCAAGCACCCGCCGTTAATTCCGCGCGAACTGTTCGAGCGTGTCCAAAAGGTTCTGAAACGGACGGGCCGGGGCCGCTATGTGAAGCACAGCCGCTTTCCGTTCCGTGGCTTGATCATCTGCCACGAATGCGGCTGCGCGATCACTTCCGACATTCAGGCGGGACACCCGTACTACCGTTGCGGAAAGCGGCGCGGCCCGTGCAGTTTGAAGACGATCCGGGAGGAAGCCTTGACGCAGTTGCTACGGGCGAGCATCCGGCGGGTCTCGATTTCTGACGAGGCGGCAGCCTTGATGTTGGCGGAGGTAGAACGCTGGGTTGAGGCGGATGCGCAAGCCCAGGCGGTGCGGGTGGAGCGTCAGAAATCGGACCTCGCACGGATTTCCGCCCGTCTGGACCGGCTGCTGGCAGCGTTCATTGATGGCGATATTGAGCGGGGCGATTTCACCGCGATGAAGGAGAAGCTAACCTTTGAAAAAGCGGCCTTGGCGGATTCCATCGCCAAATTCGAGGACAAAGGGGTGGGACGGTTCAAAACTCTGGTGGACTTCATAACGGCATCGCGCCAAGCAAAATATGATGCACAGACGGAGAATTTGGACGAATTGCGGAATTGGCACAAAAAGGTCGGTTCAAAACTGATTTTCTCAAGCCGAACATTGGGGTCTGAGCGTGGAGAGGCGCAGGCGGCCCCGCCGCCCAACGGATACGGTTCGCAAGGCGGTTCGGAAGGATTGCCCCCGCCGATCCCCATGCCTCGCGGCGGCTCTGCCGCACGCTCGGCTTGCAAAAACCATAAAAATCCCTCGCAAAATGGATCGTTTTCGTTCGTCGCCGATCCCAAGGCCCCGTTCGTCCCGATCTTGCCGCAGGATTTGAAAGCCGTAGCCCCCGCCGAAAAATTCTTCCGCTCGCTTGGGTCAAAAACCGATCCCGTCTTGCACATTCAGTACCCGCCCGAGTGGGCCGATGTGCTGAAAAACCCCAAACCGAAAGATTGGCGGAGAGAGAGGGATTCGAACCCCCGTCCCGCGCGAGCGGGATCCGGTTTTCAAGACCGGCGCGTTCAGCCACTCCGCCATCTCTCCGCAGACAGGCCCATCCCTCTAACCTACCCCGCCCCCGCCCCCCGATCAATCCACATTCTCCCGCCCTTTGCCGGCAGCTGCCGGCTGTTCCCCAAGTTCCCCCTCCATACCCTCACGGCATGCCGTGAGGCCCGCATTCCCGCAATCACGCAATCACGCAATCACGCAATTCCTAAAACGTGTCCGTGATCAACCGATACGCCGTCGTCCCCGGCGGCGGAATCGCCGGCAAATCCGACGGCTCAAACCATTGCGCGTCGGCAATCTCATCCGCCTGCAAGCGCAGCTCCCCCGCCTTCCATTGCGCGCGAAACGCCATCATCAGCAAATAAGGAAACGGCCAGGCCTGACTCCCCACATATTCAACCTCCCCCAGCTCCAGCCCCACCTCCTCGCGCACCTCGCGCCGCACCGCCCCCTCCGCCGACTCCCCCACCTCGATATAGCCCGCCAAACACGCGTACAGCTCCGGAATCCGCTGCACATGCCGCGCCAGCAGAATCCTTCCCTCCCGCTCCACCCGCACAATCACCGCCGGTTCCACCGACGGATACGCCACCCACCCGCAGCCCCCGCACACCCGCGCCAACTCCGTCGGATGCTCCCCCAGTTGCCCCCCGCACCGCGCGCAAAACCGGCACTCCGCCCGCCAGTTCAGCAGCCCCAGCGCCCGGCACACCCGCCCCGCCAACAGCGACCCCTCCGCAATCAACTGCCGCACCCGCGCCCAGGCAAAACCCTCCGGCGCCGCGCCAGCCCCCCCCGCCAGCCTCACCGCCCGCCCCCCCTCCGGGCTCAGCTCCACCCCATCCGCCACCTCCCGCCCCGCCACCGCCTCCAGCCCCGCCGGCTCCAGCGTGCCCGCCCGCACCAGCAGCCGCCCCTCGCAAAAAATCAGCACATCCGCCTTCATTTCCATACCCCCATCCTAAGCCCGGATCACGCCCGCGACAAGCCCACTCCAAAAACCGCCCCCTCCCTGCTCCCCTGCTCCATGCTCGCCGCGCAGCGGCGCCGCGTCAGCGCCAAACAAAGCACAAAGCACGAAGCACAAAGCACATCACCGCGTCAGCGGCGTCAGTTGCCAAACCCCGCTCCCCCTGTCATACTGCCAGCCCATGAACCCTCGCTCCGCCAGCGCATCCCCCGGCTTCACCCTCCTCGAAATCCTCTTCGCCCTGGCCCTCAGCGCCGCCCTCGCCGCCACCGTCGCCGGTGCCATCGCCGCCGTCAGCCACGCCGAACGCGTCGCCCAACACTACGCCACCGCCAGCCTGCACCTGACCACCCTCCAAACCGCCCAACGCCTGCACCCCACCGGCACCCCCCCCACCCTCCCCGGCTGGCACATCGAGCAGACCCCCCTCACCGTCCAACACCCCGGCAGCCCCCCGCGCCAGGGTGCCCGGCTCACCCTCCGCGCCCGTGGCAACCCCATCCCCCCCATAACCATTCAACTCCTGGAAACCTCGCCATGACCCCCCGCCAACCCCAACCCACCCTCGTCATCATCGCCGCCGGCCTAGGCTGGAACATCATCCATCACCACAAACCCGCCACCCGGCTCAACTTCCGCCCCATCGCGCCCGGCGCCCTCTCCCTCACCTGTCCCGCCCAGGCCACCCTCCGCACCGCCCTGCCCATCGCCCAACACGGCATCGTCGCCTCCGGCTGGCACCACCACGACCTCGCCCGACCCTGGTTCTGGGAACAGTCCGCCGCCCTCGTCAACGGACCCCGCATCTGGACCGAGGCCCGGCGCGCCGGCCAAACCGTCGGCATGGCCTTCTTCCAGCAAAGCCTCGGCGAAACCCTCGACCTCGTCATCTCGCCCAAGCCCATCCACCGCCACCACGGCGGACTCATCCTCGACTGCTACACCCGCCCCGAACCCCTCTACGCCGAACTCCGCGCCGCCCTCGGACGCCCCTTCGACTTCTACCACTACTGGGGCCCCCTCGCCCGCGCCCGCGTCGGACGCTGGATCGCCCAGGCCGCCCGCGCCATCCTCCAGCGCCCCGACGCCCCCCACCACCTCTTCCTCTACCTGCCCACCCTCGACTACGACCAGCAGCGCCACGGCCCCCACTCCCCCCAAACCGCCGCCGCCCTCAACGAATTCATCGCCCAAATCGAACCCCTCATCGCCACCGCCGAAGACCAAAACCGCGCCTGGGTCCTCACAGGCGACTACGCCATCGAACCCGTCAGCCCCCAGGGCGCCATCTTCCCCAACCGCCTCCTGCGCCAAGCCGGCCTCTTCCACACCCGCCAAACCGCCCGCATGCTCTACCCCGACTTCTTCACCTCCCGCGCCTTCGCCATCGTTGACCACCAAATCGCCCACGTCCACGTCCCCGACCCCGACCATCTCCCCGCCGTGCGCGACCTCCTCCAAGCCCAAACCGGCATCGCCCAAATCCTCGACCGCAACGCCCAAACCCACCAAAACATCCACCACCCCCCCCGCTCCGGCGACCTCCTCCTCATTGCCGCCCCCGGCCACTGGTTCGCCTACCCCTGGTGGACCCACCCCCGCCAAGCCCCCGACTACGCCAACCACATGGACATCCACAACAAGCCCGGTTTCGACCCCTGCGAGCTATACTTCGCCTTCCCCCCCCCCCGCACCTCCCAAAACACCGCCAGAATCCGCGGCTCCCACGGACGTTCCGGCCCCGGCTGCGAAGTCGCCACCGCCGGCCACTTCCCCCACGCCACCACCTTCGACCAACTCGCCACCGCCCTCCACCACCACCTCACCCCCTGACCCCGCCCCTCGGCCATGGCTTAGGGGTCAGCCCTATATGGCTTAGGGGTCAGCCCTATATTATAATTCTTTTCTCATTTCCCTCTCCCCCAATCCATTAGAACCCGTCAAAAAAACCAAAAAACCTCGATTTCCACCAATTTCACCCCAAAACCGCCCGTTTTTCACGATTTTCAGGCTTTTTCAGGCGGTTTTTGACGCGCGCGTTCCAGAGGCTATTGCAACAGGAGGTTTCTATAAAAAGGGTTATGCGCTAGTTTGATTCCTTCGCCTATCACAAGGAAGGAAACAATGAAATACCATCGCATAACCCAAGAAGAACGTAGATTGATTTACTTTTGGCGTCTAGAACAAATTCGCATTTGTGAGATTGCACGTCGTTTACGCCGATCGCCCAGTACCATTAGCCGCGAGATCAAGCGGAACACGGGCAAGAAGGGATACCGTTATCAACAGGCTCACCGTTTTGCCTGTGAACGGGCGCATCGGGATGTGC
>LSQX01208784.1_pt1 | contig 13836 bp, 18 predicted proteins | sample 654561 | NCBI WGS metagenome assembly LSQX01 (sample SAMN04489861, study PRJNA283612) | anaerobic digester metagenome | isolation source: 4 biogas reactors fed with cattle manure at either 37C or 55C with and... | place: Denmark: Kongens Lyngby | collected 2014 | reverse complement strand
CGGGATGATGACGATGACGGCGGTCACGACGAACAAGAGGGGGAAGGCGGACAACCCGACGAGGATCAAGATGATCAGGATCAGGCTGGAAGCGGACCATACCCAGCCGGCGAGGCGATGGGTCCGGTTCCAGTTCTCCTCGCTTGCCAGCGTCCACGGCACCTTGATGCCGATGGTATAGCTCTGCTTGCACTTCGGCAGGTAGTTGCCGATGATCAAGAAGAGGAAAGAGATGGCCAGTGGGATGACGCGCTCGATTTGGATGGGGACGGCGAGGGCGATGAGGAGGGGCGCCCCATTGGTCAACACGCTGATCGGTGCGAGGATCCAGCGCGAGAGGATAAAGATCCGGCTCCCGGGATTGCGCTTCGGGTCGGTGAGCAGGGCGAACTGCATCACCAGGTTGACGAGCGCCAAGAGGAGGGGGAGGCCGAGGATGGCCATGGGACGACTGGCCCATCCATCCGCGACCCCGTGGGCGTTGAAGTGGATGGCGATCTCCTCGGGGAGTCGATCATAGAGGATCAAGGCGGGTACGATGGGCAGGAGGGTGACGACGGTGGTCCAGAGTGTCGTCCGGTCAAAGATTCTCTTCTTCATCTGCGCCTCCGGTGAACTGACCGACCCAGAGCAGGAGCTGCTCGAAGACCGAGGTGTTCAATTCATAGTAGATATGGTTCTTCTGTCGCTCTTCGCGCACCAAGTCCGCCTTCTTGAGGATCGAGAGATGGTAGGAGACCGTCGCCGCACTGAGATCGCCCAGCTGCGATACGATCTCGCCGGCTGAGAGGCGTCCGCCCTTGAGCAAGATGAGGATGCTGCGTCGCTGATGGTCGCTCACCGCCTTCATCGTCTCAGCTATCCCCATCACTCCCTCCAATTTCGAAAAGCATCTAAATAGATTGTAGGGGAGAGATGCCGGGCGAGTCAAGCGACGGATCAGGGCCAGCTTGAAAGCGTGCTTGAAGAAGGTCTTTGTCCGTACGCCGATCTCCTGCTTCCCGGAGCATCGAGGCGGGACGGATGGCACGGATACGTACAGCTGCCAGAAGAGGCTCAACGACACCTACCAAAGGGTGGGGAAGGGGCACTTCCATGGTCATGATCCGGTTGGTGGATGGAGGGGCCGCCGGGCAGCCCCTCCATGTACTTACAGGGCGAGGCGCAGGATCTTCTCCACATCATCGGCCGTGAAGGTCTCGAATGAACCCAGTCCGGTTTTACCGAGGAGGGCGCTCTGTGCCATGACTCGGATCTTCTCATCGCCGATCTTGGCATCGCTGAGACGAATGGGCATCCCGATCGATCGGTAGAAGTTCTCCAGCTTGTCGATCGCCACCTCGACCATCAGATCCTTGTCGTCGAAGGTGAGGTCGACATCCCAGACGCGGGTTGCGAACTGGACGAATCGGTCGATGTGCTTCTTGTAGACGTACTTCATCCAGGCAGGGAAGACAATCGAGAGCCCTGCTCCGTGGGCCAGGTCGTAGATGCCGCTGATCTCATGCTCGATGTCGTGGCTGGCCCAGTCTCCCACTCTCCCTTGGTCGAGGAGGTTGTTGTGGGCGACGGTCCCGGTCCACATGATCTCGGCGCGGTAGCGGTAGACATCCGGGTGCTTGAGCGCCAACGGCCCATAAGCGATGATGTTGCGCATGGCGCTCTCCAAGAAGCGGTCACTCAAGTCGTTGTGCTGCTCATTGGTGAAGTAGCGCTCGAAGAGGTGGGCGAGGATGTCGGAGACCCCACAACCGGTCTGGTAGGCCGGGAGGGAGTAGTTGGTCTCGGGGTCCATGATGGCGAACCTCGGGATGATGGTCTCGCTGTTGACCGCCCGCTTGAGGTTCTTGTCCCAGTCGGTGATGACGCTTCCCGTCGAGCTCTCAGAGCCGGCCGCCGGGATGGTGAGGACCACGCCCACCGGAATCGCCGCCTTGATGTCGCCGTTGCCCCGCAGATAGTAATCGTCCCAGATGTCCTCATCATCACGGAGCCTGGCACCAAAGGCGATCGCCTTGGCCGAGTCGATGGCGCTGCCGCCGCCGACGGCGAGGATGAAGTCGATCTTCTCCCGCTTGCACACCTCGATCCCCTCCCTGACGAGAGAGAGGCGGGGATTGGGAACCACGCCGGGAAGTTCGACCACGTCAAGATTCGATTCCTGCAGAGAGCGGATCACCTGGTCGTAGACCCCGTTCTTCTTGATCGAGCCACCACCGTAGTGGAAGAGGACTTTTTTTCCGTATGCAGACGCGAGACCTCCGACTTCCTGTATGGTCCCGGCCCCGAATACGATTCGCGCTGGATTGTAATAATTGAAATTCAACATATCTATGTTTCTCCTTGAAATGTTGTGCACTGAATAGTGAGCTACCCAGGTCTCTCTCACGGAGATTCTAAGGGAGTCACCGTCATGAAGGCAAGAGACTGCAGGGCAGTACGTCGTATTGTATCATAATCGATACAAAGTATCTTGTGGTATGAGGAAATCTCACAAAATCGTGCGATCAGCTTCATCCCGCTGAGACCGACTATGGAATCCAGCCGTCGAGGACGGTGGTTTCACTGTGATGCTCTTAAAGAATCGGAATCAATTTGGCCGTATGAATGAGATGGGTGATAATTTTCTGACAGAATCAGATTGAGATCCATCAAGCGCAACCGGTGATGAGCTCATGAAGCAAAAGCCCCCCTCTTCGCCCTTAGGAGGTGAACACCCCAAGAACGTACCCTTGATGGACAAGGCCTGTGCCTTGCGGGGATCAGAAGAGGGGGGTGGTCGGAGGTAGAAATGAACAATTTGAACTCAGTGCTGCTTGAAGGGAATCTGGTAAAGGATCCGGAGTTGGCGGTCATCGGCGAGCAACAGGTTGAATTGACGAAGTTCACCATCGCGGTGAATCGCTACTACAAGGGCGCCGATGGCAAGCCCAACCAGGAGGTCCTCTACATCGGTGTCGATGCCTGGGGGACGCTGGGGAAGAACTGCCTCTCCTATTTGACCAAGGGAAGGGGAGTACGGGTGGTGGGGCGACTGCGTCAAGATCGCTGGAACGACAAGGACGGCGCCTTTCGTGAGCGCATCTTCGTGGTGGCCGAGCACGTTGAGTTCAGACGGGGGAAATCGGAGCGGAACACAGACACTCCTCTGGGTGAGGAGTGGGACGATGAGGAGGAAGAGGAATCACTCGTCCTCTGATGACCGGCTGCCCCCTCTCTTTGGGGAGGGGGCTCATGAGCTGAGGAGGCTTCGATCCAACAAAAATTGGTAGAGTCCTATATGAAGGATCCCCATCTCATCGGTCCACGGCTTGGCATGGGTCTTGGTGATGACGATCTTCTTGAAGTTGTCCTTGATGGTATGAAGCGGCCTGAGCTCCTGTCTCTTCTTCTCTTCGGTTTCCATGGAGAGCGACGATTGGATATACAGTTTCTCCGCTCCTCTGTTGATCACGAAGTCCACTTCCAGCTGTTTTTGCCGCTGTTTTCCCGTTTCTCCTGATTCAATGACCTCAACAACCCCGACATCGACCTGATACCCTCTTGCTATCAGCTCATTGAAGATGATGTTTTCCATGATGTGCCCCTCATCCTGTTGCCTGAACGAGAGTCGTGCGTTTCTCAGTCCGATGTCGGTGCAAAAGAATTTGGAGGGGTAGTGGAAGTATCGCTTCCCCTTGACATCGAACCGTTTGGCTTCCTTGAAGAGGAAGGAGTCGGTCAAATATCCAAGATAGGTGGCGATGGTCTCTGAGGAGACCGCATCTCTTCCACCACCCGATAGTGTCCTTGCGAGTTTGTTTGCATTGGTCAGCGATCCTACCGACGAGCAGAGGAGATCGGTCAATTGTGAGAGGATGAGGGGGCGGGAGACGGTGTGTCGCTCGCTGATGTCCTTGAAGTACACCTCAGAGAAGAGTTTGCTGAGGTAGTGAATTTTCTTCTCCTCGCCTTCCAACGAGATGAGATACGGCATACCGCCGAAGCGGGCATACTCTTCATAGGCCTCGGTGGTCTCAAGCCCGGCCACCGCATGAAATTCCGCAAAGCTCAGCGGATTGACATGGATATCGTCGCTTCGCCCCCGAAACTCGGTCATGATGTCAGTGGAGAGAAATTTGGAGTTGCTGCCGGTCACATACACATCGACATTGCCGAGGCGCAAGAGACCGTTGAGGATCCCATAGAGGCGGATGGGACGGTCACTGTTGCGCATCTCTTCCCGCGTGATGGCATATTGGGCTTCATCGAGCAGCACATAGTACTGTTGGTGCTCATCAACGATCCGACTCCTGATGTAGGTGGAGAGCTTCTTGGGGTCGCGAAGCTCCTCATGAGCATCGTCATCGAGGGCGACCTCGATGATGTTCTCTGCCTTTATTCCATCAGCGATGAGATAATCACGGTAGATCTTGAAGAGGAGGAAGCTTTTGCCCGACCGCCTCAGGCCGGTCAAAACTTTGACCAGATTATTGAATCTCCTCTCAATGAGCTGTTGCAGATAGGTATCCCGAGGAATCAACATATCACCTCCAATCGAAAGTGAGTCCATTTATTGACCAACTTTCGATGTATTGTACCGTGTTATGCGCATTCCTGCAATAATATTCGAAAGTTAGTCCATTCATCGACCAACTTTCAATTCTTTTCTGTTCGATGAAGCAAAAGCCTCCCTCTCTTCCCTTAGGAGGTACATGAACGTACCCTGATGCATGGCACGGGTTGTGCAGCATCACGGACGAGGGGCACTGGTTAAGAACGAGCTCTTTTCCCTAACGAAAGGAGGAGCTCAGGAATGGATTGTTTTTGCCATGTGCTTCTTGAGCTATTGGGTTTCATTATATACTACTTTCACTATCAGAGTGAAAGTAGGTGATATAGTGAAAGTAACTGAATCATTCCTGAGGAAAGCGATCATGAGATGCACCCATACAATGGAACTCTTGCCGGTCGTCAAAGAGTGCGCGTGGGTGAGCAATACTCCAACGGGGTTCATTGCTGAAGCGGTCTTTGAGGATCGGTCAACCGTTGTCTTTGATGTCGTTGTCCTGCCGAACGCCTATCCTGCCTTGATTGATGCCCAATTTCGGTCTCAGCGCGCTGAATCCTTGGATATGGTTCCTCTTGTGATGGCACCATTCATATCGAAGGAGAGTGATGAACTCTGCCGACGACTGAAGGTTGGCTACATGGACATGTCTGGAAATTCCATGATACACACCCGGTGTATCTACATTCGTGAACATGGAAATCCAAATTTGTTCGTGCAAAAGCAGAGGTCGTCCAAGAACATCTTCAACCCAACCTCACGCATCTCTTCCTTGATCCTCCGAGAAATTCTCAGCGATATATCACGGTCCTGGAGGTTGAGTGCATTGGCTGAAGAGCTTGGATGCAGTATCGGACAGGTATCCAAGGTGAAAAACCATCTCTGTGACCAACTGTGGGCTGAGATGACGGGCGAAGGTTTGAGAATTCTCGATGCAGAGGCGATCATGAGGGCGTGGAGTGATGTATATGGTGCACACCTGCCTCGAATGGAGAGCCTCGATTGTTACACCCTGCTTCCGCTGGCGGAATTCGAGGCTCAGGTCCAACGAGCCATTGAACAGAACGGGTTCATGGCGTGTTTGACCGGGCACTCGGGAGGTGTGCGCTATACGTCGGTTGTCCGATACAACAGGGTGGACCTCTTGGTCCATGAGAGAGACACCGACGCATTTCTTGTGTCCATTGCCTGCAAGCGGGTGGACTCGGGAGCCAATGTGCGCATATGGGTGGCTGAGGGCGAGGAATATTTCCACGACGGCAGAATCATCCGCTCTGACCACGTGGCTTCCCCGGTACAGATCGTCCTTGATTGCATGAACGACAAAGGAAGAGGTGAGGAGATGGCGGTTGCGGTATTCGAGAAGGAGATTGCACGATGAGGGCAGTGTATACCTCAGAGGTGAGTTCAGATTATGGAACAGGGCAAGCAGAGGCTGCATCACGAACGTTGATCGAGTTATGTTCCTTGTTCGAGCAGTACGAGGATGATATCCGAATTATCGGAGGCTGGGTCCCTGACTTGATGTTTCCCCACTCTGGTCATGTTGGGGAATTATCAGAACAACACTATTTTTTTGATGCCGCGCATACTCCATGTTTGATCGGGAGGATGCACGGAGTGGGTGGTGTCCATGCGCCCATTTCATAGGGTGTAGCAGAGGCATACACCCACTGAAAGAGATAAGGAACAGCGAGTTGGTTGCAACCCACGGATTGTGTGGTTTTGCGCAATCTGTGTCGAATTTGACCGGGGTGGTATCGGTGCGCTTGGAATCGGTGTACTATTAATTGGGTCGAAGGGGAGAAGAAGAACCTGATGAACAAAAGAATATGGACAATTCCAAACATCCTATCGCTGTCCAGGGTCTTCTTGATCCCCGTCATTGTCTGGCTCTATTGCTTTAGACACGCATATGGATCAGCTGCCATCGTCATCACCATCTCGGCGTTGACGGACATCGCTGATGGCATGATCGCCCGGAAATTCAACATGATCACAGACGTGGGTAAACTTCTCGATCCAGCGGCGGACAAATTGATGCAGGTAGCGATTGTGTCCTGCTTGTCCACTCGATTTGCATCGATGAAGGTTCTGCTGGTGGTTCAGGTAGCCAAGGAATTGGTAATTCTTCTGCTTACGTATTTTTCGGCACGAAAAAAGCATATCCACAACGCCCAATGGTATGGCAAACTCTGTTCGGTGGTTTTATTCTTTGTAACGGTAGTCCATGTTCTCCTCCCGACTCTTTCACAAGCGGTCTCATGGAGCCTTACAGTGATGGTCATGGGTTTCTCGATGTTGTCACTCGTGATGTATATACAGCTCTATAGGAAACTTCAGAACAATCGCTGATGCAAGGCGGGGAACGGGAGAGAAAAAATCAAAGGGTGTATCTTCCGTAGCTGATGGGATACTGGGGGAAGAGAGATGGACAGGAGAGAGAAAGAGAAGTACATCGTCGAGAAGATGATCCGGATCCACTGCAAGGGGAAGAAGCACAGCAACAATGGGTTGTGCCCGTCGTGCAGTGAGCTCGTAGAGTACGCTCAGACGAGGATCGACCGCTGCCCGTTCATGGAGACGAAGAGCTTCTGCAGCAGCTGCCCGGTCCACTGCTACAACACAGAGATGCGGGAGCGGATCCGGGTGGCCATGCGGTACAGCGGGCCGAGGATGGTGTATCACCATCCAATCCTCTCACTCCAACACCTGGTGGATGGAAGAAAAAGGAAGCGGAGGAATTGAATGCAGGCCAAGCGTGATACCCAGCTCGTCATCGGTCCCTATGAGGGCGCCACCTTCTCGAGAGAAGAGATCCTCGACCGCATCAAGATCTACATCGAGGCGGTGCCCACCCGACGCTTGATCATCTGGAACAACCAGGGTGATGCATGGTTCGAGCGTGTGGTGAAGCTCTGTGACGAGTATCATCTTGAGCCGTACCTCTGGTATCCGGTTCTGGCCGACCGGATGGACCGGAGCCTTCCATCGGACAGCGAGCTGGTATGCTCACCAACACTGTAGAAAGGGTATGGAGCGCTGGGGCTCTGGGATGGCTTTGCAGAGAGTGATGAGAACTTCCTCTTCCGCTGCCCTGAACACGCATTTGATGGGAAGGGAGAGGGGAGGGAGATCGGCGCGGCGCTCTCCCGCTTTGGCTTTGCCGGTGTCTTTCTTGACCGGATCCGCTACCCCTCTCCGGCGAACGGGCTTGAGATGCTCTTCTCCTGCTTCTGTGAACGCTGTCTTGAGGCAGGCCATGGTGAGCAACGGGTTGGCGCCGAGCGTGCCCTCTCGTGCCTGGTCGAGTGCTGCCTGGAGGGGCGTGTGCTGCCGTGGTCTGCTTTTATCAGTGAGAGTGGGGTGGGTGAGTTGGCAAAAAGGCGATCTGCCGCCATCACGAATCTGGTAGATGCCATCACCGGCGGTGTGGACCGCTCCCGGTTTTGTGTCGGCCTTGACCTCCTCTCTCCCGCCCTCGCCCCGCTTGTAGGCCAAGAGTATGAAGAGCTTGCCCAGCACTGCGATTGGATCAAGGCGATGACCTATACCCGGGCAATCGGGCCGGCGGGCCTGCCGCTTGAGGCACGCTCGCTGGTCAGGGGCTTGGAGCAGGCCCACCGCGAGATTACCCGAAAGAAGGCTTCATTCTTCGTCGAGGGCTTGCTGGGGCTCCCTATCGGCTCGATGGAGGAGCTGTATCGTACCGGTGGATTCTCGACCGATGTGCTCTCCCATGAACTCGGTCGAGCTGGAGCGTACGGGGTGCCGGTCTTGGCCGGCATCGAGCTGGTCGACCACCCCATCTTCCCGACTCAGATCACCGCAGTGCAGGCATCTTCGATGCTCGCTGCAGCGAAGGCGGCGGAGAGCTCCGTCATCAGCTGTTGGAATCTGCTCTATATCCCGAAGGAGAACTATCGCCTCTTGGTGGGGTGAAGATCGTTTGTTCTCAATGCCGCTGGTCGCTCATCTCGTAGGTCTCGCAGAAGCGGGCGGCGAAGGAAGGTTCGAGATTGGCGGCATACAGGTGTGGGGTGGCTCCGAAGGAGAGCATCCTCATCGAGGCGTACCCCTTGGTCCGCTCTTCAGTCACCACGGTGGTGATGGAGGAGGGGGCCGCACACATTGTGTGCCACTGCAGCATAGGGGAGATGTGGAGCAGATGGGAGAGCAGGATCCCGATGAGCCCGAGGTGGCAGAAGAAGACATAGGTGTCGTTCGTTCCTTGTTCGGTGCGGTAGAGTCCCCCGCTTCTCGTGTAGCCCTTCTTGCTGAGGAACTCATCGAAGTGGCGGCACACCTCGCGGTGGTGGAGAGCGATATCGCCGTCTACCATCTCGGGGGCATGGACCCACGCATCCTTGTCGAAGAACTCTTCGCGATGAATCCAATTGATCGGCCGCCAGTCCCACGGCACATCGGCAGAGTCCGGATAGTCGGGCTTGAGCGGGGTGCGGTGGGTGAACTCAGTGAGCCAGGGGAGGACGGTCGCTTCGCGGCCGACCCGCTTCAATGTCAGTGAAGCGGTATCGCGCGCCCGTCCGAGCGGGGAGGTGTAGTACTCGGTGACAGGGATGCCCTCCATGTATCGGGAGAGCGCCTCTGCTTCGGCCCACCCTTGGCTCGTCAGTGAATCGATTTCGTAGTCAGGGTCACCATGACGGATGAACAACAATCTCATAGCGCTACAACGTCACTTCCTTATTCCCCGTCACCCTCATGTACAGCAGCAGCGAGATGATCGTGGTGACGGTCAGGATCGTGGCGTACGCCGCCGCAACTCCATAGCTGCCCCGGCTGACATAGGTGTAGACGGCCAGCGTCAGCGTGATGGTGTTGGCGTTGTAGAGGATGACCGCGGTCGAGAGCTCGGTGATGATGGTGACCCAGCTGAGGATCGCCCCGCTGATGATGCCGTTGCCCATCATCGGGACAGTGATGGTGAAGAAGGTCTTCATCTTGCTCGCCCCCAGGGAGAGGGCGGCTTCCTCGATGCTCAGCGGGATCTGCTGGAGCACCGCGACCGAGGATCTGATCGTATACGGAATCCTGCGGATGATGAGGGCGATCACCATGATGGTGACGGTCCCGGTGAGGAGCAGCGGGCGCTTGCTGAAGGCGAGCACCAGCGCGATGCCGATGACCGAGCCGGGAATGATGTAGGGAACCATCGAGAGCGTGTCGATGACCTTGTTGGCGAAGTTGCTCCTCCTGACGACCAGGTAGGCGATCAGGACGGCAAGGACAATCATGATCGCCAGCGCCGTGATGCCGATCTTGAATGTATTGGGAATCGCCTTCTTGAGGTGCGTGAAGGCGAAGCGATAGCTGTCGAGCGAGTATCCCGGTACGAACAGCTTGCCGCTGGTCTTCTGGAACGAGGAGTAGATGACATAGACTTGGGGCATGAAGGCCAGGGCGACCACAAACCAGCTGTAGACGTTGATCAGCACGTTCTTGAGCCCGTGCGCCTGCTTGCGCTCTATGGTGTGCATGGCGTTCATCGTGAACTTGTGGCGGTTGCTGAAGTAGTTCTGGATGAGGAAGATGCAGGCGGTGATGATGATGCCGATGATGCTCACCGTGGCCCCGAACATACGGTCCCCGCCTGTTTCCGCAAAGTATGCATCGTAGATGATGACGGGGAAGGTCTTGTACCCCTCTCCGATGAGCAGCGGTGTGCCGAAGTCGGCGAACGCCCGCATGAAGACGAGCAGGGCCGCGGCGATGATGGTCGGCATGCAGAGTGGGATCACGACGGTGAGGAACATCTTTGTGCCGCTGCGTCCCATGTTGATGGACGCCTCCAAGAGCGAGTTGTCGATGTTCTTCAGCGCCCCACAGGTGTAGAGGAACACCAACGGGAAGAGCTGGAGGGTGAGCACGAGCAGGATTCCTTTGAAGCCGTAGATGCTCCCCACCTTGATGCCGATGCCTCCCAGCAGTTTGGTGAAGATTCCACTGCGCCCCATCAGGACTATCCATGCATAGGCTCCGATGAAGGGAGCGGACATGCTGCAGAGGATGATCAGGACCTGCAACAGGGATTTTCCCTTGAGTTCGTACATCTGATAAAAATACGCAAGGGGAACCCCCACCAAGAGCGAGATCACGGTTGCCGCTACGCTTACCTTGAGGGAGTTGGAGATGGAACGCACGTAATAGCGCTGTCCAAAGAAGGCCCTGAACCCATCAAGGGAGAAGTGTCCGTCGGGGGTGATGACCGATACTTTGAGAAGCCGTGCGAGCGGGTAGACCAAGATGACGGCATAGAGTACCAAAATAAGGACGGAAACCAGTCTCCAGACATCTCCCTTCTTGGACAAGGTGGCTCTCATCATAGTGCTCCACTGTAGGCGTCGAGGTCGTTTACGACCCCCTCGACCAGATTCCGCTTTCCTTCTGTATCAAAGACATTGATCTTGTCCGTCTTTACTCCGAGCGAAATCTTCGTACCCTTCTCGATGATGCTGTCGATCTGGGATTCCTGGATGATCTCAGCCTTCTCACCGTCCTCGAAGTGGATGAAGTAGTGGGTGTTGAGACCGAGGAAGACGGCATCATCCACGTAGGCGGCGACTCCGTCCTCTCCAAATGGTTTGACATAGAGCTCTTCGGGGCGGATCGAGAGAATCACGTCCTGCGCTCTCCGCTCCTCTTTCCTGATGGTATCGAGGGGAATCTTGTACTCGCCGGGCAGACAGATATAGGTCTGGCCATTGGAAATCTCCAGGCGAGATGTAATCAAATTGGTCAGCCCGATGAACGATGCGACAAAGAGATTCGCCGGTCGTTGATAGAGCGCCTTGGGAATTCCGATCTGTTGGATGTCGCCTTCGTTCATGACCGCGATGCGATCGGAGACGGCCATGGCCTCCTCCTGGTCATGGGTGACATAGACCGTGGTGATCCCGATTTCGTTTTGGATCTCCTTGATGACGGTACGCATCTCGACGCGGAGCTTGGCGTCCAAGTTCGAGAGCGGTTCATCCATCAAGAGGACATCCGGGGTGATGGCCAAGGCCCTTGCGAGCGCTACGCGCTGCTGCTGGCCTCCGGAGAGCCGCTCCGGCATGCGGGTGCGGTACTCCTCAATCTTCACCAACTTCAAGAATTGATCGGTCTTGGCGGCGATTTCTTCCTTGGGAAGGTTTCGGTTCTTCAGTCCAAACGCGACGTTCTTCTCAACGGTGAGGTGCGGGAAGATCGCATAGTTCTGGAAGACCATGCCGATGTTTCTCTTCACCGGATCCATGTCGTTGATCCTGACATCATTGAAGAAGAAGTCTCCGCCTTCGATGGTGTTGAAACCAGCGATCATGCGCAGCAACGTTGTCTTCCCACAGCCTGATGGGCCAAGGAGGGTGAAGAACTCACCCTCCCTGATATCCAATGACAGGTCTGGGATAATGGTGTTATCTCCGTATTTTTTTACGGCATTACGAATCCTGATATCAACACTCATCAATACAAACCCTTATATTACTATTATTTTGAGGAAGCTTCAAAAATCCTTGTCCACCTGGCACCCCACGCTTCCTTGTTGATCGCGCAATACTCGAGGTCCTCATATGCAACGTTGATCTCGGAGAACGGCTGCATGACGGGCGTCGTGTTGTTGATGGTGGGGTTGACCGGGCGAGCCGTCGACTTGGCGACTTCACGCTGTCCGGTATCGGAGATCAACCAGTCCATGAACAGCTTCGCGTTGGCCATGTTCTTCGCGTTCTTGATGACGGCTGCACCGGCGGGGAGCCATACGGCGCCTTCGGCGGGGTAGACGAGCTTGACGTTGGTGGCCCCATCGACCAGCAATCCGACACACGGGTCCTCATAGGAGACGCCAACTGCATACTCGCCGCTTACCACACCCTTGTAGATGGCGGAGGAGGAGTTGATCATGATCCCATTCAGCTGTTTGGCGAACTTCTCGACCCACTGCCATGCGGCTTCGTCGTACGGTTCGTTGCCCATGACGAGGAGCATGTTGGTCAGCTCTGCCCAGGCACTAGACGAGGAGGCGGGGTTGCCCATCGCGATGCGGCCCTTGAGCGCCGGATTGAGCAGATCCTCATACCGGGTGAACTTATCCGGGTCGAGTCCCAGCGTCTTGAATACATCGAGGTTGAGCAGCAGGGCCGCCGATCCGTCGAGGCAGTAGCGGGTGACCACGCCATTCTGGTTCCGGTAGGCTTCAGGAAGCAACTCGTTGCCTGCGGCTACGTGTGGCTCGAAATACTTGGCGTAGTTCATGCCGTTGGCATAGTTCACACCACCATACATGACGTCGGCCTGCGGGTTTTCCGCCTCACTGACGATTCTCTGCAAACACTCTCCGGTTCCCATGGAAAGGACGGTCACGTCGATTCCGTACTGGTCGCCGAACGCATAGGCGGCATTGGCCAAGGCGTCGGTGTTCGGGGAGTAGATGATGAGGCTGCCACCACCGACTTTCCCTGCTGAGTCCTTGGTACCTTGAGCACCCACCATGGCCACAGCCATGACTAAAACCATAAGAAACATCAAAGTTTTTTTCATTTCTTACCTTTTCCTCCTGAATGATTCTATCAAATGATTGATACCAAAAGTGTGACACACGCCCCATGGCAAGTCAAGAAATATCACTTATGCCGATTTTTACATTACTGGGTCGATTTTTAGATTTGGGCTCGCTGGCTCCTGATAATTCTAGTCTCCATCATAGGTAAAAGAGATCGTCCAGATTCACGAGGGTCACTCCTTCAAGGGTGACCTGCTTTTTGACCTCATCGGTATACCCGCCTGTGCTGAAGATGGAGGAAGAGCGGCCGGTCGGCTCCTTGATGATGGCGGTCGCGCTGAGGACGTGGTGGTACTCAGCGAGGCTGGACGGTTTGGCTTGGCTCTTGCATGCAGCGAAGAGGGCCGACTCATGGTTCTCTTCGAAGGCGAGGATGTCGATATCGGCCTCTCTTTCCCACCCCACCACCTTCCGATGGCATGGAGGATGAAGGAAAACTTCTCCGCTTTGGTAATGCGAACGAGGCATTCGGTGCAGATCTTCTCAAATATTCCTCCCATATCGGAGGAGAGCTCTTCACAGCTGGACAGTGCAGAGCGCTCTGCTCCAATGAGCTCATACTTCCTGCGGTTGGGGAAGATTGGAGGAAGTATCCTTCACCCTTCTTGCATCAAGGAGTCCTGCAGCACTCACATACCGAGGGGAGGCCATCTGCTGGAATAAGGAGTATACTCTAGAGTATTATACGTACGATTCCTTTATGGATACTATGAGGAGCCGT
>LSQX01350243.1_pt1 | contig 13838 bp, 12 predicted proteins | sample 654561 | NCBI WGS metagenome assembly LSQX01 (sample SAMN04489861, study PRJNA283612) | anaerobic digester metagenome | isolation source: 4 biogas reactors fed with cattle manure at either 37C or 55C with and... | place: Denmark: Kongens Lyngby | collected 2014 | reverse complement strand
GGGTTTTGGCCGATGAGCCAACCGCGGCAGTTGCCGTTTTCACCAGCAGCCAGGGAGGCCGTGACTGAACCATGCTGGCCCATCTTATGCTCTACCCCGGTGGTCTGAAAATCGTTGTCTTCGAAACTGCCATCTTCGTTGACCCAGTACTTGGGTACCACGAACAGGGAGATTCCGCCTGTGCCTGGTCTGGAACCTTCGATCCGGGCTAAATACAGGTGGATGATGTTTTCCGTAAAGTCATTATCCCCGCCGGTTATGAATATCTTATTGCCCTTAATTTTAAAAATCCGGGGATCATCGGTTGGAAATGCCTTGGACATTATGTCGCCCACATCGGAACCGGCGCTGGGCTCGGTCAGACACATGGTACCAGACCAGGTTCCGTCCATCATCTTGGGCAGGAACATGGCTTTGAGTTTATCGTCGCCGTAACTCTGGATGAGGTCGGCGGCACCGCTGGTCAACAATACATAAGGCATGAAGGTCGGGTTGGCAGCACAGATCAGTTCCCAGACGGCAGAATGCAACATCTCCGGCATAACCATAGCGCCTTCAGAAGTATCGATGTTGCTGGTTCCCCAGCCCTCGCTCTGCAGTTTCTTGAACAGCGGACCGTAGCTGGGCGGCAGGGTCACCTTGCCGTCCTTATACACCACTGGATGGGTCTCATTTTCGTTATTGGTGGGTTCGATCAGTTCTTTACACATCTTGAGGATGGGTCCCAGTACCGCTTTGATATCATCGCGGGAATAATAATCCGCAAACTGCGGGTAGTTGAAGACGCCTTCGGTGGGTAGCCATTCGCCGATTATAAACTCGTAATCCCTGATATTATTTATTGCAAAATTGGATGCCACTTTGTAAATCCCTCCATTCAGTTCAGTTTAGATCTTTAGCTCCCGCCAAACGGGAAGTCCATTGTAAAAAAGTTTGCTGGCGATGGCTGGCTGTCCAGCCATCACCCGCAAAATAGAAGAGGGGTAGGGTTATATCTCCCGGGTCCACAGTGAGGCCATGGCAGGCCCTCCGCCTACGCATAACGAAGCTCCGCCTACGGTTTTACCCAATCTCTCCAGTTCATAATACATGGAGACGATAATCCGCAGGGCAGTGCATCCCACTGGGTGACCCAGGCCAATACCGGATCCATTGTTGTTGATATTGCCATCCTGTTCAAAGGTGCCGATGTTGAGATCGATACCGGCGACCTCCTTGATCATGCGGCCAACTCCGATAAACTGGGCGGCGAAGGCTTCATTGATCTCCCAATACTCAACGTCCTCATATTTCATGCCGGCTTCCTTCAAGCACTTGGGCATGGCTACCGCCGGTCCCAAACCCATGACCCGGGCGTCAACACCTTCGGAGCATACATTGATAAGTTTCATTAAGGGCTTGATGCCCAGCTCTTCGGCCTTTTTCTTGGTCATCATGACCACTGCCGCGGAAGCGTCGTTGATACCGGAGGCGTTGGCAGCGGTGACTACTCCGCCCTTCTTGAAAGCGGGATTCAGCTTGGCCATAGTCTCCAAGCTTGCCCCGCGAATGGGATGCTCGTCGTTCTCGAACAGGAACTCTTTCTTGCCCTTCTTAACCAATACCGGGACTATCTCCCTGGCGAAGCGGCCTTCATCCACGGCGCGGACCGCCCGCTGGTGGCTCAACAAGGCCAATTCATCGCATTCTTCCCTGGTGATGCCGTACTGCTCGGCTATGTTCTCAGCGGTCACGCCCATGTGGCCCCCGGCCAATGTGCAGACCAGACCATCGGACAGCATGGCATCCTGGGCTTTGGTATCACCCATGCGGGCTCCCCATCTCATGTTCTGCAAGAGGTAGGGGATGTTGCTCATGCTTTCGGTTCCTACCACCAGAGCGATATCATTTTTGCCCAGCATCAATTTCATGGCGGCCATCTCCATAGCCCTCATGCCGGAAGCGCAGTTCTGGTTGACCATACTGGCGCTGGATTCCACCGACATCCCGATTTGCTGGGAAATAATGCGAGCCGGCAGGGAACCGTTGCCATGATGCAAACACATGCCCAGGACCAGCTCATCGATCTGCTTCACATCGATGCCCGCCCGGTTGATGGCTTCGGTAGCGACGAGTTTGCTCAATTCATTAGCGCGGACGCCCGCCAAAGATCCGTTGTAGGCGCCGATCGGAGTCCGGCAGGCGCTGACCAATACAACTTCATTGAATTCTATTGCCATATTTAAATCCCCTTTTCAAGTTTGTTTTTTCTCTTCCGTGCCAAGGTTACTGAATTTTATTGGTGGTTACCCAGAGTTTCATTTTGTCGGCCTCTTTGATCAGTTCATCACGCAGGTCGGGGTGGGCCAGGTTGATCAGTAGTTCCGCCCTCTCCCAGGTGCTCCTGGCCTTCATGTTGGCGATACCATACTCGGTTACCACATAGTAGTTCATGCTGCGCGGTACGGTTACCGTGGCTCCCTCGGTGAGGGTAGGCACTATACGGGATTTGAGGCTGCCGTCTTTGTCTTTATAGGTGGAGGTCAGGCAGACCAGGCCCATGCCCCCCTTGGAGAAATAGGACCCGAAGATGTAGTCGAGTTGTCCGCCGGTACCCGAAATCTGTCGTATACCCGAGGATTCCGAGCAAACCTGGCTCAACAGGTCGATCTCCACCGCGTTGTTGATGCAGACCATATTATCCTGTTGGCGGATGACTGCAGGGTCGTTGGTGTAGCTCACCGGGAAGATGGCGCAGAAGGGATTCTCATCCAAGAAGTCATACAGTTTCTTGGTGCCCATGGCGAAGGTATAAACCATCTTACCTTTTTCCAGCTGTTTGCAGCGGTTGGTGATGCGGCCGGCATCGTACATATCCACAAACGAATCCACCAGCATCTCGGTATGGACGCCCAGGTCTTTGAGATCCGATTGGGCGATCATGGCTCCCACCGCGTTGGGCATGGCCCCTATCCCCAGCTGCAGGCAGTCGCCATCCTTAATCTGTTCCAGGATGATGGCAGCGATCTTCTGGTCAGTCTCACTGATAGGTATTTCGGGAAGATTGATGAGCGGTCTGTGATCGCCTTCCACAAAATAGTCGACTTCCGAAACATGTAAGGTCTCCCGCAACCCGCCCAGGCATCTGGGTACCGATTCGTTGACCTCGGCGATGACTATCTTGGCAGCGTCGGTCACTGCATGGGTAATGGAGTTGGTGGTGCCGAGGTTGACAAATCCATGTTTGTCCGGCGGGGTTACCTTGATCAGGGCCACATCTACCGGTGCATATCCGCGATCAAAGAAACTGGGACCTTCATGATAGGTCAGGGAGATGTAGTTGCACAGGTTTTTATCCTGCAGCTTGCGGCTGGCTCCGCTGAAATGCCAGTCATTATAAATGAAATGCTTCCTTTCCGGGTCAACTTGTACAATTTGGGGCGGAAATGGGCAGGTAACAGTCTTGACCACCACCGCCTGGAGTTCCTCTTTGCGTTTGGCCAGAGCGGCATCCAAGATATGGGAGTTCATCACGAACTCACCATAATGGACCACGTCCCCTGATTTAACTACTTTGACTGCCTCATCTGCGGTAACCAGTTTACTTTTATATTCATCCATCCAACTCACTCCATATCCCTCCTCTAAAATCGATCAATATATCACTAAATTGGGCTGTATGGGGGGCAACATGAGCCTATTTTCCTTTGAAATCCGCTTTGCGCTTCTCTACAAACGCCGTCATGCCTTCGAATTTATCGTCGGTGGCACAACTCATGCCGAACATATCGGACTCGATGCTCATAGCGGTGTCGATATCGACTTGCATCCCCTTGCCGATGGCAAATTTGGAATAACCGACCGCCAGCGGGGCTTTGGCAGCTATTTTCTTGGCCATCTTGCGGGCCTCGTCCATCAACTGCTCAGCCGGGCACACATGGTTGACCAAACCCAGGCGATAGGCCTCGTCGGCCTTGATATTGTCGGCGGTGTAGATTAGCTCTTTGGCTCTTCCTTCACCGATAAGTCGTGGCAGTCGCTGGGTGCCGCCGAAACCCGGTATTATACCCAGTCCCACTTCCGGTTGTCCGAAGAGGGCTTTTTCCGATGCCAGTCGGATGTCACAGGCCATGGCCAGTTCGCATCCGCCGCCCAAAGCGAACCCATTAACGGCAGCGATGATCGGTTTCTCCATGAGTTCCATCGACCGGAATACCTTTTCCCCGAAGTCGGAGAAGAAACGTCCTTCGGCTGGGGAGAGGGGCAGCATAAAAGTGATGTCGGCCCCGGCCACAAAGGATTTTTCCCCGCTGCCGGTCAATATTACCACCTTGATATTATTATCGGCTTTAATGTCCTTGATAGCAGCCTCAATTTCGTACAATGTGTCTCCATTAAGCGCATTCAAGGCTTTGGGGCGATTGATGGTCAAAATCGCTAGATAGTCTTCTTTTTCTAAAATTATGTTCTGGAATTCCAAGATCCTGCCTCCCTTCTTCTATATTGAGGATTTTGCCTGATCTATGAATATGATGGGAGCTATCCTGTTCATCCGGCCCGAAGCCAGGAATACAAATCCAGCGGCTGGGCTTGGTCTCGATGCGTTCGAACGAAAGGACCAATTTAAATACAACTATGTAAGCAAAATCCTCATCACTCATCAAATAAAACAAATGCCTGTCCTGGATACCTCTATTTGTAGTCGTAGAACCCTTTGCCGGTCTTCATCCCCAGGTGTCCCGCCCGCACCTTCTGGCGGAAGGCCAAGGAAGCGCGATACTTGGAATCGCCAAATTCTTTCCAGAAATAATCACAGATGGCCAGTACGATATCGATGCCGACCAGGTCGGCCAGAGCCAGGGGACCCATCGGCATACCCGCGCCCAGTTTCATGGCTTTGTCGATCTCGGCAGCGGAGGCGGTGCCCTCCTGGAAGACCATGCCCGCTTCATTGATGTACGGTACCAGTATGCGGTTGACGATAAAGCCAGGCACTTCTTTGGCCACTACCGGTTCTTTACCAATCTTCTTGCTCATATCCACGGTTGCATCTACTACGTCCTGAGTGGTTTCTGCACCGGGAATGACTTCCACCAATTTCATTACCGGCACCGGGTTAAAGAAATGCATACCCACTACTTTGTCGGGGCGGCTGGTGGCAGCGGCTATCTCGGTGATGCTCAATGCCGAAGTGTTGGTGGCCAGGATGGTTTCGGGTTTGCAGATCTCGCTCAACTGGGCGTGAACTTTCTTCTTGATATCGATGTTTTCAATGATAGCCTCGATAATAATGTCGCAATCCGCCAGTAAAGCAGTATCGGTCCCGGTCGACAACAGTTTCCCGAATCCAGCTACATCTTCGGCAGTCTTCTTGCCTTTATCGACCGCCTTCGCCCAAGCCTTGTCCAATCCTTTGGCCGCTTTTTCGACTACTGCCGGCACTACGTCAACCAAAACCACGGTGAATCCAGCCTCTACGCTGACTTGGGCTATTCCAGCCCCCATCGTCCCTGCTCCCAGCACTCCAATTTTACTGATCGCCAATATACTCTCCTCCTTATAATTTTTTGGGATTGCATGAGTATCTCAAGACATTCCACTCCACTCAAGACACCCTACTCCCTTTCTGGCTAATATAAACGCAACTTGTATGCCAACTATTATCACATAGTCCTGGAAAGCCGGTAAGTTCGGGACCTGTAACTAATCGCAGGAGTTTGTGCTTGTGCTACCTTTCTCAAAAGACCCATTATGCAACCCCTTCAAGACCACAAAAACGAATAGTGGTTGCTTTTTGCAACCACTATTCACTTTGATACCTAAACTGCTGCCCGCCATCTCTGGTCAGGGTTGTACATAAATTTAAAAGATATACATCCTTTCCAATCCGGGCGGCATGATTATTGTGAGAAGTGCAGTACCCATTGCCGAGTCCAGCTACCTTGACGTCCACCGATACCGCCGCTGCCCAGTTCCTTGTATTATCGGAATGATGGTTGAGGACGAACCATCCAATATCGAGAATCTCTGGCATCGGTTGCTTTCGCAGCCAACCCGAAATTGGTTGCATTTTGCAACCCCTTCGCCGTTAAAGTAGTCTTAACAACTGCGATAATACAAAACGCCCGCTCAATCGACGCACATCAGTACGCCTTGATCACGGGCATTTCCATGGCCTTGCTCCAAGTCCTTGTGGCTGTTTCTGCCAGGATAGGGATGTCGAATTATTTTTTGCTCCGCCCTGGTTCCTCCCCCACTTCGCTAGTTTATAAGTTCATATTTAGCGAGCTTGCGATACAGTACCGATTTGTTTATTCCCAGGATACGGGCCGCCCGGGCTTTATTGTTGCCGGCAGCAGCCAGTACCCGTGTGATGGTGGCCCTTTCCGTCCTTTCCACTACTTCAGCCAGGTTATCCACTGATATCGGTATCTGTTCCGCGGCGGGCCGCAAATTGGCCAAATAGGGAAAATGGGCGGGAACCAAACAGGCTTGCCGGTGGTAATCCGCCATATTGATAGCCCGTTCCAGCAGGTTCTCCAATTCCCTTACATTACCGGGCCAATCATAGGCGCCCAACAATTCCAGGGTCTCTGGGGCGACCTTCTCTACGTGGGTATGCATGCGGCAATTAAGTTTGGGCATCAGATAATTGACCAGCAGGGGTATATCTTCGCACCGCTCCCGCAAGGTTGGGACATAGATACTTACAACGTTGAGCCGGAAAAACAAGTCCTCCCGGAAAGTGCCCTTCTTTACCATCTCCTGCAGGTCCTGGTTGGTGGCAGTTATGATCTGGACATCGACATGGAAGGGCTTATTGCCCCCCACCCGCTCCACCTCCCTTTCCTGCAATACGGTCAGCAGTTTGGACTGCATAGCCAGAGGCATATCACCGATCTCGTCCAGGAAGATCACTCCCCGGTGGGCCAGTTCAAATTTGCCCGGCTTGCCACCCTTGCGGGCACCGGTAAAGGCTCCCTCTTCATATCCGAACATTTCCGATTCCAACAACTGATCGGGCATGGCTGCACAATTTACCCGGACAAATGGGTTATCCGAGCGAGAACTGGATTGATGAATGGCATGGGCAAACAGTTCCTTGCCGGTCCCGCTTTCCCCTTGAATGAGGACGGTAGAGCCGGTAATGGCGGCGCGTATCGCCATTTGTTTTATATTCTGCAGCTTCTCGCTTACACCAACTATATCGGCAAAACTGTATTTGGAACTGTAAATGCTGCTGATCACATCCTTGTATTGGGCCAACTGCCCTTCCAGGTCGCGCAGTTTTTTGGAAAGGATCCTAATTCCGGCGGCATCCAAGACCAGGCTCTGGCCCATGGCACCTATCATTACACCGTCCTTGTACAAGGGCATGCGAAATACGATGGTATCATGATTATTGACCCGCCAGTGGTCGGCCAGGTGCACCTCCTTGGTCTGCAGTACTTCAGGGAGGCGTGAATGGGGGGTGATCTCGGTGACGTGGCGATTGAGGGCGTCCTCTTCATTGATACCCAGCAATTCCAGGTAGGTCTGGTTGATTATGGTGACATTCCCTTCAGTATCAACCATAATTATGCCGGTGTAGGGATTCTGCAAAATCCCCTGCATGATTTCGGTAAAGACCTGTTGTTTTTTCGTCTCCATGCCCTGCCCCCCCTATTTGCCTCCATCGCCATATCAGCCTGAAAGCGTTTGTTTCTACTTGTGGTTAATAATATTCTAATGCATAACTGGATTCTTTTACAGGGAGGAAGGCAATATAATCGGGATGATCACTCCATAAACAGTAGGTGAGCACCTATTGCCAGCATGGCGACACCCACTAGATCGCGGTAATGAAAATTATACTGTTTCATGCCGAAAGCGCCGGTGCAGTCGATCACCAGGGAGGTTATCAGCTGAGCAGTTATTATGGCGGTAGTGGCATTTCCGACTCCGATCCGGGACATAGCGGTGACCACAATAAAAATGATCACTACATTGAGTATACCGCCCAAGTATCCGTACCAGGGTACCTGGCTCAGTTTAGTAAAGAAACTGAATCCGATGCCCAATACCATTATCAACAGCAGTGAGACCAGAGTACCGATGATATGGACTACCAGGGTAGATTCCCAGGTTCCCACGATTTTCCCAAGTGCGGTATTCAGAGTTCCCTGCAGGGCCATGGCGGCCCCGGACAATGCAGCTATGGCCACGTAAATGAGATTGGGCATGTTATCTCGTCTCCTAGCGTTTTGGGTCTATTTTCCGAAAATAGACCGGGATTTATTCACGCCGGGAATTCGATAAGGGCAGCGGCAGCGGTAATGACCATACCCAACCACAAGCCGCTTCGTTCATTATGCCAGTCTTGGGTTTTTGGCCTGGAGCCAGAACACGATATGGCTGCTAAATGTCACTCTGGGCACAACCAAGAGTCAGATCAGTTCCTCTAAGTCTCATTCAAGAACAAGAAGACCTGTCTGGGGATAACATCCCCAATCATACAAAGGTAGCAGCCAGAATAATGATCATACCCAACCAAAAGCCATGGCGTCCGCTGTGGAGATCATGGGTTTTTGCCTGGGGCCAGAGCTGGAAGGCAACCAGGTAGGCCATGATACCTGAGGCCAGACCCAGCAGCAGGGGCATCAATGCCGGCAGCAGGAAGATCAGATATATGCCCAGCAGGGTGCCAATCGGGGTTATGAGGCTGAGCAGCAGAACTTGCACAAGTATGAAAGGTTTATTCATCCCCGCCATAACCAATGGTACCGCGATGGCCATCCCCTCGGGGATGTTATGTATTCCTATCCCCAATGCTATCACCATGCCGGTGCGGTTTTTCATCACGTCGCCCAAGGCGATGGCCATCCCCTCAGGCAGGTCGTGTAGGGCGATGCCCAACAGGATCAGATACCCCAATCCCAGCAGGCTGTGGGATCCGGAACGGCGCGAGCCCAGTAAATGGTCGAAGGTCACCATAAACATGAACCCAAGGGCAATCCCCCCCAAGGCGATTCCGGCTTGGCCAAAAAGCAAGGCCGAGGGCAGCATGTCGAAAACCACCACCGCGATCATCACCCCCGCCGCCAGCCCCAGGAAAAAAGCCAGCCCGCGGGGGCTCCAATGCCTTTTTATAAAGATCAGCACCGCCCCCACTAAGGTCCCCAGGCCCGCGGCTATGCCCCATTGAAGGCTATCCGCCAGCAAATCCGCCACCTCCCAGCAATTTATTCCATATCTATGAGAAAGGAAGGCAGCATATTCTCTTGGTAAGTAACTCGGTAACCGGAATGTGTCCGGGGAGCAGTTCGAAACCACTGCGAAAGTACATTTTGCCAAAAGGGTCTATTTTCATGCCAGCTTACATATTTTTCTAAAGGAGGAGGTGTTGAAAGGTGAGAATACCGGCAGAATTGAAAGGTTTGGGAATTGCAGTGGCGATGAGTATCATCCTGTGTACCGTGGCAGCCGCAGTGGTTTACTACACCGGCATCCGGGAAACGGTTTTAAACCCCCTGGGCAAGACAATAATGGTAATGAGCGTCTTTACCGGTGCAGCGATGGTGACCAGAGCATATGGTAACCGGGGATTGGTGCGGGGGGCCACCCTGGGTCTGATGTTTTTTGTCCTCATGTTGATCACGACCTTTTTGACCCAGCCCACCCAAATATATATCATGGGGTTCATTTACACCGTTACCGCTTGTCTGATATCGGGTGCCCTGGGCGGTGTACTGGGTGTCGGCATGAGCGAGGGAAGGTAACCGCAAAGGCATGTAGGCATTTAAAGCATTTATGACATGTATGGCATGCAAGACGGCAAGGGAACTGGCAGATAAATTCTATCAGTTCCCTATTTGACTGTGGCCAGCAGCACCAATCCGATCAGTATCAGTGCAGCGGCAATAATGAAGTACAAAGCGGGCATGGCTGCGCGCCTGGATTTTACCCCCATATCTTTTTTAAGATATTCCTCAAGAAACCTGGTAATTTGATATAGTAGACCTTCACCGCTTTCACCCCTTTTATTGATTTGCTCCTACCTGCAGGACCGGGGACGGACCAATCGAGGCCCATCTGCTGTAAACCCTGGGTCTAGTTCATTGTATGATGATACGTGGAGAAATGTTACCTTTATGAATATGATTGTCCCACGGCTTTTATGTTAGTGATTTGAATGGGATTTTCAACGCCATTTGCGAAGCTCGGCGGTCAAACCCTGCCGGGTGATGGGGATGAAATTTTTGATGGGGATACTAGTGCGGAAAACCTGTCCATACTGGCGGTCCACCAAACGCTTATCCAAGACTACTACCGCCCCCCGGTCGGTTTCACTGCGGATGAGCCTCCCCACCCCCTGTTTGAAACGGAGGGCGGCGTCGGGGAGCATGAAGTGTTTGAAACTGCTCTGGCGAGCGGTCCGGTAGTACTGTTCCCAAGCACTGCAATAGGGGTCGGCCGGTGCGCGGAAGGGAAGTCTGACAATGACCAGGCAGCGCAAGACGTCCCCGCGCAGGTCGATACCTTCCCAGAAGGTTTCCACCCCCATCAGGATACAGTTGTCGCCGAACACAAAATCATCCATCAGACTGGCAAAATCACCATACTCATGCTGGACCAGCAGATTGAAGCCTTGCTGTTGGCAATAGGGTTTGAGGGCGCGGGATGCCTGCTGCAGATGTTGGCGGGAAGTGAAAAGGACCATGGTCTGGCCTTCCTGAGCCGCGAATATATCCGTCAGCACTGTGAAAACGGCCAAGTCGAAGGCAGGGTTGCCTGGGTCGGGCATATCTTCCACCACATACAGGCAGGCTTGCCTTTCATACTCAAAGGGGGAATGCTCCAGATGGGTGACCAACCTCCCCTCACCACCATACTGGTGCAGGCCGGAGCGAACTATGAAATTATCGAATCTGTCTTCTACGGCCAGGGTGGCAGAAACCATCACCAGGGTTTTCAGGCGACTATATAACTTGCCGGCCAGCAGTTCACCGGTGTCGACTCCCCCGGCACAGAGGGCAGCGGCCTGCCCTTGGCTGAAATCAACCCAGGTAATTGTATTTTCGCTGTTTAAGCCCTCGATCATGATGGTGAAGAGGGTGTTGTCGGTCTCCCGCAGGGCAGTCATTATCTCCAACAGGTCACTGCCTTCCGCCTCTCCTTCCAATTCCCCATGAAGGTCGCTCAAACTCAACAACAGCTGGCTCATGACGGGACCCCACTCTTGAGTGTAGGTCTCTAAAATATCGGCCATCCAATCCTGCTCCTTGTCCTCCGCAGTCAGGATATGGGTGAAGCTATAGTCAGACGGCAAGGCCAATCCTCGGGTAAATCCGGACAATATTTTCCCGGTGGTCCGGCTCAGCCCCTCAGCCAGCATTTCGCATTCTTCCAAACCAGGACCGAGTTGGGCAAATTGGCTGCGCAAATGGGCCAGGAAGCCTTTGCGGGCACGGCGCTCTCGCTGATGCAGCACCCCCAACCGGCGTAAAAGTTCGTTGTGGTCAAACCGGGAAGACAGGCGGTCAAAGGTCTCTTTGATAAAGGTGTGGGCCTCGTCTATGATCAGGGAGGTGAATTCGGGCAGGATACGGTTGTCAACCATCACGTCGGACAACAACAGGGCATGATTGGTGACGATCAAGTCAGCTTTGCCCATGGATTTTATCATCTTGAGCCGGAAGCATTTGTCATGATAGAGGCATTTCTCCCGCAGACAACTGTTGCGGTCGGCCATCACCACCGGCCAGTGGCGCATAAGCTCCAGGCTAAGGCCCAATTCCTTACGGTCGCCGCTGCGGGTAGCTTCAGCCCAGGTCATCATCTTCTGGAAGAACTCGATCTGGTCTTTTTCCAGGGCTTTACGGCCTGACAGTATCCGCTGGTACTTGCTCCAGCACAAATAATTTTCCCGCCCTTTGGCCTCCACATATTTAAATTCAAAATCCAGGGCCTGCACCAACTGAGGCAGGTCCCGGTCCACAATCTGCTGCTGGAGCGCTTTGGTTTTGGTGGAGACTACCACCTTCTCCCGGTTTTGATGGGCCCACAACAAGGCCGGCACCAGATATCCGTAGGTCTTGCCGACTCCGGTCCCGGCTTCCGCCACCAGGAAGAGTTCATCCTGCAGGGCATTCCCCACCGCCTCCGCGAACCGCACCTGTTCCGCCCGGTATATATACCCATCCAGGACCCGAGCCAAAGGACTCCCGGGCTCAAATATCTGCTCCAGCTGCTGTCGATGGCCCGCCATAATTACCATCTCTCCAGACGGGACACACCGCCCCCATTGTCGATATGGTAGATCCCCTCGATTTGGACTTTTTTATCCTCCAAAGCCATCCGCACCTCATCCAGATTATCCGGGGCCACCTTGACTGCCAACCCGCAGCTGGACGATATCTGGCGGGGGGTAGGTATGACCAAAAAATCAGCGGATACCTGTTTTAATACCCGCTCCGCTTTTAAGGCTTGAGATGTGGAGATGAAGACAAATACACCATATTCCTTTAGGTTGAACAGATCCTGTACCAATGTGAGTTCCCCGTTTCTAATAATCCAGATCGGCTATCTTGTAAAAAGTGCCTTTGCAATAGGCTATAAGCTGTTCTCCGGCCATGACCCTGGTCTCGGCAAACAATATCTCCCGCCCGGCTTTGACGACCCTGCCTTCCGCCCGCAGGGTATCTCCCAAACGGGCCGAGGCGGTGAATCCGATGGACATGTCAACGGTTGCCGCATTCATACCCAAACTACGCAACGCTACCCCCATGGCAGTATCCGCCAGAGAACTGATCAAACCACCTTGCAGCAGTCCGATGGAATTGGTATGTTCCTGCTGAGCCTTCATAGTGAACACGGCCTGCCCGGGACCGATGCTTACCAGTTTAATGCCCAGCAGTGTATAGAACGGAGCTTCCTCAACTGACCTTAGCAAGTAATGATATAGTTTTTCATCAATACCCAGATTCATCGGTGTCATCGGTCCAATCTCCTTTGAGCTTTTAATGTCATCGATATTATTCCATCCACAATCTGCAATTAATAAAAGAAATCGATCCGGTCCACAATAAGACAACAGGAGGTACTGTCTATGTTGAGAGACGGCCGGCTGATATTGTTCCCGCTGGTGATTTTGGCCTTATTCTTGTCTTCTTACTTCTTTTTCCGATCGGCCTACCAACCGGAGACCAAACCGGTGCCTGAAAGCAAATTGGACCAACCGCCGGTACTGCCCCCGCTCCCTGAACCGGAGTGGTATGTGAGATTCTCGGTGGAGGATCAAAAGTCCACCTATTACACTGAGCATCCCCAGGCGCCCGCATCGGCTTCAGCCCGGGGATATTTCCTGGGTTCGGCCGCGGTCCATCCCCGCCACCCGCTCAATGCCGGCGGAGAAGCCCGGGAACCTATCATCCCTTTCGGCACTACTCTCTTCCTGGCCCAACCGGTCCAGATCCAGGGCAATTGGTATGACACCCTGGAAGTCAATGATACCGGTGATGTCTATTATGGCCTGTGGCGCAAATATCCTTACTGGGTCGACGTCTATGCCGGCGCCACCAATTACTACACCCAGAAAGAGGCTCTGAAAAGTGGGGTCGACCTGCTCGACTATCACTGGTACGAGCCCTGGAAATAGCTGTCCCCCCGTTTAATTGCTGGAGGGTTTGGGATGCTTCTTCTTGTCGTCGGATTCGTACCTTACTTTGTTGGCGCACCGGTCACAGATGAAAGTGCCAGGTTTGCTGGGATCGGCAGCTTTTTTCTCGGTTACCTTTTTAAAATCCTTGTCGTCTTCAAATAGTTGATAAACCTTGCTGCACAACAGACACTTGGCTTCGATCTGTTCCTGTCTCTTATAC
>LSQX01393522.1_pt1 | contig 13840 bp, 9 predicted proteins | sample 654561 | NCBI WGS metagenome assembly LSQX01 (sample SAMN04489861, study PRJNA283612) | anaerobic digester metagenome | isolation source: 4 biogas reactors fed with cattle manure at either 37C or 55C with and... | place: Denmark: Kongens Lyngby | collected 2014 | reverse complement strand
ACTGTTACGCCATGCACTATCAGATAGTTTGCCAACAGTTTCCAATAATGCCCTGTGGGATCCATTCCTACAATAACATCTTCAAGTCTTTTGTTCTTGCACATTGCATCCATGCTTGCTAGTATAGTTTCGAAGCCGTTTCTATCGTTTTGGAATTTCAAGGCTTTGCCTATTTCTAAACCTCGATAATTTACGAACCGTGCCCACTGTGTTTGTTTTGCGATATCTACGCCTATAATTAGTGTCTTTGGTGTTATTGCTTCTAATTTTTGATTATTACGGTTCTTCATCTGCTTTTGACCTCCTGATTTCTATGTTTTTTGTGCGTTTGCTAGGCACACATAAAATCATAGCAGGAGGTTTTTTAATTCTCAAAGATCATTTTCATTCATTACAGGAATGCTTATTAAACACCGGGAACTAAAAATTCTCTTATAGTTAATATGTTATTAACAAGGTATAAAGTCCTGTTTCCAAAGTCAATCCTAAAATTCTGATAATGATCCTCTAAGCTACTTCCAGTCTTAAATGTGATATTTGATACATCATATCTGATAATAGCGGAGCAGGCCTAGTATCATCATAGTTAAGCATTCCTTAGTTAATTCCAGTCTCAAAACTGAGACATGTGCCAGTTTCACAACCTGTTATTATCTATTATGGCCCCCTGGTATATATCTTGCAACTATTTATATGCAAGAGGCCTCTTTTCATAACAACCTACCTTAGCGGGTGTAATTACACTTGGCTGGGTTACTTTATGTAAGGAGGGATGGGGAATTGAAAGCAGTCTATGTAATTGGTTCGTTTTCAACTAAATTTGGAAAACGGGTCGAAGACACTCATAAGGATCTCACTCGCGAGACATATTTAGGTGTATTGCAAGATGCAGGTATCAAATCAGAAGACATTGAATCCCTTTGGTTTTCTAATTGCGGATGGGGCTTAGTCGTGCCTCCCACCAAAGATGATCCGGGGATCCAGGGACAACAGAATGTTCGGGGACACGTAGCCTTTGCTCCTCTGGTGAATGAAGGACTATTCCCAAAGCGAATACCCTGCATCAATGTAGAAGGTGCCTGTGCCAGCGGGTCTTTGGCATTTCATGGAGCTTATAAGGATATTCTTTGTGGTTCAGTCCACGTTTCGTTAGCACTGGGAGTGGAAAAGACAGTATACCCCAAGTATCCCAGTATGGTCATTCAGGCCTTCTCTGGAGGAGTTGACCTTTCAGAAATACAAAATCTGATAAATCAGTATAAAAAGGTTGCTGATGAGTGTGGGAAGGAATGGAAACAGGGAGTCAGCAGCACTCTATTCATGGATACCTATGCCACTCAGGCAGCCTGGCATATGTGGAAATACGGTACCACCCGTGAACAATTGGCTATGGCTGCCTCTAAAAATCATTTCCACGGATCCCTTAACCCGTTGGCCCAGTATCAGTTTGAAGTACCCGTGGAAAAAGTATTAGCTGATTACGAGGTCAGCTGGCCCCTTACCCGCTCCATGTGTGCGCCCTTTGGAGATGGAGGTGCCGCTGCTATACTATGCTCGGAAGAATTCCTTAAAGGACTTCCCTCCAGCATTCAAAAAAGGGCCGTAAAAGTATTGGCAACAGTTATATCCAGCGGTCATGACAAAGACATTGCCGAACCTTCTCTCAGCCATTGGGGAGCTCAGAGAGCTTATAAAATAGCAGGGGTTGGACCTAAAGACATTGACTGTGCTGAAGTTCATGATGCTACTGCATTTTCAGAAATTTATCAGGCAGAAATGCTGGGCTTCTGCCCCATCGGCCAAGGTGGAAAGCTGGTAGAATCAGGCGCGACCCGTTTCGATGGTTCTATTCCTATCAACACTTCTGGCGGATTGGAGTCAAAAGGGCATCCCATAGGTGCTACCGGCCTGTCCATGATAAACGAAATAACACAACAGCTTCGTGGGGAAGCCGGAAAAAGACAGGTCAAAAATGCTGAGATTGGATTGGTTGAAAACGGCGGCGGAGTTGTATCCTTTGAAGAATTCTGCTGCGGGATCACCATTTTGCAAAAGTCGGACTTCTAAAATGTGGTTTTTAGGATATAAGTTTACTGGATCAATCTTTACCCGGTCTTTACTGTCTATCTGGTGATCCAATGATGGTAAGGAGGAGTGAGATAGTGAAATATAAGGATATTTACAAGCAAAAACTGACTACCCCTGAAGAAGCTGTCAAGTTAGTACAGGATGGCTGGAGAGTGACTTGGCCGGTAGCAGTTGGCCAACCGGCGATTTTGATCGATGCTTTGGTCAGGCGTAAAGATGAGTTTACAAACGTTGAAGTTCTCACGGTTGTAGACGCCTATCCTACGGAACTGTTAAACCTGCAAAAAGAAGATCCGATCAAAGCAGATTACAGTTACTGTATTATTGGCCGCCGCGGGGTTCAGGAAGGACGTTTTACGTACACACCGGCCCGTTTGTCACAAATTCCCTGGTATATCGATATGGGGCGGCCTTATCAGTGCGTAATGATGCAGGTAGCTCCTATGGACGAATTCGGCTATTTTAGTATGGGACTGTCCTGTGATTATGCCTTCCCGGTTGCTAAAAAGGCCGAAAAAATTATTGTACAGGTCAATGAAAATATGCCCCGTACCTTTGGACGCAATTTCTGGCATGTAAGTGAAGTGGACGCAATTGTGGAAGCCAATACTCCACTAACCGCCTTGCCAGTATTACCGCCTAATGAAAATGAGAAATTGATTGGTAATTACATTGCTGAATTAGTAGAGGATGGCTCCTGCATTCAACTGGGAATAGGCTCCATACCCAGCGCGGTAGCTTTAGCTCTGGAGAACAAAAAAGACTTGGGTGTTCATACGGAAATGTTTCCCGATGCCATAAGAATTCTATGGGAAAAAGGAGCAATAACTAACCGTAGAAAGAACTTCAATCCAGATGTTTCTATTGCCAGTTTTGCCCTTGGTTCGGAAGAATTGTACAAATGGTTGAACAATAACCCCTCTGTTTTATTTTACTCCGTTGATCAAGTTTTAAATCCTGCCACTCTCGCGCAGAACGACAAAATGGTTTGTATTAACAGTGGTTTGGAAGTGGATTTGACCGGTCAAGTTAATTCCGAATCGATAGGTCACAAACAATATACTCATACCGGTGGCCAGCAGGATCTGATAATGGGTGCCTTCATGTCTAAAGGTGGTAAGGGTATTATTGCCCTTGAGTCCACAGTAGAAACCAAAAAAGGAAGAAAGTCCAAGATAGTCCCACATCTGGCTTATGGTTCTTTTGTAAGTACTGGCCGAAACGACGTTCAATATATTGTAACTGAATATGGAATAGCTGACTTAAAAATCTGGTCGGTACGAGAAAGAGCTAAGAGGCTGATCGCTGTTGCCCATCCTGATTATCGTGATGAACTCAGGTTTGAGGCGGAAAAGGCCGGTTTCATATAGTTTTACGAAGCTTAAACAGTTGCAATTGGCGCTCATGGCCAAGATCGTTTCCTTTGCATCAGATAGCTTAGAGCCCAGACATTTCGGTGAAGTTTGTCAGGCGAAAGTGAACACTGTCATCCATCCGGTGATAATTCCGGCAAAATCTGGTTGAATCAATACCAAAAGTTCTCGAAAGACTGTACCATTTATCGGTACAGTCTTTTTATTAAGTTTAGTTATTTTCCTATCGACAAAGTATTTTTTTGTCAAATATTTCATTCCTATTTCAATTCATTCCTATTTCAATATTTATAAATAGATCAACTAATTCTTTAATTGCGGTATTTAAAAAATATCAATTTTATCGTTACTGTCTAAAACCTCCCTCTATCAAAGCCTACTGGGTTTTCACCCTTACATGCCTTCATTCTGTTTTATGGATAAACGGAGAAGCGTTTAAGTTTGTACATACCTAAATACATTGATATTTATTATATATTTATATATTATAAAAATAAGAGGATGTGATTGTCTGTGAAAATAAAAGATATTATGACAAAAGACCCTTATGTATTATCTCCAGACCATACTATCGCTGAAGCAGCCAGTCTTTTTTTGCAGAAACATGTTGATGGAGCCCCCGTTGTTAAAAACGGCAAGCTCATCGGTTTAATCGGCAAAACACAACTTTATGAAGCAATTTCAAATAAAACAGCCCTTGATTGCCCGGTAGATAAAATAATGATCACTGACGTTAAAATCTGTCACCCTGATGATGATGCAGACATACTTATTGATACAAATATCAGCAGACTGCCGGTAGTTGTCGATGGGAAGATATTAGGTATCGTTACACAGTCTGATTTGATCAGGCACTTTAATATGGAGATAAAAGATCTTAAAAATATCAAAATGTTGAAAGAACAATTAGACGCAATATTTGAAGCCTCATATGATTATTTATTTGTAACTGATGCTGAAGGAAAAGTAACCAAGGTAAATCAGGCTTATTTCCGTATAACCGGTATAAAGCCTGAAGATATTTTGGGTAAAACCATGTATGAACTGGTGGCACAAGGCTTTTATGATCGCTCCTGCAGTGTGGAGGTTATAGAAACTTTAAAACCGGTTACCTTTGTACAAAAAATAAAGACAGGCCGCACTGTATTAGTAACCGGCAACCCGGTTTTTGACGAAGACGGAAAACTGATGAGTGTAATAACAAATGGCCGGGATATTACTGAGCTAAATGAATTAAAAAAAGCTGTGGAGCGCGTAGAAAGCTTAAGCCAGCATTATAAAAACGAGCTTAATAGCTTGAAAGGTTTAACAGATTGCGTTATTGCCTCACCTGTAATGGCGGAACTAATGGAAAAAATTACTCACCTGGCACAATTTGATTCGGCAGTTCTCATAACAGGAGAATCTGGAGTCGGCAAAGAAATTGTTGCTCACCAGATTCATTTGCAAAGTTCACGTTGTGATAAGCCTTACATTCGTATCAATTGTGCAGCGATCCCGGAAACTCTTTTGGAGTCCGAATTGTTTGGTTATGCAGAAGGTGCTTTTACCGGGGCAAAAAAAGGCGGCAAAATGGGTATATTTGAATTAGCTAACGGCGGTACTTTACTTTTGGATGAAATAGGTGAACTTCCTCAGAGCATGCAGGCCAAGCTTTTAAGAGTGATACAGGAGAATGAAGTAACCCGTATAGGAGGGACTACAACCACCAAAATTGATGTAAGAATTATTACTTCAACCAACCGGGATTTAAATGAAATGGTAAAAAATAATGAATTCCGCAAAGATTTGTTTTATCGTTTGAATGTTGTGCCAATAAAAGTTCCGTCCCTGAGAGAAAGGCGCGAAGAAATCCCGGCATTGATAGATCATTTTATGGAAAAATTCAATAAAAAATATAAATTGGATAAGCAGTTTGACCCGCGCCTGATCGATAAACTTATAACCTATGAATGGCCTGGCAATGTCCGAGAATTAAAAAATGTTATCGAAAGAGCTATCGTTACAAGTTCTGATAAAGTCATTAAGGAAATTGTTCTGGAAGCTGATTCGTTATTAAAATATGATGAAGATAATTCATTTAAGTTCGGAAGTACTGATAATCTAAGAGAAATAGTACAGGAAATAGAAAAATATTATATTAAAACTTACTTCGAAAAATATGGCAGTACCAGGAAAGCAGCGGCAGCATTGGGTATCAGCCAATCTACTCTTTGCCGCAAAGCAGCTATGTATAATATAAGCCTGAATGGCCAATAGTTAAAGCTTAACTAGTATTTTCAATGCGATTCGTTTTCAGGACAGGTAATCCAATTTTGGGTCACCTGTTTTTTTATAACAATTTATGCTTTATTGCCCGATAAATGCTTTGCCATAACGAACTTTTTATATTAATAACATACAACTTGAGTTGATTAAGAATCACTCAAAAGATTTTAAGCAGATTGTTTTATTTCAGATATCATTGGTCTAGAGTCCTTTAGGCAGGCTTTTTCCTTATAAATTATAAACTTGGCACGAAAATTGCTTTAAATATTATTGATGCTTCTTAATGCAAGAATACCAATTCTGAGTTGTGCAATGTTTATGAGTTTGCTGGCAAATGATTTCTTTGAATTGGATAGGCATAAATCATATTTGTCATAAGCAGAAAGATTATTAAAATCCTCCAATCTGGCAAACATTAAACTTATTGCCGCATAATTATCTCTGACAGTGGGAAATTAAACTAGAAAGCGTACTTTATAAACCTCCAGGAATTTTTATTCTCCAGAAATAACGAACTAGTAATCAGCAAAAATTTTCATCAATAATCAACATACTATTAGGGGGAATTAGATTGTTACAATGGCAGGATTATTATCAAAGCAGGATTTGTACTCCCCAGGAAGCCGTAAAGGAAATCAAATCCGGAGATCATGTTGTAGTTGCTCACGCCTGTGGAGAACCCAGATCATTGACCAAGGCAATGAGTGAGCGTTATGCGGAATTACACGATGTGAAAGTTATACATCGTGTAGGAATGGGGGAATGCTTGTATGCCCAACCCGGTATGGAAGAACACTTCCGTCATATATCCTTGTTTGGCGGTCCCAACTCACGCAAAGCGATCCATGAAGGTCGGGCTGATTACATGCCTCGTTTTATTTCAGAAACTCCGGCGCTTTTTTTGGAAGGACATATACCCGTTGATGTTGCATTAATAACTGTGAGTCCTCCTGATAAAAATGGTTACTGCAGTATGGGAATTTCAGTAGATTATTCTTATCCCGCTGCAAAAATGGCTAAAATGATAATTGCTGAAGTTAACTCTAACATGCCCAGGACTCATGGCGAGAGCTTTTTATCAGTTAAAGAAATTGCGCATTTCGTGCTATCTGATGATGATCTAATGGAAGTTATGCCTGTCAAACAGACCGACGTAGAAAAGAGCATTGGCAACTACTGTGCCGAATTAATAGAAGATGGTTCAACCCTGCAAATGGGGATAGGTGCTATTCCCGATGCTGTTTTGGCAGCTCTGGATAATAAGCGGGATTTGGGAATTCACACCGAAATGTTTTCTGACGGCATCATCCCATTGGTTGAAAAAGAGATTATTAATGGTGCCAGAAAAACCATCCATCCCAATAAAATCATCTCAACTTTTATGATGGGTACTAAAGCATTATATAAATGGGCTGATGATAACCCCATAATAGAAATGCACCCGGAACACTATGTTAACGATCCTTGGATCATAGCTCAAAACTATAAACTGGTTTCCATCAATTCTGCTTTGCAGGTTGATGTTTTGGGACAGGTGGCAGCGGATACCTTAGGCCCTAAACAATTCAGCGGAGTTGGCGGACAGATTGACTTTATCCGCGGAGCTAAGCGATCCGTTGGCGGAGGGAAGTCGATCATTGCCATATCTTCCACAGCTTCTGGCGGCAAGGTGAGCAGGATCGTTCCTTCTTTATATGAAGGAACTGCAGTAACTACAACCCGTAATGAAGTGGACTATGTAGTCACCGAATATGGTATTGCCAAGTTATCAGCAAAGACAAACCTTCAGAGGCTAAAAGCATTAGCAGCAATCAGTCACCCTGATTTCAGAGATGAGATTTTGGCTAAAGCCAATAAACTATATTATGGAGCCTAGTCTGCTCCTACAGTCCTATTTTATTTAACGTTAGGAGGAGTAATAATGGATTTCAATTTAACCAGCGAATATGAAATGATTCGCACATCAGTAAGAGACTTTGCAGAGAATGTACTAAAACCAAATGTAGCAGACCGCGACGAACGGGAATACTTTGATCGGGCTGTCTTTGACCAGATGGCTGAATTAGGTTTAACCGGTATTCCTTACGAAGCTGAATATGGCGGAGCAGGTATAGATTATATAGCTTATGCTATTGCAGTAGAAGAATTAGGAAGGATTGATCCATCCGCTGCTGATACCCTGTCTGCTCATGTAAGCCTTGGCGCCTGGCCTATTTATAATTTCGGGACTGAGGAGCAAAAACAAAAATTCCTGGTTCCACTGGCTACCGGTGAGAAAATGGGAGCTTTCGGCTTAACTGAACCCAATGCCGGCAGTGATGCTATGGGTATGACTTGTAAAGCAGTACTTGACGGTGACAACTATATTTTAAACGGACGCAAAATATTTATCACCAATGCAGAAGCTTCTGAAATATATGTAGTATTTGCCCGTACCGGCCCGGCTGAACTAAAAAGCAGAGCCTTTAGTGCTTTCATAGTTGAAAAAGGCTCCCCCGGATTCACATTCGGTAAATTTGAAAAGAAAATGGGACTAAGGGGAACACAGAACTGCGATTTAATATTTGAAGACTGCGTGGTACCTAAAGAAAACTTACTGGGCAAAGAAGGAGAAGGCTTTAAAATCGCCATGGCTACATTAGATGGAGGCCGTATTGGAATTGCTGCACAATCAGTAGGTATAGCCCAGGGTGCTTATGAAGAAGCCATGAATTATGCCAAAACCAGAGTCCAGTTTGGCAAACCTATTTCCGCTTTACAGGCTATTCAATTTAAACTGGCAGATATGGCTTTAGAAATAAAAGCCTCACGCATGCTAACCTATGATGCTGCCTGGCGTAAAAGCAATAATATGAACTATGCTGTTGATGCCGCCATGGCAAAACTAAAGGCATCTGAAACCGCCAACTGGGTAGCAAACCAGGCTGTCCAAATTCACGGCGGCTATGGTTATACCCGTGAATATCCGGTTGAACGCATGATGAGAGACGCTAAAATCACAGAACTATATGAAGGAACCAGCGAAATTCAAAGGGTTGTTATCGCCAACAACATTCTCAGATAATCAGTAATAAACCATTTAAGATTGGGGGTTTATTCATGAGCTACGAAAATAAAGTAAGAAAATGGGAAGATATGAAAGTTGGAGATACAGCCAGCTTTACCAAAACTATGACAGAAACTGATGTAGTATTATGGGTTGGATTAACAGGTGATATGAATCCTATTCACATCGATCAGGAATACAGTAAAACCACACGTTTTGGCAAGGTTTTAGTGCCTGGGGTTTTGGTTTTGGGTTTAGTATCCAATGTTATCACTCAGGTTACATTTGGACATGTTTATGCAAACCAATCGATCAAATTCTTAAAGCCGGTTTATATTGGTGACACGGTTACTGCTACCGGTACGATAATTGAAAAAATTGATGAGAAAAACATGGTGAAAATCGAAACCAAATGTGTCAACCAGGATGGCGCATTAGTTATGATAGGCGAAGGAATGGAATATATCCTGCGCTAAAAATATCAACTTAAAAAGGGCAGTGTTGACTCGTAACACTGCCCTTTTTTTTATGAAAAATCATGATTTTCTAAAATATTTAAAAAGTATTCAATTAAAATCGGATCAAACTGAACCCCGGCAAATTTTCGCAGTTCAACCTTTATTTCTTCTAATTCCTTGGCTTTCCGATATGGCCTGTCATTGCTCATGGCATCAAAAGCATCTGCAATGGCCAGCACCCGGCACTCCAGAGGAATTTCACCGCCTTTTAAACCTAAAGGATAACCTGACCCATCCCACCACTCATGATGTTTTAATATCCAATCGGCAATATGGATCAGATCTGGAGAAGATTGGGCAATCCTGTAACCTATTTCACTATGCTTTTTCATTTCAGCAAATTCCACAGGCGTTAATTTATCCGCCTTAAAGAGTATATGGTCTGGAACGCCAACTTTGCCGATATCATGGAAACGGGCGAACAAACACAAATCGTTTATCTTATGTTCATGCATCCCAATTGATTCAGCCAATGCTGTCACGATTTGCTGAAGCCGGTCTGCATGACCTTCAGTAATGTAATCACGCGCTTCCAATGCTCTCATAACCACCTCTACGATCGCACTCCTATTACTGCGGCTGTGCATCAGTTTTTCCCTGTACATTGTCTCTTCAGCCTTTTTTAATGTATCCAGCAGTTCTTCTTTAGGGCTGACTCGTATGGCATAACCCATGGAAATACTTATGGGCATATCGGACGCATTGTCGTTATATTCCTTTATCGCTATACGCAGGGAATCAAACAAAAAATTGAAGTGTTCATGATTATACCCCGGCAGCAAAACAGCAAATTCATCACCACCGATACGGGCAATCGTTGCTTCTCTTGGACAGTTGATATATAGGAGGCGGGCTGATGCCATGAGTAACTGGTCACCAGCTGGATGGCCCATTGTATCATTTACCAGTTTCAACCCATCAACATCACATACCAGGACAGCAACCGGCACCGTTCCATGCTTATCCAGCCATGAGAGTCTGCGTTCAAAAAAGCTGCGATTATATAGTTTCGTCAGTACATCATGGTTGGCCATGTATTGCATTTCCATTTCCGCTTTTTTTCGTTCTTCAATTTCCCGTGCTGTGATCAATGCTCCCAGTGCTGCTCCTTCATCATTAAAGATAGCTTTCCCCATACCCTCAAGCCACTTGTAGGTACCCTGCTTTGTTTTAAAGCGGAATTCACACCGACCCGGTTGTCCGGTTATCATACTATCCCTAAAAGCCTTTATTGAATTTTCAGCATCATCAGGATGATGTAATTCAAAAGCGATCTTTCCCACCAGTTCTTCAGGTTTCCATCCGGTTACAGAAAAATGGGAAGGGCTTACATACACTAACTTTCCATCTTCGTCGATCTGGCTGATAAGATCTGTCATATTATCTGTGATTTGTCTTAATTTTTGTTCACTTTGAGCAAGTTCATCAACAATTTTGCCGATATTAAAATTGATCATATTATAGCCCAAGGCCAAAGCCCCAAGTTCATCTTTCCTGCCTGTCCAAGTACTGTTGAGCCGGCGGCTGAAATCACCTTCAGCAGTTTTCAGATAATAACCGGTAATAATATTCATAGGCCGGCTGATATTTCGGCCGAATTGAAATGCAAAAAGGATGCCTAATAAGATGGCAAAAATCGAAGCAATTGCGATCGATCGGTTTAATGACTTTACACCGGATAACAACTCATTTTCATCAGCAGCCACAATGATCATCCAGTTGGTTTTATTGATTGGAGCGTAACCAGCTATCATATCATAACCATCTGTTAATTTGAAATTGCCATTGCCAATCGCTCCAAAGGTAATAGAGTTCATAAACCAGATCAGATCGGAATAATCACTGGATAGCTTATCATACTTTTTATAAAGCAATGATGCATCAGGATAAGACAAAATCATCCCCGGTTGATTTATAACAAATGAATACCCATTATGACCATAGGTAATTTCATTGCATATCCGACTGATAGTTCCTGCATCCTTTAATCCCACCAAAACCCCTGTTGCTTGTCCGTCGACATCAACAGGAACAGCAAATGCCAATACTGTTGCATTATCTTCACTGTGCATTGTAATAGAGAAACTCTTCTCCCCTTTTAATGCATTTTCAAAATAATCTTCATTGCCGATTTGTGCCGATGTACCATCAGAATAACGTATTACACCATCTGGTGCAGCTATACCCAAAGACTTGAAATTCAACCTTTTCGCTTCTTGTATCAATACTGGAAGCTGCTGATTCCAATCCATACTGCGAATAACATTTCGCGCGGCAACTGTTTCTAAAATTCCCAAATGAGATTCAATATTATTGATGATCAGTTTACCGCCGTCTTCAGCACGAGTCATGAGATTTTCGACTGCAGTCTGCCGCAATGCATAGCTGGCACGTAACGATGCAATATAACCCAAGCCTATGCAGACGAGCATTATTACCAGAGCAAATCCAATCATTAACTTGACACCGATGCTCTTCACTACTCTCCTCCTACCCCATATCATAGCGAGTTAAATCGCATATCTGATAAAAATTCGCGGCAATTTAACAAAATTCCTGCTAAATCTTACCATTTGTATAAAATTATTATATTGAGAAATCCACAGGTTTAAAAAGAAATGTTACATATCAGGCCAGCCAAGCAAAATAAAGACCCATTATAATAATTATAAAGCCTGCTGCTTTGTCCAAAGTGCTACTTAACCTGGCGAAAAATTCCATGCGAGTTAATAATGAAGTAAAAGTACCTGCCACAACAAGAGGTACCCCGCGGCCCAGAGCATAAACAAACAGTAAGGTTGTACCGTAAAGCCACTGTCCACTGGCAAAAGCCAGCGTCAGTATTATTAAAAGGATTGGAGTCCCGCACTGAGATCCTACCAACCCCATAACCATTCCAAGTAAAAAACTGCCCCATATTCCCTTTTTCTCCCCTGTCCTGTTCAACAAACTGCCGCCGAAATTAATATTAAACTTTAATACACCTGTCAAATTCAAACCAATTATCAGGCATATTGCTGCCACAAAATAGTAAATGAAACTTTGACTGGTGCCAAAAATTCCTCCAACTGCAGCAATGATCATTCCCAAAAGCATAAAAGTTACAGCGGTTCCCAGGGTAAAAAAACAAGAAAGAGCGAAACCGCGCTTGCGCCCAATTTCGCTTCCGCCTACATATGCAATAAGTACAGGCATAATACTTAAATTACAGGGACCAATGCTGGTAATGATGCCAGCCGCAAAAACCAGGATATAACCTAATATCGACACAGAACTTAACAACTGTGGAGCTAATTCATTTATAAATTCCACTAATTACTAACCACCTTGTCCAGCTCTGCCCTTATTTCATCTTGCTTTAAAACTCCCACAGCACTAAAACTGAGCTTGCCATTCTTATCCATAATAAAACTAGCTGGTATATAACTTACAGGGTATTGCTGAAGCAACTCTCTATTATTGGAATCATTCACATCAACTTTGATATATGCAACTTTCTCCTTATATTCAAGTCTTACCGGACCGGCAATTTTGTCTAATTCGACACAAGCAGGTCAGGTATCAGAACTGAATACAAGCCAGACACCCTGCCCGGCATCAAATGCTTTTTGCATCTCCTCACTGACAGCCGGGACAGAAAGTTCGGTGTCTTCGTTTCCATCAACTGCAAAAGGATTCCAGTTTTGTTTATAGGCTAACATGAAAATTAGGACTAATGACAAAATCAATATTATTGCTTGCCGATACATGATCATCTCCGATGATTAAAATTACTTTACTGTCTTTTCAAATCTTCAATTATTTCTTCCAGTGCATCAAGGGATACCCTGCTGGCTAAACGAGCTTCGCCATTCACAAAGGTAATGGGGTATTCATAACCGCGTTTAATAATTTGCGCAACTTCCGGATAATTATCAACATTTTGATCACTAGTATCCGTATATCTTATTTCAACTAAATCAGCATACTTATCTTGCAGGTACTTTTTTGCATCTTCATACTGCTGTTTGGTATCGACTGGTCCACAGCCGCCTGCACAGCCTGCTCATCCACCTCTGAGTTCGTTTACTCCTGCAAAAATTTCCACCAAAACTTTTTCCATATTATAAACCTCCATTTTTATTTTTATGTTATGTTATATCTTCAGGTTTAATCGACAAGATTATTTTGCCAATATAACATTTTGGAATTATAATTACTATGAATTATACAGGATTGGGAACCTCAAGCCAACCCATAAAATAGCAACTAAAGCTCTTATTTGCTGTAGAGTCAATTCGAAACTGGTATAAATAATTTACTGCATAAAAAAATAAAAAGTCCTTTATTATTAGAAATATCTGTGCTAAAATACTAAATTGTTGGCATACTAAAACTGATTTGTTATAGTAAGCTCGCAGATGTATTATTATACCTTATGTTGAGGCAGTTTAAAAAAATTAATTCGTCCTTGTAATGCCAACTGAAAACAGGTATAATACTTTTTGCGGGCGGGTGTAGCTCAGCTGTCTCTTATACACATCTCCGAGCCCACTAGACTAAGGGAA
>LSQX01341399.1_pt1 | contig 13840 bp, 10 predicted proteins | sample 654561 | NCBI WGS metagenome assembly LSQX01 (sample SAMN04489861, study PRJNA283612) | anaerobic digester metagenome | isolation source: 4 biogas reactors fed with cattle manure at either 37C or 55C with and... | place: Denmark: Kongens Lyngby | collected 2014 | reverse complement strand
TGCGGCCGGAGGATCTCACATTTGACCAACTGCACGAGCTGGTAGATGGGGTGATGCCGCTGCTTGAGCGCAGGCGCGACGAGCCTGTCGTCTTGTACCTGGAACAAGAATCACGCAGGTACCGCAGGATCATCGCCGACATCCGCAGGAAATCGGGCCAGGTACCCCCTGAGGTCCTGGTTCCCCGGGGCCTAGTGCGGTAAAGTACCAGGATGCCCCGACAGTTGGGCCAAGGCCCTCAATTGCAGGGCTGCCCTAATGGATCTGGCGCCGGCCTAGGCCCCCCGTCTCCTGGCGAGCCAGTCCACGCCCAGGTAGAGGCACCGATCCCAGGTGGCCTGGACCAGACCAGCCCTAGGGCCAGCCATTGCAATCTGCCCGGAAGTGCCCTCCGGTCAGCGGCCAACCAATCGCTGCCGGCCGATCGCCACTGCGTTTACGACAACGTGATCGTCGATTCCAACCTGCGGCAGCCCGTCGGAGCAACAAAGCTCTGCCTGCTCAGTCCCGTCCTGCGGGGGCCGGCTGCAACAGCAGGCCGCGGGTTGCGAGCATCACATAGATCCCTGTCCCGAGACCTGCCTTGATAAGGTCGATGGGAATGAAGGGCAACATGGAGATTGCGGCGGGTTGCAGACCACCGACGTGCCAAGCAAGCCAGGCGATTCCGGGAACATAGGTGGTCAAGGCCCCGGCGAGCATGGCGATAAGGGTGAGAAAGGGTCCCGATCGGCCCCGGCGCCGGACGGCCCATTCCACGAGCAGTCCGGTGACGTAAGCGCCCAGAACAAACCCGACGAGAAAGCCTCCGGTCGGACCGAAGAGCATCCCGATGCCGGCTCTGCGCATGGAAAAGACGGGCAGGCCGACAAAGCCCATAAGCAGATAGCTCAGTTGGCTCAACGCGCCGAGGCGACTGCCCAAGAGTGCTCCGGCCAAGAGGGTGAACATGAGCTGCAGGGTGAAGGGGACCGCGCCGCCCAACGGGATAGAAAAGACGGCTCCTACCGCCGTAAGAGCTGCAAACAGGCCGACCAGGGCGATCTCCCTGCCTTGAACCCTGCGCTCGTGCGAAACCTGGTGCATCGGTGACTACCTCCTGCGGTACTGCAAAATAAGACGGGCGTATACTTCCACACAAATGTCACCCATTCCTCTATCCAAGGTTGACATTTCGCCTCCTCGCCTCCTCGCCTCCTCGCGCGCCCGGATACGCCAGAGCGGCCTGCGCCGCGCGCCACACGGCAACCGCCCCGCGCCGTCACGCCCGGATGCTCACTTCGCCCGAATGGACCGCCTGCACGGAGCCGTCGTCCCGTCGCACGAGAAGGGCTCCGTTGTGATCGATGTCGACCGCTACGCCTTCCCACTCGTCCCGGGCGGTGAGCACGCGGATGCGCCGGCCCAAAGTCGAGGAAAGCCGGCGGTTCAACTCGAGGACCGTGCGGAATCCGTCGCCCAAGGCCTGGTCGTACAGCCTTTCAAAGTAGGATAGGAGCGAGGCGAGCAGAGCGACGCGGTCGACGGGCCGGCCCAGCTCGTGACGGAGACTGGTAGCCCGCTCCCGCACATCGTCGGGCAGCACGTCGACGCGCAGATTGGCGTTAATCCCGATGCCGACAACGACGTAGCTCACCGCATCCATCTCCATGCCCATCTCTACCAGGATGCCGCATACCTTCTTGCCTCTTAGCTCCAGGTCGTTGGGCCACTTGATCTTCGACTCAAGCCCGCATACTTCACTGATAGCCCGTTGCACCGCTACGGCCGACAAAAGGGTCAGCTTCGGCGCCTCCCACGGCCTAAAGGGTGGTCGCAGCAGGAGCGAAACGAAAAGACCTTCGGCGAACGGCGAAATCCATGAGCGCCCGAGCCGGCCGCGGCCTGCCGTCTGCTCCTCTGCTACCACGATACACCCTTCGGGCTTCCCCGCTACGCCCAAGGCCTTGGCTCGCTCGTTCGTCGACCCGATGCTTTCGTGGTACTCTATGTGGCGGCCGAAACGCTCGGTGGTAAGAACGGCCCCCAACTCCCAAGGGTAGAGCCGGTCGGGACGTTCCACCAAGCGGTAGCCCTTCCTCGGCACGGCCTCTATGGAATAGCCAAGATCGCGCAGGGACTCTACCTGCTTCCAGACGGCATTGCGGCTCACTCCGAGGCGGCTGGCCAGCTCGGCTCCGGAAACATACCTTCCCTCAGCTGCCAAAAACTGCTTGATCAAGGCTTGACGCATCGTTCTCTCCTCACGTTGCCCCGCTCCTACGCGGGCGGCAGAAATTGCATCAGATATGATGATTTCGTGAAGCTTTGTCCGAGCACCCACGCCTCAAGTTATAATGTTGAAGGAGGCAGTCAACGGCACGACACTGCAATCTTTCAATCGGAGGGATCATGATGAGACGCGCGCAATCCAGAAGTCTATTCGTTTTAGCCCTACTCGTCGCGTTTCTGGCCGGGGGCATCGTGATCTCCAGCCTCATGTTGGATAGCCCCCTTTTGGCTCAAGCGGAACCGGAAGACCGGGACGAGACCTCGATAACCGTCGAACGCAGGGCCCAGACCGATGAACCGATTATCTGGGATCCTTACGCCATCGCCGACATCGCCGAGGCGGCTACGCCCAGCGTGGTGATGATTACGGTCGAGTGGCCCGCCACACGGACACCGTTCCGGATCGATCCCTGGTCGTTCTTCTTCGGCTGGGATCCGTTCTTCGGCCCGTTCACCCCGAATGAGCGCGGACGGGTATCCGGCGGATCGGGCTTCATCTTCCACGGAGACGGTTACATTTTCACCAACCAGCACGTCGTGGGCAACCCGGGCAACGGTCAAAAGATCACGGTGAGGCTTCACCCGGAATCGGGCATCGACCTGGAGCTGGAAGCGGAAATCGTGGGCGCCGATTTTGAGCTGGACCTTGCCGTGCTGAAGCTGAAGGATGTGCCCGAAGAGTACGCCGGCAAGCTGCCTGCCCTGCCGCTCGGCGATTCCGATGCGAGCCGGCCGGGCGAGTGGGTCATCGCGATCGGCAACCCGTACGGCTACGAGCAGACCGTGACCGTGGGCCATCTGTCAGCCAAAGGGCGCGAGATCCAGATCTATGACCAGGAGACGGGTCAGGTGCGCAGGTACCGCGACCTGTTGCAGACCGACGCTGCGATCAACTCGGGTAACTCCGGCGGGCCCTTGATCAACGTCCGGGGCGAGGTGATCGGCATCAACACCGCCGTCAGCACCCAGGCCCAAGGCATCGGCTTTGCCATTCCCATCAACACGGCGCTCGCGGTGGTAGACGACCTGATCGAAGTCGGCTACGTGTCGCGCACCGCCGAGGCAATCGAAGCGATCGAGTGGTATCCCGTCACCTTAAACGTCGTGCTGGGTCAATCCACGAGCGATCCGAACCTTCCGCTCCTCGGCGTCACCTACAATATGGTCAACGAGGAGATCGCGGAACGACTGGAACTGCCTGAGGTAAAGGGCGCGTACGTAGTCGAAGTGATCCGGGGTTCCGCCGCCGACCGGGCCGGCATCAAACCCGATGACGTGATCATCCGCTTCGGCGACGTCGAGATCACACCCGAGACGCCTCTAAACGAAGCCGTCGCCGAAAAGCGGCCTGGCCAACGGGTGCTCGTCACCGTGTGGCGTCCCGTCATGGTGCCCATTGAGGATTCGGCCGTCTAGCATCCGCCATCGAGCGGAAACCCTTCGGGTGCGAGGTCCGGCAGCCACCGGGCCTCGCAGCTTTTTGCGCTCTCGTCCACGCCCTTTTTTACACCCCTTCATCGGCCCACCGTTCAATTTCCACCTCGACGGTCCGAAGCAGCCCCCCTAAGCTGACGTGGGGCTTGCGCACCCGCACCGTGACGCCTGCTACGTCGAAGCTGCTCAGGACGGTGGAGGCGATCTCCTCGGCCACGGCCTCGATGAGGTTAAACGTTCGCTCCTCGACGATGTCCCGTACGATGGTGTACACGTCAACATAGTTCAACGTCATGTCGAGGTCGTCGCTGTCGCCTGCTTGCTTCAGGTCGCGGTGCAGTTCGACGTCGACTTCAAACTTCTGACCGAGCTCTTGTTCCGCCTCGAAGACACCGTGGTACCCGTAAAACTCCATGCCGAGCAGACGAATCACGTCCATGAAGTGCCATCTCCCCCGTTTCGCTCATCTCCTGCCCCGCCTGCTAGCCGGCCGGGCACGCTTCGGCCGCCGAAACGACAAGAAAGGCGCCAAGTCACATATACGACCTAGCGCCTTTGTTACCTTTATTAGCCGTATGGTAGCCGTATGGCCGCCCGCGGAGGGGTCCTACTCGAGCCCCATAGCCGGCTTAGGCGGCGTCTTCTTGCGCAGACCCAGACCCTCTCGCTCCGCGGTGCGCTCTTCGGCATCGCTTACCGGGTCGGCCGCGGGCTGCGCCTCCGCTGCGGGTTCTTCGACCTCTGCACTTTCCTCGGCCGCGGCCGGCTCACCCCGCATGATCGCCTCGAACGCCTCGCGATCCAACGTTTCGTGCTCCATCAGTGCAGCGACGACGGCCTCAAGTTTATCCCAGTTTTCCTTGAGCGTATTGACCGCCCGCTCGTAACCCCGCTCGACGAGCATTCGCACTTCCTCGTCGATCTTCGCGGCCACCTCTTCGGAGTAATTGCGCTCACGACCCAGATCCCGCCCGAGGAAGACGACGTCGGCGTGGGGATTGCCGAAGGTCAGGGGCCCTAGCTCTTCGCTCATGCCCCACTCGGTCACCATCTTGCGGGCAAGCTTCGCTACACGTTCGAGGTCGTTTTGCGCCCCCGTCGTCACCCGTTCCCGGTTGAACTTCAGCTCCTCCGCCGCGCGACCGCCCAGAAGTTCGGCGATGCGGTCCTCGAGCTCGGCCCGGGTGTGCACGGCCCGCTCTTCTTCCGGCAGCGTCATGGTGTAGCCGCCCGCCATGCCGCGTCCGACGATCGTCACCTTGTGCACCGGATCACAGTGCGGCAAAAAGTGAGCGACGACGGCGTGCCCCGCCTCGTGATAGGCAAACACTTCCTTGTCTTGCTCGGTGATGACCCGGTTCTTGCGCTCGGGACCCAGCAGAACACGGTCGATCGCTTCTTCACACTCTTCCATGGTGATCTGCTTCTTGCCCCGCCGGGCCGCCAGGATCGCCGCCTCATTCATCAAGTTTTCCAGATCGGCGCCCGAAAAGCCCGGAGTGCGCTTGGCCAGGACGCTCAGATCGACGTCGTCGGCCAAGGGCTTATTGCGGGAGTGGATCTTCAGAATCTCCTCACGGCCCTTGACGTCGGCACGGTCTACGATGATCTTGCGGTCGAAGCGCCCCGGACGCAGAAGGGCCGGGTCGAGCACGTCGGGCCGGTTGGTGGCGGCGATGAGGATGACGTTGGTGCCGCTGTCGAAGCCGTCCATCTCGACGAGCAGCTGGTTCAGNNGGTCTGCTCCCGCTCGTCGTGTCCGCCGCCCAAACCCGCACCGCGCTGACGGCCGACCGCATCGAGCTCGTCGATGAACACGATGCACGGCGCGTTCTTCTTCGCGGTTTCGAACAGGTCGCGCACACGGGATGCACCCACGCCGACGAACATCTCGACGAAGTCGGAGCCGGAAATAGAGAAGAACGGCACCCCGGCTTCGCCCGCCACGGCACGGCCCAGGAGGGTCTTGCCCGTGCCCGGCGGACCCGATAGCAGGACGCCTTTGGGAATCTTGGCACCCAATTCGACAAACCGCTTCGGGTGCTTCAGAAACTCGACGATTTCTTGCAGTTCCAGTTTCGCTTCGTCGAGGCCGGCCACGTCGTCGAAGCGGACCTTACTCTTCTCTTCCGTATAGAGCTTGGCTCGGCTCTTACCGAACGACATCGCCCGGTTGTTGCCGCCTTGCATCTGGTTCAGAATGAAGAGCCAAACCCCGACGATGACGATCAAAGTGAGGAAGTGCGGCAGCAAGCTGACCCACCACGCAGGCTGGGGTGGAGGCTCCGCGTTGACCTCAATGCCGCGTGCGTTGAGCTCGTCGGGCAGGTTGAACACGGCGGGAGGCAGCGAGACGACGAAATTCGTGCCGTCGTTCAGTACTCCGCGGATTTCCTGGTCGCCGACGAAGGTCACGCTGCGCACGCGTCCTTGCTCGACCAAGTCGAGGAAGATGCTATAGTTAAAGCGCTCCATCATCGGCGGACGCGTGTACAGCGCGTTGACAACCGTGATGGCGAGGACTGCGATGAGAAGGTAAAGGCTAATGCCTCGCAGGAATCGGTTCAATACATTGCCCTCCCCTCGGGCGAAGACCACTGCATTCGAAAGATGGGATGAGAAGTCCGGTCGCGGCCATCGGGTAATTTAATGTAAGAACGTGGAGTACAAGCCCGTGTGCCGTCATGCCATTATAACATAGCCGGTTACCCTACACAACGGAAGGCGCCCCGCGGTCATATGCTTCGCCGCTAGGTACATTTGACCTTCTCCGCCCGGCGTTTGTCCTCTGCTGCGGGCGCTTCGGCGTGCAACTCGACCCACGGCCCGCGCCTTGTCGCATACGCGCCCGCGCCCAACTCCACTATACTCCCCCCGCGCGCCCTCGGTCCCGCCAGGGCGAGCGCGGCCTCCAGACGTTCAAACGAAGGCGCCATGCGGCCGGTAGCCCGAGCGTACGCGTGCCGCAACACCCTGCGCTGAAGGGCGAGGGGCAACGAGCGCAAGCCGGCAGCCCGCACCCGCGCCCATCCGGGTCCGTCTTCGCCGGCCAGCTGCGGCGAACCGTAGCGCTCCGCTACCTCGGCGTCGAAGTATTCCTCATCTGCCCGCAGCACTTCGGCAAGGCGCCACAGAGCCTCGCGGACCTTCGGGTTGTATTCCCGTTCCAAGTAAGGGACGAGGTGATGGCGGATGCGGTTGCGCAAGTACTTATCGGAACGGTTGCTGGCATCTTCAATAAATGGCAAGTGACAGCTGCGACAGTAGGCGAGTATCTGCTCGCGCCAGACCGATATCAGCGGCCGGATGATCATTCCCCGTACAGGCGGGATGCCGGCGAGCCCCGTAGGTCCGGCTCCCCGCAAAAGGCGCATGAGCACCGTTTCCGCCTGGTCGTCCGCCGTATGTCCCATGGCGACGCGGTGGGCGTCCACGGCGTCGGCAACCTCATAGCAGGCGGCGTAACGCAGGTCGCGGGCCGCCTCCTGCACCGAGCCGTACCCCCCGGCCACCCGCTCGGAAACGTCAACGCGGCGCAGATGGCACGTGACACCGAACCGCGCGCAAAGGTCCTGCACCCGAGCAGCTTCATCCGCAGACTCGGGACGCAGTCCGTGATCGACATGCACCGCTTCGATCTCAATGGCAAGCTCAGCGCGCAGGGCAGCCAGTACGGCCAGCAGGCAGAGGGAGTCCGGTCCTCCCGACAGGGCAACCAGCACTTTCTCTTGGGGCCGGACCATCTCGAACCTGCGGATCGTGTGCAAGACCTGCTTTTCGAGTTTGTCCTTCATACAATTATAGTATACACCAACGGGGGCTAACCGGCCTCCGTTAAACGTTGATATTCCGGGATGACTTCTGCATCTTTTTCGGCAGGCCGTTTCATATACCGGATGACCGCCACCGTCGCGTCGTCATCCCAGCGGCCGCCCGTCTCGTGCTCCGCCTCTCCCACGACGGCGTCGAGGACCCGGAGCGCTGGCCTTTCACCCACCCTTCGCAGGACGCCGGCGAGCCACTCTTCCTGGTCCGCCCCCCGGGCCACGCTGTCGAGCAGGCCGTCGGTCACAAGCACGATCACGTCACCCGGCTCCAATTGACGTTCCTCGACGACGACATCCACCTGTTGCACGATCCCTACGGGCAAGGTGTCCGAGCGGATCACTTCCACCTCCCGGCCCCGCAACAGAAACGACGGTGCCGATCCCACTTTGAGGAACGCCGCGCGGCCGGTGAACTGATCGATCACGACGGCGTCGAGGGTGGCAAAGGTCTCTTCCGTCGACCGCATGAGCAGCAGCGAATTGACGCTCCGCACGGCCGAGCGCAGGTCGAACCCGGTCTCGAGCAGCGTGGCGAGCAGACTGACCGCCGTCTCGGACTGCAGAGCCGCCTGCGCGCCGCTTCCCATGCCGTCGCTCAGCATGACGGCAACCCGTCCGTCTACAAGGTCGACGGCATGGAAGGCATCCCCCGACACGCCCTCTTCTTTCGGAATGGAGACGCTCGCGTGGTCAAGGCAAAACGGCGGCCTCGGCACGTATCGCAAGGAGCAGCGGCCGTCCTGGTCGCATACTTCCTGCCACACCACGTACTCCGCCCCGAGCGCCCGCGTGACGACCCGGGTCACCTGTTCCCGCCATATACCGATACGATCGCAAGGCGCCGGCCGTTCAATCAACACTTCGAAGCGCCCTTCGGTTCCGCGGCACTGCACTTCGACCACGTCGGCCGGTATCCGCATTTCCCGCAGGGCGTCGGCCAAAATGACCTGAACCTCGTCGGAGCGGCCTATTTCCACCCTTACCTGGTCGGCCAACCCCTCGAGCAGCGACGCGACGCCCTGCAGCTGCGCGGGGACGACGTTGATCTGCCCTTCCAAACGTGCGTGCCAGCGGAGCCGCTCCTCCCGTTCGACGAGCATGGCGTGGAGCGTCTGCGTGAGGTGACCCGGCTTCAGGCAACGTTGGCGAAGGGGCAAGGGCATATCGGCGTCGCGCAGCTCGCCCCGGATGCGGCCGAGCTGGATGAAGTCGAGGACCTCTTTATACGTTTGGTACAAATGCTCGTCCCAGCACTTGCGGTAACCGGGGCACCGGGAGCACAAGCGCACGGTCAGGCCGCGCACGACCGATGCCGTGTCGCCGCCTGGCCCCGCCTCCTCGTCCCGGGCCGCCCCTGCGACGGCGAAGATGCGCCCCATTTCGGCCAGAAGGCTTCCCATTTTCGCCAGCCGGTCGGAGACAGCCTGGCGCAGCCGCTCTTCCCTGACCTGGACGAACCGCTCCCGCGCCCGGCTTCCCGGCAGCGCCCGTTCCAAGGCACGCAGCCAGCCGCCGGGCACGACGACGAGGAGCGCGACGGCAAGCAGGGCATGCAGGAGGCTGTAGACGATCTCGGCCGGGCTGGCAATCTGGACGGAAAGGAGCAGGTGACCGAGGAGGAAGCCGGCGCCGACCATCAGTTTGCCGCGAGACGAAAACAGCCCGGCAAGCAGGCCCGCGAGAGCATACACACCGGTTCCGCCGAAGGGCACCGACCCGTGCATGCCCATGATCCATCCCATGGCGGTGCCGACGGCAGCGCCCGCGGTGGCTCCGCCGATCGACGCGCCCACCAAAGTGACGAGGCGGTTCCACAGTTCCGACGGCACGATCGGTCCCGACTGCAGCCCCGCCAAACCTAGGCTGAGCATCACGCAAAACAGCGCGATGCCGACCCACTCCTCGCGACTGAAGTGCGACCTACCTTCGCTGCCCCACAAAAGCGCGAGGGGACCCCAGATCACAGTGGACGTGGTGACGAGCGAAGCCTCGATGACAAGCCACACCGGGCTGCCGAGGGGCTCTTCGAACAGGTTGGCAAAAAGGAGCCTCGCCGCCAGATGGCCGAGGGCGAGAAACAACGCCTGCCGCCACAGATACCGGAGGGGGCGGCGGGCGCGGGCCGGCGACGGTTCGGTCTCGAGGAGAAAAAGTCCGCCGAGCAAGGTGACGAGAACGGCGAGCCACCGGTACGCGGGTGCTGCCGTAGCCATGCCGAGTACGACGCCGAGGGCTGCACCTACGGCGTGGGTGCGTTGGCCGGAGCGGGCTACCGTCCAGAAAAGGGCGAGCCCGAACGGAAAGATGCCGGATCCCAGGGAGGCCCTTCCGCACAGAAAGGAGGAAGCGTATACGAGCCACATCTCTTTCGACAGGAGCAGTGCGGCAATCACTCGCTGCAGCCACGAGCCGTCCGCGTGCCGCGCCGCCATGGCCCTGCGGCTGCTTCCGTGGGCTTCCAGGACCGTTCTGTCGGCCAAGCGCATCACCTTCTTCGTCCTTGGTAAAGTCACTATAACAACGTAGGACGAGCCGCGGTGTCGAAACGGATTGAGCTTCGGGACAAACATTCTGCCAAGATGTGACGAAAGACCCTTTACATATCAAGATTTGTGAGAAGGAAAAAGGGGCCTAATGGGAGAAGAATTGCGAAATAAACGTTTGTGGAGTGAAAGGGGAGTGGACCGTTTGGCTCTGCAGTTTGAGCATACCGACCGGGTGTTGGCCGAGACAAGGGTCTTCCAGCCGCCGCAAGAAGTTCTGGAAAAGTCCAATATCGCCCGGTACATGCGAGAGAAGGGCTTTGCCAATTGGGACGAACTGCATCGCTGGTCGGTCGAAAACGTCGAGGAGTTTTGGGCGGAACAGGCCCGGGACCTGACGTGGTTCGAGCCGTGGACCAAGGTGCATGAGTGGACGTTCCCGTACGCGAAGTGGTTCATCGGTGCGAAGTGCAATATCGTTTACAATGCACTGGACCGCCACATGCAGACTCCCGTAAAAAATCGCGTCGCCTTCTATTGGGAGACGGAAGACGGCCAGAGCCATGCCATCTCCTACGCACAGCTCTACCGGGAGGTAAACCGCCTCGCGTCTGCCCTGGCTAGGCTGGGCGTCGGCAAGGGCGACCGGGTCGTCATCTACCTCCCGCGCATTCCGGAGCAGATCATCTCGATGCTGGCGGTGGCCCGGCTCGGCGCTGTGCACTCGGTCGTCTTCTCCGCTTTCACCGCCACCGCGCTGAAAGACCGTGTAAACGACTGCGACGCGAAAGTTGTGATTACGGCCGACGGTTATCCTTACGCCGGCAAGATCCACCTGAAAAAGCCCGACGTCGACCAGGCCCTGAAGGAAAACCAAACCGTAGAGCACGTGATCGTCGTCCGGCGCGCGAACGTGGACGTACCCATGACCGAAGGCCGCGACCATTACTACGACGAGCTCGTGGCCGGTGCAGACGAGTTCGTGCCGTGCACGCCGGTTGATGCCGAGGACCCGCTGTTCACCCTGTACACATCGGGCACGACCGGAAAGCCGAAGGGCGTCGTCCACGTGCACGGCGGATACATGGTGCAAGCCTATGCCACGTCGCGCTTCGTCTTCGACCTGCAGCCCGACGACATCTTCTGGTGTACTGCCGACCCCGGCTGGGTGACGGGTCACAGCTACATCGTGTACGGACCGCTCATGATGGGTGCGACGAGCGTCTTCTACGAGGGCGCGCCGACCATTCCGCATCCCGGACGCTTCTGGGAGATCGTGGAAAAATACGGCGTCACGATTATGTACACGGCGCCGACGGCGATTCGGGGCCTGATGCGCCACGGCGACGACATTCCGGCGAAGTTCGACCTGAGCAGCCTGCGACTTCTCGGCAGCGTCGGTGAGCCCATCAACCCCGAGGCGTGGATGTGGTACTACTCGGTCATCGGCGGCGAGCGCTGCCCCATCATGGACACGTGGTGGCAAACGGAAACCGGAGCCCACATGATCACGCCGACGCCCATCACGCCGCTCAAGCCCGGATCAGCCACCCGTCCTTTCCTCGGGATTGAAGCGGACGTCGTCGACAACCGCGGCAACCCCGTACCCGAAGGAAAGGGCGGCTACCTGGTGATCAAAAAGCCGTGGCCCGCCATGATGCGCACCCTGTTCAAGGATCCCGAGCGGTACGAATCGTACTGGCGCACCATCGAGGGTTTGTACTTTGCCGGCGACTCGGCCTACCGCGACGCGGACGGCTACTTCTGGATACAAGGCCGGGTCGACGACGTGATTACGAAAGCCGGGCACCGTCTGGGCAGCATGGAGATCGAAAGCGCGCTCGTCGGACATGAGGCGGTAGCCGAAGCCGCGGTCATCGGCAAGCCCGACCCGATCACGGGCGAGCGCATCAAAGCCTTTATCATTCTAAAGACGGGCTTCGATACGAACGGCGACCTGGAAGCCGAGCTCAAGCGCTTCATCCGTGCCGAGATGGGGCCCATCGCCGTCCCGGACGAGATCGAGATCGTCGACAGTTTGCCGAAGACGCGCAGCGGCAAGATCATGCGCCGGTTCCTGCGGGCCAAAGAGCTCGGCCTGCCGCTCGGCGACCTTTCCACGTTGGAAGACTGACCGTGTACGGCCATAAGTAAACCGGCCCCACGGCAACGCGCCGCAGTCATGGGCTGCGGCGCTCGCTTTTTCCGGGCTACCGGAGCTCCCCGGCCATGGGCGTCCCTTGCTGCAGCTCACTCGGGAGGCCAAGCACCCGCTCACTCGCCTCCGCCACAGCTTCCCGATGCGAAGCAGGGGCAAAGACCCAAAGGCGCCACAAGTTCCTGTACTGCTCCTCGAGGGCCGAGATCTCGAGGCGGCTCGTTGCGGCTCGACTCAACGGCATGATGCCCGACGGTGTGACAGCGAGCATGCTGATTTCCTTGAACGTCGTCGGCGGCGGGACGTAGAGAATCACCTGGTGCGGGCCGAGGCCTGCTTCGCGAGCGATCCGGGCCTCCACCGCATCGCGCCGCGGGCCCGGGCGATGGTATGCTTCGGCCAGCTCATAACGCTCCACTTCGCTTACGGTCGCCGCGCTGATCCCGAAGGCCCGCTTGAAAAGGCGTCGCTCCTGTACCGCCCGGGCCAGCTCGGCGCAATCGTCTCCCCACTCCGTCGCCAGCATTTGCAGGAGCGTCGCGTCGGTCAGGGGATAAAGGCGCTCCTGCGTGAGGCCCCGGGTGACGGCGATCTCTACGGCTTTGCTGATCATGGCGCCGGCAATGACCTTGGCGTGGTGGAAGTAGACCCGTTCCGTGAGCACGTAGCGCATGCGAAGAAGGTGCAAGATTTCGGAACGGGCGTCGGGTCGCTCCATTCCGTGCCGTTCAAGACGCAATACCAGGCGGCCGTCGGCTACTGAGAAATACGTGTACACGCGGTCGTCGTACGTTTGGGCGAGGCCGCAAAAGTACGCGTCGCGGCGCAGGTAGTCGAGGAGATCCGCATCGACCGCGCCGGCTACGATGTCGGACCGCCAGCTGCGCTCCTCCGTGAGCAGCGCAAACACTTCGTCACGGACGCCCAGGTGCGCCAGGAGCTCCCCGAGCTCGCCCCCGTACAGGAAAGCGCGCAGGCGGTCGGCCCGGTCGTGCCTGGGAAAAACCTTGCGCTCGTCCTCGAAGGTGTGGCCGAAGGGTATGTGAGAGACATCATGTACCAAGGCGGCTAGGCGAATGATGCGCTCATCGTCTTCCGTTACGGGATGGCCGTTTGCCCTGAGAGCGGAGCAGATGCGGGAAGCGGCGTGCAGCGTGCCGAGGACGTGCTCAAACCGGGTGTGGTGCGCCCCGGGATACACCAGATAGGCCGTGCCCAGCTGCTTGATGCCGCGCAGACGTTGCATTTCGGGGGTGTCGAGTACGCCTGCTTCGTGCGCGTGGAGCCGGATGTCACCGTGGATCGGATCGCGGATGAGCACGGCACGAGGCCTCACTCGGATGGAGAGACGGTGCCACCGAGACGCAACTTAATATTGCCGTCTTCGGTGATAAGTTGCCACCCGATGCGCGTGCCCTCGGTAGTGCTCGCGTGGATGACCACCTTGGCTTTGGTGCCTGTACCGGAATCGGCCGGCGGCGGTGCGGGCACAAGGCTCACAGCGATGACGAGCAGCAGGCCTAAGAGAAAGTGCACGGTACCTACCCCCTCGAGTCCCTGCCCGTGGTCGGCCTGCAGGGATCTCCCTCTTGTACCATATATTATCGCATCCCGCGGCGCCGGTGTCTACGTTCAGTCAGAACCGGACTGAGTCAAGGGAACCGGGG
>LSQX01313229.1_pt2 | contig 13840 bp, 9 predicted proteins | sample 654561 | NCBI WGS metagenome assembly LSQX01 (sample SAMN04489861, study PRJNA283612) | anaerobic digester metagenome | isolation source: 4 biogas reactors fed with cattle manure at either 37C or 55C with and... | place: Denmark: Kongens Lyngby | collected 2014 | reverse complement strand
TTCAGGAGATAGGCTTCATCCACGTGGGAGGTCTGCATGAGGCCAAAGACTCGAGGCGTATGGCGGATGCCCATTTTGCGGAAGCGATTCTTCACCCGCAGGCAAAGGAGATTGAAGATGACGGCGTGCAAGACGCGGTAAAAGAGAGGCCCGGAACCCAGCTTCCAGCTCATCCAGAAAAGGTCGCGGCTCCAGCGCAGAGCGTCTATCCCCCACTCTTCTGCATGGTCCAGGAGAATATCGGCCACGACCGGATGGAGATGAATATGCAAATGGCCATTGACGTGATCCAGCGGCAGGCCGGTCTCTTTAAATTTTTGAACTTGGGCGGCGATTTCCCGTTCGAGCTCCGCCCTTGCCGCGCGTGAAAAGAAGTAGAGCATCCCGGCTTTGGGCGCATTATCGGAAAGGCGTCCCCGGCTATCGACCAGATGCGGCGCCTGCTCCGGGCTGAGCGCACCATGTCCGCAAACCAGAGTCAGATGCAGCCCCACGCCAAGGTTCGGACGCTGGCGTGCCAGTTCGACTGCGGCCGCGGCACTGGGTTCACTCACCATCAGGCTGGCGCAGGTCAATATTCCCCGGTCATGGGCCTGGATAATCCCCTCGTTGGCGGCGGGGTCCCTGCCAAAATCATCCGCATTGACGATCAACCTTCTTGGAAAAGCCTCAGCCATTTATTCGCCTTTCAACACTCCGTAATGAGGAGTGCGCAAGCCGAGCTTGAACCTGAACCAGGTGAGCAATATCCGCCGGGCTTTTTCACACTTGGTGAGGCGGATCCGATCGTGGCTGAAAACGTCGTATTGAAAGCGGATCAGTTTCAGGAAAAGCTGCCAGTAAACGGCGCCCATGAGCTCGGCAGCGATCATGTTCGGACGGTCCACTTCGGGCAGAAATTCACGCGCCCGGCGGTAATACCCGAGAGCGCGATCTTTGTAAGCTTCGGCAAACCGGCGGAAGTTCTCCGTATAGCGTCCGGCGAAGATATCCTCGCGGCTCACGTTGAACCGGGCCAGCTCTTGCGAGGGCAGATAAAGCCGCCCTTTCTGCATGTCGGTTTTCACGTCCCTCAAGATATTGGTATATTGAAGGGCGCGGCCCAGAGCCAGAGCGTATTCTTCGGTTTCAGGGCGGGTGAAGCCGAAAATTCTCAGGCTCATGAGACCCACCGAAGAAGCCACCCGGTAGCAGTATAAATCCAGATCCTCCCAGGTCCGATATTCAGCGCCTTCAAGGTCCATTTCCATTCCTTTGAGGAGGTCGTTCAGGAGATCATAGGGGATATGATAGCGGCGGATAATGGGGGCGAACTCCTCCAGAAAGGGGATTTCGGGTTTGAATCCGTCGAAGATTTTCTGGAGCCCCTCGCGATAGCGGTTGAGCTCACGGGCCCGCTCCTGGACTGAAGCGGTTTCTTCGTCGGCAATATCATCCACCAGTCGGCAGAAAGCGTAGAGAGAAACCATCGCCTTGCGTTTCTCTTTGGGCAGTAATATGAAGGCTAAAGCGAGATTGGATGCGCTTTTGCGGGTGATTTCCTGGCTGGACAGGCTCGGCTGCACAATTTTATTCGTCTCTCTTGATAAAGGCCGGAGGGGGAATTCCCGGCGGACGCGGCGGAGGCAGTCCTGCTCCACTTTCGGCTAGACTCGTACCCTTGGGCCGGTGTTCGCGGCGATGCCGACGTTTGCGGTGTTTGCTCTGGCCTTCAGAAGAACTCTCCCGGTCCTCACTCTCCCCGTCGTCGGCTGCCTGCACCTCTTGCGGGGTGCTCTCGGAAGTCTCGGAAGTCTCATTTTTATCCTCTTCTTCTTCGCTATCGGAACCATTATCCTCAGAAGATTCAGAGGAAGAGCTGCTTCTGCGTTTCGAAGAAGAACGATGATGGCTGCTCGAGCGGTAAACGCGGACCTTGCGCCCTTTGACGTTCTTGTAACCGATCCAGATGCCCAGACCGATCCCCATGACCAGAAGGAGCAGAACGCCACAGATCACCTCGGCATTGAACTTAAAGGTAGTGTTAGCCAGATCAGGTTGTTCAAGCGTCTGCACAACTGATTGAGCTAAAATAAAATTTAGAGAATTAAAAATCATACGCTACTTACTTCGGCACCCGGCTCCCAAAGAAGCAGAAAAGATACCAAACTTAAACATCCGGGCGTTCATTACTTTGCAGCCCTGCCGCCAGGACCCGTTGACCCGACGATCAAATTGAGCTTCTGCGCCTTTTTCTTGAGAAGCGCTTCGGTGATTTTCAGGCATTCAGCCGTCTTGGGCAGACTGTAATCGCACAGCTCAAGGGCATTGAGTAACATATTTCGTTCGCAGTCTTCAAGTATTTCCTCGTACGAATCAAAGGAGAGATAGTTGATCGTATCCTTTCTGAGGCGGCTTTCTATCTGGAAACTGGGCAGGTTCTCCGGGCTGATCCACTTGCCCCGCTCGAGAATAACGGCCCGCTCAATCGCATTTCGAAGCTCACGGACGTTGCCGGGCCAGTGATGGCGGGTGAGCTTCTGCTCGGCCGACTCGCTGAAGCCCTCAATGGATTTATTGAGCGCGGCGGCAAACTGCCTGAGGAAAAACTGGGCCAGGAGCATTACGTCCTTCCCGCGCTCGCGCAACGGAGGCGGACAAAACTGAACCACATTGAGGCGGTGGAACAAATCCTCGCGGAAAGTCTCCTGCCGGATCGCCTCGACGATATCGCGATTGGTGGCGGCCACCAGGCGGACATTCACCTGGAGCTCTTCATTGCCTCCTATCCGGGTAAACGTGCCGTCTTCCAAAAATCGAAGGAGCTTAGCCTGGAGCGGACGGCTCATATCGCCGATTTCATCCAGGAAAATTGTGCCGCCGTCGGCCTCTTCCACGCGGCCGATCTTCCGCTTGAGCGCCCCGGTAAAGGAACCTTTCTCATGACCGAAGAGCTCGCTCTCGAGCAACGTCTCCGGGATGGCGGCGCAATTGATGCGCACGTAATTGGCGGCTTTGCGGCGGCTCAGGGAGTGGATGGCGCCGGCGATCAATTCCTTGCCCGTGCCGCTCTCGCCCAGGATGAGAACCGTGGCATCGGTCGGTGCAACGGTCTCAATGAGGCTCCGCAGATCGGCCATCGAGGGATGATCGCCAATAATATGGGAAAGGGTAAACTGCTCGGTGCTGGCTTTTTTGAGGGTTAAATTCTCCTGACGGAGCAGATGGAGCTCAGCGCAGCGCTTGATGCTGTGGATCAATTCCTCGGGTGCGAAGGGCTTGGCCAGATAATCGACCGCGCCGCATTTGATGGCGTCCACGGCCAGTTTCGGGGTCGCGTAGCCAGTGATCATCAGGACGGGAATCTCCTGCCAGCGCTGCTTGACGGCACGGAGGAAATCATAACCGCTCATTCCTCCCAGGCGGGCATCGGTGATGATCATGAAGACTTCTTTGCTCTCAAGCGTCTTGTAGGCATCTTCGGCAGAGGCTTCGGCAATTACTTCATAGCCTTCATCCGAAAGCACCGTCTGGAGAGAAATCCGCATATTTCTCTCATCATCCACAATCAGCAGTGGGGGCAAAGCTCTTTTCATCTGTTTTTCCATTCCTTGACCGTATCCTTGACCGTATGTCGCACAACGCTCGGTTCATTCTAACTCATTTTTAGAAAAGAACGAGCAGGAAGTTGTATCGTAAAGCAGGTTCCCCGGCCGGGCTCAGAATAAACCTCAATAGTGCCGCCATACATTTCCACGTTGTGTTTGACGATGGAGAGGCCCAGACCGGTCCCTTTGCGCTTAGTGGTAAAGTAAGGCACCCAAATCTGCGAGAGAAACTCCGGGCTGATTCCCGGGCCGCTGTCGGCGATCTCCACAATCACGGCATAATCGCTGGAAAAGCGCGAACGCAAGGCGATCTGCCCGCGGTCCTCGAGGACATCACGCGCATTGGAGAGCAGGTTCACGAGGATTTCGGCCAGGTGGCTTCTCTGCATCATAAGGTGAGGCAGCCCCTGGGCATATTCCTTGGAAATATCAATTCCGAACTGGGTGCCTTTGGGAAAAACCTGGTCCAGAGCGCGGTCCAGCTCCGCATTGATGGCAAGACGCTCCAGAGTACCCTCGGCCAGCTTGGCATAGCCCATGAGGTCGGTGATGATCTGGTCGGAGCGGTTGATCTCCTCGCGAATGATCTGTATCTGCCCGTCGATATCGGTTTTGCCGCGCTCCACCTTTTTCTGAATGATATAGGCCACGTTATTGATAATCCCCAGCGGATTCTTAAGCTGATGGGCGATCTCGGCCGCCAGGCGCCCATTGGCCCGGATCTGCTCCTGCCGGAGCCAGAACTCCTGAGCCTCTTCGCGCACCTGTTTCTGGCGGACCAGGGTCAGGTGGACCCCCATGGAACAGACCGAGAGCATCACGAGGAAGAAAATTCGCAGGACCACCGGCTCGGCAAACGCTTCACGGGTATAGCCATCAGCACTCACGGCCCAGCTCTCCATGAGACCGGCACTGACATAGAAAATGCAGATGAGCAAAGCCATACTGAGCTGCATCAGGAAGGTCGGCAGACAAACCGATGTCCGGATAATCCAGAGACAAAAGAGCCAGAAAACCGGACTGTCAAAGCCATGCGACCCCACCATGACTCCGGCCAGGAAAAAGGTATCGGCCAGAATCCCCACAAAGATGACACTCTGGAGCTGCCAGCGTTTGAGCCCATCCATCCCCCAGATCAGAATCCCCCAAGCCAGCGAGATCATGAAATAGAAGACGAAGGAGAGATAAATCATGTGCATGGTAGCATCCCACTGGGTAACCACATCATGATCCCAGATATGGACCAAAGCCTTCCAGAGGACGATGGGCAGCGCCACCATCTTGATGGGCAGAAGAATATGCCTTTCAACCACTCGTACCCGCTGGCGCATCTCCTCAGACTCGGGAACGAGCAATTTGATCCTGTCCAGTAATTCTCTAATCTTCTGCATGGTTGAAAGGCTTGCGGATCCTCCCGCCTAGGCCAGATTGCGTTCTCTGAGCATCTCCATCACCTGGGCGCCGACCTCTTCAACGGGACTCATCCGGCCCTTGCCTGAATAGCCGCATGCCTGAAGCCCCTCCGCCGGGCCGATCATTCTCACGCCCCGGCCGGTCAGAATCCTCACGTTCTCCACAGTCGCATCGTGAGACCACATTCTGCCGTTCATGGCCGGAGCGATCAGGAGCCCGGTTTCGGGCCGCATCGCCAGCGCCAGGCAGGTGAGCGCATTATCGGCAATTCCGCAGGCGATTTTGGCAATCGTATTGGCCGTGGCCGGAGCGATGACGACGACATCGGCCCAGTCCGCCAGGGAAATATGCTGCGGCACCCAATCCTCATCGGTATCGTAAAGGCATTTCACCACCGGGTTGCGCGAAAGCGTCTTGAACGGCACCTCGGTCACGAACCGCAACGCGTCGGCAGTCATCACCACACGCACGGCACAATCACGCTGGACCAGGTAGCTGACCAGGTCCACGGCCTTATGCGCCGCGATTGAACCGGTCACTCCGACCACTACCTGGGGGGATCTCTTCGTTTCTAAAAAGCTGCTCATCACGTCTGGACTTATAGCAGAACGGCCCCTCTACAGGAAGGGGAAACTTATGCCCGCAAGGCGATTCTCCTAGAGCCGCCCCGGCCCCTTAGCGAAAAGAGGCGATGAAATTCTCCAGCTCTGCGAGCTTCACCCGGGAGCGCTTCATTTTCTCGGCCCAGAGGATGGACTGGGCCAGTTGGTAATCCTCCTTAATAGAGCCGCTCAGGAGAATATAATCGAAGCCGACACAGGCCTCCATCTCGGTCCGGGCCGTATCCAGACGCCGACGGATCACCTCTTCCGAATCGGTGGCACGCTTCTGGAGGCGTTTATGCAGGCTCTCCAGGGAAGGTAACGCGATGAAAAAGCTCACCAGGGAAGCTCCCAGCACCGGGTCCTCCTTCGCCTTGCGGCTGATCGATTCCACACCCTGGACATCCACCGAGACAATCACGTCGTTGCCGGCCTCCAGGCGGGTGATGATCTCGCTCTTGAGCGTCCCGTAAAAGTTGCCGTAGACATTGGCCCACTCGATAAATTCATCGGCATCGCGTTTGGCCCGGAATTCCTCCTGAGAAAGGAAGTAATAATCTTTGCCGTTGACCTCTCCGGCCCGGGGTGCACGGGTGGTGCAGGTGATCGCCCGCTGAAGATCGGGGTTTGCAGCCAGGAGTTCATTGCAAACGGTCGTTTTGCCGCCGCCACTGGGAGCGGAGACCACCAGGAAGATCGGTTTTGAATTGAGAAATTTCATGGTTGTTCAGTCGTTATGCGCTGTTGCCTCACGTGGCAGCATTCTAGCCTGCCCCAGCCCGAAAGACAATGCGTGAAACGTGAAATAACATGAATCAGACAGACAAAGAACCACGGATGAACACAGATGGACACGGATGTTCTAATTTGCGGTTCAAGGGGCCGCCCGAGATAAGCCTGCAAAACTCAGGTCAAAGTAGAAAACACTTCGACAAATGCCCCGCATCGTTCTGGAAGGCACTTCATAAATCTGTGTTCATCCGTGTCTATCTGTGGTTCTCTGTTCCTTTTTTAATCGTGTCTCTTCGTGTTTATTCGTGGTTCCCGGTACCCCACACGGCACCCCGAGAGGAGTCTATTTTTTCGGAGCGGGCTCGATACCAAAGAGGAGCTCATTGGCCCAGTGAATCGAGCCGGCATCGTGGAAGGTGAAAGGGTTTTCTCGGGAGGCGCTGCGTCCCTGGGGCAATTCCCAGGCACGCTCACCGGCATTGACCCGATAGGAGAACTTGATCGGCTTGCCCTTCAACACTCTATCCCGTACCTCCGGAATCCGGCTCCAGGGGATCGCGCACTCGCAAAAACCGCCCCGGATAACGAGCCGGGCGTCATCGGCGAGCGGACCGCCATCGCGCGGCGAAACCGGCTGGCGCGGATAGAAATGTTTACGGGGAGCCTCCGGGCGGCTCAGGCAGAAGATTTCCGTTCCCCCGTCCCGGCAGAGGTTGAGGGCGAACTCGTAATCGCTGTCGGGGTAAGCGCCGGCCAGGGGCACCGCTTCGGGCGCATAAGCTCTCAGGCCCTTCTTCTCCGGCGGAAGGACGTTGAAGGCGATCTGTACATTGTAGTTGCCGTTGCCCGAAGGCAAATCCGGGGCCATGCGGTAGGAGAAGCGCCGCACTCCTGCAGGCCAGGAGAGCTCCGCTGAGCCATCCTTCACCGTTTGCGGGTAGAAGTAGCTCTCCTCATCGCGTGTAGAAAAACGGGGCATCGGCCGAAAGCCGGGAGTCCGGGCCGCAAAATAGAAATAGGCATCATCCCAAGCCACCCAGCCGCTCACCGTGTCGCGCTCGGTCGCCAGAGGCCAATCCTTAAAAGGCTCATAAGGCGCGGCCGGATCGGGCGGAGCCAGAGGCGTAAAGGTCGAAACCGGCAGAATCTCTTTCCAATCCTCGGGGTTTCCATCCAGCTCGGGCGTATGCCGCGCCAGCCACTGGACGTGGAGGGTCTCGGCGTGCTGGATATTCCCCTCGGGACTGCTCCAGGCGATAATCAGGGGGTAGTTATTGCCGTCGCGCTCCTGAGAAAGATGCGGCACAATCCGCATCTCGACCACCCGGGATTCATGTGGGCGCAGTTTGAGCTCAAAGGTTTCCTTCTCGAAAACAATCCCCGGGACCAACGCCTGGAGGCTCCCCTTCACGGTTTGATTCAGGACGTTGGAGACGCGGATTTTCAGGGTAGTTTTGGGCCTCAATACCGGAGCGGTGAAGTCATAGACGATAATTTCCACCGGGTCGACGTTGCGGATTTGCGCCTCTTTGATCGCTTTGAGCAACCGTTTGAAGGAGCCGCTGCGGCCGGTCGTCCTCAGAAAGTAGCCGCTGCCGTTGAGCGGAAGGGTAATCCGGGACGCCACGCTCTGGAGCGGGTTGCCGTAGAAATCATAAACACGGAATTCATCCCGTGGATTCTCGATGGAAAAGCTGGCACCGGGATTGATCTTCACCGAGCGGAAGGGGGTCCGGTCCGGAGGAAGACTCTCTTTCAAATCTCCGACCACGACGACGGTTCCATCCCCGGGATGGATTTTACCCGTGGGCACCCCGTCTCGATAGACTTGCGAGCCTTCAAAGACGAAGACCCAGGGCAACCCGTTTTTGAAGAGAATTTCCCGGAATGAGCGTCCGCCGATCCATTTCTGAGCCGCGGCCACTGCGGCTGCCGGTGCCCATACCTGCGCCACGCCCCCGGCCGTTTTTTCCACATCTGACGAAGCTGCCAGAGGGGTCTCGGGCGATTTTTCCGGAGTCAGGAGGGAGCTCGCATGGAGTCCGGCGCCTGTCCGCACAAAGCCGCCGGCTCTCCGAACGGCCCAGAGCGCCGCGATCTCTTCTTCACTCCGGAGCCGCGCGCCGCCCGAATTCCAGAAGCGCACCGGACCCCGGGGGCTTTTGCGTCCGCTCAGGAGAGGATTCTGCGCCAGCTCAGGGGCCGGCGAGAAGTCCTCGGTGTTGATAAAATCCAGATCGCTCAGAAATCCAGTCCCACCCTCGAGCAAAAGGCTCTCACCCACCAGAGCCGAGCGGCCCGAAGCGCCCACCAGGGTTTTAACGCCCGCGCTCTCTCGAGCCTCTATGACGGCCCGGCTCATCGCGCGGTAGGCCTCCTGAAACCGGGGAATATCGCTCCGCCAGCCTGCAAAATTCTCGCCCGCCACCGGTCCGTCCACCTCCAGCTCCAGAGCCTGGATAGTCCCCAGCGGCCAGCCGTAGCGGCACAGGAGTTCCCGCCAATACTGGCCCCAGGTTTCATCAAAAGAACTCATCCAGGAGTTATCCCGGGGACCTTCCGCGAGCAGAGTATTCTCCGGGCTCAGCCAGGGACGCTCCCGTCCCAGAGGCAGAGCCGAAGCCGGCAAGCTTCCGCCGCCCACGTTCAGGAGCAGGCTCACATCGTTCTCAAAGGCCCATTGCGCATAGTCTTCCCGGAAAAGATTGTAGCCCGTCTCCAGCCGGGCACCCTTGATCCCGAGCTTCCAGAAGGCATTGAAAACGACCTGGGAAAGCTCCAGGCTTGAATCCAGATCCACCGCGAACCCCGGCTCAAAGACCGTCCCAAAATCTGCCTTAAGAACACGCACCACCGATGCGCCAAAGGCCCGGCCTCTCCCCTCGAGCTCCAGAACCAGAAGGTATCCGCCAAAGAGCTCGCCGATTTCGGGGGTAAAGGTCACGTATGCTCCTTCAGCCGGAATCTGCGCCTCTATTTGAGTCGTGCCCTGCTTCTCGATCAAAAAAATCACTGGCTGATCGGGCGCTTCCGGGCGCATACGGGTTCCGTAGCGGTTGACCTCGAGCTTTACGGCTCCGCGATAAGGGGTTTCGGGTTTGATGAAAAACGTGAAGGTGGCCCCTTCTCCGGGCCCCAGGATATTGGCGCTGGCAGAGCAGGCACTTTGGGCAACGCTCCAGCCCTGCGCATTGAGCCCAAAAGCCTGTTCAAAATTCGCCATTTTCCGACCCGCGAATTCCGGAGCCGGGCTGAAACTCTGCGCCGATAAATTCCCTTCGGCCCAACCGACCCAGAACAGGAGGAGAAGAGCCCACAGCCCGACTCCCTCCGCATTGCGGAAAAATCTCTCTCGCCTTTTCATGTTGCGTGAATTCAACTTCATGACCTCCAGAGGCAGCTCTTGACCTCTTCCTTTTCGGCCAAAGGGTGAGCCAAAACGCTTTTTTTGTCAAAGGTTCATCAGAGTTTTCTCTTGGAATGTGCGCCGCCAGACTCGATAATAAGGCCATGTGGAATAAAGCGAAAAAGTTGTTCGTTTCACTCGGATCCCTCTCTCTTTTAACGGCTTTCTTGGGGGCTGGTTCGCTCCCTGCCGCTGAGCCCGGGCAAACTATCCCGCTGGCCGACCCGACCATTTTCCAGGATAAGGGGACCTATTACCTTTACGGGACAGGGGTGCTGCCGGGCTCCGGGCACGATGGCTTCCTGGTCTATACTTCCAAAGACCTCAAGAACTGGGAGGGTCCGGCTGGTGCGACCAAGGGCTTCGCGCTGGTCAAGGGCGATGTCTTCGGCACAAAAGGATTCTGGGCTCCGCAGATTTTCCGCTATCAGGACCGCTACTGGATGGCCTACACCGCCAATGAATGCATCGCGCTGGCCACGGCTGAGAGTCCCCTGGGTCCCTTCAAACAGAAAAAGCTGGAGAAGCTCCCGGCTGATCTTCTTCAGATTGACCCCTTTATCTTCTTCGACGATGACGGCAAAATCTACTTCTACCACGTCCGGCTAGACCGCGGCAACCGCATTTACGTCGCCGAAATGGAGCCCGATCTCTCCGGAATCAAAAAGGAAACCCTCCGCGAATGTATCTCCACCAGGATGGATTCCTGGGAAAATGTCCGCAATAACGATTACGGCGTGGCTGAAGGGCCGACCGTCATCAAACGCGATGGAGTGTACTACCTCTTCTACTCGGCAAATGACTATCGCTATGTGGAATATGCCGTCGGTTACGCCACGGCGAGCTCACCCCTGGGCCCCTGGAGCCGCTATGAAGGCAACCCGATTCTGAGCCGCAAAAACGTGGGACAGAACGGTACCGGTCACGGCGATATTCTCACCGACCCGGAGGGCAAGCTCCTCTACGTCTTCCATACTCATAAATCCGAAAATGAAGTGCATCCCCGAAAATCGGCCGTGATCAATCTGGTCGCGGAGGAAAAAGAGGGCAAAACGGTTTTCAGCGTGAAAGACGAGAGCTTCCGCTTTCTCCTGAAGAAGGAGTCCTCCCGATAAGGCGCTTTTTAGAAGCTCTTGCGCTGGGAAGAGGGCAAAATCCCAAGCTCCGAGCGGTATTTGGCCAGAGTGCGGCGGGCTACATGGATGCCCTTTTTCTCGAAGGCCTCGACCAACTGCTGATCCGAAAGCGGGTTGGATTTATCCTCTCCGGAAATCATCTCAGACAAGGTGGTTTTGACCTTGATGTTCGAGACGCCTTCGGGGGTATCGCTTTTGAGCTTGCTGCTGAAGAAATAGCGCATCTCAAAGACTCCCTGGGGCGTCTGCATGTATTTGCCCGAGACGGCACGGCCAACGGTCGTCTCATGCAGTCCGGTCACTTCAGCGACTTTGGACATCGTCAGCGGGACTAACCCTCTGGGGCCGACCCTCATAAATTCGGATTGGAAAGAGAGAATCGCTTCGGCGATTTTGCGAATCGTCCGCTGCCGCTGAGCCAGAGAAGTGATGAAGAAGCGCCCGGAACGGATTTTCTCCTGAATGTAGCTGCGGGTCTCCTTGGAATCGCTCGAGCCGATCATCTCCTTGTACATGGGGTTAATCTTGAGCCGCGGCAGGAGGTCATCATTCATGGTGACTTTGTACTCACCCTCATCATCCTCTTTTACAAAAACTTCCGGGACAACATAGAGATTCGAAACCGAATAGAAGGGCCTGCCCGGCTTGGGCTCCAATCGGGCAATATGCCGAGCCGCCTCGCTCACCTCTTCGACTGAGACCTTATTCTTGCGGGCGATCTCGGGGTATTTCTTGCCCCCAAGCGCCTCCAAATGCCCGTGGACGATTTTCCACTCCAGTGAATCCTTCATGCCGGCGCGTGCGAGCTGGATGAGCAGGCATTGGCGCAAATCGCGAGCGCCCACGCCGACCGGCTCCATATTCTCGTGCAGGAGCTGCAGGCCCCGCTTGATCTCTTCCGGGGAAAGATTGGTGGAAATCACCAGCTCGGCAGGCTTGGCCCGCAGATACCCCTGCTCGTCAATGAAGCCGACCAGGAGAACCAGGACTTCCCGCTCCCGCTCGGTAATGTCCAGGAGGTCAACCTGCTCCAGGAGATACTCCTGCAAAGATTGCTCGGTCGGAATGGAGTTGAAAAAAAACTGCCGCTTCTCTTCATCGACCGTGGTGGAGGAATGAGTCCGCTGGTCGCCCTGGAGGAAATACTCCTTCCAGCCTTCACCCTGCTCGGCCAAGCGCTCCATCTGCTCTCCATAGGCATCGGCAGAACCGGAAACCTCCGGGCCGGAATCGAAATCACGGTTTCCGGAAGAATCTGAAGGCAAATCGGTTGTGGGAGAAGACGCCCCCGCCGTGCGACCGGTTTCCGCAGAAGGTCCCTCTTCCATTTCGAGGACCGGATTGCGCTCCAATTCCTCGTTGACCTTGCTCTTGAGCTCCAGAACGGGGGTCGCCAATAAAACCAATGACTCCTGCAACTGAGGCGCGATTACTTGCGCCAGAGCAGTCTTCATTGTCAGTTTCATTTCTCGCCCCATACAATTCTCAACCCGGAAGTGAATATGGCATATTTTCTGCTGTCCCGCAACTTCAGAGGTTATTTTTTGATGGAGGCACCGGATTTCCAGGCCGTTCCGAAGAGTAATCTTGACTTAGAGACAGAACAAATCTCTACTGGTCGGAGACTCTGGTTGTGGCTTACAGCTCCGCAAGAGCCTTGGACAAAGAATACAGGTTTTAACAGAAACGTTATGAAACAAAAATATACATACGGTATGGGCCGCCGCAGCTTCCTCAAAACGGCTGCGCTGGCAACTCTGGGCACTACCCTATCGGCTCCTTATATCATGCGGGCTGAGGGACCCTCCAAGCTGAAGATCGCCATCATCGGCGCCGGCGGCAAGGGCAAAAGCGATGCCGACAACATGAAGGGTGAGGATATCGTCGCCATTTGCGACGCTGATGACAGAAGGTGTGAAGCTCTTCGCAAAGAGCTGCCCAATGTCCCCTACTATCGCGATTACCGGGTATTGCTCGAGAAGGTAAAAGACCTGGATGCGGTGGTCGTTTCCACGCCCGATCATCATCATGCCCTGGCCGCCATGCTGGCCATCGAGAGAGGTCTCCATGCCTATGTGCAGAAGCCGCTGGTACACTCCGTTTTTGAAGCGCGTCAGCTCCGTGCAGCCGCTGCACGCAAGAAAGTCGCCACCCAGATGGGCAACCAGGGCTCAGCCGAGAACGGTCTGCGCCGCGCCGTCGAGTGCGTCCAAGCCGGGATTATCGGCCCCGTCCGCCAGGTCCATGTCTGGTCCAACCGTCCGGTTTGGCCCCAGGGGATCAAAGACCCGCTGCCGAAGGCTGAAATTCCTGCCGGTTTGAACTGGGACCTCTGGCTGGGACCGGCCCCCGAGCGCGAATACGGCAATGGTTATCTGCCGTTCAACTGGCGCGGCTGGTACGACTACGGCACCGGCGCACTGGGCGACATGGCCTGCCATACGGCCAACATGCCTTTCCGTGCCCTGAAGCTCGGTTACCCCACCAGCGTCATCGCCGAGGCGGTAGACGGCGCCAACAGCCAGACCTATCCGAATAAATCCCGGATCAAATTTGAATTCCCGGCTCGTGAAGGCCTCGCCCCGGCTACCTTCTACTGGTACGACGGCGGCTGGAAGCCCAACGATGATGTCACCGCTCACATTAAGGAGCTCTTTGAAAATGTACCCATTTCGGGTTGCCTCCTGATCGGTGAAAAGGGTCAAATCTTCTCTCCGGACGATTACGGCGCACAGTTCTACGTCAAGCTCAACGAAGACGAAGAATTCAAGGCCAGCGGCAATCATGACGCAGCCAAGACCGACGTCATCCCGGTGAGCATCCCGCGCTCCATCGGCCACTACAAAGAGTGGATCGAAGCCTGTAAGGGCGGCAAGCCGGCTTACTCGAACTTCGACATCGCGGCCTACCTGACCGAGATCATCCTCCTGGGTTGTGTTGCTCTTCGCGTGGGTGAAGGCAAGC
>LSQX01219207.1_pt2 | contig 13840 bp, 15 predicted proteins | sample 654561 | NCBI WGS metagenome assembly LSQX01 (sample SAMN04489861, study PRJNA283612) | anaerobic digester metagenome | isolation source: 4 biogas reactors fed with cattle manure at either 37C or 55C with and... | place: Denmark: Kongens Lyngby | collected 2014 | reverse complement strand
CCATTGCGCCAATCGCTCCACTCATAGGTGGTAAGCAGTGAGCCGATAACGATACCATCAGCTTCAGCCACATAATAAATTCCCTTAGAGGAATCTTTCAAAACAGCTGCTACCCCCTTTTCAACTGTATTGTGGTCTAACATGACCTCTTCCGTTTCTCTGGCCATGGACAGCTGGAACTCCACAATAGAGTTTAAATCACCGGACTTTGCTTCTCTGACTAACATAAATCCACTTTTTATCAGGCGAAAATAATAAATATGAATACATTAAAGGAATCAATTAGTGCTGTTTTGCTTTTGTTGTTGCTACATATGTCTGTGGTTTAGGATTTTGTGTTAGATTATATTTTGTTACATATTTCATTTGTTTTGGGATACTGATTCTTCTTTGTAGCTTTGCTTTTGAAAAAATAGATTTTAACAGGAATTTCACTGTTTAAAATTAACAATTCCCTACTACATTAAAAGATAATAATTTTATGACAACTGGTCCTAAGAAACGGAATAGTGCACAGAGACACCGTGTAATTTTAAATGAGATAGAAAAGAAAGGATATATTACAGTGCAGGAGATCAGCCAGCAGCTTAATGTTTCTGAAGTGACTATCCGAAAGGATTTGAAACAGCTTGAAGAGCGGAAAATGCTTTTGCGAAGTCATGGCGGGGCAAGCCCGTTGAGTTCACTTATCTATGACCGGCATATCGATGAAAAGGAAAAAATCATGGTGGATGAAAAGCTTCGCATTGCCGATGCTGCCAATCAGTTGTTAAAAAAGGATGACCGGATAATAATTGCTTCCGGAACAACGGTGCTCTATTTTGCAAGAAAAATTTCCATGTCGGAGCCAATAACTGTAATTACTCCATCTGTAAAAGTATCGCTTACACTTTGCTATAACCCCAGTGTTGAGATTATGCAGTTGGGAGGCGGGATGCGCAAAAGTTCGGCAACAGTAATCGGTCCTTATGCCGAACAGTTTTTAAGCGGATTGATGTGCAACAAACTTTTCATTGGAGTTGACGGAATTGATATTGAGTTTGGACTGACAACCAGCAATCTTGCAGAAGCCCACCTGAATCACTATATGCTGGAAGCTGCCAAGGAGATTATTGTTTTAGCCGATTCATCCAAGTTCGGGAAACAGGGTTTTGGAAAGATTTGTGATATTGAGCGCGTTCACCATATTATTACAGATAAAAATGCACCACAAAACGTGGTGCAGATTATTCGTGACAAAGGGATTGAGATTACCCTTGTTTAGCTTTTTATATTGATTGTGACTTTTATTTCTCAAGCTGCTCGCGCAACCATCCCGGGCGGTCGGTTGTGATGGATTTTACGCCCAGATTTGCAACCCGTCGCGCTTCATCGGCATCATTAACTGTCCAGACCCAAACATCCAGACCCAGTGCATTGGCTTTTTCCATCATCTCTTTATTAACCAGTCTGTAGTGAACATCTACTCCGTCAAGCCCGATGGCGGCACACTCTTCAATTTTACTGGCAAGCTCTTTTTCGGAAGAGGTGAGCCAGTAGCATTTGTTGTTGGGATATAATTCTTTTGCTTTTTTAATGGTTTCCCAGTTGAAAGCAATAAATGCCATTTGATCAAGCCTTTTGCTCTTTTTAATTGATTTCTGTAGTGCAGGGAAAATTTCCGGTCCGGTTTTGATTTCCACAACCAGATATTTGCTTTTGTCTTTAGGAATGATTTTAAAAATCTCTTCAACAAATGGGATTTTTTCACCTGCATATTTTGGATCCTTCCAACTGCCAACATCCAGCTTGCGCAGTATTGACGACTTTGTTTCCGGAATCAGATAATCTACCCCCGATGTTCGCTTGGTGTTTTTGTCGTGAGAAACGACCACCCGCTTGTCGGAAGTCATATAAATGTCTATTTCAACTCCATCGGCATTCAGTTCCCACCCCAGTTTGGCAGAAGCTACAGTGTTTTCCGGTGCAATGTACGATGCACCGCGGTGTCCGACGATTTCAACCTGAGCAAATAATGCGATGCTAATGATACTCAGAGATACAAAAAGAGAAATTTTTTTCATTTGTTATATATTTTAATGTTGATTCATTTAAGAGTTCCTCCCCTTTAAAATAACGGAATTTATTTCATTCCGAAAATTGACTAAAAGGTTGCAGGTTTTTTATGGTGCATCAAAATTACATTTTTTTGAATTGTTTATGACAAAAAATAACCTTTTGCCATTTCTGTGTATTCACGAACCTGCTCTTTTTCCCAGGATTTATTCTTACCTAACTCTTTTGCCAGAATTTCTGCAACTTTGGGCGCCATTTCAATGGAAGCGCGAGCGTCCATATATAGTGCCCTGACTCTGCGGGCAAGCACGTCGTCAATTGTTCTGGCCATCTCTTCCCGAACTGCCCAAACAACTTCAGCAACGGTGAAATCGAGTTTTCCGTTCAGCTTTTCTGCATATTCTGGATTCTCCTTTTGCAGCTTGAGAATTTCATCCTGGTCGCTTCCATAAACATAAAGGTGATTGTTCATATCGGGATTTTCCATATACCCGTGAATCTTCAGTGTTCTGGTTATGCATGGTTTAAAAGGAAGATTATTTGTTTTAATGCCCAGGTCAATAGTTTCCTCTGCCATAATACGGTAGGTTGTCCATTTTCCTCCGGTGATGGTTATCAGTCCGGATTCTGCTGCCAGCAGTTTGTGGCTACGCGAAATTTCCTTGGTTTTCATTTCGTCCGACTTCTTTTTTGGGGCAGCAAGTGGTCTTAATCCGGCAAATACACAAAGCACATCTTTCCTTTGCGGCTTTTTGACCAAAAATCTTCCGGCAGTTTCCAGAATGAAATCAACTTCTTCTTCCAAAGGCACCGGTTCGAGTGCAAATTCCTTGACAGGCGTATCGGTGGTTCCAAGAATAACGCGGTTGTGCCACGGCACGCCAAACATCACTCTTCCGTCGCTGGTTTTGGGAATCATGATGGCATCGTCGCCACCTAAAAATGACTTGTCCACCACAAGGTGCACTCCCTGACTTGTCCGCACGAGAGGACGCACATCCGGAGTATCCATTTTGATTATATCATCCACAAAGATACCGGTGGCATTGATGATGCATTTCCCTTCCAGGTTGAAACTGCCGCCGCCTAATGTGTCCTCAACAACAACCCCCGAGATTTTGCCCTTGTCATTTTTGATTAGCTCTGTTACTTTGGCATGATTTACAACTGTGGCACCGTGTGCAACCGCCGTTTGTGCCATGTTGATAGCCAGTCTTGAATCATCAAATTGCCCGTCATGATATGATACTCCGCCACGAAGATTTTTTTGCTCAATCTGAGGGATGTACTTAATTACCGATTTTTTACTTAAAGGAAGAGAGCGACTCAGGCTCATGCGCCCGGCAAGTAGGTCATAAACCGTTAGCCCGATGGTGTAAAAAGGTTTTTCCCACCATTGATAATTGCCAATTATAAAGCGTTGATTTCTCACCAGATGAGGTGCGTTTCTGCGAAGATAACCGCGCTCGCGAAGCGCCTCTATCACTAATTTTAAGTCGCCCCTTTGCAGGTAACGTACCCCGCCGTGAACAAGCTTCGTGCTCCGGCTGGAGGTTGCCTTGGTAAAATCAACCTGCTCAAGCAATACCGTTTTGTAGCCGCGGCTGGCTGCATCAACAGCAATTCCAAGACCGGTTGCTCCGCCGCCGATTACAATAAAATCCCACTTCTCTTTATGTTTTCTTAACTGATTTATACTTTCTTCTCTTTTCATTATTGAGAAATTTTATACAATTATAAAAAAAATGAAAATTGATTCAAAATAAAATCGAAAGAAATTTAAACATAACGAAAGATAAGGAATTACATTCGGAAGGTAAAGTTGTGGATATGTTTCGTATTAGTCTTCTGGGGGTTTCGTTTTGTCTTTTGTGAAGAGTAAAGTTATTGTGAGAATTAAGTGTCGAATAGATTTATAGCCAGTTGCTGGGCTTTGATAATTAATAACTTAATATGGAAAGAGAGTAGGTATGTTATTTATGAAATCTGTTACGTCATTTTACGAAATTAGATAAAGAATTTCCGTGGTTTTTTTTTAGAAATTTCTGTTTTTTTTAGTAGTTATAATGCTGAGTGCAAAGAAGGTCTTGTTAAATTTTAACTGTATGATTGTTTCAGACGCTCAAAAATCTCATCAATTCTGACTTTTTCTTTGTTGAGAAGCACAAGCTGAATTTTTTCCTTTTTCAGTAATTCGCTGACATTTGGGCCTACTTCGCCGGTGATTATAGTTGAAACCCCTTTCTCTTTCAGCAGCTCAACCAAACGTATGCCACTGTTTTCACTATCTTTAAAAGGATTCTTAAAAATGCTGAACTTCCCTGATGGTACCTGATAAACAGCTACATATTCACATTTTCCGAAACGCAGGTCGAGCAATGATTTTTCTGTTTTCCCCTTAGAGGGAATTGCGAATATCTTATTCATAATAAATTATATATTGGGTTACTTTAATATAACAAACGCAATTACGAAAGTATCATTTTAATTTTCAAATTCTTATGTTTGTTTTAATACTTAATATTTTAACGCAAGATATTGACTGTGTGTTTAATTTCCAATAATTTATTTTGGTTAATAATACGAAAAAATTCTTGTAATAAGCCTGTAAGCACATGTTGTCAATAATATTTTTTAAAAGAGCAGCACAGCAAAAACGATTTTTTTGAGTTATATTTGCGCACATATTTTTAAAAGCAATGAGAAAATTTCTATTGGGAATGGCAGCTCTTTTATCATGCGGAATAGCTACTGCACAGGTTCCTTTTTCATCCTGGTCCATAAGTGCCGGAGACTCATTGCAAACTAAAGATATCTCACTTCCTATTCTCGCAAACCTGGACATCAGGCAAGACCCAGACCTTGGAAAGATGTTGCTGTGGCATATAAACAATAATAAAAAACGCGACGGCATGGAAGGTTTTCGCGTTGAAATATTTTTCAGTTCAGCGCTCAACGCAAAGGATGAAGCGCTCAGGCAAAAAAGAGATTTCCTGTCCAAATATCCTGACTACCCTGTACACATTAAATTTACAGCCCCCAACTTTAGAGTCAGAGTAGGCGATTTCAGGACAAAAAATGAAGCGCTGAAGCTTTACAAACAGATAGAGAAAGATTATCCGGGCGCATTCATTGTGCCGGACATTATTGATTTTCCCCTGCTGAAACCCAAAAAAGATGAGTGACCAGATTAAGCATGAATGCGGCATAGCCCTGATTCGCTTGCTAAAACCGTTGTCCTATTATAAAGAGAAATACGGCACATGGAAATATGGTTTGGATAAACTGTATTTGCTGATGCAAAAACAACACAACCGCGGGCAGGATGGCGCCGGAATGGTGTGTGTAAAAGTAGAATTGTCTCCCGGAAGTGCTTATATCAACCGCTACAGGTCGATCGACCAGAATCCAATATTTGACATCTTTAATAAAGTGAGCAAGTCACTGAGGAAAGCAAAGAATAAGGGGATTGATATAGAGGACAGCGACTGGGCTCATGAGCATTTTCCCTATGCCGGTAATCTTTATTTGGGACACCTGCGGCATGCAACTTTTGGGAAAAACACCATTGAGTATGTGCATCCTGTGATGAGGCAGAACAACTGGAAATCGAGAAACCTGGTGCTTGCCGGAAACTTTACACTCACCAACACCCGCGAATTGTTTCAGGTGTTGATTGAGTTGGGGCAGCATCCCAAAGCTTATACCGACACAGTAACTGCACTGGAAAAGATGGGGCATTTTTTAGATGAGGAGAACCAGTTCCTTTACCGGAAATATAAAAATGAAGGCTGCCAAAATAAAGATATTTCTCCGCTGATTGAAGAAAATCTCAATATTCAGAATATTCTGGAACGCTCAACCAAAGATTGGGATGGCGGCTATGTCATGGCCGGTCTTATCGGTCATGGTGATGCTTTCGTAGTGCGTGATCCATGGGGGATTCGCCCCGCCCATTATTATTATGACGATGAGATTGTGGTGGTTGCTTCAGAAAGGCCGGTTATTCAAACGGTGATGAATGTCAGCTGGGATCAGGTTCAGGAAATTGAGCCGGGTGAAGCGCTAGTTATAAAAAAGAAGGGGGATATTATACACCAGATGATTCGTGTTCCCCAAACAAGAAGCTCCTGCTCCTTTGAAAGGATCTATTTTTCAAGGGGCAGCGACCGGAGTATCTATCAGGAACGTAAAGAGCTCGGACGGCTGCTTAGTCCCAAAATACTTCAGACTGTCAATTATGATTTAGCCAATACAGTTTTCTCCTATATTCCCAATACTGCTGAAACAGCTTTTTACGGAATGATGGAAGGTGTCAGGGAATATCTGACCAGTTGGAAGGTTGAACAACTTAAGGAGAATAATGGCAATATGAGTGCTGACGAATTGAAAAAAGTGATTTCGTTAGAACCAAGAGTGGAGATGATTGCCATAAAAGACGTCAAGCTTCGCACATTCATTGCCAGTGATGCCAGCCGCGAAGATATGGTAGCACACGTGTATGACGTAACCTATGGTGTTGTGAAAAAAAATGTGGATACCCTGGTTGTGATTGATGATTCCATTGTGAGAGGAACTACCCTGAAAACCAGTATTCTGCGTATATTAGACAGACTGAATCCCAAAAAAATCATAGTGGTTTCATCTGCACCACAAATTCGCTATCCCGATTGCTACGGAATTGACATGGCTTATCTGGACAAGCTCATTGCTTTTAATGCTGCCATTGCCCTTCTGAAAGAGCACGGAAAGGAGAGTGTGATCACTGAAGTTTACCGTAAATGCAAGGAACAGGAAAATCTTCCGAAGGAAGAAATTCTGAATTATGTACAGGAAATATATCAGCCTTTTACAGCTGGACAGATTTCGGCAAAAATTACCGAATTGTTAAAACCGGAGGACTGCGGTGCTGAAGTGGAAATTGTTTTTCAGTCAATTGAAAATCTTCATAAAGCATGTCCCAATGATACTGGAGACTGGTATTTTACCGGAGACTATCCGACCTCCGGGGGAAATCGTGTTGCCAATTCCGCTTTTATCAACTACATGGAAGGCAGGAATGAGCGGGCATACTGATAATTGTTAATGAAATGTAAAACAATTTTTATGATAGCCTGTTTTAGTAAGAGCCTCTGAAAACGGAAGAACAATTTGTCATGGCGTATTATTATTTTCCTTTAAGGAAAAAATTTCTTCGGTTTGTTCAGAGGTTTTTTAGTTTTTATCCCCATTGCTGTGAGCAGAAAAACTTATGCCACCCAAATATAGCCCAAAATTCATAAAAATATACACTAAAACAGCTAAAGCTAATCCGTAAGCGCTAAGAGAGACAATCAAAGCCAGAGAAATCAGGATAAAAACAAAGCGGAACCAGTTCTCGTTCCATTTAACATTCTTTATTTTCAAGGAAAACATGGGTAGAGTGATGAGCATCATGCCGGAAGTGAACAGTCCAAGAATCAGGAGATTTTGGGTGGAAAAAACAAATTTCAGTATTTCCGGAAAGCGTTGCAACTCAAGCATAAGTCCAATTGCTGCCCAGAAAATTCCGTTAGCGGGAATGGGCAGTCCTCTGAAAAAAGAAGCGTTTTGTTGGTTGGAATTGAAGCGGGCAAGGCGCAATGCGCCTGACAGCGGCATAAGCAGTGCAGAAAAAAGGATGAGCCATTGTCCGGGACTTGCATCAATCTGATAGATAGGCTGGTTTTTTTCAAAAAGCGAAAACTCAAGCAACGTAAACAAAATTGCAGCAGGAGCAAGCCCGAAAGAGATCATATCAGCCAGCGAATCAAGCTCTTTGCCTATTTCTGAATGGGCTTTGAGAAGGCGTGCAGCAAATCCGTCCAGAAAATCAAAAATTGCTGCTGCACAGATAAAAATTCCCGACCAAACGAGGTGACCGTCTATTGCAAAAAATACGGCAAGTGAGCCCATCAGAAGGTTTAGTAAAGTAATGGCATTGGGAATTTGCTTAACAATTTGGTTCATTCCGGTCTATTTTAATAATGCAATTACCGTTCTTCCACCTTCGGTTTTTTGATTCAGCTTCACCTCTGTTTCAGCATGAACAGGAAGAAACAGATCAACACGGGAGCCAAAGCGGATAAATCCGTACTCTTCGCCCTGCTCGGCAAAATGTCCTGTTTTTTTATAAGTCGCTATGCGCTGGGCTACTGTTCCGGCAATTTGTCGTGCCATGATTTCCGTTCCGTCTTTCATCTTAAAAACGGTAGAACACCGTTCATTTTTTTCTGAAGACTTTTTCACAAAGGCAGGATAAAAAGCTCCTTTTTTGTGATGCTGGTAAACGATTTCCCCGGAAACCGGGGCGCGGTTTTGGTGCACATTGAATATCGACATGAAGATAGAAACCTGAAGCCGTTCATCTTTAAAATATTCTTCCTCGTGAACTTTTTTAATGTTTATGATTTCTCCGTCAGCAGGAGAAAGAATATGATTTTTATTTTTCTCAATTTCCCGGTTGGGTTCACGGAAAAAATAGACAACCAGTCCGGCTAAAAAAAGTGAACCAGCCATCAAAAAGTAAAAAATGAGGTGGTTGCGCAGTGTGAAATAAATGAGAATATCAATTACGGCAATAACTACAAATGCCACCGGAATTATTTTTTTTCCCTCTTTATGAATTTGCATAGCTTAAAAATTTCCGGTCAAAGATAACCAAACAAATACAACCGGTATTACAAAAAGTAAACTGTCAAAACGGTCTAACAAGCCGCCATGTCCGGGCAACATGGTTCCTGAATCTTTTACATTTAACCGGCGTTTGATGATGGATTCAAAAAGGTCGCCCAGCGTTCCGAAAATGATAACAATTGAGGCTATTACTATCCAGTCGGTTAATGTGAGGTGATTAAGAATCAGCGAACAGAGAATGCCGGCTGCAATGGTGAAAACAGCACCGCCAATAAAGCCTTCCCAGGTTTTATTGGGTGAAATTTTTTCATAGATCTTATTTCTACCCAATTTTGAACCAATCAGGTAAGCCATGGAATCATAGGTCCAGACCAACAGAAAAATGCCAAGCAAAATCTTTGAATTAAACTCTGTGAAAGCGGGATATCCGGGATGAACCATAAAATTCAGCAGGCTGAAGGGGATTGCCACGTAAATAAATCCGGTGAATGTAATAGAGCTGTTAGATAAAATGCCGGGTTTCTGGCTGAAGGTTTCATACAGAAAAATAAAAGTGAGCGCCGGGATAAACAGCAAATATGACCTGACGGGCAGCAGGTTATTCACAATGCCGAAACAGGTCAGGAAAAGGAGTACACCCAGGGTTAGTCCGGTATTTTTTCGGGGGCTGCTGCCAGCTTTTTCAACCAATTGATAAAACTCCAATTGGGTAAGGAATAATAAAACGCCAAAAACAAGAGCAAATAAAACGGGATGAACAGCAACTCCGGCTATCATTATTGCAACATAAATAATCCCGGTTACCGTTCTTCTACTTAAATCTTTCAATGCTTCAGCTCTTTTAAAAGTTCAAGTGCATTTTGCTCGTCCGCTTCATTCACATAAACCACATATTCACCGAATGACTTCAGCGCTGTATCCTGTTGATCCATTATAACTACCTTTATTCCTGAACTTTCAAGTAAATCTTTGGCCATGTTGGCTTTATATTCATGTGCCGTTAACAACACATTTTTCCATCCTTTTTCCATTTTGGTAATTTTAAATTATGCAGAGATTATTTGACTTCCACTGTCTTGATCTTGTTTAATCTCCTGTTGCGGTTCAATTTTCGTTTTTTGTTCACTGTCAGCCGGGCTGCTCTTTTTCCTTTCACTTTCACTCTCAATAAGCTTTCTTTCCCAGCGCCGTTTCCCAAAAATTGCTTCAAGGTCTTCGCTGAATATTACTTCCCGTTCAAGCAGCAATTTTGCCAGTTTTTTATGCCCATCGGCATTTTCTCTCAACACAACCTTTGCCCGCTGATACTGTTCCTCGATAATATCTTTCACTTCGGAATCAATTAATTCAGCGGTTTTTTCACTGTATGGTTTTGTAAACGAATAATCGGACTGCCCTGTTGAGTCGTAAAAGCTGACATGTCCGACTTTTTCGCTCATTCCAAAATAGCTCACCATGGCATAAGCTTGTTTCGTAACTTTTTCCAGATCATTTTGTGCACCGGACGAGACCTGATTAAAGACCAGTTCCTCAGCTGCTCTTCCGCCTAAGGCTGAGCACATTTCGTCGAGCAGTTGCTCCTTGGTTGTGATGGAGCGCTCTTCGGGCAGATACCATGCAGCGCCAAGCGCTTTGCCCCGCGGCACAATCGTTACCTTCACCAGCGGGTGTGCATGTTCAAGCAGCCAGCTTATGGTAGCGTGTCCGGCTTCGTGGTAGGCAATGGTCCTTTTCTCATCAATCGAAATGATTTTATTCTTTTTCTCAAGTCCGCCCACTATCCGGTCAACGGCGTCGAGAAAGTCCTGTTTTGTAACTGAATCCCTGTTGATGCGGGCTGCAATAAGGGCGGCTTCGTTGCATACGTTGGCAATGTCGGCTCCGGAAAATCCGGGAGTTTGTTTCGCCAAAAATTCCACTTTCACGTCCTTATTCAATTTCAGCGGACGCAGGTGTACCTTAAAAATCTCTCCGCGCTCAATTAGGTCGGGCAGTTCAACATGAATTTGGCGGTCAAATCTTCCGGCACGCAGCAACGCGCGGTCGAGGATATCGGCACGGTTGGTGGCAGCTAAAATTATTACACCGCCGTTGGTGTCAAACCCATCCATTTCGGTAAGCAGCTGATTGAGTGTGTTTTCTCGCTCGTCATTTGAGCCGAAATTTGGATTCCTGCCCCGTGCCCTACCAATGGCATCAATTTCGTCAATAAAAATGATGCTGGGCGCTTTCGCCTTTGCCTGTTTAAACAGGTCGCGCACGCGCGAAGCCCCCACACCCACAAACATCTCCACAAAATCAGAACCCGACATGGAGAAAAACGGCACGCTGGCTTCGCCTGCTACTGCACGCGCCAGCAGAGTTTTTCCGGTTCCCGGAGGACCAACCAGCAGAGCTCCTTTGGGGATTTTTCCGCCAAGTTTGGTGAATTTTTCAGGATTTTTCAGGAACTCCACAATTTCCTCAATTTCCTGTTTGGCTTCAGCCAAACCGGCAACATCTTTAAAGGAAGTGGTAACTTTCTGGTCTCTGTCAAATATTTTTGCCTGCGATTTGCCAACGTTGAAAATCCCTCCGGCACCGCCTGCACCGCGGTTCATCCTTCTGAAAATCCAGAGCCACAGTAAAATAATCAGTACAAAGGGACCGATAGTCCAGAGAATTTCGCCTGCCCAGTTCCGTTCTTCCTTGTATTCAGGCAAAATCTCTTCCGGCGAATCTTCCTGTGCTTCGCGGAGGTTGCGCTCAAATGTTTCAACCGACCCGATGGTAAAAGTGAAATGAGGACCATCTTCCGAAGGTTTTGTAAAATCTTCGCTAAACTGCTGTTCATATTTTGAAAGGCTGCTTTTTTTAAGATAGATGTTTGCTTTTTTCTCATTAACAACCACAATGCGTTCGATGTCATTGTTTGCAAGCATTACCGTTTTTACTTCGCTCCAGTTGGTCTCTGCAGGACTGCTGCTGTAGCTCATGTAGTACTGAACAGCAATGAAAACCAATGCAATAATTCCATAAATCCAAAATACATTGTATTTTGATTTCTTCGGATCTTTATTGTCTCCTTTTTTGCCACCATCCGGAAATAAGTTTCCAGGCGAAGGCGGAATTTTTTTATTTTTTTTGGTGTCTGTCATAATGTGTTTCTAATTCTCTGAGTTTGCAGTAATTATTTTTGCGTCTGCCCAAAGTGCTTCAAGATTGTAAAAATTTCTTGCTGTTTCATGGAATATATGGACCACAATTTCTCCGTAATCCAATAAAACCCAGTAAGAATTTTGATAACCTTCTGTTTGTCTGGCTTTGTTGCCTGTTTCTTCTTCTACTGTCTTTTCAACCGACTGTGCAATGGAACTCACTTGTGTTGTGGATGTTCCATGGCATATAACAAAATAATCACATTCTGTATAATGAATTGTTGTTAAATCAATAACTTTTATTTCTTTTCCCTTAATTTTTCGTATCCCTTCAAGGATCATTTCTTTAATTTTTTCCGTACTTTCCGAGTTTTTAACCATATATTCTATTTAGGACTACAAAGATAGCTTTTTTACCATATATCTGATTTTGGACATTCTGTTTTTCCAATCCATATTTCATTTACTTCCAAAGTGAAAAATTATCAGCAAATTTGTGTTTTTTACAGAAAAGTCTGTTCAAAACACAGACAACAATTTTGTCCTGAAAATGAAAAGGGAAAAACTGAATATCATTACTTTAACTGAAGTAGATTCGACCAACAACTATGCCAACCGGCTTATTTCGGAGGGTAGTGCAGAAAATGGCAGTGTCGTTGTGTCACATTACCAGAAAAGTGGCAGAGGTCAGCGAGGAAATTCGTGGGAAAGTGCTCCCGGAAAAAATCTTTTGGCCAGCATTATTGTTTTTCCGCAATTTCTTCCGGCAGCTCAACAGTTTTATTTGTCCAAAATTATCAGCCTCACTATTTATGATTGGTTAAGCACACATGTTCAGGATGTTAGCATTAAGTGGCCAAACGATATCTTTGTGGGAAAAAAGAAAATTGCAGGGATTTTAATTGAAAACTCTATTTTAGGAAGCCGGATTCATTCGGCAGTGATTGGTTTTGGCATTAATCTGAATCAGGTAAAATTCTCACCCGAACATCCCAATGCCGTTTCGCTCAAATTACTGACAAAAAATAATTTCAATATTCAGGATACTGTTGTTCAACTGCATTCTATTTTTATGAACTGGCTCGGCAAACTGGAGTCCGGTCTTTTAGAAGAGATAAACAGGGCATATCACCGGGATTTATTTCGAAGGAATGAATGGGCACTCTACTGGAAAGATGATAACTTGTTTGAAGCCAGAATTCTGGGCACCGGTGAATTCGGTCAGCTTATTCTGGAAGATCGGGATGGCAGGCTGTCCGAATATATGTTTAAAGAGGTGGAATTTGTGATTTAAGCAGAAAAAAATTATTGGTAGGGAAGGTTTTTTAACGTTTCAGCCAACTGATTAATGCCCTCCTCCAATTTATTCCCAACCAGCATTTTCATCATCTGGTTCAAATCGGTGTGCAATGTTAGCCGCATTTTGGTTTGCACTTCAGAAACGGGAAGCAGTTGAATCCAAAAGGTGATGCTCAGCGGCAAACCGCCCGAGCCTTCTACTTTAATGGTTTTAAATGGTTCGCGCTCAATGATTCGGATGTGAGCTACTCCTAAACCGGCAACCGTGAAACGGCAGGAATCTTTGTCTGATTCGAAGTTGTCGATTTTAACTCCGGGAATTTGCCGGGAAATTTTTTCCAACAACTCCGAGTTCAGGTATTGAGAAAGATTATCAAAGTTTGAAAGATACTCAAACACAATCTGCTGGTTGTGATCCAGCAGTTTAACGTCGCTAACATATTTTTGAGTGCTCATAATTATTTTTATTTCCAGTTTGCGGGGTTTTGGCGCCACTCCATCAGCGTTTTTATCTGGTCTTCCGAAATGAATCCAGCTTCGAGAGCTGTGATAATCAGTGTGTTGTAGTTGCTGAGCGAAGTGAGTTCAACATTTGCCTGTTTGAATTTTTCTTTGGAGACATCGAAGTTGTAGGTGAAAATGGAGAGCATCCCCAACACAATCCCTTTGGATTCCTTAATGGCTTCGGCAGCCTT
>LSQX01349185.1_pt1 | contig 13843 bp, 7 predicted proteins | sample 654561 | NCBI WGS metagenome assembly LSQX01 (sample SAMN04489861, study PRJNA283612) | anaerobic digester metagenome | isolation source: 4 biogas reactors fed with cattle manure at either 37C or 55C with and... | place: Denmark: Kongens Lyngby | collected 2014 | reverse complement strand
ACTTGACAGTACTTTTGCTTTTTACTGGCGCCAGGTTCAGTGAAATTACTGGTGCTTCTGCCCAGAAAAATAAAGCAAATGAGGTAGTGCCACTCAAATGGCAAGACGTTAATTTTAATAACAACACCATCTATTTCAAAAAAACAAAAAATGGCAACGACCGACACGTTGCCATACATGATCTACTAAAAGAGACCTTATTGCATCTTTATGAAACCAGAAAAAATGATAATGTTATCACAAATAGCACTGGTGGGGTAATTTTAAGAATGCCAAACTACTTTGCCTCTGCCGTAGAGGCAGTAATTCCTGGGAATAAAGAACGGGACACAAAATACAAAATTACCGCCCACTCTTTGCGACATACGCATGCTAGCTGGCTTGCTGAAGCAGGCCTTGACATACTACAAATAAAAGAGCAATTGGGCCACAAAAATATAGAGATGACTATGCGATATGCCCATTTAATCCCCAACCTAAGGCATAAAGTCACCACAATGATGTGGTCCAGCTCATCACAAAGCTAGTCTTGCTAAGTGGTTGCAATTGGTCCAATTATAGAGGCTATAATCTTCTCGTGCAGTTCTTTAGGCAATTTAAGTTGCTTCATTTGCTCAATTTCAGCATCTAGTTGTGCTTTAGCGACGCTAGACTCATGATACATACCTATTTTTGGCGCATTAGCTTGAAAAGCATTTTTTTCTAACAGAAGTTTTTTACCATACTGAAGAATAACCTGGCTGATAAGTGTTGCAATCGTTCGTGCTTCTGCCCTATCAAGATATACATTGATACCTTTTATAAATTTGAGATGGAGCGACTTTTGGATCAGTCCATTTTCATGTTTTTTTTGAGAAACAATAAAATTTTCTCCATCGGTAATATCGCTATTTTTCTCGTAGGAAAAAATTTTAAGCATTTCTTTTATCCATACTAGTTCTGCATAAGACTGGGTATAGAATATATCTCTAAAAGCGAGCGATGCAAAAAGTAGAGATTTTTGCTTTATCCCATAATCTACAGCATAAATCAATCTAAAATCTTGATTTTTCGACAAATACGCCGTATATAATGACCAATTCTTGTTTTCTGAACTAATGATATTTTGTAACATAATAATTTCTCCTATTTATTATTTTCAATTTCAGCCCACAATACATATATAGCACTGTAGGAAACTTCAAACTTGTGATACTTTTTTAGATATTTTGCAATTTTACGAAAACTCATTTTTTGCTCTCTGAGTTCTTTGATAATTGCCCAATATCCGAGTATCTGTTCTCTTTTATTTCCTCCTTTCGTTTGATTTTGTGAATTGAATTTCAGCAAATTAAACTGAACTCCATTAAGATTATTTACTATTTTATCTACTGAAAGTATTAAAGATGCTAGCGTTAATGTGGCATTTTCTTCATTATAAAATCCGCTATTTTTAAGTTCATGAAACAGTTTCTTTTGACTTTTCATAATTTCTATTTTCGCTTCGGTATCGACTCTTGCAAACATCCGCAGTCGTGAATTCTGCGACTCACGATTGAGTTTTGTGATTCTTGCAACATCTTTTTCGTATTTTTTGTTATCCATTGACGTTCTCCTCATGCGCATTCAAGAAATCTAAAATGTGGGAAATTTTAAACAGATAACTGCCGCTTATGAATCTGTATTTCGGAATCAGACCCCTTCTTACCCCTTCCCTGTAACCGATTTTCGGTAATATTTTTGACAGTGTTGAATAGCCCGGTTTTCGCCATATTTCGCAACTTTCCCTTAGTGTCAGATACTCTTTCCCATACTTTTCGAAGTAAACTTTTTCTTTTTCTGTCATTTGGTTTCTCCTGTTTTTATGAGAATTCTACGCGATTCACTGGCTAATTGTCAGCAATTTTGCTAGAAATAAAATATGATGTTTAAGTTTTTTTTAAGTATATTTATCTAAGGGGATTGAAGTGTGATTTCTCTCTGGATTCACTACCATTACTGACTAGTTGCCTACTAAAGAGTGGCGAGCTTATTTTGCGTGAGATGATAGACAGGTTAATCTATTTTGTATAATACCCCAAGAAAATCAAACAACTTTTTATAAAGTTTAATTCTCAAAAGAGTAAAATTAAATAATAAAAGTAAAGGGTAGAAGATGAGCAGAAAGATGAAAAGTTATAGTACTGAGTTTAAGACTAAAATAGTACTTGAAGTTTTAGCTGGTGATAAGACTTTAAATGAGATAGCAAGTGCGTATAATATTATTCCAAAAAATATAATGAATTGGAAGAAGATATTTTTAGAGAATGCTCAAATGGCAATGGAGCCATCTAAAGCTATAAAAGAGTATAAAGATGAGAATCTAAAACTCCAAGATGAACTAGATGAGTATGCTAAAGCTCTTGGTAAAATAACAATAGAGCGAGACTGGGCAGTGGGAAAGCTAAAAAGCTTGGACTTATCTAATAAAAAGGCTCTTGTGGAGTCTAAGCTTAAAACAATATCTATATCAAGACAGTGTGAACTCATATCATTAAACAGAACGAACTTATACTATACGCCTATTGCTAATCCTGTAAAAGATGCTATTAAAGATGAGATAGTTAATATTTTTGAAGAGATACCATGCTATGGATATCTAAAGGTTCATCAAGAGCTACAAGAGAGAGGTCATAGTGTTTGTGTCAATACAGTGCGAACTTACAGACAAGAGTTAGGGTTAAGAGCTGTTTTAGCTGTTAGAGCACCAAACACTAGCTGGGCTAATATTCAACATCCTAAGTATTCATATAAACTAAAAGGGGTAGATATAACAAGAGCAAATCAAGTTTGGAGTACAGATATAACTTATATTAAAATCAAAGGTGGAATGGTCTATATGGCAGCAATAATTGATTGGTACTCTAAGGCAATACTATCTTGGAAAATCTCAAATACAATGGATACAGACTTAGTAATGGGTGTTTTAAATGATGCTCTATTGCTCTATGGTAAACCAGAGATATTTAATGCAGATCAAGGCTCTCAATACACAAGTTATATACACACTCAAGCACTTAAAGATAATGGTATTACTATCTCGATGGATGGAAAAGGTAAAGCAACTGATAATATCTGTATAGAAAGATTCTGGAGAAGTGCTAAGGTTGAGAAAATATACTTAAATGAGTATGAGAGAGTATCTACACTTAAAAGTGATGTTAAAGACTATATTGAGTTTTATAACTACAGAAGATTTCACGAAACACTGGAGTATAAAAAACCTATGAATGTATACTGTGATAGTTTAAAAATCAACAATGAAAGTTTCACTGAGTCTAGTGAAAATGTAGCATAAGGTAACAGGTGTTTAGGGAATTAGATTTTAAAATAAGTTGTCTTGACAGTTTGGGGTATTATATTGTGATGCCGTGATAAAACAAACAGAAGTATGCTGGTAAGTTGCTAGAGTACGTAAAGAATACTTACCACTAATGCTGCTATCCGCATAATGGTCAGTGCTGCAGGGGATTTTACATTTTTAAAGTATTGACATTTATTTTCAATTTTGCAAAAATTTTACTTTACATTTGAGGAGTTGAATAAATGCCTACCCAGGACAAACTTTTTGGTCTGCCAATCACTGCTAAATTGGCAAAAAAGATTATTGAAACAACCAATAAAATCGCTGTTTTACACAAAATTGATACTTTGTCAGACTTTCATTTAGTATTTAGATCTGTTTTTGATATCTACAATGGTGCTTATTTCAATGGCGATAAACTTATTCAAAACGTTTTTAAATTACTTTCACTATATACTCCATACTCAAAAGAATTTATTATTGACTCAATTGCAACCTACTATCATGATGAGGGCTCAAAAGACATTGCAGTAGACTATGTTCAAAATCATGACTTTCACAACGAAGACGAAATTAGTTTTATTGGTAAAGATATGGAAGAGAGAAAAAGAAATGCCTATGAATACTACTTAGAAATTGCCAAAAAGGAAATCTCTGGCACCATTCATCACCACCTCATAGAAACACTTTCTCCTCCCGTATGGGTTGATAAAGACGTCAAATATACACCAGAAGAAAGAAGGACATGGTTAAGAAAAACAATCCTTCTCATGGAATCATTCGAGTTTGAAGACGATGATGTTAACGATGAATATTTTAATCAAATAAGAGTCCTTAAAGATTTAATAGAGACCACAAAGTATAAGACTATTTTGAAATACACACATCGTTTAAGCGGAAATCGATATCCATATTTATTCTACATAGATATTGTCAATATACTCTATGGTATTTATAATTTAAAAAATATGATGACATACCACAAAGCAACCATAAAGGCCTTTAAACATATGCTTAAAGACATAGAAAAAGAGTCAGTTTGCTTTACCATTGAGAATATAATTAGGGATTTAACCCACTTTCACGAGCAAGTAGACTTTGATCAGGTAGAAAGGTATGTAATTTGCTATTACTACAAATATTACATCCAGAAAGAGAAGAATTTTCAAGATTATAAAAACTTTTGTGGAACAATAATCGGAAAAAATCTTCAGAGTCTTAAGGAAAATTCTTTCAATTTTGATAAAATAAAGACACCATTTCAATTCCTCAAGTTCCCAACCATATGGGATCTACACAAAACCTCACCAATGAATCAATTGTTCACACTGGAGCAGCTTACGATAATTCCCGAAGGTGCACATGATCCTTTTGAAGGGCCGGCACCAACGCCAAAAATAAAATAGTAAAGGGCTATTTTTTTTCTAATAAAATTTTCCTTTCTTTCCAATCGCTCATGTAGAGTGATAAGTAATTATAGAATTCTTTAGAGTGATTTGGCCAAATCAAGTGAACTAGTTCGTGAAAAACGACATAGTCAATGCATATCCGCGGCTTTTTAATTAGCTCAATGTTCAAATTGATATAGGATTTATGAGGATTGCAGCTTCCCCATCTCGTTTTCATCTGCCTAATTTTTATATTTTTTATATCTTTCTTTACAATTTTATTCCACTCCTGCAAAATATTAAAAAAATGGAATAATGCTTTTTCATAGTACCACTCATAAACTAAACTTTGTTTTCGTTTCAAATCATCTCTGTTTTTAACATAAAGTTCCAAATAGCCCCTTTGAAGCTTAACGGCTTCTTTTTTCGATTCAATTACTTTTAGCCTATAGCTTCGCCCTAAGTATTTAAAATCTTCACCACTTACATACTCTTTTTCTATCACGTTAAATGAGGCAAAAAACTCTTTCTTTTTTTCTATCCACTTGGTTCTTTTTTTAACCACATACTTTAAATGCTCTTCACTTGCACTTTTTGGGGCAGTTAGAATTACTTCGCCGGAAGGTTTGACTTTTAAAGTGATGTTTTTTACATCTTTTTTAGTAATTCTGATATTTTCAAGCACTCTGGAATCTACTTTTTGAATTTTTTGAATCTATCAACATTACTCACCTCTTTTTTTACAACCTTTTTCTTCACTGTCTTGATATCTTCATTTTTAGGCACTGTTTTACCTTCAAGATAATCCAAAGTTTCCCTTCTTGGTAGTGGTTCACTTGTATTCATTGTAACTACACATTTAATACAGCCGCTTAAACACTCCTCATTGTGATTTTCATCTATAAAGAGTCTTTTTCTTGTTTTCTCTAGCCAGTCATGCCATCGATTTTTTGCTAAATCATAAACATATCCAACACCGCCTGATTGATTATCATAAATTAATATATTCAATTTCCCATCAACTTCTTGAGTAAGAGCATTAATCTCCCTCTCATCAATACCTAACTCTTCTGCTCCACTTAACTGCATTGCATTGGCTAAAGTTTGAGCTATAGTAATATCTGCGATATCTCTTTTTGGAATAATCATAATAGCATCTGTAACCATTTTAGCCATCAAATTATGATTTCTCCATATAGTCGGGGAGGTTTCTAAACATATATTTGCAGATGATTCACTATAGATAGATGAATGTTTTTTAAATGATGTTGGCAATTTATCATAACTGCCTGTATTGACTTTTTCTGTTTCTGATTTTGTATAACCACATTTAGTACAAATTGCAAATCCTAAGCCTTTATTTCCTCTATTAATCCCAAAAATAAGTGCTTTCTCTTTATAAATAATAGAAAAATCATCATATGTAAAATTAATATCATTTTCTGAACTTGTATGAATTGCACTATGAATCTCTAATCTTCCTACTTTTTCAGGGCTACCTGCTCTATAGGACAGTTTATCAGATGCGGCTGTTATATATCCGTGCTCAGGTATCAAATAATTTGAAGCAGGTTTAACAACCCCTTTGCAACCACTCATACTACACTCGTGAACTTTAATATACGGTGACGTAAAAAAATGTCCTTTATCGCAAAGATAAGTAAACCCTTTTTCACCAAATGCTTCATCTAAGTTTTCACCAGTAAAGTGTTTTGAAATCCCTTTAGACTCAATTAGCATACCGCCTGCTAAAATCTTTGAACCTGGAGCATACTCAGACAATGCCAAAAAACTACCTCTTGATAACTCAAACATCTTAGGTGCATTAATTACTTGCAATGTCTTTATATCTATAGGAAATCCATATTTTGGTAAAACTTGTGCATTTGAGAAAATCTCAATTAAACTTTCACTATGTTTCTGCTTGATGTTATATCTAACTGCATTTTTATGACTAGTACTTGTGGCAAAATTCCAATCCGAATAAAGCTCTTTTAAGCCATTGATATATGTCGTACTCATAGCCTGGACTTGATCACAAAAAGTTTTAATTAATTGTTGATAATCAAGAGCCTTGCTTGTATGTTTAAAAATCTCATCAAATGCTTTTTTATCATCTTCAATAATCTCAAAATTAGTCAAAAACTCAATAAATTTATTATAAATAGAATTCTTATCCATTTCAAAATCTAACCTAGCATAAGGATTATCTGTATGCTTTGGTATTTCATATATACCTACAAAATATCCCATTTTTTTGAATGAATCAAAAATTCGTGCATCTTTGCTGCTTGCATGATTTTCATAAAACTTGAATAGCATTAATGAATTAAAATGCCTTGTCGCTATTTTTTCTTTCTCAAGAGATATTGTTAATTTTTTGTGAGGCTTATCCAAATAAAATTTAAAATCTCTAAATACATTTTGATCAAAATGCCTTGTCTTCGTGTAAGTGAGAATTATGGATGAGCCATCGGTCCTTCTTCCTGCTCGCCCTGATCTTTGAATATAGTTTGCTTTATTTGGAGGCACATTAGCCATTAACACACCACTTAAGCCCCCAATGTCAATCCCTACTTCGAGCGTAGTTGTAGCAGATAGTACATTTCTTTTCCCCTGTATAAACAAATCTTGTAATCGTCTGTTTTCTTTTTGTGCAAGCTGAGCAGAGTGTTCTTCCGCCCATAATCCCATGCTAAGTTCCCTAGAAGGGTTGAGATACATTTTTCTATATCTTGAAAAATATGGATCTGCATCCAAATCACTTTGTGTAACTTCTCTTAATTCCACAATACTATGTTTTTCAGGAACAATCCCATTTATAGCTTCTTGCCAAATAGTTTTATTAATAGTATTTAAATATAGAACTTGTGGTATTTCAATAGATAGTTCACAAAACACCACCCTAAATGCATCAACACTTCTTTCATCGTCTGTTTGAACTTTTTTGTGCTCCAACCATCTGATATCATCCCTTTTTGCAGCACTTACAAATGTATCAAATACGGATTCCAAAAAAGCATAAATATTTTCTTCGCAATCATTGACTTCAAAAGTTCTTAGCAATGACCCTGTAAATCTATAAATAAAACTTCGACTTGCTACCTTGAGATTAAATATATTTTTGTTTTTGGCATCATAGGCGACATATTGCCCTAATCCAACCTTGGAAAGCTCATAGTCCTTGATATTTAGACTCGAAGATTCTGATGTGACGACCCTTTGTTCTCGTAAAATATATAAAAAAATACTCAGGAAACTATTTTTAATATATTGAAAAATTTCAAACTGATTAATGAAAATATTTAAAAATTTGTCTGATAAATGTATGGATTCGATTCCAGGGTATGTAAGTTTTATTAGCCCTAGGCTTTCAAGGTTTATATCTTTGATATTTGGCGTAATCAGCGCCTCCACTATTTTGATATAAAGATTTTTCTTAATCGATTCTTGATTTTTATCAAATGATAACTGCTCTCTTTCTTCAGCCGACTGCTCTTTCATTCTCTCTCTGTCAAAGAACTCCCCAATCATTGGATGTTTTTTAACACTCTCTACTAAATCAGCAATAGAAAGTCCAGAATCCATTTTTGATAATTCAACCTTTAGTTCATTAATTCTATCTAGAAGTTTTTTCCTTACTAGTGGGTTTTCAATACTTGATAGCCTTAGTTCATTTTCCTTGATTTCACTTAAATAGTACTCCCTTAAACCATTATCTTGGTTTCTATGAATATTCTTTTGTATAGCCTCTACCAATAACCTTCTAAATAGTTGTGTTTCATGTTGCATCGTTAAAAGCGGGCCAAGTCTGGCAGCCGCACTCCTGCTATCTGAAAAAGTTAAAAGCCTTCTCCCTTTGGCAGGCAAGAAAACATTAATTTCCTTATCTATTTCGGGCATATTTACAAGCATTGTTTCTGCTACTAATGGAATTAAAAATTGATCACTCACACTTAGCCCATAAAATTCTTCGTTTGAACATATAGGACAAACGGAATGTTTATAAAATTTATTGTTGTAATCATGCTCTGAACATTTCTTACCGTTTTTGCTAATGTAAACTGCTTCACTTGACTCTTTAAAGCTCAATATATGGCTATTTTCACTTTTTGTATCATCTTTAAAAAATCTCTCTAAATATAGAGTGTCTTTATCATTAAATTTACCATGATAAAAATGCTCACTACACTCAGAACATCTCACAAGATTTAAAGTCGGACTTTGACATGTAGTACAGTTATAAAAAGTTCCGTGATGAATTTTACCTATACCTTCAATTTTAGAATCAGGACAATTTGGATTAGAACAAACTGAAAAACCTTGAGAACTTCTTACTTGCGAATGCAACTTATGTGGAAGTAATGGCAACTCATTATCATTCAAACGAGCTTTTGCTCCTATCGTAAAAATATTTAATAAAGTTCTTGGTTCTATACTCGAAGAGACTAACTTTAATAACTCACTAAATTGAACTGTATATTTTTCAGACAATATCTTAAGTATTTTAGGGAATACTCTATACCCCTTAAATTCATTGTATAAATCTAAATTAGACTCTAAAATCATAGAAGATATATCTATAAACTGTTCTATTTCATTATCAACATTAATATTTGTATCTATTTCTTTAAACTCTTTTTCTCCAGACACTCTTTGAATATTATCTTTATTAAAAAACTTACTGAAAAAATCTTGTTGTTCTTGTTTATCATCAGAAATTGTTGCAGTTGTTGCAATATATAATATCTTTGAATTATCAACTTTTGCCTTAGTGGTTACTCTTCTTAAAAGCAATGACACTTCAGCTGCTAAAGTGCCTGTATATAAGTGGGCTTCATCTACTACTATTGTTCTAAGCGCATTACCAATTAAAGGAAAATCGTTTGGTCTTGCTAAGATATATTCCAACATAGAATAGTTAGTAATCATAATATCAGGAGGATTTTCTCTTGCTTCTTTTCTCGTTTTTATAAAGCATTTATCATCAAACTCGTCAGTAGCATATTTTTTTGATTCAGGAGTTTCACTATTATAAAAGAACATGCTTACATTTGATTGGCCTTTTAGATACGAAAATAGCCTTTTGTTTTGATCTGCCACTAGTGCATTCATAGGATACAGTATGATAGCTCTAACACCTTTTTCATCCGATTTTCTTGGGTTAGAAACTAAATCATTTAGCATTGGAAGTAAAAATGATTCTGTTTTACCTGAACCTGTTGGTGCAGTAACAACAATTGCAGGTTTATTGTAACTATCCATCTCATTGACAATTTCAAGAGTTTCAAATTGGTGCTTAAACGGATAAAAATTTGGATTAAATACTTTATTTAAGTCAAGCAAATCTAAAAACTTTTTATTCAAAAATGGAATGTTTCTTAAAATATCATCATGTTTTTTTGCAGAAAATGCTCCTTCTACAAGTATCTCGGATATTAGGCCATCATTTGATCTGATTATTTCGCTTAACTCATTTTGGAGTTCTTCGTCTCTTACATTGATACTGCTCAAAACTATCTCTTCAAGCCTATTTTTTAAATTATTTGATAATTCAATCGCATCTAAATATTTAGCCATTTAATTTCTCCAATGCTTTTTTTAAATAATATGAGCCATTGATGTAGTGCATAGCAACTTTTAAATTATGTTTTTGTGGGCCACTTAATGTTGTCGTGTTAAATAGACTGTTAACCATCAGTTCTACAAAGCTATCATCCCTCTCATCCCCCATCTCCACGTCGGCTACTAAGTTATGAAAGTAATTAAGCAATTTTTTTGAATCACTTGACACTAGCAATTGAAAAAGTACTATAGGGGTGTTGAGCAATAACTCTTCTTTGTTGTTAAGTATAGCTCTTTGCAGTATTTGTCTACTTCTATCTGTTTCAATAATTAACCCAAACAACAAGTGCTCTATTAAAAGATTTATTCTCGAAAAATCCAATCTTACTAAATTTTCATTTATTATGACTTTATCATTATAAAAAACTGAGAAAAATTCTTCTGGTTCATGTATTATGAATTTTCTTAACAGTTTTGTATGAGATTCTTTGGATAAAAAAGGATAATTTGCTACTAATAGATTTTTAAAAATTTCAGCATTTTTATGGTCATTAAAATTTTCAAGGAAATTTATATCATAAGAGCTATCAATAACGCTATTGCCTTGCACAACAATGATTGAGACTAATTTATTCTCAAAATCAACTCTATCGTTTTCAATATATCCTTGTATATCTTGATATAAAAATTCATTGTTTTCTAAATTTTGGTACAAACATATCAATTTACACTGTTGTGGTAAATCTTTATAAATCCTAACTTCATTTAATTTATCTTGATTGAGCGAGATATACTCATCGCTGTCTCTATAGCTAAAAATAGTTACTAGTGGCGAATTAAATAAATGTTCTGCAATAAAAACTGTTTCCCCGAATCCACCAAACTTTGCAAAATTTATAATTTTATTTGGTCTAACAGTTTGATAAAAGGTGGATTTGTTTTTAATATAAAATTGCTCTGTATTGCTAAAATCGCTCAAGTAGTACTTGTATTTTTTTAAATCGCGTTTTGTTAAATAGCTAGTTCTATCAACTAGTTTAACGGTTGCATCACTCCCCATCCGGAATAATCTATATTGAGTTTGTTTTTCAAAGAAGTTGCAATAAACTACTTTTTTAAATACTCTGTTTTTATATTTAATAAGCAGAGTATGCTTTGGGGAAGTAATCATTTCAGGATACAATTTACTTTTTATTGTGCTGTTATTTTCAATATCATCACTATCTGCATAACCACCCAGATATGACCATTTTATGATTTTAGCTTCTTGGGGCAATATTTTTAAATCAACTTCTTCCGTTTTAGAATCAATCTGCATAATTTTTAATTCAAAAGTATATTCATTATTCAATATAAAAGAAGGATTAGCTGTTGTATATAAAACCAATTGATCTATAAATTCAGGTTTTTCAACATTTTCTGTAAAATTCAACTCAAATAATATTTCATCATTGTATGTAATTTTACAATTATCTTTGTATCCAATAAATGGAACTAATGTAGCATATCCGTCAAAATACTCTCTTTGAAAGTCCTCATTAAAATCGCAATCCAAATCAGAGTCCATCAAAATATGATATTTTTTATGAGCATTTAATTTTTTGAATATGTTTTGATAGATATTTCCATCTTCATCAAACAATACCATTTGTTCACTAAAATCAAATAGCACTATTTCTGTAGCAAATACTACATCATTATCTTCATTTCTTAGTTCTAAATCTACCTGATTTGTATCTGGGCTAAAAATAGTAATTGGTGATTCCAATATAAGCTCTTTTGAACTATTAGCAATCAAAACACTTTTATATTCATCATCTATGTAAATCTCATACCTAAATCCGCTCAAATTTAGTGAATAAAGGTCTTGTGCATTAATTGTAAAACTAAGGCCATCATCCGAGTAATTAATTTTTTCAAGATAAAAGACAGTTAGACTCTCATCATGTGTAAGCATTAATTGCTTTTTAGCTTTTTGTTTAGATGCTTTTAGTAATTCATCTAAATTGAGATGTTTGAACCAAATATTTTGAGTTAAAATGTTTTTTGCTTGATCGCTAGACAATATATTGTCTCTATACCTTCTTAAAACCCTCCATCCATCACTAAACTCTTTTGAATAGTTTTGTGAATCCACGTCTAAAAGTTCCGAGACAGTAACAGGCAAATTATAATTAGACAGCCAAAGTTTTAGATGGCCTAGGCTCTTATTTAAAAGCCCAATTTGCAACAAGATTGTATTTCTAATATATTGTTGCTCGTCTTTTGCATCAAAATTATTTCTAAAATGAAATAAACTACATGCATATTCTATGGACTCTTTTAAAAAGAAATTTGGATAATTTTGGTTCGTAAAGTAAGAGGATAAAAAGTGCCTTGTGACCTTTGAATATTTTTCAATTTCCTCAACAATTGGCCCCCACAGTGATGAGTAGCTGAGTTCCGGCTCTATTTTGTATATAACATACACTAAAAAAATTAACCCTACGAAAGCTTTTTTAGTGGAAGAGAGCTTTCCAGGCTGTCCCCTGAAATGAAAAAATATTTCTTCAATTTCACGAACATCGCTAGCATTGAGATTTAACTCTATAATAGACTTTAGGCTAGTATCAATATCTAGAGCTGAAAGTATTTTATTTACAGCCAAACTGTCCTTAAACTCCTTGACTAAGCATTCTAAATCAAAGTTGGGGACTTCCAACTTGTTTTCAGATTGAATTTCTATCTCTTTGTTTTGAATTACATGTTTTTCGTCTAAAGTATCTTGTTCATCATAGCCAAGCCAATCACTCCAATTGGTCCATCCAGCATTTTTATATACAAACTGTGGTGATTTGGGTAAGTTATTGGGTCTTGGCGGTAAATTTTCAATTCTACTGTCTATATATGCTTTCCACTCATCAAGCGATGATAGTTTTAATGACCGTACATACTGCTTGGCGTCCTCATACGGCAACCATGTGTGATCAACTTCACTATTATTTGATCTTCTCCTTCTTTCCGTCCCCAGCCAGTCAGACATATCAATCCAGCCACTATTTTCATATACGCTTGCTGGGTTTGCAGGAATGTCAGTGGGTTTTATTTCTTGTCCACCTAGTTCATTTTTGCAATACAGCCTCCATTCAACTTGCCCATTTAATCCTAGATTTCTTACAAATTCTCTAGCTTCATTGAAGTTTCTCCAGTCCGTTCCTAGCCAATCTTTTATTCCACTCCATTTATCCGCATAAACCACTTGTGGATTCCATGGGATATTCTTTGGTTTTTCTAGTCCCTCAATTTTTCCTTGATAATATTTTTGCCACTGTATGCCATTTTCAAGACCTAGATTTCTAACAAAATCTCTTGCTTCTTCAAAAGATAAATACACTACTTCAATACTTTCATTTATCCAGTCGCTCCAGCTGATCCAGCCATCGTCTTTATATACAACATCAGGATCTGAAGGTATAAAATCAGGTCGCTTATCTTTTGCTTCCAAGGCTCCTTTTGACCATTTTTTCCATGCTCTTGTGTTTTCTAAGTTTTGTTTTCTAACATAGGCCCTTGCCTCGTTAAACGAGAG
>LSQX01360795.1_pt1 | contig 13844 bp, 13 predicted proteins | sample 654561 | NCBI WGS metagenome assembly LSQX01 (sample SAMN04489861, study PRJNA283612) | anaerobic digester metagenome | isolation source: 4 biogas reactors fed with cattle manure at either 37C or 55C with and... | place: Denmark: Kongens Lyngby | collected 2014 | reverse complement strand
CCCCAAGGCAAAGGGGTGGTTGTTGATGTGAGTTTAATAAAAGAAATGGTTAAGGTCAAGCTTGATAAGGGTGATGAAAAAGATTTGCAAGAGTTTAAGGCAAGTGAAATAAAAGTTATTAAGGATGGTGAAAAAAATAATAATAATGATGAAGATTTAGAAGACTAATGATTAAATTTTAAAAAAAATATTGAAATAAATAATTATAGTGATAAAATGTTTATGATTACTTTTAGGAGGTGTTGTATAAATGGCATATTTTATTAATGAAGAGTGTATAAGCTGTGGGGCTTGTGAGGCGGAATGTCCGGTATCATGTATATCTCCTGGGGATGACGTTTATGTAATTGATCAAGAAGTTTGCATTGATTGTGGTGCATGTGCGAATGTGTGCCCTGTTGATGCTCCAAGACCTGAGTAATTATTTGATTTAATAAAAAACCCAAGGAATCACCCTTGGGTTTTTTATTCGATAATTTTTTAAAAAATATATTGACATATTAAAAAAAGTATTGTAATATTTATGTAACAAAGATTTAATAAACGGCAAATGTGTGACCAAGACTATAGGAGGGCGTAAATTTGCAATCAGATATGAATGTCTTTAAAAATGACTTAAATGGAGACGAGGACAATAATAGAAAAAGAATAATATATGATAGAAATTGTATTGCTGTACCGAAAATGGATTATATAGCTACCAAGATTAAGATTCCTACAAAAAAAGTATTTTTTGATTTTAGTGATTATAAAAGTCTGCTAAAGCCTTTAAAAGTAGCATCAATGTATGCTTCTGTTTTTATGATAACAGTAATAGTATTGCTATCTTGTATATATTTAAGTGGTTATAGTGCAGGAGTTGAGGTTAAGGCGGATGGTGAATTAATTTGTGTTGTTAAGGATAAAGCTCAATTCAATAAACAATTTGAAATGTTTATTGATGAACTGAAAAAATATGGTACTGATAGTGTAAACATAGAACAATCAATAGAATTTATAGGCAGACAAGTAAAAAAAGAGTATTTATCAACAGATGCTGAAGTCTTGGGAAACATTAAAAAAATGATAAATATAAGCGTAGGAGCGTATGCTGTAGTTGTTGATAATGAAGAAATGGTTTACCTAAATGAGGAAACAGCAGCATTTGCAGTTTTAGATGAGATGAAAGCACCATATGTGAAAGATGATGATAATATACAGGTGTTATTTAATAAGGATGTTAGAATAGAAAAAGTAAACATTTGTGCAAGCAAGCTTAATACAAAAGCAGAAGCTTTGGAGATTCTATCATGTACAAAGGATGAAACAAAAAAATATGAAATTAAGCAAGGGGATACATTGTGGGAGATTGCAAGTGCATATGGTACATCAGTCAGTGAGATATTGAGAATTAACCCAGGTATCACAGAAGACATACAACCTGACCAAGAGGTTAATCTTACCGTTCCTAATCCTGTGCTGGGTGTCGAAACAAGAGAAAGAATAGTATATAATGAACACATACCATTTTCTGTTGAAGTAAAAGATGACCCTAACAATTATAAGGGGAGAAGAACAGTAGTAGATAAGGGATATAATGGAGAAAAGGAAATTGAAGCTTTAATAGTAAGTGTTAACGGAATCGAACAAGAAAAAAAGATTATAAACGAAGTAGTTCTTATTGAACCCAAAAAACAAGTGGAAAAAATCGGGTCGAAGCCTTTGCCACCTAAATTTGGTTCCGGTATATTTGCACATCCGTCATACGGAATGCTTACTTCAAGGTTTGGTTCTCGTGGAGGTCGGATGCATACCGGTATTGATATCGGTGGTAAAACAGGAGATCCCATTTATGCAGCTGATGGCGGGAAAGTTATATATACCGGCTGGGATGGTGGTTATGGTTATATAGTTAAGATTAGTCATGATAATGAATACGAATCATGGTATGCTCATTGTAGTAAGATTCTGGTTAGTCAGGGGCAAAGGGTAGGAAAAGGTGAGACTATCGCAAGAGTAGGAAACACCGGTCGAAGTACAGGGCCACATTTGCATTTTGAAATAAGAAAAAATGGAGTTCCACAAAACCCCTTATCATATTTGAATTAATTTGATTTAGTGAATAAAGTTGAAAAGTTGAAAGTTGGAAAGCTGAAAGATTTAAAGAGCATTTCCAACTTTTTTATTATTAACCCCGTTCCCTCGACAACTATTAACCTGTTAAAGGCATGAGCAATATTGTGTTACAGGCATCTTCTACTTGTTCCCCCTAATAGGGAGATGTCGTGTTAACGACAGGGGGTCTGTAAACCCAAAAAACTCTGTTTTAAATTTACTTGCAAGTACCATAGCAAATCTGTTAAAATATAAATGAAGCGTAACATTAAAATAGGAAGGGTGGTCAGTGTGGATTTTAAAATCTTAGTTGTTGATGACGAAAAGCCTATAGTCGACATAGTTAGATTTAATCTAAAAAAAGAAGGTTATACCGTAATCGAGGCATATGATGGACATGAAGCTGTATCGAAAGCACTGGAACAAAAGCCGGATCTAATACTTTTAGACGTAATGCTGCCGGGTATGGATGGTTTTGAAGTATGTAAAAAGCTAAGAACATCTATTTCAACGCCCATTCTTATGTTGACGGCAAGAGAAGAAGAAGTAGATAAGGTTTTGGGCTTAGAATTAGGCGCTGATGATTACATTACTAAACCTTTTGGAGTTAGAGAGCTTCTTGCAAGGGTTAAAGCTAATCTCAGAAGAGCTGCTTCAGAACAAGATGAAAGGACATCTGAAGAAGGTTGCATACAAGCGGGAGATTTAGTCATTGATCCTGCCAAATATGAGATAAGAAAGAACGAGCGCGTTCTTGATTTAACTTTAAGGGAATACGAATTAGTGAAATTTCTTGCATTGCAACCCGGCAAAATTTTTTCTAGGGAGAGTTTGCTTGAGAAGGTTTGGGGTTATGAATATTATGGAGACCTTCGAACTGTTGATGTAACAGTAAGAAGATTACGCGAAAAAATAGAGGATGTACCCGGAGAACCGAAGTACGTTGTGACTAAAAGAGGCGTGGGTTATTATTTTGATTCATAGGATGATTAGCTTATGTTTAAAAGTATTCAATGGAAATTAGTATTAATGTTTGTACTGCTCATCATATCAGTAATGATTATGGTAGGCACCTTTTTGCTTAGCAATATTACCGATTTCTATCATAAGGATTTTATACGACAAATGGAAAATATATTTACTGAAGATTTTATTGACCAGATAAACAATATGCCTAAGGGAAGTACAGACGAAGAAAGATTAAATTTCCTTTTACAATTGAAACAAAGATTAAATAGCCATATGGGAATGATGGGTATAGATACTTATAGAAACTATTATTTATTGGATAAATTAGGTGAGGTTGTTGTAATTGATGATGAGTCGATTTCATCCAAGCCTGAAGTGAAAGAAATACTACAAAACACACCTAATATTATAAGTGCAATTAGGGGAAAAATAGGAAAAGAAATAAAAACCCGATGGTTATATATGGATTATGCAATACCGCTAATAATTGACGGTGATATCGAATATATTATTTATATAAACGACAGTAAAAATGAATTATCATATATGACAGGAGAGATGAGTCGTTTTATATTACAAGGAGTGTTTTTCGGTCTCATTTTTTCAATTATCCTTGGATTCATTCTTTCAAATACAATTACAACTCCTATAGCTACCCTAACTCAAAAAGCTGAAAAGATGGCGACGGGTGATTTTGAGCAAAAAATTGAAGTCAAATCTCAAGATGAGATAGGAAAGTTAACGAACACCTTTAATCATATGGCTTTAGAACTAAGGAAGACCCTTGAAGAAATATCAAAAGAAAAGAACAAAGTAGAGACGATTTTTTTGCACATGACAGATGGTGTTATAGCTTTTGATTTCGATGGAAATGTAATACACTCCAACCCTGTTGCAAAAAGACTGCTTGAAATTGATGACACAAGGAATATGCATTTTGATGATTTGTTTACGGAGCTTGGAGTAAATGTTTCATTGGGTAAATTAATTTATTTAGATAATGATAAAACAACGGAAGTGCAGATAGATATAAACAACTTTCATGTTAGGGCTTATTTCGAAGTCTTTAAAGATGAAAAAGACAGAATTGGTGGAGTGGTTGTTGTGTTACAAGATGCAACCGAGCAACAAAAGCTTGATTTAGCAAGAAGGGAGTTTGTTGCTAATGTTTCACATGAATTAAGAACACCACTTACTTCCATAAAAAGTTATGCTGAAACCTTGCTCGAAGGAGGATTTGAAGAAAAGCAAATGTCACATAGCTTTCTTACGGTAATAAATGAAGAAGCAGATAGGATGACGAGATTAGTAAAAGACCTGTTACTTCTATCTAACCTTGACTACAAGCAAAATAAATTAGAAAAGAAGTATTTCTCAATTATGGATTTGACAGAACAAGTAATCGGAAAATTAGCATTAGAAGCAAGAAATAGAGGACATTCGCTGGACTTTAATGCTTCATCTTCTACTCCGAATTTTTACGGAGATAAGGACAAGATTGAGCAAGTTCTTAAAAATATACTTTCAAATGCTATAAAGTATACGCCTGATGGGGGTTATATAGTTACTGACCTAGGATATAGAAACAATAATATTATTATTAAAATAAAGGATAATGGTATAGGTATACCGAAAGAGGATATCACAAGAATATTTGAACGCTTTTACCGTGTTGATAAAGCTCGTTCGAGAGAACTTGGGGGCACGGGATTGGGTCTTGCAATAGCAAAGGAAATTATAGTTGGGCATGAGGGCGAAATAGATATAAAGAGCAAACAAGATAAGGGAACAGAGGTAATTATAAAATTACCTGTAGTTGAAGAAAAAAAGATGTAAATTATTCTTAAATAGCGCGTAATATAATTGTAACAATAGTAGTGTATAATATTAATATATCTAATAATAAGTTAATTATGTAGCGGAGGTATGCATTATGATAAAGAGGTTATTGCAAGGAGTTATTCTTGTTGCTGTATTATTAATATCCACGGCAGTTTTTGCAGCACCTGACGTAATGGATGCAAATACTCAGGGTACGACAACAGGACTTATATATCTTACTAATCCTTCTGAAGAGAATGTTTCTGTATCTGAGAACATTTATGTTCTCGGTGGGAGAGGTCAGCAAGGTGCTGTTGTGACATTATATCTATATGACAATGAGGAAGAGATGTATAAAAAAGTAATTGTCGTGGAAGAGGACGGGAACAAGCCTGTGGAATGGGAGATAGGTGCATCGGGAGTTTTTATACAAGAGACTGAATTATTACGGGGTAAGAATGAGCTTGCATTGAGAGCTGATTTTGGTGATGATTACCAAGTTGTAAAAATTATAATTACAGTACAGGATTTATCTATTTTACGCAATGGAAGACTTGATTTGATAAGGTTGATTTTTGGAAGATAGAATAATAAATAATATTCCGGAGAAGGTAGATTGATAACCGTGAAAAAAGAGAAGGTAAAAAGTATTATACTTGTATTTCTTGTTACCAGTAGTATATTTTTTGCAGGGCAATTATGGTTTGGTGAAAAATTATGGTCCGACGGCTATAATTTTTTTGCTAAACGGGGAAATGCTTCTGTTATACGCACTATGGTAGAGAACTTATCATTTTGGGGAAATAAAAGAGATACTTATGTGTTATCAAGTGAATACTTGTATTATCCTCGCAAAATTGTAGTTAATTACAGTGGAAACAGAACTATTTATTTTAATGGGCAAACACCTTATATGAGTTTTTTTAACAGAATATCGGAACCGTTTACGATGCTTCTAAGTGGAGAACAGGAGATTAAACATTACGCTTTAAATGATAGAAAAGAATGGTTGGACTTGCTAAAAGGGAGATCTCTTTATGTTGATTTTGGAGTAGCATATAATACCAAGCTATTGGGTCAATTGTTTGGGATTAAGGATACCGTTCTTTTTTCGTATGTGCCGTCGGTAAGAGAGTTTATTTTGGTTCCGGGAGATAACATTTCAAATGACATAGCATTTTATTTAAAGGATTACAGAACAGGAAATATCAGCAAGTTTTTGATTACATATGACAGAAAACCGCTAATTGATTTACTGGAGCAGTATGCGGCACATAAATCACCAAGGCATACATTTTCTTTTGAAATAGGTTTGGATTTAGATATAACGGCAAACGGAGGTCAGACAAATAAGGTTATTCTATCATCTGATATTTTGTTGCCCCTTGAAAGACAGATTTCTAAAGTTATACAAAGCCATAATCCTATTAATTTTGAAAGTGAGTATACAATAAACGAAATACTGGATGCTTTTAATTATAGCCCAAGTACCATCAGAAAATATACTGAAACCGACAACACTCTGGTTTACGTAGAAAACCACAGCAGATTAAAAATTAGTCCCGATGGGTTGATCGAGTATAATGCTGTTGAACCGGGGAGGGGTCTGACTCTTCCTAAAAGCACTTCTGTAAGTCAGACATCAACATCGACACTTTACGAATCGTTAATTACGGCAATGGACTTTATAAATAAAGTAGGAACAGTAAAGGAAGATATATATGTATCGGGGGATATTCTTGAAAATCAAACCAGACCGGGCAGGTATAAGTTTACTTTTGATTATTTTTATAATGGATTGCCGGTAATTATAAACCCTGATACTAAAGATGTCCGACATGCAGTAGAAGTCGAAATTGTTGACGGAACGTTAAATAGTTATAGGCAATATATCAGGAAGTATGAGAGTTTAGACGAAGTGGAAATAAACGTGCCTATAACACAAGTTTTAGATGAAGTATTTACTATGAGGAAAACGCACAATGAGCCTATTAGAATTGAGAATATGTTTTTGACATACATGGAAAAAGGTATAGGACTTATGCAATATCCTGAATGGGCCATAATGATAGAGAATAATGAACAAATTTTTACTGTTGAAGCAGTAAGGAATTGAGGGAAAAGTATGTATTGGTATAAAGCAAAGACGATTTTAATAATTGTTTTTTTGGCGATAAATGTTTTCCTACTTACAACAATGATTATTTCAGTAAATAATAGTATCACGGTGAGTGATGAAACAATAGAGAATACTATTGAAATATTACTGGAAAACAATATTGTCGTTGATTGCGAAATTCCTACAAGGATGTATAATCTGCCTATAATAGAGATGGAAAACCTTGAAAGGGATATGAGTGTTTTTGCTGCCAAGCTATTAGGGGAGGTTTATAGCATAAATCATAACGATGATTGTTATGAATTTACATCATCTAGGGGTAAATTAACAGTAAAAGATTCAAAATTCAATTATGTAAGCAATATGGATTTGCAAACAAAAATTGAGGATTTAAACAATCAAACTGTTGAAAAATATGCCAAGAGAATGTTAGAAGGGTTTGGTCTTAATACGAACTATCTTGTTTTGAAGGAAATAAATAAAATAAATAATATTTTTGAGGTAACTTTTAATCAAAATTATGGTGGCAGAAATATTTATGATACAAGCCTTACCTTGCAAATAAATGAGAGTGGAATAGTGTTGATTAGTGGTTATTGGATGATACCCGGTAATAAGAAATCGAATATTGACAGTTTTCCTCATCATGTTACCAGTATTTTAATAGATTTTCTACGAAATCAAGATATACCAAAGGATAAGGAAATAATAATAACAGATATTATGCTTGCTTACCATGTAACTCCATTGGAAGATATAAAAGAAATACAAGCCATACCGGTATGGATTATAGTTACAGAAGATAAAAGTGAATATTATTATGATGCCAGAAACGGAGAATATATTGAATAAAATTAATGTTTTATCGAAAAGGTCGTAGGTAAACTTCTTCTTGAAAAAAAAAAAAAAAATGTTATAATAGGTACGTGATAGAGAATTTATTTTACATGTACATCTTAATTTGTATTATGGGAATGAATTTGAATACCATAATTATTTTAGCAGTGAGAGTTGGTGTTATATTTGGGTAGGCTTATTATTAATGGTGCCCATAGGCTAAGGGGAGAAGTTGTCATAAGTGGAGCAAAGAATGCCGCAGTTGCTATTATTCCCGCTGCATTATTAGTGGAGGGAATATGCATAATAGAAAACGTTCCCAATATTAAAGATGTGTCTATACTTATTCGCACATTGCGGGAGCTTGGAGCAAAAATAAAGTACATTGATGACACCACTTTGGAGGTTGATTGTTCGGAAGTTACTTGCTATACGGCCTCGTATGAGATGGTTAAGAAAATAAGGGCTTCCTGTTATTTGTTAGGTGCTTTGCTTGGTAGGTTTAATAGGGCTAATATGGCATTCCCGGGTGGTTGTGACTTCGGAGTAAGACCCATAGACCAGCATATCAAAGGGTTTGAAGCTCTCGGGGCTAAGATTGATATACAACATGGAATAATACATGCCGTAGCAGAAAAGTTAATAGCATCTCAAATATATATGGATGTTGTAAGCGTGGGTGCTACAATTAATATCATGCTTGCTGCAGTTAAAGCAAAGGGTACAACAATAATCGAGAATGCGGCTAAAGAGCCTCATGTGGTTGATGTTGCAAACTTTATGAATTCCATGGGAGCTAATATTAAAGGTGCGGGTACAGATGTAATAAAAATAAAAGGTGTAGATAAACTAACGGGAGGTACATACTCGATAATACCCGATCAAATAGAGGCAGGAACATTTATGATTGCAGCAGCAGCAACATTGGGGGATGTTACGATAAAGAATGTAATTCCTAAACACTTAGAGGCAATCAGTGCAAAATTAAGTGAAATGAATGTAAATATTGAGGATTATGACGATTCTATAAGGGTATGGGTAGATAAAAAGATTACAAAAGCGAATGTGAAAACATTGCCGTATCCTGGTTTTCCAACAGATTTGCAACCGCTTATAGTTACGTTGTTATGTAAGGCTGAAGGAACAAGTATTGTTACTGAAGGTGTTTGGGATTCCCGTTTTCAGTATGTTGATGAATTAATAAAAATGGGGGCGAATATAAAAGTAGAGGGTCGTGTTGCTGTTATTGAAGGAGTGAGTAGGCTTTCAGGTTCACAGGTTAAAGCTACTGATCTTAGAGCGGGTGCAGCATTGGTAATAGCAGGATTAATATCTGAAGGGGTTACAGAGATACATAACTCTGAGCATATAGATAGGGGATATGAGAATTTAGAACAGAAATTATTACAACTCGGAGCTGATATTTTGGCCGTAGGTAAAAGTAAGAATAAAAATAACGGCGTGGTTAATTTATATGATAGTGTGGAGGCACTTTAAACATTAATATTTAAATGAGGAGAAACTAATGATAAGGTTTTGTACATTGTATAGTGGTAGCAGTGGCAATGCTGTTTATCTGGAAACTAAAAATACAAAAATATTAATAGATTGTGGTGTTAGTGGCAAAAAAATTGCCACTTCTTTAATGGATATAGGTGTAAAGGCTGACGAGATTGACGCTGTTTTTGTTACCCATGAACACGTCGACCATACAAAATCACTTGGTATCATGTCGCGCAGATATAATCTACCTATTTATGCAAATAAAAATACCTGGAAAGGTATCGGAGATACAATAGGTTCAATAAGTGATGATAATAAACGATATATAGAAACCAATAAGGATTTTTTAATAAAAGATTTATTAGTCCATCCCTTCTCTATTCCTCATGATGCCGCTGAGCCTGTAGGTTACAATTTTTATGCCGATAACAAAAAAATAGCATTCGCAACGGATATTGGGCATGTTAACGAAAGCCTTACATCAAATGTTCGGGGCTGTGATATGTTTTTTGTAGAAGCAAATCATGATATTGAGATGTTAAAGTGCTGCTCATATCCATATTATGTGAAGCAGAGAATCCTTGGGGAAAAAGGACATTTATGTAATGAAACTTCTGCTGAATTAATAGCATGTATGGTTGGAAGTGGTACGGAACGATTCTTGTTAGGGCATTTAAGTAAAGAGAATAACTTCCCGCAATTAGCTTATAAGACAGTATCAAATGTACTTGAAGAAAAGAGTATAAAAATAGGCAAGGATATATTGTTAAGTGTTGCAGAGAGAGAAAAAACCAGTACAATATACGAGTTGTAGAAAACCATGAAACCATGGGAAACCATGGAACCGTCCCCGTGGTTTCCGAGCGGACGACCTTGTCTGCCCGAAAAGTTTTTTTGACTACACTAAGAAACAGCGGATGGAGAATACTAAATGGCTAATGTTAACATAATTGCAGTTGGTAAATTAAAAGAAGGATATTTTAAAGATGCTGTCGCAGAATATAAAAAAAGGTTATCGGGAAATTATTGCAATCTTAATATTGTGGAAGTTCCTGATAAATCGATAAGGCATAATGATGGAATAAAACAGCAAGAAATAGTTTTAAACGAAGAAGGCGACAGTATATTAAAAAGAATAAAAGAAACCGATTATGTTATTGCACTATGTGTTGAAGGAAAACAGATAGATTCAATAGAATTGGCAGACAAAATTGAAAGCCTTGCGATAATGGGGAAAAGCAACATTTGCTTTATTATCGGAGGTTCTTTGGGTTTATCCTCAAAAGTAAAAGTCAGAGCTGATTTCAAGCTCAGTTTTTCGAAACTCACATTTCCACATCAATTAATGCGTATAATCTTGCTTGAGCAAGTATACAGAGCATTTAAAATCCAAAAGAATGAAGTGTATCACAAATGATTATTTACAGTTTTGTAGATTATAATATATAATTAAATGTAAGGCTAAAATTAACATAATTAGGAGGGCAAATATGAACTACATAGATAATTATAATGAATGGTTAAAGAGTGATTTTGTTGATGATGAAACAAGAAAAGAACTTAATGCCATAGAAGGTGACGATAAAGAGATAGAAGACAGATTTTATACCGAGCTTGCTTTTGGAACCGGGGGTCTTAGAGGAATAATAGGTGCAGGCACAAATAGGATTAATAAATACACGGTTAGAAAGGCAGCTCAAGGTCTTGCTAACTATATAACTTCTGAAAATATACAGGGTGAAGGGGTAGTTATTGCGTGTGATTCAAGGCATAAGTCTGAAGAGTTTTCTGTAGAAACGGGAAGGGTTCTTGCGGCTAACGGCATAAGGACCTATATATTTGATGAAATGCGCCCTACACCTGAATTGTCGTATGCAGTAAGAGAGTTAAAAGCAGCGGCAGGTGTAGTGATTACTGCAAGTCATAATCCTGCTAAGTATAATGGCTTTAAGGTGTATGGACCGGATGGAGCTCAACTTGCTATTGAACCGGCCAATAAATTGTTGGAATATATTAATTCTTTAGATATTTTTCGAGATGTTAACATAGAAGAAGAAAAAACCTTGGCAGAAAAGGGCCTTATCAGCTTTATTGGTGAAGAGATTGATGTTAAGTACCTTAAAAAGGTAAAGGAACAATGCATAAACCCACAGGTAATTAAAGAAGTATCGGATGATTTTAAGGTTATTTATACTCCATTACATGGTGCGGGAAGAAAACTGATAAAAAGAATTCTTAAAATGGTGGGTTTTAAAAACATAATTAGTATTGAGGAGCAGGATGAGCCCGACCCAAACTTTTCCACAGTAAAAGCCCCTAATCCTGAGGAAAAAGAGGCATTTAATCTTGCTATTAAAAAGGCAAGAAAAGAAAACGTCGATTTAATTATAGCTACAGACCCGGATTGTGATAGGGTTGGAATAGTCGTAAAAAACTCAGAGGGTGACTATGTTACACTTAATGGTAATCAAACCGGTATTCTTTTATTAGAATACATATTGTCACATAAGAAAAAGAAGGGAACCCTGCCTTCCAATGCGGTGGTAATTAAGACGATTGTAACAACAGAGATGGCGCGGGTAATTGCTAAAAATTATGATGTGGAAATAATTGATGTTTTGACTGGTTTTAAATTTATTGGCGAAAAGATAAAAGAATTTGAGCAACAAAATAATGGTAAGCAATTTATATTCGGTTTTGAAGAAAGCTATGGTTATCTTGCAGGCACATATGCACGGGATAAAGATGCAGTTGTAGCTTCAATGTTGATAGCCGAAATGGCTTCTTGGTATAAATCAAGAGGAATGTCATTATATCAGGGATTGCAAGAGTTATATAAAAAATACGGGTTTTACTTAGAGAGTTTGGAATCCATTACCCTTGAGGGCAAAGAAGGGGTTGAAAAAATTAAAACCATAATTAAGGATTTAAGAGACAACACACCAAAAAAAATAGGAGCTCATAGAGTGACAGCATTTCGTGACTATCAAGAAAGCAAGAAATATGATTTTATAAATAATTCTGAAGAAGATATTGATTTACCTGTTTCCGAAGTCTTATATTTCGAAGTTGAGGGAAATAAGAATTTTGTCGTAAGACCATCGGGTACCGAACCTAAAATAAAAATGTATTTCTCGGTGTCTGAAAAAACCTTAGACAGCGCTCTGGATAGTATTAATAAGTTTAAAAAGGATGTAGTTTCAATAATTAACAGGTAGTAGATAGAAATGGTGCAGTAGCTACGGGAAGAAAAACGTATGAATATGCATTGAATATGAAGAAATAAAAAGATAAATTAAAAAAATCAGAAAAACTATTGACATATAGTATTTTCTATATTAAAATGTTTGGAGTATAAACACAGTTAGGAGGTAGTAAACGATGAGTACTTTTATGGCTAAAGCTAATGACATTGATAGAAAATGGTATATTATAGATGCTGAAGGAAAAACGTTGGGGAGACTAGCGGCACAAGTTGCTTCAATACTTAGAGGAAAGCACAAGGCTGACTATACACCTCACGTTGACACGGGTGATCATGTAATAGTAATCAATGCAGAGAAGGTTGTACTAACCGGCAAGAAATTGGAACAAAAAATGTATAGACGTCATTCTTTACATCCGGGTGGATTAAAAGAAATGAAGTACGGGGAATTAATGGAAAAAAGTCCTGATAGAGCGGTTATGCTTGCAGTAAAAGGAATGCTTCCGGGTAATACCCTTGGCAGAACAGCCCTTAAAAAGCTTAGGGTGTATAGAGGCGCAGAGCATAGTCATCAGGCGCAAAAACCTGAAGTATGGTCAAGAGAAATTAAGTAAAAGGAGGAGAATAATCCATATGGCGAAGACTCAGTATTACGGAACCGGAAGAAGAAAAAAATCTATTGCAAGAGTAAGGTTATTGCCGGGCAATGGTAAGATAACCATAAATAATAGAGATATTGATGAATATTTTGGTTTAGAAACACTTAAAGTTATTGTTAAGCAGCCTTTAACTTTAACAAAAACTATTGATAAATATGATGTTATGGCAAATGTTGTTGGTGGAGGTTTCACCGGCCAAGCCGGGGCAATCAGACACGGAATTTCCAGAGCTCTGCTTGAAGCGGATGAGGAATTCAGACCAACACTAAAGAAAGCAGGTTTCTTGACAAGAGACCCAAGAATGAAAGAACGTAAAAAATACGGACTTAAAGGTGCCAGAAGAGCGCCTCAGTTCTCAAAGAGATAATTGGTTGTCGACTTACAAGAAAGTCGGTTCAAAATTACAAAGTTTGTTCACGAAAGAAAGATGTGCGTCAGACTGGGAAACCTGCCTGGCGCCTTTTATTTGTGTAAAATCAGTCACCATTGTGCAGGAGACTGATTTTAGACTAATTTTTTTTTGTTATACCGTTTAACATGATTTTAACGTGCTCCAAAGATTGTTCTTTTAAAATAAAATCCGGGTATCGTATGCACCATTCAAAGGTAATGCCTCTCATAGCTAAAACGAAGTGAT
>LSQX01280555.1_pt1 | contig 13844 bp, 11 predicted proteins | sample 654561 | NCBI WGS metagenome assembly LSQX01 (sample SAMN04489861, study PRJNA283612) | anaerobic digester metagenome | isolation source: 4 biogas reactors fed with cattle manure at either 37C or 55C with and... | place: Denmark: Kongens Lyngby | collected 2014 | reverse complement strand
CGGAGGTCAAACAGTTTTTGGCCTCGGGGAAATTAGAAGAAATACGCACGTTTGCTGCAAAAAGCAGCCATTCACGCCTGATGTGTAGCGAGTCGGGCACTGATCCCAACCTGGCTCTGCAATTACGCATCATCCGGGTTGAGCTGGACAGCGGCGAAACAGAGCTTTTGTTGACCACGTTGCTGGATGCGCAAACCTACCCGGTTGAGCAGTTTGCCGGGCTCTACAACCGCCGCTGGAGCATCGAAACCGACTTTCGGCGCACCAAGATTAGCCTTGGACTGGACAATTTTAGCGGGCGTACTCCGCTGGCTGTAAAACAGGATTTCCATGCCGCCCAGCTGGTAAAGAATCTGGCCATGTTAATGCAGCATTTGCTGCAACCGGTGGTCGATCAGAGGCAAAAAAGCAGCAAGTGGCGCTGGAAAGTCAATTTCACACAGGCCGTGTCCCGGATGAAAAACAGCCTTGTGAAGCTGCTCAACCAGCCGTGTGCGCAGGGCTGGCGCAACCTATTGACGCTGGTGGCGGACTGCGTGTCGGTGGTACGCCCCGACAGACGCTACCGGCGAGATCGTAAACGTCCGGCCAGCCGTGGCTGCGAGGGTTACAAACCAACCCGCTAACACGCCTCAAAGCAAAGAAGCACCCAGAAAAAAGCTGGCCATACGCGGTCGGCCTGCGCACGCCTGAACATCAGGGAACCGGAGAAAACAGAGGCAATACGCGCCTGAATGTCGTCAGAAATAAGGCTGCGGCCTGATTTTCTGCCCAGATCTGCTTTGCTATGCCGTGACAAAATCAGCCGGCTGAGCGCGTGATGCTGGAGCAGCGCTTAACTTGATGACATTGTCTGGAACCCGACGCTTACCCAGCCCGATAGTGTCCACTTAAAAATAAGTGGACACTATCGGGCTAGATGATTGGCTGCTTCCAGATGGGATGGCCGGACGCTTACAACTCACCTGCGACTTCAGGAGGAAAACGCAGAGCGGCAAACATGGAGTAACGGCTGCAGCTCAAGAAAAACCCGCCATGATGAGACTGGCGGGTTTTTCTTATCTTCAAAGGGTAAACGGCAACAGAGCTACGCATTCGAGCTTCACAACCGGCCCTAACATAGCCATACCGTTTCCTGTTCAAGCGCCAGTCCAGTTTTGCGCATCTGATCTGTGAGCGGACTCAGGTAATCGGGCAACTGTTGCACGGCGCAGGTGAACTCCCGAAATGTATCCTGCCATAGCTGCTGGCTGCCATAGCGTGCCAGCTTTCTTTGCCAATCGGGCATCAGCCAGAATTCGCAGGCGTCGCCAAGCTGTGCATAAAGCCGAGCGAAGTTGCTCAAGCCCACACCGTCATAATCCGGAAAAAGAATGGTGCGGCTTGCGCGTGGGCTATGCCCCAGCCAGGCAAGAAGGCGGCCATCGATCTGTCCCCCGTAATACAGCACAGTGGCGTTGGTTCCCTCCGGCAGCCAGTCTGTCCGGTCGAATAGCTCCTGGTTCTCTACCAGCCAGAGTGGCTGCTCGCTGTACCAAGAGTCCTTTGTTTCCATACACAAGGTGGCAGCGCGGAAGAGCTGTGTGTGCTGGCTGAGGGCCAGTTCGTTCCCACGTTCGCCCTGCCGCCAATAAACCTCATCGCCAACGGCCTTGAGCAAGGGGTAGTAGAACTTGTGATTATGTTTGCCTGCTTTACTGTCGCGTGCGTAAGCGATGTGCTGCGCCCGCAGCGGCAGGTCGTCTGTGACAGGGTTCTCGACCTGGGGAGAAAGGCCGCTTAGGTGAAGTGCAAATACTTGCGGATCATTAACACGGTACACGTCACCGCGCCCCTGTCGCTGGCAGGTCACAGCGCCTGTTTGCCGGGCAAACCGATCCAGGGCGCTGCGCTGGGCAGTGGTGAACTGGCTGGCCGGCAGGGATTGGTGGTCATGTAATTTGTGCAGTGCTGCACGCAAAGCACGGTCCATATTTAATCGTCCAGGGGTTCGAGGATTTGCCAGCTGAGGCGGCTGATTTGGTTGCTGCCCTGGCGGTGATGGATGGGTACGCAATAGCGCACGGTGGTCAGTGGTGCGGGTGAGGCAAAAATCAGCGAGAAACCGAATTCCGCCGCTGTGTCGATCAGACTTCGCTGGTTGCGGGCGTCCAGTGCCAGTGCCTCGTCCAGGTAACAGATGCCCTGGATGCGGCGACGCTGATCCTGCATCAGATGCAGCATGGCCAGTCCGGTGACCAGTTTGGCCATCAGTACGGTGCCGTTGGAAGCGGCACTGTCGATGTCGTCAAAGGCTTCCGGCTCGCGATCCGCCTTGCCGACCCAGAAACGCAGGCGGAAAAGGTCGGCCACTCGCAGGCCGTGACGGGCGTTACCCTCTTCGATCAGCAGGGTCTTGGCCCGATTGAGTTCTTCATCATCGAGTACGCTCTGCTGGTTGAACAGTTCAAAGGTTTCGCCGCTATCCACCGTGGCGGCGGTGCTGATCAGCTGCTCAATGGCCTCAACCAGGTTGGTTTCGTCTTCGGGCTCGATCTTGAAGACGGCCAGATCTGAAAGCTGGCGTCCGCTGATCTTGCGGTTGAACTCACGCATTCGCCGTTTAAATGCCTCCAGCCCATCTCGTAACTCGCGCAGGCTGGCGGTCACATTCACGACTGCCGAGCGTACTTTCTTTTCCAGGGCTTCGGCTTCCTGGGGCAGGTGATGTGCGAAATCAACGAGGCGGGAAATCTCGCTTTCCGCATCGCCAATAAACTGGTACTTGGTCAATCCGCTGGTGTGGATTTCTGCCAGTAGCCGGCGAATCTGCTCATCAAGCTCCAGTAAATTACGACAGTCTGACAGGTAGATATGCAGCCGCTCGGCCAGCTGTTCCAGTGCGAAGTCGGGTTGGGCCAGCCAGGGATTATTTGGCAGATCAGCCAGGTAGGTGAAGGGGGCTTCATGGTCGATGCGCTGATTGCGGCGCTGCTCAATCTGCCGATGTTGCTGCTGCAAGCCTGTAAGCTCCTGCTGCCGCTCTTGTCGCTTCTGATCCAGCGCCCTGTTCTGCTGCGTCGATTGAGCCAGGATGGCGTCAAGTTCGGCCAGCCTTTGTTCCAGTGTCTGCAGTCGCTCCACGCGCTCGGCTTCGCTTTGCTGCAAGTCCTGCATGTGTGCATAGTCCCGTAGATCTGCATCCAGCGCTGTCAGTTGTTGCTCAAGCTCCTGGCGTTGCTGTTTTACTTTTTCCAGCTCCCGGGCCGTTGCCAGTTGTTCTTGCAGCGCAGCCTGCTGTTGCTGCTTTTCCTGGAGCAATTCGTTCAGCTCCGCCAGGGTGCGTTGCTGATATTGGGCCGGCAGAGATTCCAGCCGCAATTGCAGACCGGGCCAAATGAGTTGCCCTGCATTCGTATCCGCCAGTGCCGCAAGCAGTGCCTCACCATCCAGTTTGAAATCCTCACGGCCCAGAGTCAGAACCGATCTTGCCAACACCTTGTTTAGCGCGTTGAGTTGTTCTTCGGGCAGGACAGTTGCCAGTTGTTGATAGAGGTTATGCCCCTGTGTTCGCAACTCCTGATCCAGTTGCTCCAGTTCTTGAGCAACAGCAGTCAGCTCACGCTCGATAGCGCCGGGAGACCGGCTCTGCGCCTGGCCGATGCGTACCACCAGGGCGTCACGTTGAGTCTGCAAGCCTTCGCGTTGCTTTTCCAGCATGGAGCGTTCCGGGATCAAGGCAAAACGCTGTTGCAGGGCGGACAGCTGTTCGCTTTGCTGGCGAAGCTGGTTCTGCTCCAGCTCGCACGCTTTCTTTTCGCCTGCCGACTGGGCATTCAGGTCAAACAGGCGCTGCCGTTCGGCATCGTACTGGGCCAGTTCGTTCTGCAACTCCTGTTGGAGTGTCTCGTAATGCTGTTGCCACTGGCTCAGGGCTGACTCGATCAGCGGACGCCAGCACAGCAACTTTCCGCGCAATGTCAGTCGGGCGTCCTGCTGCTGCTCCAGCTTATCGAGGGTGGCTTTCAAACGCACAGCCGCCAGATACTGGCTGCGCTCGGCATTGAGATCAGCGAACGCCTTGTCCCACTCGGCTTTGAAGTCGATGCTGGCATCGGGTAGGTCACGTCGGAAAATCTGCAGCAGGTAGTCTTTCACCTCGCTGGAGCGCAGCTTGTCCAAGCGCAGCGTGCGGGTCAGCACGCGCTGAAAAACGCTGGCGTCACTGGCGTGCTCCAGCCGGAACACGCAGAAGTCTTGTTGGCTGGTTACCCTGCGATTTCGCCCGCCATACACCATGTCGGCAAATTCACTGCTGGTGTAGCTGAACACCCGACGCCCGTGGCTTGCCAGATGGCTGACCAGTTGTGGTTGTGCGACCAGCGTGCCATCCGGCATGCAAAATTCTTCGACGTTGAGCTGGCCGGCGTAGGCAAAGTACTCGTAGTCGTAGCTCACCCCTTTGCCGACACAGCCCAGTACCACGGTGCCAGACTCCGGTAGCGATACTTCCAGCAGCACATAGGCGCTGTTGCTGGGAAAGTAGAAGCGACGGCTTTTGTCCACATCGTGCGCACCAAAATCCATGCGGCGCCGGTCGATAATCAGCAGGTACTGCAGTGCATTGATCAGGCTGGTTTTGCCGGTATTGTTGGGCGCAACCAGCGAGACAGCACCATCAAGCGGTAATTCGGCGCGTGAGTAGCCGGCACTGCCCAGCAGAACCAGACGTTGGAAACCGTACTGCATCAGATGTTCTCCTCGTCGTCCGGCTCATCCGTATCCCAGTCTTCATCGACAAGCGCATTCTCCTCGTCGCTGTCGGCTTTGGCTACCAACGCCAGGCTCTCAAAATGATCGAGGTATCGGCAGACAGCAGGAAGCAATCGCCACCCCGTCGGTTCAGCCACGGCAAAGCCTAGGCTGCAGGCGCGGCCAAGCAAATCCAACAGTGCGTCAGGGGTAAGCCCTTCGGCATCCAGCAGGTCTTGATGCTGTTTGTAAGCCTCGGCCAACCAGGTGCTGTCGACCAGCCAATCGGTAAAGCGTTGCAGTGCTTTGCCGGCATTGGCCTGGGCATCAAAGATCACCATGAACAACAAAGCCAGCTGACGGCTGGTCTTGCCGATGTTGCTGCTGGTATCACCGCTGTGAAACCAAGCAAAACCCCTGGCGTCCAGGCGCAGCTCGAAACCCAATGCGGCAAACAAGCCAACATAGCTGGCCTCGTGCTGTTCCAGCTCTGCCCAGAGTGTGGGCTCGGCCATGCGGTTGAGGTGTTTGCCCGACAGAAACAGTCGAAACAGCTCGGCCAAAGCAGGCATTTGCGACAGCGTGGCTGCCAAGGCTTGGGGAGTCGTCATTGCGAAGTGCTCACACGATGAGGGTGATGCAGAACGCGAACCGTCTGCAGAGTGGTTTTTTCAGGCTGAGATACTGCCTCGAACTCCCAGCCGGATTCATGTTGCAGGTCATGGAACAGGCGTAGCAGGGTTGCATCCTGAAGGTGCGCGTAATGGTTGTGCAGCCAGTCGAGCAAGTTCTGAACGGGCAAGCTGCGAGCCAGGTGCGCGCGAAAAGCTGCTTCATCCACCTGCTCCAGTAACTGTAGGGCATCGCCGGGTTCATCTTGCGGAAAGGCTACAGCCTGTGGCTGGTAATGCTGTGCAGCGGCCATCACCGCCCGTACTTCATCACCCAGGTGCAGTTTGAATCTGCGCTCATTGCGCCAAACAGGAAGCGTAGTGTCGTTCGCAGGGCGCGACAGTGTACGGCTCAGGCCGCGTTTGCGAACCTGCCCCAACAGCAGGCTTATGGCGCTGGTCAGCTCGTTGTGCAGGCGCAACTCCTCGCGCAACGGCAGCAGCGTATCGGCGCATTGTTGAGCAACCTGTCGGCCAAAGCGCCGCAGCTCCTTGGCTTGGTGGGCAACCTGTCTCAGCTGCAGGCGATGGGTGTACAGCCCGCCTTGTACTGACAACTGCTCATAGGCCAAATCGAGTGCACGTTCCGCCTCTTCCAGATAGCGGTAGAAAGTACCCTGCGAGCCACTATCCATCATCTGGTTCATCGGCTCCACATACTGATCGTAGGCTTCCAGCACCTCGCGGTAGCGCTGGCTGATTGGCATGCTGCTGTCGGTGCTTTTGGCGTTTTCAGCCAGCTCGAATAATGCGTGTCGATCCTGATCGAGCTGCAGGCTGATCTGGCGGAAGAGTTCTGCCAGCTTGTTGGCGGCTCCGCGTGCACGATCCATATCGGATCCGAACATGCCTTCATTGAGTGTCTCAGTGGCTTCACGAATGGCGGCAACACGCGCCTGCAATACGGCAGCCAGGCCCAACTCGTGTTCACGGGTGAGGCCGCGCACGAACTCCAGCACATAGGCATTGAGTTGCAGATCGCTGCTGCGCGGCAAGGCCTGCAGGATGTCAGCGTTGACCAGAGCACGCAGGTCTGTACCCTGCGCTTCGGCATCTAGTTTCCCTGTTGCCTTGGCAATGCCGCCGAGCACTTGATCGTAGGTCAGTGCGGCAGACTCGCGCGACTGCCGTACCAGAAGCTCTACGGTGTCCCAGTGGTTGTAAAGGGCAAGAACTAGTGAGCGTGGGGTGGCCATGTCAGTTTGGTTTCCTCATGGACAAAAGTTTGTTCAGAGATTGGATCTGCACGAGACATCTGCCTTGGTTTGAGCAGGCCTTGGAGAGGCCGTCCAGCGTTGTAGTAAGGTGGGCGGTTGCGTCAACGTCGCGTACTCTGTAATTCTCCTGGCTTATGCAAACTGTGCCGGGCGTATGGCCATGCATAAGCAATGCCCGTTAAACCTTAACCAATAGATAGGTGATTTACTATGGATATTGTTCAGGAAGACCTGGACCGTGGTGCCAGGTACCGCTTCGACTGGAAGACGGCAAATGTAAAAGGTCTGTCGGAACCCAGACTGCCGTCACGCGGGGCTTTCCGCTGTGAATACGATGAAAATGTCATTGTCGTGATCGACTTCGCGCCCGGCAAGGGTTGTTATTAGGCTTTACCAGCTTCAACCGGATCCAAAGCCTCAAGTAGCACCTCACGCGCTTTTTCAAGAGCTGGCAATATGTCGTCGATAAGTGCTTTTTTTGTCCTGTCCCTGTGCTTGCTGAGCAATCCGTATGCGGGCTCAGAAACCCATTCTGAAAGTTCCTCAAAACAGGACTCAGCGATTTCATCGGCCAGTAGGGCTAAGTGTGGCTCGGCACTGATCACGCCTGCGAGCTGGAAATGAATGATGTTGGCCACTTCTGAGAGGTCGATTAACTCCCCACAGTAACCATCCAGCCCGTCCAGCAGAAAAAAGACTTCGTCAGAGCCATCGTGCCCCAGGAGGGCCACGTTACGCTCGCTGACCTTGTCGAAAATATGCCGAATACACGCATCAATAATCGCAAAGTGCGAAACCACCCCGAGCGGAAACGCTGCCTCCTCAGAGTCATCGTTTAAAAGGTCATACAGCTGTCGGTTTCCGGTCTCGATGCTGTAGGCCGATAAAAGCACAAGCCGATCCTCGCTGGCTTTGTTCAGCTCGCTCTCCACAAAAGATTCGATAATAGGCAAAAATTGCCCCATCAAGTCGCCTTCGTTGGCAAACCAGGAGAATTCATCCCAGAGGTGACGAGCAACGTAGTCATCACTGATGCGGTACGCACGTGTTTTGCTGAGACTCCGGATCACTTCCACTGTCAGCTCGTTCATTTCAGCCTTTCCGACTGCAACGGCTGCATACCATTGCTTTTCAAGTTCGGTTGGCTCTGTGTCATCAATCATTTGCTTGAGATTCCAGGTGAAGGAGTAAATATCGGCACAATAGGCGCTGGTTCTTTGCGATGCAATTGTCATTGCAGGCAGGCCAGCTTTTCCATCTGGTGATTTTTCATTGAGACGCTCCATTGCTTGAGCTGTTTGGTTTTATTATGCGTGCCACCCAGCTCGGTACCTACTGTGGCGGCATCACGTGTAGCCGCGCATTTCCCTGTGTGTCGGTTGGTCTGCATCAACGGACGGTCTCGACTACAAATCCGTACCTTTAATCGGGTTAGCCAGGTCTCAGAGCTGGACTGCACAGGCCATGGCAGCGGTTTTGCTTGCCGCCTGCCATCAGAAATTCTGGCATGAAGGTACATTTTTCAATTTTGCACTATACTGTACAAAAAACCAGTATCTGTGAGATGGAAATGCAGCCGCGCTACCTTGGCGAATTATTGCCAACATCTAAAATCCCACTCCCACTCTATGTTGAGCGCGTGTCGGCAGGTTTTCCATCACCAGCTCAGGATTACGTAGAGCGCAGTCTTGACCTGAATGAGCTATGCATCAAGCACCCAGCTGCTACCTACCTGGTACAAGCCCAGGGTGACTCAATGCTTGATGCGGGGATTCACCCAGGCGATATCCTCGTGGTGGATCGCTCCATTCAACCGGCTCATGGGCATATCGTAATCGCTGAGCTTTACGGCGAGCTAACCGTCAAGCGTCTTGAGCTCCGCCCTCGTGTTCGCTTGGTAGCTTGTAACTCCCGATACAAGGCAATTGAGCTCTCTGATACCGATGAGCTGTGCATCATGGGCGTAGTGATTCATTCGATTCGGAACCACTGTGCTGGTGTTTGCGCTCCATGAGTAAGCACACATTTGCGCTCGTTGACTGCAACAACTTTTATGTCGCCTGCGAAAAATTGTTCCGCCCCGATTTGCGTGACAAGCCGGTGGTCGTGCTCTCGAACAACGATGGCTGCATTGTTTCACGTTCCCCCGAAGCCAAGGCGCTGGGACTGAAAATGGCCATGCCCTATTTTCAGGCCGACGCGCTTATTAGGCGTCACGGGGTAATTCCGTTTTCGTCAAACTATGCGCTGTATGCCGACATCAGCAACCGGGTTATGGCAACCCTGGAGCATCTGGCACCACGCATCGAAATCTACTCTATTGACGAGGCCTTTGTGGACTGCACGGGTATTCCTGACTTGCTTGGCTTTGGCCAGCAGGTACGGCAAACCGTGCTCCAGTGGACCGGTATTCAGGTGTGTGTGGGCATGGCACCCACCAAGACCCTGGCCAAATTAGCCAACCATGCAGCCAAGCAATATCCGGCCACAGGTGGCGTGGTGGACTTGACGGACCGGAAGCGGCAACTGAAGTTAATGCAGCTGGTGCCGGTGGATGAGGTCTGGGGAGTTGGCCGGCGTATTGCTGCCAGGCTCTATGGCCTTGGCATACACACTGCGCTGGATTTGGCGCAGGCCAACCCGAAAAACATCCGACGGCACTTCTCGGTAGTACTGGAACGCACCCTCGCCGAGCTCAACGGTGAAAACTGCCTGGAGCTGGACGACATTACAGCATCCCGGCAACAGATCATCAGTAGCCGCTCCTTTGGCCACAAAGTCACCGAGCTCGTACGCATGCGTGAAGCCATTTGCGAGTACACATCCATAGCTGCCGAAAAACTGCGCAAGGAAAATCAAGTAACCAAAAAGCTCAGCGTGTTTATCCGTACCAGTGGCTTTGAGGGCCATGATCGCCAATACAGCAATCAGGCAACCCTTACCCTGGTGACACACAGCAGTGATACGCGTGAGCTGGTGGCTAGAGCGATGCAATTACTGGAGCAAATCTGGCGTGATGGATACAGCTATGCCAAAGGCGGAGTCATGCTAAGCGATCTCTGTCCGGCTAATGCAGCTCAGGCCGATCTGTTTGACCCAGAAACCAAACCTGATAACCCCGCACTGATGCAAGTTATCGACCACATCAACCAGTCCGGCAAAGGCAGGATTTTTCTGGCCAGGCAGGGTATGCGTAAAGACTGGGCAATGAAGCAGCAGTTTCTGTCACCGCGCTATACCACCCGCTGGGCTGATATCCCGATAGTGAAGTGAGTGTGTCAGAAACGGCAGCGGAAAATTGGTTGTTAAAAGGGGCGCTTTGCGTAGCACTTCCTGCGCTCAAAAGCCTGGCACGGCTGCTGCACTTGCCAAGCTAGTCGTCAATGCCTAATATCTGGACGCTAACTACACATATCTATGCTGTAAGTGTTTTCTTATAAGTATGAAACTATCTGATGCCATCAGCAGGCTGCACGATTTTGACCGGCGATACGGTCGCTATGTGTTCGCAGCTCGCGATTTAACCAAAGTGCTGCACGGGGACTCCAAGCGTGCCCACGATGCAACCGTTGCTCGGTTGGTCAAGGAGAGAGTCCTTGAACGCCCGACCAAGGGGGTCTATGTATACAGATTTGCGCGTGAACACGGGGTGGGGACCATTGAGCTGATTGCCCGTACATTGAGACGACATCACTACAACTACATCAGCCTGGAGTCGGCGCTGTCAGAGTGGGGAGTGATTTCTCAAGTCCCGATTGACCGCCTTACCGTGATGACCACCGGGCGCAAAGGCGAGTACCACACACCCTATGGAGTAATTGAATTTACTCACACGCAACGTTCGGTGATGGATATTTTGGCCTCCTTCGTGGATCGTGGCCGCCCCCTGCCCATTGCCACCAAGCAGGCTGCCATTCGGGATTTACGGCGCGTGGGACGCAATACCCATTTGATGATTCCGGGAGAACTCGGACTTGATTGAGCATCAGAGCTTAACCTCGCTAGTTGCCAGCACAATCCAGGGCGGTACTGCCCCGAACTTGCTTGCAGCCATTGAAAGCGAGCTGCTGCAACTTCGTTTGCTACGCTCCCTGGATGATGCCGGACTTCTTAATGGACTGGTGCTGCATGGAGGTTCAGCTGTGAGGTTTTGCTATGGAGGGAATCGTTTCAGCGATGCTTTGAGCTTTGCTGGTGGAGCTGATTTTACCCTGCAGCGTTTTCTACACATAAAGCAATGCTTCGAAGCTGACCTGGGAATCCAGTGCGAGCTGAGTATTGCGGGCAAAGTATCCAGCACGCCTTACAAGGAAGCGGAGACTACCATTTCCCAGCTAGACCAATGGGCGCTTACTGTCTCTACCTCTAACAGTGAAGGGTACCCCTGCCAAGCAGTAAAACTTGAAGTGTTCAGAGCGGCGACACACACGGTACAGGCCATGCCCATTCAGATTGATTACGACTGCTTGCCAGCTGAGTACTCAGACATCGTTGTAATGGTGGAAGGCAAGAAAGAGGTTTTGGCTTTCATGCTGGCTTCATTGCCGTCGCTTCCTAGACAGGCCCGTTGCACATGCCTTTGGGATCTCGCTGGGTTGATGCGGCTTGGAACACCCCTGGATGCCGAGCTGCTTAAACTGAAAATCGCTAACCAAAGGTATACCACTGCTGTGTACCTCAAACACATCGAAAAATTGGCTTGTGACTTGCCGAGCGTTATCAATGACGGTGAGCTTGCTCAGACGATGCAGCCTCTTTTACCGGTGGATATTTATGAGCGTACTGCATGTGATTCACGCTTTCGCCGGTATCTGGTGGCAGTGCTCGGTGAGCTGCTATCGGATGTGAAAGAGCTGCTGGCGCAGCAGTCAGGTACTCAGCCAGCATTTCGTATGTAGACAAAAGAACGTTAAAAACGCAATTGATGCGGCTTCCCGTCTTAGGGGGCGTCCCTTCCCGGCAACCTTGAATACAGGGCATTTGCACCCTGCGACAGTTTTGTGGATCGGCTAACAGCAGGGGATGCGTGTTTTCATCAAAGCATTGGTGTGACGGAATACTGCGACAAGAAATGTCGCTAAATTGGAGGACAATCGGATATGTAAAACCTTCCCATGCAAAGACCCAGTTCACTGATTACACACGGAGTGATTCATTATTATGAACAGCACGATCAGCACCGACCTGCAAGAACATATCAACAGGCACAGGGCAGCCTTGGCTCCGTTTTTTAATGCGGCGACCAAGCCGAACCCATCCATCAGCTTTGCCAATGACGGTACCGGCTTTGGCAAGTCTTTCAACGTGTTTGACCAGTTTATTGAGCATGCTGGCAAGGACGGGGCCGGCGGCCATCGAAATCTGTTTTTTATTACACCGCAAAAAGCGCAGATTGATATTGCCAAGGTGACGCAGCAGAAAGCGGCCAAACGCGGCATCAAGCTATTGAGTTTTCTGGCCGAGCAGGATTTGACCGATCTGGAATTCAATGGCTGGGTAACAGAACGCTGTAACAGTGACCTGTATAGAAGCTGGGTCAGAGTACTTACGGGCGAATATTTCCAAACGTCAGTTGCCGCGCTGAAGCAGGCCATGGAGCGGCTTGAGCAAGTGCAGGCCGAAGAGAGGCGCTTTAACCAGCAGGGGTTTAGCTTTTTTCAGAGCAAAGAGGAGCTGGACCACCAGCTCAAAGAGGCCAGAAAACAGCTGTTAAGCGCCCTGCAAAAATTGGCCACGGCTGTTCTGCGTGAACAGAACACGCCAATGGCTGAATTACTCCACCCGGGTAACGACAAACGAGACCAAGTTAAGGCGGAAATTATCGACCACCTGCTGCCTTTTGAACGCGCCAAGCTGGAACCGACAATTTTGCTGGCAACCAGCGCCCGCTTTATCCATCGGGCCTCCATGGTTTATACCGGCCGCAACGGGCAGCCCACTATCAAAAAGCACTGGCTGACCGATATTCTGGGCGGTAAGCGGGTGCCAACGGATGCCGAAAGCAGAGACATGCCGGTAATTGGCTCGGTCTGTGGACTTAGCCATGGCCAGCAGCTTGCTTACCTGAAAGAACACTACTTCCTGACCGACGAGAACAGCTACTTTCGCAAGCACGGCATCAGCTTCAATCTGGTCATCGACGAAGAGCATGAAAGTTATAAAGTCTTTTCCAAAGACAGCCAGAGCCGGATGCTCAGCACCGATGTGAAAGCGCCCCACGTCATTGCCGGCCTGCACCGGCTACTGCTTGCCGTGCAAACTAGCTACCCAGATGGGGAAGAAACGCCCATTGCCTATCAGGAAACCCAGGAGCTGATCAATACGCTCAGACGCCATTACCAAGAGGACTGCACAACAAGCGTAAGTCTGGACAGTATTTTGGCCATGTGTGCCGACAACGTTGGGCATATCACCATAGATAATCGCGATGTTGAGCAAATTCTGGCTTTATCGCGCAACATCTTTAGCCTGAGTCCCAGGCACTTTTACAACGAAGAAGCACTCAAGCAAATCCGCATGCGCGCCGTGTTTGGCAACAGCGAAATCCGGCTATCCCTGGACGATGGAAGCCAAAGCCCAGATCCAACCCTGTACGATTTTTTGCAACTTATGCTGTGTGCGTTATTTGCCTGCGCCAAAATCCCCGAAGGCAGCCCGTTACTGGAAGTGCTCAAGCTGGGAGCCAATGCCAGCCAGAACGCACCATTGGCAGGTTTTATCCAGAGTGCGCGCAAGCATCGTGAGCAGGTTGCATCCCTGTTCGAGCGCACGCGAGACAGCCAGATCTTTATTGATGCGTTCTTCTGCTACTTTGTCCCGAAAATCGTATTTTCAGTTGCCAAGGTGCCCGCCATCAACTTTGACGATAGCGTGGCAAAAAACCGGGTATTTGTAGACTTGCAGCTGGAGCTGTCCCGCCGCCTACCGGAGGCTTGGTTGTTGTCGGTGCTCTATAACACCAACAACAGTGTGATGTGCCTGAGTGCAACCAGTGGGTTTCACAACAGTTACTCGGGCAACTTTTCCAGAAACATGTTGGCGCTTTACGGCTCGGTTGAACCGGACAATCTGGGCATAACAGGGGTGCGGCGTGACGCTGCCGATTTGCACACCATGGCCAGTCTGCGCGAAGCACGCGCCAGGGCGCGGAGCTGTCGTATACAGCCTTTTTATGACAGCAGAAAAAACCTGGTTAGCCCGTTGCATGAGCAGGCTGATTTCAAGA
>LSQX01405020.1_pt1 | contig 13847 bp, 12 predicted proteins | sample 654561 | NCBI WGS metagenome assembly LSQX01 (sample SAMN04489861, study PRJNA283612) | anaerobic digester metagenome | isolation source: 4 biogas reactors fed with cattle manure at either 37C or 55C with and... | place: Denmark: Kongens Lyngby | collected 2014 | reverse complement strand
CCGGACGAGGTCACTCGTTAGCAAGCCTTTTGAGACTATCAGGTTAAGCTTGCGAAAGTTAAGTAAGATAATTTGACTTTATTTTTCGGCTTCTCCGAAGGTTGGATAGGCTAAATTCGCGAAAGTCCCCTTGCGGAGAAATTAGGGTGCTATTCCATGTCTTCTCAGCAATGCATTCACTTCCGGTTCTTTTCCGCGGAAGCGTTTGTAAAGTACCATTGGGTGTTCGCTACCGCCTTTTTCAAGAATATTTACACGGAAGCTGTCAGCAGTTTTTTTATCAAAAATTCCATTTTTCTGGAAAACGGAATAAGCATCAGCATCGAGTACTTCCGCCCATTTGTAGCTGTAATAACCGGCCGCGTATCCGCCTGAGAAAATGTGACTGAACGTAGGGCTCATGCCCGTGTTCGGCACAACGGGTAAAACTTTGGTTGACTCCATCGCCGCTTTTTCAAAAGCAATTACATCGCCTTCAAAAGGCGTTTCTTGCGTGTGCCAAGCCATGTCTAAAAATCCGAAACTCAACTGACGAAGCGTAAAATAAGCGGTATTGAAATTTTCTGCATCTTTGATTTTTTGCACCAATTCGGCAGGGATTTTTTCACCCGTTTCATAATGCACGGCAAATTGGTCCAAAAATTCTTTCTCCACGCCCCAATTTTCCATGATTTGCGAAGGCAATTCCACAAAATCACGATATACGCTCGTGCCTGAAAGTGATGAATAGGTGGTGTTTGCTAACATGCCGTGAAGCCCATGACCAAATTCATGGAGCATGGTAGTAACCTCACTGAATGTAAGCAATGCCGGTTTGGTAGAAGTAGGACGGGTGAAATTCATCGTGTTAGTAATGTGCGGTCGGCTGTCTTTTTTGCCGTCTTTCCACTGTCCTTTGGTTGCGCTCATCCATGCGCCCGCACGTTTTCCATCGCGCGGATGGTAATCTGCATAAAACACGGCTACAAACTTTCCTTTACTGTCGGTGACATCGTATGCCGTAACTTCCGGATGATACACTTGAATATTTGGATTTTCCTTGAAATTCAGCCCGTAAAGTTTGTTGGCAAGCCAAAAAATGCCTTGTTTCACACGCTCTAATTCAAAGTAAGGTTTCAGCATTTCATCGTTCAAATTGAACTTTTCCGCTTTCAGTTTTTCGGAATAATAGGACCAATCCCATGGTTGAACTTGGAAATAAGCGCCATTTTTATCCGCAAAAGCTTGCACTTCAGCGTATTCTTTTTCGGCGGTTGTTTTGTATGCGTTCAAAAGCTTATTCAACAAGTCATACACATTTTCCGAATTTTCAGCCATTCTCCGTTGCAGTACTTGTTCGGCATAATTCTTTTTTCCAAGTAAATTGGCAATTTCAAGCCGCAAATTAGCGATTTTCTTGATGTTTTCCCGATTATCAAACTCACCCCCGACCATGCATTTGGTGGAATTCGCCATGTAGAGTTCGCGCCGTAAATCCCGATTATCGGCATACTTCAACACGGGAATGGTGCTCGTTGCTTTTAAATCAATGAGCCAACCTTCTTTTCCTGCTTTCTTCGCGTTGGCGGCAAGCATATCCAAAACGTCATCGGGCAATCCAGCCAACAAATCCTTATTGGAAATAACCATTTGATACTTATTGGTCTCTTTCAGCACGTTTTGTCCAAAATTAAGCGTGGTCAAACTCAGCTCTTTCGTCAGTTCACGATACTTCGCTTTGTCAGCCGCGGAAAGATTGGCTCCGTTGTTGGCAAAACCATCGTAGGTTTCTTCTAACAGAGTTCTTTGCTCCGGTGTCAGTTTCAGTTTGGCTTTTTGATCGTAAACAGCTTTAATACGTGCAAATAATTTCTCATTCAGACGGATGGAATTGGCATGTTCGCTCATTTTCGGCGAAAGTTCTTGCGCTATTTGTTGTAATTCATCATTCGTTTCTGCACCCAGAAGCGTGTAAAATGGGGCGGAAACTTTTGACATCAGTCTACCGGAATTTTCCAGCGCAACGATTGTATTCTGAAAAGTCGGCGCTTTCGGATTGTTTATAATTGCATCTACTTCAGCTGTATGTACTTTCATCGCTTCTTCAAAAGCGGGCATAAAGTGTTCAATTTTTAGCTCGTTAAAAGGAACCGTTTTATGCGGAGTTTTATACGTGCGCAGTAACGGATTAGCTGCAAAAACGCCTGCAGTAAGGGCAGTTACGGTCATAAGTGTAATAATTTTTTTTCGTATCATTTTATGTTGACTATTTTTGAATTAAGACTAATAGAGCCGGCAAAAAGTGCTGAGGCAATAAGAGTCAAGAGTTTGTTGAGAATTTTTATGCTTTGTAAAAAGTTACAATAAGTGTAAACTCCAGAAAAGCATATTTGTTGTGTTTTTATACAGCATATTTAAATATATATCTGCAGAATTATGTTTATTTTGAAATCATTTACCAAAAAAATCAGACTTGCGTAAAAAAGCTAAAATTAGTTTTCTCCTTCCCTCATTAATTTTTGAGTTTTCACTCCATCCGAAGTTATTACCTGAAGAATATAGACACCCGGTTTGAAATTTCCCAGATCGATTGCACCACTCCTTTTGCTTTTTTCATTGGTTAGCAATGTTTTTCCGTTCAAATCCCTGACAACCCATTTGTTTATTTCGTAATTTTCACTTGTATAGTAGAAGATTCCTTTTGACGGATTTGGGTAAACTTTTATAGAATTCTTTTTTTCAATACCGGAGAAATCAGATTTTCCCGTATCGTAAACCGGAATATAGCTAATGTTTATTTTACTTCCGCTGTTTATAACCAATTCATTATTAAACTGATAAGGTATAAAAGTGTCAATCGAATCACCTGCTTCGCCACCCCAAAACTCATACTTCGCTTCAATGGTATTCGCGCGGTTAAACTCGAAATTTGAATAAATTATGGAAGAAATAGGACGATAATCGTTATAAATCGGAAGATATGTTGTTTTTTTCAATAAAAACCCATTCGTATCATAGTGGTAGGTGTAAAACAAGTCAGTTTTCCAAAAAGCAGTTTTCCAAAACCGATAATCTTCCTCAATCAACTTATTGGATGCATTGTACTTGTAATCAATTATTTGTAAATTATTCCACGTGTCGTAAATCGAATCCCATTCTTTTGAAATTTCGGCTGTTTTTAAACCTAATCCCGGAGAATAGTAGTATATCTGTAAAGTTGAGTTTACCCATTCGTCATTCGTTTTTTTCTGAGTCAAGATAGAATCCACATCCAGCGCTGTATTGTAAGAATAGTTTATTTTTTCTTCCTCAGACAATAGTCCGCTTATGTAATATTTTAAATTTATCACATTTATTTGTGAGTTTGGAAGATACGAATAGTTGATTTTTGAGTCTAATCGCCATATATCATTTTCAAAAGTAAAGGAGTTTTTCTCGGCTAATTTTCCATGATTATAAATGTATTCTGTTTTCCGGCTTGGTGTTTCTACAAAGTCTTTTACACTGCAGTGAGTTTCGTTGACAATTAATCCGTCTTGGTATTCAAACTTAATCAGATGATTCAAGTTCCAACTGTTATTTTTCCAGGTTCTGACTTGCTGTTCAGTACAGTTATTTTGCGAATAATACCATTCGGTCTGTTCTCTGAGAAACCAACTTTTCCCAATTTTGACGTATTTAGTCGCAAGGGTTTTGGCATTTTCTTCATTATAAATATATTGGTTCTTATAGATACTATCGCCCTTGGTTATTTGTATTTCCGTTACAAGCGGTTCTTCGGTTTGGCTCAGAAGTGAGAGCCGGGGAACGAAAGAAAAAGCGAGCAGAAAGAGTATATATTTGAAGTAAAAACCCATAAATACAGCTTGTAATTAAATCTTTAGATAAAAATGTCCAAAGATAAAACAAATATTTTAGATAACAATATTTGGTTAAATTCAAGATTTTTCGTCACTTGGGAGGGAAGCTTACAAAGAAAAAAGCGGCTATTTTTGGAAGTTTTCACAGAAAATCTGAATGAAAATGATGCATCTCAACTCGAAAAAAGCTATCCGGATACATTCTTGTAAATAGCTGCAAATGTGCCGATGAAAGCAAAAAACACATATCGTCAGCCGGTAGCCGATAGGAACTGAAAAGCCGGACTTTCACCGACTCGTATATTTCGGCAAAATGGAGTTTGCTTAACAAAACCGCTTCACTAATGGATTTTCGGATAACTAAACTTCGATGTAAATGAAGGTTGACAGCTATGAGTGTTTGCAAAAAAGGGATGAAAGCCAAATAGAAGCATGATAATTTTCAATTCGACAGATTCTTCCGATTTGTTTTTTATTTCAAATTCACATCAGCTCATGTGATGTAATTTAATGTCACTAAGTTACTTCAGCTTCAACTTCTTCGACATTAATTTTGCTTTGCCCATCATCGTAGTAGTCCACTATTTTGTCTAAAAAAGCCAATATGACATATGGAGCCACCATTTTGGCCATGTTGGTAATGGCATTGGTCGATTTTGATGATTTGGAGCTTCTATTCTTTGTAGAATAAAAATAAAGTCCGCCTCCGATTGCCGCACCGACAATAAAACCGATTGGGAGTTTTGATGCTTTACTTTTTAATACCCGAATAACTTCTTTGCGCTGATTATCATGTTTTTTCATACGGTTAGAATTTTTTTAAATTAAGGACTTATGGAGCACGCCATTCATCATTCTCTTGGGTTCGAGATTTGTCTTAAATGGCTGTTTCATCTGATTGTATTTTAAGCTATATGATATTTTAGCTGTAAAGTTACCAAATTTGAAACAAATATTTCAATAATTTAGTTTAATATTCTTGAAAATCTAATGTCTTAATGCTTGTTTGTGTGCTGCTCTAATGATGAACAGTAAAAATTAGGACAATTTAACCAAAAACAATTGCCAAGCTTAGTATCAAAAGCATTGTTCTCCTATAAAAATTTCACTGTCTAATGTAACATGCTGTTATTTAGATTAATAATTGGGTTTAGCTTCGTCAGCTGACGGACTTGCGTTTAGATGGGATTATAGTGCTACAAATATTTAGCCACACTGTGGCTAAATATTATATTTTATGATTATCCGCAATCATTCCTATTTGTTGCAATTTTAAATTGTTGTACCGCAGCCATCCCAATATTCGGGATTATTGCATATTTAAGTCGCTAAACAACGGGTCTAACCGCTCCAAGCGGTTAGTCCCGTTGTCAATAAAAATGCATCAAATGTCTTGAACCCGTTAGATGCTATGTTTGTCATTGTCTCAAATTTACTAAGACGGAATTTTGATAAGCAAGATGTAATTTCTCGAAAAACAGCTTTATAGATAGCTGTAACAACTTGCGAAAGTCGAACAGTTACAAAAAGAAGGTTGTTGAGCCCAAGTACAATCTTTTTAATCTTCCCTCCTTGAATTTCTTGGAAAGATTTTTTTATTTTCTGATTTTTATAGACTCGAAATATTTTCTTAATTTTGTTTCTTTATATCAAATTCACAAATGGAACTCTACGATATATTTAAATCCCATCCCGTTATCTCCACAGACAGTCGTAATTGTCCTTCCGGCTCGCTGTTTTTCGCCCTAAAAGGGGAAAATCATGATGCGAATGCGTTTGCACTTTCGGCATTGGAGGTCGGAGCGGCTTTTGCGGTTGTGGATAATCCGGTATATGCGAAAGACGAACGCTTTATTTTGGTAGAGAATACGCTCGAAACGCTGCAAGACTTAGCTCGTTTTCACCGCCGCCAGCTTGGGGCTAAAATTATCGGGATTACCGGTACCAACGGCAAAACGACCACTAAAGAGTTAATTGCCGCGGTACTGAGTCGGAAATACAATACCCTTTTCACAAAAGGAAATTTGAATAATCATATCGGAGTGCCGCTTACACTTTTACAGTTGAGGCCCGAGCACGAAATTGGCGTGATAGAAATGGGAGCCAATCATGCAGGTGAAATAAAAATGCTTGCTGAAATAGTAATTCCGGATTTAGGAATTATCACCAATGTCGGAGAGGCGCATTTGGAAGGTTTTGGTTCATTTGAAGGGGTAAAAAAAACCAAATCGGAGCTCTACGATTTTATCCAGGAGAATTTAGGAAAGATTTTTCTGAATACAGGGAATAAAGATTTAGTGGAAATGGCCGAAAGTGCAGGATTCAACAATTATCTTGGCGTGTTGCCGTACCAGATGTACACAGATATTGAGAATAAGTTAGCCACCGGAAGCATAACCGGAAATTCCCCTTTTTTAGAGATGCGATGCTTCACTTCCGAAGGCGGTTTCGATCTGAAAACGAATCTGATCGGCGCGTACAATGCTGAAAATGTACTTGCTGCAGTTGCTATAGGTAACTATTTCGATGTTGATAACACAAAAATCAAAGAGGCGATAGAAAGCTACCAACCTCAAAATAACCGCTCTCAATTTACTGAAACTCCACAAAACAAACTGATAATTGATGCTTACAATGCCAATCCGACAAGTATGCGGGCTGCGATTTTAAATTTTTCAGAAATGGAGGTTGAAAACAAATCGCTAATTCTTGGTGATATGTTTGAGCTTGGTGAAAATTCCGATGAAGAACACCGGAAAATTATAGAATTGGTAAAAGAAAATAGCTTTTCAGACGTTTATTTGGTCGGGAAATCTTTTCAGGCAGTGAAAAGTAATTTTATTAACTTTGCAACCGCAGAAGAATTAAATGCATTTTTTGAAAAAAATCCGTTAAAAAATCGGTTTATTTTGATTAAAGGCTCAAGAGGAATGAGATTGGAAAAAGTGAAGTATCTTTAGCGTTTTTTAACGGATAACTGAACCATTGCTATTTATTGAAAAAATATGAACAAAAAACAACTTACCATATTAGTCACCACTTTAGGAATTGTAATCGCTGTCCTGATTATCGGGTTGATTGTGTTTATGAGTAAATCTTCCAAGCAAAGTCAGCAAATTGCGGAGACCGAACAATTTATGGAAGAAGAAAAACAGCAAATGGTTACAGAAATGGATCAGATAGCCGGTGAAATGGACGGATTCACGCTTTATGTACACAATGATTCGTTGTTGAGGGAGTTTGATTTGCAAAAACAGAAGATAAAAGAGCTGCAGGATGAGCTTCGTCGCACCAAAGCCACCGATGCCAAACGAATAGCGGAATTAAAAGCCGAAATAGCCACGTTGAGAAAATTGCTGGCACACTATATTGAGCAGATTGACTCGTTAAATTCACTTAATCAGCGGCTTACAACCGAAAATATAGAAGTTAAACAACGCATTCAAAGCGTTTCGGCTACAGCAGAGCAGTTGGCAAAGGAGCGAGAAACGCTTAGCGAAACCGTAAGCCGGGCAGCAATTTTAGAAGCATACAATATCGGTGTAACTCCGCTCGATGAAAGAGAACGAAGAACCGAACGCGCAAGTCGGATGAGAACGTTGAAATTCAGCTACACAATCGGTAAGAATATCACTGCTGAACCGGGATATAAAACCGTGTATCTACGTCTTACTCGTCCGGACGAAGAACTGATGACCAAAGGTGGCGGCACTTTTCAGTACGAGGACAGGCAAATTGCCTATTCATTGAAAAAAGATATTGAATATTCCGGCGAAGCATACAGCGATGTGATGTATTGGCGTGTGGATGAAATTCTTCAGCTCGGCACCTACCGGATAGCTATTTTTGCAGATGGAAACCGGATTGGAAGTCACACGTTTCGGATAGAGAGAAATTAATAAAATACCCTGATTTCAATCCTTTAATTAGGAAAATCAGAGGTAAAGCAATATTTGATGCGATGAAATGAAGTTTTATAATTGAAAACTATGTAAATTTGCACAAAATAATTTATTTAAGAATATTACTAATAACCCATCCCGTTTAATTCCCAAACTATAAGGTGTACACATTATGAAACAGCCATTAAAGATAACTCTTAAACCTAAGAAAATGGTTAATGGCGTGTTCCATACGCCCTTAATGTAAAAAATAAATTTTAACCGTATGAAAAAAACTCTTTTCTTTTTCGCCATACTTTTACTACCGTTTATCACATTTATATCTTGTGAAAAATCCGATAAATACATAGATTGGAAAGTGATAAATGACGAATGGTACGAAGCTAATAAAAACTCACTCGATGTGCTCACAGAATCCGGATTGGCATATCGGAGAATCGGACCTGAGGCAAATCCAGCCGAGCGAAAACCGAATCCGAATGATGTAGTTTGGTTAAATATAACAGGTTCTTATATTGATGGTATTGAGTTTCAGAAAGAGACTAATGAAATGAAATACATTCCAAATCTGAATAAAGGCCTTCAAGAAGGAATTCTTAAAATGGTCGAAGGTGAGGTGTATACTTTTTACATTCCTTATAAAATAGGTTACGGTACTAAAACCGGAGATTTTAATGTTCCACCCTATTCCACATTAAAATACACAGTAAAACTAATTCGTTCTCAGGCATATTAAAAAATGAAAAAAAGTTGGATTATACTGTTGATTTGCTTTACGTTTCTCACAGCGTGGAGTCAATCTTACACAGTCCGGTCCACTCCGAACCCGCAAACCGCCGATGCTCGCAATTTTGTAAGCAATCCCGATGGTATTCTATCCGCTCAAACTGTTTCCGAACTCAACACCAAAATAGACTCTCTCCGGCAATCTACAGGAACAGAAATAGCCGTTGTTGCGCTAAACTCAATCGGTGAACAAAGCATTGAAAATTTCTCGCTCGAACTGGCGCAGTTTTGGGGAGTCGGCAGCAAAGAAAACAACAACGGTCTGCTGATTCTCTTTGTGATGGATCAACGCAAACTCAGATTCGAAACCGGTTACGGTTTGGAAGGAGTACTCCCTGATGCAGTAGCTTTTGACATCAGGGAGCAACTGATAATTCCCGAATTTAAGAAAGGAGATTATGATGCCGGAATTCTTGCCGGAGTGGAAGCGGTCATTCAGACCGTAAAAGGCGAACCTTTCAGTCCGAAAGGAAAAGAACCAATCAATTGGAGCGAAGTTATCCCTTACGCCGCCGCTATTTACATTATTTTCATGCTTTTCACCTGGTTCTGGATTACAAGTTTCGTGAAAAAAGTACACCAAAACAAAGTCCTTTCCACAAATCTTGCACGCTACAAAGCCATTAACGACCAAAATAAAGCGACTTACGCTATTTCTGCCATTACAATACCACTGATCGCGTTTTTCGGCATTATTTTACTATCCAATATTGCTTACATACTCTTACTTTTCCCGGCGCCTATAGCCGCTTTGCCGTCCTATTTTTATGGAAAAAAAATGGCTAAGAAAGCTCGCAGTCAACCGATTCCGTGTAATTTCTGCAGTTCAAAAATGCATATGCTTTCGGAGCGGGAAGAAGATACCCGACTGAAGTTATCACAGCAATTTGAGGAAAAGCTAAACAGTGTAGATTACGATGTTTTTGTTTGCGATTCATGTAAGAATGAAGCTGTGTTCTCCCTCGACAAGTTGAATGTTTACACTCGATGCCCGCGTTGTCACACAAAAGCATATTTGCTTCATTCCAAACGGACTGTGATGATGCCGACCTATTTGAATTCAGGCACACAACGCTCCACTTACAAATGTAAATTCTGCGGATTTGAAGACCACAGCGATACAAAAATACCAAGATTGAGACGTACGTCCGCATTTACGGGCGGAGCTGTAGGAGGTGGGGTTTATAGCGGCAGAGGCGGCTTCGGAGGCGGTGGCAGCTTTGGTGGGGGCCGATTTGGCGGCGGAGGAGGCACAAGTGGATGGTAGATTTGGTTAATTAGCTGAATAGTTAAATAGTATATTGGTGTAATAATATATTTGTGATTGAAAAATATGCAATTTTACAAATTTTCTCGAATGAGTCCAACTGGCTCTTAGCATAATCATTTGGCGACGACATACGAAATTAAGAAAAAATCAAATTAAATATTCATTCTTATTAATTAAAAAATTATGAAAAAATCAGGAATTATCATTCTACTTGCTGTTTTGGCTGTTCTTTTCTTTTGGGGAATGGGAGCTTATAATGGTTTTGTGAAAAAAGACGAAGCTGTAAAAACGAAATGGGGTAACGTTCAGAACGAATATCAAAGACGATTCGACCTGATCGACAATTTGGTGGAAACCGTGAAAGGCTATGCCGAACATGAGAGCAGTACGCTTGAAGCAGTTGTAAATGCTCGCTCCAAAGCAACTCAAATGAGTGTAAATGCTGAAAACTTAACTCCTGAATCACTTCAGGAATTTCAAGCTACTCAGGGCGAATTAACAAATGCGCTTGGCAGGCTATTGTTGCTTCGTGAAGCTTATCCCGATTTGAAAGCCAATCAGAATTTCTTGAAACTTCAAGATCAATTGGAAGGGACAGAAAACAGAATCAAAGAAGCGCGTCGTCAGTTCAACGAAACAGCACAGGAATACAACAGCTCGGTACGTCAGGCACCCGGGAATATCATTGCCGGACTATTTGGTTTCAAACAAAAACCATACTTTGAGTCCGAGCAGGGAGCCGAAAAAGCACCTGAAGTGAAGTTCTAAAAAGCAAAGCCGCTAAATCTTCATCAGCTTTCGCAGGACTTTTATCTCTTGAAACCTGCTAATGAGATTATGTGAAAATTCAATTTGCTTTAAAAACAAAATTCTATCTATCTCAACAAATACCCTCATGCTCCCACTTAAGGGGCTGGGGTTTATTAATTTTATGAAATACACTCCTTCTCCCAACCGATACACCGATACCGTAGGATATAATTATTGCGGGAAAAGCGGTTTGCAACTACCGAGGATTTCACTCGGGCTATGGCACAATTTTGGCGATGTAAACGACCAAAATGAAGCAAGAGATATGCTTCGTACAGCTTTTGATAATGGTATAACCCATTTTGATTTGGCAAACAATTATGGGACGCCTTTTGGAAGCGCAGAAAAGAATTTTGGGAAATTCATGAAAGAAGACTTCGTCGCATTTCGAGATGAGTTGATTATCAGCACAAAAGCCGGACACCTGATGTGGGAAGGTCCGTACGGTGATTGGGGCTCGAGGAAATACCTGATTGCAAGTCTGGATCAAAGCCTGAAACGGATGGGCTTGGATTATGTAGATATTTTCTACTCGCACCGCTACGACCCAAATACACCGATTGAAGAGACGATGGGGGCGCTTTCTGATATGGTAAAACAAGGAAAAGCTCTCTATGTGGGTATTTCGAAATATCCGCCTGCAAAAGCCCGTGAAGCTTTTCGTATACTTCGGGAAAACGGAACGCCCTGCTTGATTTATCAAGACCGATACAGCCTGCTGCAACGGGGAGTAGAGCTAGACTTATTTCCGCTTGTAGAAGAAAAGGGGCTTGGTTTTATTGGATTCTCGCCACTGTCTCAAGGGTTATTGAGTGACAAATACCTGAAAGGAATTCCTGAAAATTCTCGTGCGGGACAGGATTTCGGTTTTTTAATGAAAGATCAGGTTACCCCTGAGATAATTTCAAAAGTAACTAAGCTGAATGATTTTGCTAAAAAACGGAAGCAAACACTTGCTCAAATGGCGTTGGCTTGGTGCTTGAATGATAAAAGGGTGACTTCGGTTATAGTGGGAACAAGCTCAGTTAAACAGCTGAAAGACAACATTAAAGCGTTGGAAAACACAAGTTTTACAGACGAAGAGCTGTGGTTAATCGGAGAAGCAGCGGGAAGTATGTAGTAGGAATAAGCGGTAAGTAAGTTGACATTGCCGATAATCATATTATTTTAATAAAAAATGACAAAACAACGTGCCGGAAGGAATCAGACACTAACTCTCAATGACAAAGAACGCGAGGAATTAGCGTTAAATTTATTTATTCCCGATAAGAGAAAGAGTCTTTCTATCGGTGATATTTTGAACAAAACAATTCTATCAGACCTTTTTGAAGTGATTGATTCGCTGCCGGATACGTTTGCAGACTTGATTGTGATTGACCCTCCGTACAATCTGAGCAGAGATTTTCACGGATTTAAGTTTAAAGCGAAAAACGAGGCTGATTATTTGGAATATTTGCGTACTTGGTTTCCGAAAGTAGTTTCTAAATTGAAGCCAAACGGTTCGCTCTATCTCTGTGGCGATTGGAAAAACACTTCTGCTTTGCAGCAGGTGATGAATGAGCACTTGACTGTATTAAACCGGATTACATGGCAGCGAGAGAAAGGGCGTGGAGCAAAAGCGAATTGGAAAAATGCGATGGAAGATATTTGGTTTGGTGTGAAAAATCCGAATGACTACTATTTTGACGTGGAATCGGTGAAAATGAAGCGACAAGTCATAGCTCCGTACAAAAAAGACGGGAAACCGAAAGATTGGGAAAAGACGAATGAAGGAAATTTCCGAATTACTTATCCTTCCAATTTTTGGGACGATATAAGCATTCCGTTTTGGTCGATGCCGGAAAATACCGATCACCCGACTCAAAAACCTGAAAAATTAATCGCAAAATTGGTCCTTGCAAGTTGCCCGGAAGGCGGAATTGTTTTCGATCCGTTTCTTGGTTCAGGCACCACTTCAGTCGTGGCAAAAAAACTGAAAAGAAGTTTTGTCGGCATTGAAATGAACAAAGAATATGCACTTTGGACAGAAAAAAGACTGCAAATGAGTGAACAAAATCCGCAAATACAGGGTTATTATCAGGACGTTTTTTGGGAGAGGAATACGTTGGTAAGAAAACAATCTTTGAAACAGCGTTAACGAATTGAATGTCATCTGATTATATTTAGGCGAATAGTTTTTTTTATGTATTTAGATATATCATTTATAGTATTAGGATTTGTTCTGTTGATAAAAGGAGCCGATTGGTCAGTTGGCGGAGCGTCAGGTTTAGCTAAAAAGCACAATGTCCCCGATTTGGTTATCGGATTAACAATTGTCGCATTCGGGACTTCAGCTCCTGAGTTAGTCGTAAATTCAGTTGCCTCCCTTGACAAAAGCTCTGATATTGTATTTGGGAATATTATTGGCAGCAATATCTTCAACTTGTTCGTTATTCTCGGGATCGTTGCCATGGTTTTCCCCGTTTCGGTTCAAAAAAGCATGATTCGTAAGGAAATTCCCTTTTCATTGGGAATTACGGTGCTTATTATAGTGCTTTCCAACGCTGTATTGGGACAAAAAGAGAGTACAATCTCTCGATTTGACGCGGCAATTCTCTTCCTGCTTTTCATTGCATTCCTCGTTTACACATTCAGACAAGCTGCTGCCAATCCGGGCATAACCGAATTGGAGGCGAAACCAATGACTAACCTGAAAATATGGTCGTTGATTATCATTGGATTGGCTATTTTGATTGTAGGTGGAAGATTGGTGGTAACCGGAGCTGTGAACGTAGCTCAGAATTTAGGAGTTTCCCAGAAAATCATCGGCCTTACTATTGTTGCCGCAGGAACATCTTTACCGGAATTAGTCACCTCCATAGTTGCTGCAGCAAAGAAAAAAAGCGATATAGCCATAGGAAATGTGATTGGTTCCAATATTTTCAATTTCCTCTTAATCTTAAGCATTAGTGGATTTATCAATCCCATAACTTATGTCACCACTTTCAATCGGGAAATGTTAATGCTGACCGGCGGAACTGTTTTACTCGTTTTGTTTATGTTTGTAGGAAGAAAACACCGAGTGGATCGTTGGGAAGGAGCGCTATTGTTCGGAATCTTTATCGCTTACACGGCTTATTTAATCCAGAGCGAATTGTAATTCTGATTTTTAAGTAGATAAGGTCTGCATAAAACGAACGAATTTTTACTTTGTATTTTCTCCTGACTTGTCCCCTTTGAAATTAGTGCGGTCATAAGTTG
>LSQX01175592.1_pt1 | contig 13847 bp, 9 predicted proteins | sample 654561 | NCBI WGS metagenome assembly LSQX01 (sample SAMN04489861, study PRJNA283612) | anaerobic digester metagenome | isolation source: 4 biogas reactors fed with cattle manure at either 37C or 55C with and... | place: Denmark: Kongens Lyngby | collected 2014 | reverse complement strand
TTTCCCTTTTCGGTGCGCATATTTTGAGGCAATGCGTAAGGAAAATTCCTTTTCAACTTAATGCAAAAAACCATAGTATGGATACGCTGTGGATGCGGAGAAACAAACGATAGAATACAAAAAGAGATCAGCTTCATTGCGAGGAAGTGTTGTGCAGAACCACCGCTTCTATGGAGTGGTGATCCTTTTTTCAGCAGTATTTTTGATCTCATTACCTCAGGCACGTGCAGCTGTGGGTGATACTTTCAACGACGGCAAATTTGAATATACAATCCTCACGGAGGGAGATACTACAGGTTCTGTTTCGGTGTCCAGAATGAAGAATGATGATCTCTGGGGGGGGGCCGTGATTCCAAGCCTCGTCACTTCCGGGGAGAGGAGTTATTGCGTCATCTCGATTGCAGACCGTGCGTTTATGTTTTGCAACGGTTTGACATCCATAACAATCCCCGATGATGTTACCACGATCGGAGAGTACGCATTCGGTGAATGCAGCAGTTTGACTTCCATAAGGCTTCCAGACAAAGTCACCACGATTGGGAAAGGTGCGTTCAGTGGCTGCTGCGGCCTAACGTCCATAGTAATCCCCGAGGGTGTTGCAACGATCGGAGAGTATGTATTCTCTGACTGCAGGAGTCTGAAAGATATTTGTGTAAGCCCTGCAAATAAAAGTTTTATAAGTGTAGAGGGGGTTCTTTTCGATAAAAATAAATCCATGTTAATCAGCTACCCGGCTGAAGGCGATTCTCGCTACCGTATTCCTGATGGAGTCACATCGATAGCCGGAGGCTCATTCTATGGCTGCGACATTTTGACCTCACTCGTAATTCCGAATAGTGTCGTCTCAATTGGGGCGGGTGCCTTCAGTGGCTGCCACAGTCTGACTTCACTTGAGGTTCCCGCCGGCGTCGTCTCAATCGGGGCGGGTGCTTTTAGTAACTGTAGTAGTTTAACCTCCATAGTGATTCCTGAGAGTGTCACTACGATTGGTAAAGATACGTTCGGTGAGTGCTCCAGTCTGGGAAGTATTGATGTAAGTCCTGAGAATGAAGTTTATTCAAGTTATGAGGGAGTTCTATTTAACAAAGATAAAACTATTTTAATCAGCTATCCGTGTGGAGGCGCCGCTCAATACCGTATTCCTTGGGGTGTCAAGTCGATTGAAGAGGGAGCGTTTCTTAATCGCAGCCGCTTAGTCTCTGTCGTGATCCCCGAAAGTGTCACCACAATTGGAGATTATGCGTTTAATTTTTGTCGCGGCCTGACCTCGATAGTTATGGGAAATAACGTCACCTCTATTGGTGTGGGTGCATTTAAAAACTGTCGCAACCTGAACTCCATTGACATCCCCGATGGCGTTACGACGATTGGAAGTGAAGCATTTTATAATTGTTGCAGTTTGACCTCTATTGTCATCCCCAATAGCGTTACTGTGATTGGTAATTCCCTGTTCTGGGAGTGTGGCGATTTAAAATCGGTGGTTATAGGGAATAGAGTTACCACGATCGGAAGTTTCATGTTCTGGGAGTGTAGCGGGTTGACCTCACTCGTAATCCCCGCCAGCGTCACTTCAATTGGGGAGGGAGCGTTTATCAAATGCAGCAGTTTGGTTTCCATCTACTTCAAAGGAGATGCGCCTGAGCTTAATAAGGATGGATTTTCTGATTGTCCGGCCATTGTTTATTATCCGGAAGGCAAAAATGGTTGGGAAGAAAGCTACGGAGGAAGGCCAACAGCGAAGTGGATAAATAGGCCGGAGTAAAGAAAACATGTTCTAATTATGGACAATAACTTGCCATAGAAATGCTTTCGGAAGGAATGACGCATCATATCACGAAAGAGCACAGCAGACAGGAACGACTCTGGCCTGTGATGTCAGCCCGAAAGACAAACAGCAAAGCGAATAAATAAAGGCTTTTTGTGCCGAAGCTATTTATTTCTTCGATGTACCGTAGATGAGTTTGAGGTTGCGCAGAGAGTAAGTGACTTCGTCAACGGTCGGGTTAATGCCAATCTGTATTTCCTGGATTGTTGCTGGGTCAAAATTGTCTTCATTTAAGAAGATGACTCTTTGCTCCCAGCCGGTGGTCGGTTTTTCATAGGGCAGGAAGAGATGTTGCCCTTTGAGGACCGGGATCAGGTAAGATTGGCTGATTTCGGTCGTGGATGACTTGATCTCAAAAGAGATGGCGCGCACGTTTTCCAGGTTCGTCCGGGAAGCATCCAGCGCGAAGGCCGGATAGCTCCAGCGGTCCACATTGGGAGGAAAGGTGGTCCGGAACGTGAGGGCCGACTCGGCTTCATCGTAGGCAATTTTCAGGGTGCCTGAAGAATTTGCTCTCCATTTTTCGGGATTCATCGAGTCTGGCAGGGGTGTCCGTTGAGTATCGGTCAGGGCACGGTCCAGTTGGAGGACCGGGATAACGAGTTTACTTGAGGGGTGACCATTCCATTTGCCGCTGATTTGGAGGGCCGTTTCAAAGGAGCCTTGTCCGAACTCCGGAGTGAAGGTGAGTTCCAGCTCGGTTTTGCTCATGGGAGGGAGCGTTATTTCCGGAGGTAGCTGACCTGTTTTGCCGCCGGAGATTTCTATCTGCCCGCGTTGGGTCTGGTCAGAAAAGTTATAAATCTGCAGTTTGAAGGGAGCATTTTCCCCCTGGATTTCGACTCTGTCTTTTGAAGCAGCCATCTTGAAGGCGTCCCCCAGTTCAGTGCGGTAGACGACCTGAAGAGCCGGCTTGATTTCGCGTGCAGGAGTTTGTTTTTTGGGTGTGGAGACCTCCGCTTTTTGGGAGGGTGTCAGGCCCGAGAGACCATTGATATAGGAGGGGAAGCGGGTAGCTGTTAAAGTCAGCTTGCTGGCATCGGCTTTTTGCTCGAAGGGCAGCCCAGCGAAATCGCGCCCATGGTAAACCTTCTCTCCATTTCCTGATAAATCCAAAGAGAACTCTTTTTCAATCAGCTTATCCAGAGGGCGTTCGGAGCTACTGGCTTCGGTGTCGAGCTCGGAAAGAGACCAGTAGACAAGAGTCTGGGAATTATCCTTCTGGCGATAGAGGAAGGCGCGCATCTCTTGGCCAATATCCAGAGTGCCTTCATAGACGGCAGCGCCCAGGTTTTCAGTAAGAGTAGCCAGGGCAGCGTAAGAGGGTTTAGCTGAATAATCATGGCGCATGAGCCCCCAATCTTTTCTGCCCGAATCCTCGTTGTACGGGCATAAGACGAAGAAGAAATTGCGGTCTACCCCCATGGATTGAAGATAGATCATACTTTTGGGGAGGTATTCAGCCACGAGTAGTTCCTGATCCGGATCATGAGCTTTGAGACCGGGCATGTAGCTATCCAGACGACCGTTACCCTCGGCACGGCTTCCATTCTCAGTATACCAGAGGGGGAGTCCCTCGATCCGATGTCTTTTCATGAAAGTCCTGACATTTTGTATGATTTTCGGGAAATCATGGAGCGGGTTGTAGGTGTGGACCGCGAAGATATCCATATAATCGCCCAAGTCATTTTCCATAAGGATTCCGGTATAGGCGGGGAGAGGCGAGATGGCGATTCCACCCAGGACAACAGGGATATCAGGGTCGGACGCCTTGAAGCCCAGGTAGGCGGCTTTCATAGCGGAGGCAAAATCCCAGGCACCTTCGGAAGTGAAAGAGATATCGGGCTCATTCCAGAACTCCCAGGCGGTCATCCGGCCCTGAAAAGTTTGGGCGAGTTGGCTGGCGAAGCGATAGTTGGCCAGGAGGTCTCCGGGGAGATGGCTCGTATTGCTTTTGGCCCAGTTGGGAGCATCATGGTACATGCCCAAGATCTGCACGCCGCGTTCATGAAGGAGCCGTGCGTTCAGTTCGTAATTGCCCCAACGGTATTGAAGCGGCTCTGGCTCAACATCGGCCCAGCTGAGTCGTTCGCGGATAATCTCCAGACCGGCTCTCCGGGCCGCTTCCGAGACGACCTCAAAGCCAGGGGCGGGAAAGCGTGCGTTATCAGGTTTAGGCCTGGCCAGCCAGCTTTGTGCCGTATCCAGGGAGAAGTAGGTATCCGGATTGCGTGTGCGCGTGGCCGGATCGGCGACAACCGTGAAGCTGCTTGATCCTTCAAAAGTATTCTTTTCCCCTGAGAGAAAGAGCTGATAGTAACCGGTGGAAAGGGCTTCGAGCTCCAGAGTGGGCGAGTCGCCTTCGGGCCAATTACCCTTCTTCAGGGTTTTGCCGTGCCAGTCTTTGAGCTCCCATTGGAGAGGGAGGAGGCCTGGCTCTTTGAGGGTGAAGAGGAGCGGTTCCTTGAGAGTAAAGACCGTAGCCGGGGCCTTTGCCTGAATGAGCGCGGCGGTTTGATGCGGTACGGCTTCGGCAGCCCACGAGGAACCTGACGCCAGAAAGAGGCTCGATATCAGAGCGAGACTAAGAGATAACGTTTTCATAATGAGAACAGAGTTGGCAGCGTTTTTTTAAGGAAACCAATCATTCACCGCTATTGAGCGGAATATCAATAAAACTTCTTGGCAGGGAGTATTTCTCTCCCGGTATGTTATTCACTGAGAGGGGTAATTTTCAGCGCGAGTGAAATATCATTGAAGTGCACCTCTTTGGGAAGTTCCACTCGCAAACCTTCGTCGGTGCGTGTGAATGTCAGGGGAGTGTCATAACCCAAAAGTTCCACGCTTTTGACTTCCTGCGGATAGAGCTCACTGCCCTTGGCTAACGAGCGAACAAGGACCGTGTTATTCCCTTCCTTAGGCCATGCCATGACGTGCGCATAAAGCAGATCGTCCTTCACCACAAAACGGATGTCCTCTGAAGTGGACGATCTATAATCGCTTTCGTTGAAGCCCAATCCATGAAGCGGTCGGCTATTGGCGAACGACGGGCCTTCGCCAGGAACCCTCCAGGGACGAGTGCCGAATAAACCTTCGCCATTTATTTCCATCCATGCCGCTATCTCATTGAGAATCTTTTCTTCCTTTTCATCAAAGGTCCCGTCACCTCTAAGCGGGACACTCAGAAGCAGGTTGCCATTTTTGCTGACTATGTCTGTCAATAATCTCACCACGTTAGCCGCCGACTTATAGTGGCCTCGTTCGTAGATTCCACGATCGTAATGCCACGAGCCAAGGCAGGTGCAGGTTTGCCACGGCTTATCCTGTATATTGGGCGGCACACCTCTTTCAACGTCCCAGACAAGACAGTCTTTTTCATCCGGCGCCAATTCTTTTGCCGTAATCACGGCTTCATTTCTGCCTTGATGCTCCCGGGTGCTCTTGTTGTAAAGATGAGCGGCAATCTTCAACCCGACATCGCTGATGGGCCATAATGGGAATGAAACGTCGTCATAATAAACGAAGTCCGGACTATATTTGTCGATTAAATCCAAGTTGCGGTTCAAGAAAGCCTGCCGATATGCCTCATCAGGCAATGAGGCTCCTTCGCGCCAGCGCCAATGTTTATGCACGGCACCATTATCGGTTAGGCTGTATCTGCCAAGGTCATGATTCTGGGCGTAGAGTTCCTGCGGATCGTATCCTTCCCACCACTGACCTTTTCCGTCGGCCTTTGTCAATTTGCCGTCGTAAGGTATGCCCTTTTTAGCACCTTCTTTATCGGAGCGTTGCGCAGGTTCATACCAGGTCCATGCGTGTGATGCGTGGACACTTACGCCAAAACGCAAGCCGTTGGCATCGGCTGCTTTTTTCCATCCGGCAAGAAGATCTTTTTTGGGCCCCATGTTCACCGAATTCCAGCTATGGTATTTGCTGTCCCACAGGTCGAAGTTGTCATGATGATTTGCCAGGGCTACAAAATACTTTGCTCCCACATGCTTGTAGACTTCCATCAATTTCTCGGGATCCCATTTTTCCGCTTTCCATTCATGGATGACGTCTTTGAATCCGAACTCAGAGGGATGACCATATTTCTTCAGATGGGAATTATAGACACGGCTTCCTTCAAAATACATTTCACGGGCATACCAGTCGCCCTCTTCGGGTTGACATTGGGGGCCCCAGTGCGCCCATATTCCAAACTTGGCATCTCGAAACCAATCAGGCGCCTGGTCGTACTGGGAAAGTGAATCCCATGTAGGTTTAAAATTATCTTCCATCACCATCACCTTTTCATGCGGAGAAGTACAGCATGAACACAGGAGAAAAATGGGAACAACCCATAACATGTTTTTCAATGACTTCATAATATCATTACTTAATAGAATCAGTCGTTACACATCACCTTCGGGCCAGTTGCCCTGTTCAGAGTTTTACCGCTCCAGTCTTTGAGCCCCAATTGACGGGGACATTGTAGCGGAATATCAAAAAAAGGTCAAGCAGGGTTTTACCTTGCAGACCTTTATGCTCCCATTGGAGCGGAAGGAAATCAGGATATTCGAGACGAAGACCGTTGCCGTGGTTCGGCGGTATATCAGGAAACTAATTTTGCGGCTTGTTGGCCAATCTGTTCGGTCTCGTTCAACTTACCGGAGACGTGGGCGCTCTTGGGCGGCTGAACTCGAAAAGAGACGACATCCATGTGGAGAGTGTGGCCTGCAATCCGGGCATGTGCCGCCACAGGACTCTGGCAGCCGCCTCCCAACGCACGCAGGAATTCCCGCTCGGCAGCAACACAAAGGGCGGTGCCGGGATGGGAGATTGTGCGGCATATCTGATTTATCAGCTCGTCTTCCTTCCGGATTTCAATACCGATAGCCCCCTGACCCACGCAGGTGAGCATTTCTTCCGGACTCAACCTTGAGCCGAGGATTCCATCCAGCGGGACGTTGCTGTATTTAGGCGGAGCGGTGAAATGTCCGTCCGTGAAGAGGTGAAACTCCAAGCGTTCCAGACCGGCTGCTGCCAGAATGGTCGCATCGATCTGCGGATTATTGCGGAGTTTTTCAATGCGGGTACCGACATTGCCGCGGATGGGTACAATTTGGATATCGCTTCTCAGGTGAAGGATCTGCTGTTGGCGACGAGTGCTGCTGGTCGCCACTACGGCGCCCTGAGGCAGGTCTGAAATTTTTAGATTTTTTTGAAAGCCACGATAGCCCGGGGCTCCGGGAGTCCAGTCTTTGCACTGAGCTTGGAGTGATGCCGCCAGCTCCGGAGAGCGATAGATCAGGACGTCGCGTACATCGGCTCGGCGCAGGACTCCGCCCAAAGTCAGACCCTCGGGAAGCTCCGTCGGCAAGTCCTTGAGCGAGTGAACAGCCATATCTGCTGAGCTCTCCAGAAGGGCCTCTTCCAGCTCTTTAGTGAAGAGTCCCTTGGTGGTTGGGGATGGAGAAGCCGTTGAATGTGCGTCCGAGTGAGAGAGCGACGCGGTCTGGAGTTTATCGCCCGAGGTCTTGATGATACGGATTTCGTAACTGTGATCCGGAAAGTAATGAGCGCAGGTATTGAGAACACGTTGTGTCTGGGCCAGCGCCAGCGGGCTGCCGCGTGTGGCCAGCACAATTTTCCGGGAAGATGTTGAATCACTTGGCATAATCAGTGTGGGATGTAGGGCTTATCTCCGAATTGGAAAGCGGTTGTAAATTATTTCGATACTCGAGGTCTTTCCTCATGGCGTCGAGGAATTCTTCGACCCGTTTATCGATAAGCTCCTGGCATAAAAGAATCTGTTTTTCGCGCAAAAGCCTCGATTCGTCAGCGATGGCCTGCAGGTCGTCGATGTTATAGAGATAGACATTTTCCAGGGCATCGATGGCCGGGTCGATATCTCTGGGGACGGCGATATCAACCAGGAGCAAGGGGTGACTGCTTCTGCCTTTCATGTATTCCTCAATGAGAGGCCGAGTCAGAACATAGCCCGGGGCGGAGGTGCTGGAAATAATGATATCGGCATTGGGAGAGGCTTCCGGCCAGCGGGAAAACTCAACCGCCATCCCGCCGAGTTTTTCTGCCAGGGCCTGTGAGCGCTCCCAGGTGCGATTGGTGATACTGAGCCGGCTGGCGCCCCGAGAGAGGATTGCCTTAGCCGTTTTCTCGGAAGTATCCCCGGCGCCGATGACTAAAATGTGGCAATCATCCAGGCCGCTGAATATCTTCCCGGCCAGTTCCACGGCGACATTGGCCACGGAGATATGACCTTTCTGGATATCTGTCTGGGAGCGGATGAACTTGGCAGTGCGAAAAGCGACTTGAAAGGCTTTATTGAGGTGTCGTCCCGAGTAACATTTTTTCAATGCCAGATCGTAGGCATCTTTGACCTGTCCCAGAATTTCGGTTTCGCCCAGGGCCATGGAGTCGAGCCCCGAAACGACCCTGAAAAGATGGGTCAGGGCATCTTTATCGGTGTAGAAATAAAAACTCTCGGAAAGCCGGCTGTCATAATCAATGGAGCGAGCCTGTGCAAGAAATTCGAGGAGACCGTTGCACTGGGTTTGGTTCAACTGGTCGCCAGCAATATAGAGCTCCACCCGGTTACAGGTCGAAAGAAGGATAGCTTCCTGAGCCAGCTCTTGCCCGATGAGCTCCCGGATTGTTTCGCAGGCCGACTGGGTATCAAAGGCGAAACGCTCACGAACCTGGACCGGTGCCGTCTTATGGTTTAATCCCAAGAGAGCGATCATGGACTGGTCTCCTCCGTGGCATTGATAGTTGGAGAGGTGAGTGAGGTTTGCCCTCTCTGGCGATGAGTGGAAGAAAGCGCAGAAGTGGGCCAAAAAGTGAAAAAGATGAACAGAAATCCGCAAATGATACACCAGGCCAGAATCCGATCCCGAAACAAGCTCATGCGGCAGAATATCCAAAGAGTGATGAAATAGGCCCAGAGTGCCAGAGCCCAGAGGATTTTGAAGTCAGAGCCGATCCAGGTGCCGGTGAATTCATGATGACCCCTGATTCCATACCAGAGCCCCACGGAGAGGAAGAGAACTCCGGTCAGGATCATATTTACGGCCAGTTGTTTGATTTGCTGGACAGGGGGAAGAATGCTTGTCAGGGCACGTCTTTTCTTCAGCTTCAGGTCGCGCTGCTGGATGAGATACATGAGAGAAGTGGCTGCGGCAATTCCCCAGGCTCCATAGGCCAAAAAAGAAAAAGTGGCATGGAGGCTGATCCATTCGGGAAGAGGCGCGGCAGGCGGTCTGTCAAAAGAGGGGATCAGCGCCACGGCTCCCAGGAGAAAGAGCAGAGGGGAGAGGAAAGCCGTCAAAAATCGGAGTTTGGGTACAAAGAGTGCAAAGAGAGAAGCCAGGGAGAGCGTCCAGCCGATAAACATTCCCGCCTCATAGAGGTTCCGAATCGGACAGGAATCAAGCGAGAATCCGCGTAAGAAGATGGAAAAGGTATGGGCGATAAAAGCAAGAACCGGGAAAACTCCCCAGGGGAAAACTTTTTCCCGAAATCCGCTCTTCCAGAGTCGCACAGAATAGAATGCGGTGACTCCGTAGAGAAGGACTGCGGCGATAAAATTAATTTTATCCGGACTCATCTCAATCGTTAGAACAGACCCCACTAGCCGATTACCCGGTTTGCTCTCCTGATCGCGTAAAGCCCCAGGAACTGGAACAGGAAATTGGGTATCCAAAAAAGGATCCAAAGATTCAGCGCTGGATCGCTTGTTTCCACCAGGGCATCGCCCAGGATGAAGAAGCTATAATATACCAAAAGCACGATTAAAGCCAGCCCCAGGCTGATATTGGTTTCTCTGCGCTGAGTTTTGAGGCTGAGCGGGATGGCTACCAGAATAAAGCTGATGCAGGCAAAAGAGAAAGCCATCTGATGGTGAATTTCCTTCACGTAAGGGCGTGTATCCAGCCCTTGAGCGCGCGTCGCTTTGAGCCCCGCGAGCATCTGGGGAAGGGTCATATCGCTGATGCTGACGGAATCCTCGTCCCCGGCCATTTTGACAGGGATGTCCTCGGTTTCGTATTCATCCAGGTGCAGGGGGAGCCACTCTTCCTGAAAGGCCGTCGGGGTGTCAGCGTTTTGCGTATCGGTCTTTTTCTCGCCGTTAGTAATTTCGCCAGTAAAAGATTCCAGACCGCTTATGAGGGTCAGAACGCGGGCTTCGCGCAGGAGCAGGCGGATGGAGTTGCCGCTTTCGTCTCGAGTGAGCTGGCCAGATCTGGCAAAGACATCCAGGATTTTTTTGCCTTTTTCAAACTGATAGAAGCGGATATTGTTGAGATTATTGCCGCGGATTCTTGAAACATAGAGGACAAAATCCTCAGAAAAATCCACATAACGGCCCTCCGGAATGAAAGAGGCCAGGTTCACCATCTGCTCGTCGAGAATCCTTTTGTAAGCGACTCTTGCCTGGGGCGATATCTGGAGATTAAACCAGGCACAGACACCGGTCATGAGGACGGCTAGTGCGATGACGGGGACGACGAGGGAGGTGAGGCTGATTCCCGCAGAGCGTGCGGCCGTATATTCCTGGTCCGCACTGAAGCGCCCAAAGACCATGAGGCCGGACATCAGCATTGAAATGGGCAGGGCAAAGGCCATCACCCAGGGGATGAGCAGCAGGAGCGACTCTATTACCAACCAGATGGAGACATGGCCAGCCACCAGCAGACTCAGAACCTCCTTGAGCAGGTTACCCGCAATGAGTACAAAGGTGAAGACCACCACTGTCAGGGCTAATGTAGCCAGGCACTGCCGTAAAAGATAAAGGTGAAGGGTCTTCATACTAAAGAAGCCGGACGCCGCCCGGGGTAAGGGAGAACGTCCGGCTTGTTGAAAGAGGTCTTACAGATTCGCGATGGCTTTATCCATTGCGCTGAAGAGCTCGGTCATGGTTTCGGGGGTTTCATCACCCATGTTGGAAACGCGGAAGGTGGTCCCTTTGATCTTTCCGTAACCGCCATTGATCAGGAAGCCCTCGGCTTTGACAAGCTTGACGAATTTTTCCGCATCGATGACCCGGCCACCCTTTTCAGGTCTGGCTCCGTTATTAACGCAGGTCAGCGTGATGGATTCATAGCCTTTATCCGGGAAGAGCGTAAAACCGTGATTGGTTGCCCAGGCGCGGGTCATATCAGCCAGCTTTTGATGGCGGGCAAAGCGGGCATCCAAACCCTCCTGGAACATCTCTTCCAGCTTGGATTCGAGCGCGTAAATATGATTGATGGCCGGAGTGCTGGGAGTCATGTTGCCATCGGCGTTCTTCTTGAACTCCAGAAAATCGAAATAGTAGCCGCGGCCTTTGACTGTGGCAGCGCGGGCAAGACCGGCTTCTGAAACTGCAAAGAGTGCGAGGCCCGGAGGCATGGCGAAAGCCTTCTGCACACCGCAAAGGAGCACGTCAAAGCCCAGCTCGTCCATGGGGATTTTCTGGCCGCTCAGGGAACTGACGGCATCAACAATGAACATAACATCCGGGAATTTCTTTTTAATGGCGGATATCTCGGCCAGGGGAGATTGCGTACCTGTAGAGGTTTCGTTGTGAATCAAGGTCACCGCATCAAACTCTCCGGTGGAAAGCTTTTCTTCGATGGCAGATCCACGGATGGGAGAGCCCCACTCGGCGCGTAAGCCTTCGGCTTCTTTACCACTGCGTAATGCGACGTCCAGCCACTTATCGGAGAAGGCCCCGTTTCCGCAACAGAGCACCTTCTTGTTGACCAGATTACGGATGGCAGCCTCCATCACGCCCCAGGCAGAGGAGGTGCTGAGAAAGACAGGTTGTTTTGTGTAAAACAACTGCTGCAGACGAGGTTGCACCCGAGCGTATAAATCTTTGAACGCCTGGCTGCGATGTCCGATGACAGGCTTGGCGAAAGCTGCTAATGTCTTTTCGCTTACCTCAATCGGCCCCGGTATGAACAATTTAACGTGTCCCATAAGACGGGCCGATTATCTCATGCAAAGGCCGCTCTTGCAAGGCCAGACCCTTCCGGGAAAAGAGAAAAGAGAGCCCGAAGACTCTCTTTGAAAGATATTGGAAAATATCGGCCCTAGATCACTCGAGTCCAGAGGACTTTCAGATAGCGGCTCTCGGGGCAATTGGAATAGATCGGATGGTCCGAACCGGCCCCGGTGACGTCAAAGATCTGCAGACGTCGATTATTGCGATGGGCTGCCTTGACCAGAATATCCTCAAACCGATTGAGGCTGAGAAGTCCGGAGCAGGAGCAGCTCACCAGAGTTCCACCCGGTGCGAGCAGGCTGATGCCCAGCTTATTGATATCTTCATACTTACCCCAGGCTTTGAATTCTTCCTCGGGGTCGCGGCTTTCGACAAACTTGGGCGGGTCAATGAGGACGACATCCCATTTTTCTCCGTTCGTCTGCATTTGCCGGGCATAAGAATAGGCGTCGGCGTGAACCCAGTTGATCTTATGCTGCATATTGATGTGAGCATTGCGCTTGGCTTGCTCGATGGCTTCTTCATCCAGGTCTACGCCGGTGACCTCGGCGGCTCCGCCCAGGACACTGGCCATGATGGAAAAAGCGCCCGTATAGCAGCAGAGATCCAGGACTCGTTTGCCATGGACCAGGCCGGAGAATTTGAGACGGTTTTCACGCTGATCGCAGAAAAATCCCGTTTTGTGGCCTTTGGAGAAATCTACTTCGAATTTGACGCCATTTTCCTGGATTTTAACGCTTCTGCCGGGGAGTCTTGGCTCAGGAACATTCTTGATTCCCTCGATCTGCCGGACTCTCTCATCCACATGGATGATTTCGTACTGAGTCCCCAGACGCTGATGTAGGAATTCGAGGATTTTGTTCAAGCGCAGATAAATACCAAGGCTGTGAACCTCCAGGCTGAGCACGTTGTCATAGCGGTCCACGATGAGGCCGCTTAAGCCATCTCCATCAGAGTTGACCACGCGATACGCATTGGTGCGCTCGGGCAGCTTGAGCATCTCCTGACGCAAGGTGAGAGCCCGCTCCAGTGCATCAAAAATAATCTGGTCTCCAGGCTCTACATCGCCATGGACCAGCACCCTGAGGGGAACTTTGGCCTTGGGATTGTAAAAAGCTGCTCCAAAAGGGGAGCCTTCGCGATCATAAACCTTCACCCAGTTTCCTGCTTGGGCATCCGAAGAGACGGCTCCCACCATGGCAGGAAAGACGCACGGATTGAAACAATAGGTGCGCATTTGCGCCCAAGGTTTCACCCAATTCTCGCTTGAGACCGGGGCCGGAGTATCCTTCCGCAGATAACGGGGAGGCATCGGCTTGATCGGTTTAGGAAAGGGATACTGGCGCACGTTTTTGCGGATGTATGAAGGGCGTGGCGTCCAATGGGGGGATTCACCTTGTTCCTCAAATTTCTCTTCGTCAGAATCCGGATCGCTTTGCTCCGGATCCCAGCTTTCGGCTTCATCCACGCTCTCCTCTTGTTGATACTCTTCTCTTTCAGTCTCGACCTCTTCTTCAGAATCAGAATGGCTCTGGCTTTGGGCCCAGTCTTCGGTCTCCTCAAAGCTCTCCTCACGGCGAGGCTGTTCTTTTTTAGTCTCGGGCTCTTCTTCAGAATCGGGATTGCTCTGAGTTGGGGCCCAGTTTTCGGACTCTTCAATGCTCTCCTCACGACGAGACTCTTCTTTTTCAGTCTCAGGCTCTTCTGCAGAAAAATCGGCGGACTTATATTGCTCCAAAGTCTTGAAGCTCTGCCGAGGTGATTCAGGAGTGAAAGTGGGGGTTGAGAGTTCACCCTCTGGCGCAACGGCTTGATCTGAGGGAGAATTCTCCATTACTCGCTTCTCCTGCTGCCGTTTTTTGAATTCAGTCATGAGGCCGCCCGGGGGAGTCTCATGCCCGGAGTGTTGCGGAAAGCGGGAGCCCTCTTCCTGCGATTCGGGCCTGCCCCTGAAACTACCCTCAGAACGCTCGGGGCGCGGAGGGCGGCTGCTAAAGGCAGGTCTACGGTCAGAGTCTCTGCCAAAGGAAG
>LSQX01376550.1_pt1 | contig 13850 bp, 11 predicted proteins | sample 654561 | NCBI WGS metagenome assembly LSQX01 (sample SAMN04489861, study PRJNA283612) | anaerobic digester metagenome | isolation source: 4 biogas reactors fed with cattle manure at either 37C or 55C with and... | place: Denmark: Kongens Lyngby | collected 2014 | reverse complement strand
ATAGCTTCACCCAGGTTGTGGGGAGGCATATTAGTTGCCATTCCTACAGCTATACCAGTGCTTCCGTTTACAAGAAGGTTGGGGATCCTGGATGGAAGTACAAGAGGCTCGACCAAGGATTCGTCAAAATTAGGACCCCATTCGACGGTTTCCTCATTGATATCCGCAAGCATCTCCTCTCCGAGAGAGTGCAGCCTGGCTTCTGTGTAACGCATTGCCGCGGGCGGGTCTCCGTCTATGGAACCAAAGTTCCCCTGCCCATCTACCAGGGGGTATCTCATGCTAAAATCCTGTGACATCCTAGCCATTGTGTCGTAGATTGCCGAGTCGCCGTGAGGATGGAATTTTCCCATTGTCTCTCCGACAATACGGGCTGATTTCTTGAAAGCCTGGTTATGCCTTAAACCAAGCTCAAGCATGGCATAAAGTACCCTTCTCTGGACCGGTTTCAGTCCGTCCTTTGCATCCGGGAGTGCTCTGCCGACGATGACACTCATAGCATAGTTGAGATAACTTTGCTTTATCTCCTCTTCCAACGGAAGAGTAATTACTTTATTAACTTCGAATATACTTGCCTGTTTATTTTTATGATCCACTTTTACGCCCCCGAACTGCTTTACCATATGACAAGCGGCGGTGCTTCCGCCGCTTTATCTGCAAGTCTTATCTATTTTACCACCTGAAGGTCCCATTTTCACCACTTATTGCGGTGCAGTGAATGAGGGTCAATCCCTTTGTGAGGATCCTTTGTTTCAAGAGGCCAGCCTATTGCAGCAATTGCCATCAGCGCAATATCTGCCGGCACATTGAGAAGCGATTTGAGTCTTCCTTCAAGGTCGTTGTCCCCTCGTTTGACACCAAGCCATACTGACCCAAGTCCAAGCGCATTCGCAGAAAGAAGGATGTTTTGCATTGCTGCAGAGCAATCCTCTTCCCAATATCTCATTACCTTGCCTTCACGTTCCGTTTCAGCACAGACAACTATTGCAAGAGCTGCTGTTTTTAACATCTTTCCATATGGATGCAGATCTGCCATGCTGTCTAATATTTGTCTCTTATCAATGACAACAAAATGCCACGGATGATAATTGTTTGCGCTTGGTGCTGCGCATGCACACTCCAAAATGACCTTGACCAAAGCATCATCTACATGCTTTGACGGGTCGAACCTGCGGATGCTTCTCCTGCTAAGAATATTGTCAATAGCTTCCCGGTTTAACTGAGTCATTCAGACTCCTGCTCCGATCAATGACTGTTGTTTGCCGGTTTTACAGGATCTATCGACCTTCCCAGAACTGGTGAAGACAGCACTATTGCTGTAGTAGTCATTCCGCAGCTGCCCATCTGGCTTATTACGTCCTCAAGATGTCCTACCGAAGATACTACTACTTTAAGGATAACTCCGTCGCTTCCCGTAAGATGATGGCATTCAAGGACTTCAGGTATAGCTCTGGCTAGCTCATCTGACTGAGCAAGGAGCGCTACCGGGATCGCAAGGCGAATGTAAGCCATGATAGGATAGCCTACCTTTGACTGGTCTACTACAGCCTTGTAACCCATTATTATCCCCGCGTCTTCCATACGGCGGACTCTCTCCGCAACTGCCGGAGAAGAAAGGCCTACGCGTCTTCCAAGTTCGTTGAATGATATTCTTCCGTCTTCCTGAAGTATCTTCAGTATCTGTATTCCAATGTCATCGAGCAATTTGCCGGTTAACATGGATACACCTCCGCTTCCTTATCAAATGAAACTGTTTTTATAATGCACGCCAATATATTAAGGCATTATTTAAAAAAATGGAAGAGCAGGCATAATTTTTTTTGTGATCATTAAAAAGAATGATCCTATCTGACCGATCACAGGGTAAGATCATCTTCCATATTTTCACTCTTTTCATTTAATGCCTTGTTCTTTTTTGAAAGGCTGTTTGCCACAGCCCATGCAGCAGCCATTGAGTGCAGGCACGGTACTCCGGCGGCCGAAGCGCTTCTCCTCAGTTCAGCCCCGTGCATTATGTGGCGTTCATTTCCTCCGGGGATATTGAGCACCAGGTCCCATTCTCCCTTTCTGAGCCTTTCAACAAGCTCTTCCTGCGGGACTTTGTTCACTTCTAGACCCCATTTGGAGAGATAATCTGATGTGCCTGATGTCGCATCTACATTCCACCCTAAAGCAGTGAACTGCGCTGCTGTTGACATTGACTCTGCCTTTTGTGAATCAGCAATGCTCATCAGTATTCTTCCTTTTGCAGGGGGCATCCATCCTGCTCCCTGCAATCCGTCCATCATTGCATCAGCAAGGTTGTCTCCAAGCCCGAGGCTTTCTCCGGTGGACATCATTCTTGGCCCGAGTTTAGGGTCGATCCCGGGAAGCTTGTCGTTAGAGAAGACCGGCACCTTTACCCCCCACTTATCAGTTTTGGGTAAAATGCCAAGTCCATATCCCATATCAGTCAGTTTTTCTCCAAGGGCTACGCCTACAGCCAAATCGACCATTGGTATTTTTGATATTTTGCTGCATATTGGAACAGTACGGCTTGCCCGCGGATTCGCCTCGATTATCCAGAAAAGGCCGTCCTTGAGGACGAACTGTATGTTGAGGAGGCCATGGATGTCCAGTTCTTTTGATATCATTTTTACAGTTTTCAGGACCTGAGCCTGCTGCTCGTCAGTCAGGGAAAAACTTGGGAAAACTGCAATCGAATCCCCCGAATGGATCCCGGAAGGGTCGATATGTTCAAATATACCCGGGATCAACACGTCAGCACCGTCGCATACTGCGTCACATTCAAATTCCTTGCCCTGGAGGAAACGGTCGATCATCACCTTCTGTCCCTCTACTGCTTGGAAAGCCTCTGAAAGCACATCCAGCATCTCTTTTTCACTGTATACGACTTTCATGGCAACGCCCCCTATTACAAAGCTTGGGCGCACCATCAGGGGATATCCCAGTTTTTCAGCGATGGCACGAGCCTCTTCTATCGAAGCGACGTCGACTCCCGCCGGCTGGGAAATGCCCAGTTTCTGCAAAAGCCTCGAGAATTTCCCCCTGTCCTCGGCAGCATCGATAACATCCTGATCCGGCCCCAGAAGCCTTATTCCCTCAGTTGCCAGATCAAGCCCAAGCCTGAGCGAAGTCTGGCCTCCAAAACATGCAAATACGCCTCTTGCTTTTTCACGCTCAAGTACAGCCATTGCATCATCTATATAGAGGGGCTCCAGGTAAAGTGCGTCTGAGATATCATGATCTGTGCTCACTGTTTCAGGGTTGACATTCATCATTATTGCCCTGATCCCTCTTCTGCGGAGCGCTTCGACAGCTTTGACACAGCAATAATCGAACTCAACTCCCTGGGCGATCCTTATTGCGCCTGAACCAAGGACCGCTATGCCTCCCTCGCTCTCTTCCCACGGATCGCTCTTTACTCCATAAGCTGCGTAGTAGTAGCCTGAACCGGATGGGAATTCTCCTGCACATCCGTCTACTTCACGATAACCTGTGTGGCAGTTTTCTGACTCAAGTATCTTCAATGTCTCTTCTTTTGATATCCCGGCAGAGGCTGAGATACGGCTTATAGACATTCCATGCAACCTTGCAGAGACGACATTTCCGTTTACAGGACCGTCTTCTTCAAGGTATTTTTCAGCCAGCTGTATCTTATTGAGCTGTTCTAAGAAATATTTTCTGATATGGGTCCTTTTTGACATCTCGTCAACAGATACCGAGCTCCTTCTGAGAAGCTCTGTGATGGCTTCAAGCCTAAGGTAGGTAGGGGCTGTTATCTGTTCCCAGAGCTTCCTCGTCTCCCAAGAACGCATCCTCCTGTCAGGAAGATACCTTCCCCTTTCAAGGGAACGGCAGGCCTTAACAAGTGCCTGAGCAAATGTTGCTCCGAGTGCAAGGACTTCCCCCGTGGCTTTCATCCTGGGACCGAGAGAGGAATCAGCCTGCGGGAAGGTGTCAAAGGGCCATGAAGGCACTTTTACCGCAACATAATCAAGTGCTGGTTCTGACAATGCGCTGCCCGCGCCCGTGACCGGATTTGCCATTTCAGTAAGGTTAAGGCCAATGGCAATTTTTGCAGCCATCCTTGCAATAGGATATCCTGTCGCTTTGCTAGCAAGGGCACTCGACCTGCTTGCCCTTGGATTTACCTCTATAACGTAGTATTCATTGCCATCCGGAGAGAGCGCAAACTGGACGTTGCACGCGCCGCGGATCTCTAGAACATCCACAATTTTTAAAGCTGCGGTCCTGAGCATCTGCCATTCCCTGTCTGTGAGGGTAAGTGCCGGGGAAACCACTATGGAGTCTCCCGTATGGACGCCCATGGGATCTATGTTCTCCATGCTGCATACTGCAAGGGCGTTTCCAATATTGTCCCTGACAACCTCGACTTCTATCTCATGCCAGCCTTCAAGATAACGTTCGATCAGAGCCCTTCCGACAGGAGATGCCGTAAGGGCATCTTCCACCTGGACTACAAAGTCTTCTATGTTCCTTACCACTGAGTTGCCCGACCCTCCAAGCGTGAAGTCCGGGCGAAGTATAAGCGGAAGCGGCGAATGCATCGCAAATTCCTGAGCGCCTGCTACAGAAGATATGCCCCTGCTAGCGATTATGGGCTGATCTGCATCTATCATAGCCTTCCTGAAAGGTTCCCTGCCTTCGGCACGTTCGATCGCATCCGGCTGTGTGCCAAGGACTTTGCACCCATATTTTTTCCACATCCCTCTTTTGTCGCACTCCATGCAGAGGTTAAGTCCCGTCTGTCCTCCGAGCGTGGCTACTACTCCATCGGGTCTGTATTCGGAAAGGATCTCCTCAACTACTTCGGGCAGGAGGGGTTTTATGCATACTATGTCTGCAACTGTCAGGTCCGTCTGGATAGTGGCCGGGTTGCTGTTGAGAAGTATAACTTCGCAGCCTTCTTCTTTGAGTGCACGGCATGCCTGGCTGCCTGCGTAATCAAACTCGGCTGCCTGACCTATGCGTATTGGACCGGAGCCAAGGACAAGTACTCTTTTTATGCTGTTGTCTTTCATCTTTATCTCTCCCCTGACTCGCGAACGTCTGAGACAAAATCATCAAATATATATCCTGCGTCTTCCGGTCCCGGTGATGCTTCCGGATGAAACTGGACGCTGGACGCATCAAGATCCTTGTGGAGCAGGCCTTCGACAGTTCCGTCCCCAAGGTGCCTGAATGAGACATCAAGTCCGGTCCCTTTGAGGCTCTCTTCTGTAACGACATACTGGTGGTTCTGGCTTGTCAGTATTCCTCTTCCGGTGGAGGTGTCGATAACTGCCTGATTCGCTCCCCTGTGACCGTACCTGAGCTTATGTGTCTTTGCCCCGCAGGCTCTTGCCAAAAGCTGATGCCCCAGACAAATGCCAAGCACAGGTTTTTTGCCAAGGATCTTCCTTATCTCTCCTGCCTCGAACCCAAGCACGGAAGGGTCACCCGGGCCATTGCTCAATATGATGCCGCTGACGCCGCTGGAAAGAATATCCTCTGCTTTCGTGGTGTTGGGAAACCTGACCACCCTGAATCCTCTTCCCGCGATGCTTCTCAATATATTTTCTTTCGCTCCGTAATCGATAACACCTATCGAAAGGGCTCCTTCCCCTATAACTTCGACCTTTTTGCATGAGACCTTGCTTACCATGTCATGAGGAAGTTCTTTTATTTCAGGAAGAGCGGGCTTGTGATCAAGCCTTCCCATTATTGAACCAAGTTCACGGATCTTTAATACAAGCTGTCTCGTATCCGCTCCGTCTACCAAAGGCGTTTCGTTTTCAGCCATCCATGAACTGAGAGAGCCAAACCGTCCATTTTCTGTTTCATCAAGGCTGGATACCAATGCTGCAGAAAGCCAAACTCGTCGTCCCTCAAGCCTCTCTGTGTCGACTCCGTATATCCCTACGGGAGGGAATGCAAAGACTACGATCTGTCCGCAGTAAGAAGGGTCGGAAAGTGTCTGAGGATAGCCGCACCCTGCAGTAGTGAATACGACTTCGCCCTCTACCGGGGCTTTGAGTTCGCCTTTTCCGCTCCAGACAGTTCCGTCAGCAAGGGTAAGGAACAGGTTGCTTTTCATGTTTGGTATCTCCTTTGTCTTCTATAAAATAGGAAATTTATTTCAAATTTCTTCCCGGCAAAATAGTTTTCTAAACCTAAAATTTAGTTTTGTTTATTATGTATTTTTACCTGTGGTTCAAAGTTCTTGAGTATTATAACGTTGAATCTTGATTCGTCAAGAGTATTTATTTGATTACAAATCAAGTTACAGCAAAAGTTCAATCGGTTGCACAATCTATTAATATTTTATTACGGATTATAATTTAAAGGAGGTGGGAGAAAAACATGGAGCATAGTTTTGAGCCGATCATAGACCGCAGATCCAGGCTGCTTATACTGGGATCTCTTCCAGGGGCAGTCTCTTTGAAGAAAAATGAATATTACGCCAACAGGCTGAATAGATTCTGGGAAATTCTATTTTCTGTTATGGGCAGGCCTATTAGCACAGACTACCTTTCAAAGGTCATGTTTTTACGTGACAACCATATAGCCCTCTGGGATGTGATCAAAAGCGCGGAGCGCACGGGAAGCAGCGACAGCAATATTAAAACAGCCATTGCAAATGACATTCCCAAACTCCTGCAAGATAACCCGGGAATCTCTTTCTTGATTTTTAACGGCCGTTTCTCATTCAACAGCTACAGGAAGTTTTTCGGCGATCCGCAGCTGCCGTTTGAAGTCCTGCTCTCAACAAGCCCCGCATGTGCGGGGAGAGACGCGGAAAAGTTTGAGATGTGGGAGAAGGCAATAAAGGGCGCCTTGAAGAACCGTCAAATAACTTCATAGCGCCCTATTGATTGAGATCTTAAAAAAGAATTATTCGTATTTCAATGCATCGATGGGATCAAGCAGTGAAGCCTTCCAGGCCGGATAATATCCAAAACCCACACCAACAAGAGCCGAAAAAACAAAGGCAAGTATTATAGACCCGGCAGAGAATATCGGGGGCGCTGATGTAAATGAAGCAAGAGCATGACCTGCAAAAACTCCCAGCATTATCCCGATCGTTCCTCCAACCATTGAAAGCACTACTGCCTCAATTAGGAACTGAAAACGGATATCTCGCGACTTGGCTCCGACCGCCATCCTTATCCCTATCTCCCTGGTCCGTTCCGTTACAGAGACAAGCATTATATTCATTATTCCAATGCCGCCGACTACAAGCGATATTACCGCTATAGATCCAAGAAGCATCGACATTATTGCAGTGGTCTTCCTTCGTGCCTCAAGCATCTGGGATATGTTTCTCACAGAAAAATCGTCAGGTTCACCTGCCCTTATCTTGTGCCTCTCTCTCATCAGGGCTTCAGTTTCGTTCTGTATGTATTGCAGGGCATTCATGGAAACTCCCTTTATGTATATGGTGCTGACCCTTCCGGGCGTGCTCCACCTGACCAGTCTTCTTTGTGCCGCAGTAAGGGGCACGAGGACCAGGTCATCCTGATCCTGTCCCATAGTATTCTGTCCTTTTGCCTTTAATACTCCTATTATCGTAAAGGGGACCTTTTTGATCCTGATCGACTTACCCACAGGGTCCTCCCCGAAGAACATCTTATCTTCTATTGTCTTTCCTATCACAGCTATCTTGGCACCTTGTCTGACATCGCTTGCACTTATGTTCCTTCCGTACTCAACTTCACGATCCTGCACAAGCGAATATGAAGGGGTGCTTCCCGTTACGCTGGTGCTCCAGTTTGTATTGCCGTATACAAGCTGAGCGGACGTGTTGATCATAGGCGCCACAGCTTCTATACCTGAGACTTCACGCTCTATTGCAATTGCATCATCATATGTCAGATATTTGACGGTTCCGGAAGCTGACGATGCAGACCTGTCAGGAAAGATCATGATAAAATTGCTGCCGAACGAGGCTATCTGCTCGTCAATGCTTTTGTTGGCACCCTGTCCGACTGCAAATGCAGCAATTACTGCCGCAACTCCGATTATTATTCCAAGGGCGGTCAGCATTGACCTTGTTTTGTTCCTCCGCAGTGCTCTGACCGCAGTGCGGGAAATTTCAGTCATTGAGATCATGATATTTTCACCGCCCTGTTCATTTCATCACTTGTTATCATTCCGTCCCTGAAATGGACTATCCTTTTTGCATACGCCGCCACATCAGGTTCATGTGTTACCAGCAGTATCGTTATGCCATCTTCTTCGTTTATTTTTTTAAAAAGTTTCATTATCTCATCGCTGGTCTTTGAATCGAGGTTTCCGGTAGGTTCGTCAGCCATCAGGATAGGGGCCCTGTTGACGATCCCCCTTGCAATAGCAACTCTCTGTTGCTGGCCCCCCGAGAGCTGTGTGGGTTCATGGTAAAGCCTGTCCTCAAGTCCCATTTGGATCAGAGCTTCTCTTGCCCTATCTCTGCGTTCTTTTTTCGGCATACCTGCATAGAGGAGAGGCAGTTCGACATTTTCTATGGCACTTGTCTTCTGAAGCAGGTTGAAACCCTGAAATACGAAACCTATAGTCCTGTTTCTTATTACTGCCAGGTCATCGCCTTCAAGCTCATTTATGTTCTGCCCGTTGAGGATATAGGTCCCTGAGGTTGGCTTATCGAGACATCCCAGGATGTTCATCGTTGTTGATTTGCCAGAACCGGAAGGGCCCATCATGGCAACAAACTCTCCCCTTTCCAGAGAAAGGCTGATGCCGTGAAGTATCTCCACCTCATCTTTTCCCATACTGAAGCTTTTACGGATATCCTTTAGTTCTAGCAGGGCCATCTATTTCGCTCCGTTTGGAACAATGATCCCCGTGATAACTTCGGAGCCTTCGCTGATCCCTGAGATTATTTCGGTGTTCTGTCCGTCAGTGATCCCTCTTTTGACCTCTACCCTTACAGGAGTCTTCTTATCGAGCATATAGACAGCAGGAGCTTTCACCTCGGCTATTGTCTGTCCTCCCATTCTTGGAACTCCGGGCTGGCCTGAATTAGCTGAGGGGTCTGAGGGTTTGAATCTGAAAGCGCTGTTGGGAACTACCACTACATCCTTGCGCTCTTCAACGATCAAAGAGACGTTGGCAGTCATTCCGGGCATCAGAAGCTCCTTGTTGTTCGACACTTTGACTATTACCACGTAAGTAACAACATTGTCTGTCGTTTTCGGAGACAGCCTGACCTGAGTAACAAGACCGTCAAAAGGGTCGTTGGGATGAGCGTCTACGGTAAAGGTAGCTTTCTGCCCCTCCCTTACTCCTCCTATATCTGCTTCGTCAACGTTCACTTCCACCTGCATCTGACTGAGGTCCTTTGCAATTTCTGCTATGCTTGGCGTCTGGTAGCTTGCCGCAACCGTCTGCCCTTTTTCCACGTTCTTGGCGACAACTACACCGTCAACAGGGGAATATATCCGGGTGTATCCCAGATTGATCTTTGTTTTGTTCAGCGTAGCCTGGTATTGGGCTATTCGTGCCCTTGACGATGCGACCTGGGCTTTGGAGGTCAGGTAGGTCTTCTCCTCAGTATCAACATCTGCTTTTGCAATGAGGTCTTTTTCAGCAAGTTTTCTTGTCCTTGCAAGACTTTTCTCCGCATTTGCCAACACTGCCTCTGAATTCATCAGGTCTGCTCTTGCCGCCATCAAATTTGCCTCTGCCTGTGCAACATCGGCCTGCTGAGTGGCTGAATCTATTTCGGCAATAAGCTGCCCCTCCTTGACCACACTGTTGTAATCTATGTATATTTCTTTTACTGTGCCGGATATCTGTGTTCCGACGTCGACTGTTTCAACTGCATCAAGGGTACCTGTGGCCTGTATGACAGAACGAAGGTCGGACCTTTCTGCCCTTGCGGTTTTATACCGGATCTCATCTGAGCTTTTCGTGTAGTGCCAGTAAAGTCCTCCGGAAATAACTATTAAAACCATAATTACGGCCAGGATCTTTCCTCTTTGTTTCTTTAAAACTTTATTATTCATAAAATTCATTCTTCAAGACCTCCCATGGCCTTTTCAAGATCAAGACGTTTTGCTTTGCACTCATATAGAGAAAGTATCGTGTTTGTCTGAGCGGAAGCATAACTTTCGACTGCATCCGAGATCTCAAGGCTGCTGCCCACACCTGCCTCATATCTTCCCTCCGCGAGCTCATATGTCTCCCTTGCCCGTCTTTCTGCTTCGAGGGAAGCGTTGAGAGCCTCCCTGGCCTCAGCGAGTGCATGCCATGCCTTTCTTACTTCGAGCATTATATTGTTGGATGTGCTTTCCAGCTGTGCCTTTGCTGTAACAAGGTCAGCTTCTGCACCCTGAACTCTGCTTCTGGTAAGTCCTCCATCGTACAATGGAAAGTTGAGAGAAAGTCTTGCATTCCAGCCGTTGTCGTCAAAAGGGGCGCTGCCGTATGCATTGTAGCCGGCAGATGCGCTTATCTCAGGTGACATACCTTTTTTTTCCAATGACAGCACAGTCTCTGCATACTCTACCCTTTTTCGCTGTGAAGCAAGATCAGGCCTGTTTGAGACCGCTCTTTCGACAGCTTGGTCTATCGGAACGTTCCATTCTTCATATGACAATACATCTGAAATATTTTTTATTTCCATCATGGGGATCCCCATCGAAGATGCAAGCTGCGCCCTGTACTGTTCGGCAGCCGACTCGGCTTTTACAAGCGCAAGCTTTGAATTGGCAAGATCTGACTCAGCTTTTGTAACTTCTATTTTTGGCTTTGTTCCTACCTCGTAGTAAGAATTTGCCCAAGAAAGCCTCTTCCGGTAATTCTCAAACCTGGCTTTTGCCACTTCATGCTGTCTTATCGCCCTGTTAAGGTTGTAGTAGGCAGACCGCACTCCTGCAATAATTTTGTCCCTTGTATCAAAGTATTCTGCTTCTGCAGCGCTCATGTTGATCCTCGCCCCTTCGATCCTCAGCCCTCTTTTCCCCCAGTCATAAACTGACTGCTCAAGCGAGATCGATGCGTTGTACCTTCCTGAATCGTTTGCAGAATCTGTGCTGTCGCTTCTTGTGTATGAGGCACCCCCCTTTATCTGGGGTCTGCTGTCCGCCGCGCTCTGTCCTACGGCAGCTTTTTTGGAAGCTACTTTGCTCTCTGCTGCGACCATGTCAGGATGCTTTTCAAGAGCTGTCCTGACGCATGATTCAATCGTCAGCGTCTCCGCTGCAGCAACACCTGCAAACAATATTTGGAACAAAAATATCGCAGCAACAATTTTATTTCTCAACAGATAAAGCACCTCCGATCAAAATATCTCTTTCTATGCCAACGGAAGCCTGATTATGAACGTGCTCCCTTTGCCTTCACTGCTTTCTGCAGTTACGCTGCCGCCATGTGCCTCCACTGCAGCTTTTGTTATTGCCAGTCCTATGCCAAGTCCTCCGCTTGACCTTGTCCGTGATTTGTCTGTCCTGTAGAAACGTTCAAATACATAGGGAAGATCACTGTCTGAAATCCCGATGCCTGTGTCTTTTACTTTGATACAGACATCTCCTTCCTGTTTTTCCAAAGAGACAGTGGTCATGCCTCCGCTGTCTGTGTACCTCAGGGCATTGGAGAGAAGGTTTTCCACTGCCCTTCGTATTTTGTCTCCGTCTGCCGCAAGCATTACACCCTCTTCTATTTCTCTTTTAAGTTCCACTGACTTTGCACTGAAAAGAGGTTCAAAGGTCATCGCGACCCTTTCGATCTCATTTGAAAGGTTTATTGAACCAAGCACAAGGCCTCTCCCTGCATTCTCAATGGAAGTAAGCTTTTCAACCTCAGAAATCATACCTGAGAGCCTGTCTATCTCATCAACCGTGAGTTTGACCCTTTCCGTTGTAGGTTCCCATACCCCATCCTCAAATGCTTCAAGATGTGATTTGATTATCGTAAGCGGGTTCCTCAGCTCATGAGCAATATCGCTCATAAGCCTCTTCCGAAGCTCCTCCTGTTCCTCGAGGCTCAGTCCGAGCCTGTTGATGCTGTCGATCAGCTGCTGCAGTTCAGTAATGTTTGATTTAAGGTCTTCCTCTGCCCTATACCTGCCCTTGCCTATAAGAGAGGCCATCTTTGATACGTTGAGGATCGGCCTGCTTATGGCGTTGGCCATAACAAAGGATATTATTACCGCAATTATGAGCATGAATCCTATTGCATATTTCATGTGTGAATTGAATTTCTTCAGAAAAAGGCCTTCCCTGCTGTCATTGAACGGAAGGCAGAGAAAACGGACTTTTCCAACAAGTCTGCCATCTGATGAAACCGGGAGTTCGCTCATCACCAACTCGCCTCTTCCGGGCCTAACAAAAGCCGGACTCTGGTTTCTGTCGTTCATCATACCCTGTCCTCTTGGGGCACCTTGTCTCATCGGCCTCCTGAATTCAACTATAAGCACACCGCTGGGATCATACAGAGCCGCGTGTACCATAGGCCACCTTAAAATATCGCCCCTCAGCTCGGAAAGCGTAGTTTTATTCCAATATCCGTATGAACTGTATATGTCTTCCAATACCCTTACCGCTTCTTTTTGGTCTTCAAGAAGCCTGTCAGAAGAATAAAGGCGGAACTGCCTGTCAAGGAGCTTTGATATGCCTGCAGGTATTACGAGCATGCATATTATCACTATGACCACATACTGGAAAAGCATCTGGGTACGAAGAGAACGTTTCATCCTGTTACTCCGTGACCCTGTATCCAAAACCATGGACTGTTTTTATGTATCCGTTCTCATGCTCAGGATCAGCAAGTTTCTTTCTTATGTTTTTTATGTAGCTGTCTATCGATCTTTCAAAACCTTCATATTCATATCCAAGGGCATAATTTATAAGTTCATCCCTGGTCCATGTCTTTTCAGGTCTTGAAGCCATCTTTGCAAAGATCATAAATTCATTTTTGGTTAGTGAGATCTCCTCTCCCTTTTTAGTGACTGTAAGTTTCTCATTGTCTATCTCAATATCATGCCCAATATTTATGATCTCGGAATTGCCGTTTACTGGGTGGTCGATGTTTCTGATGTTAGCCCTTATGCGCGCCATAAGCACTCGTGGACTGAACGGCTTTATGATATAGTCGTCCGCACCTGCATCAAGGCCTGCTATGACATCATCCTCACCACTCTTTGCTGTTACCATGATTATCGGTACTGAGGAGGATCTCCTTATCTCCCTGCAGACTGACTCGCCTTTCATTCCGGGAAGCATAAGGTCCAGGATCACAAGGTCGTATGCTCCCTCATTGAACATTCTGAGAGCTTCGATACCGTCTGTGGCTATTTCTGCTTCAAATCCTTCCCGCAGCATATAGGCCTTTTCAACGTCGGCTATGGATTTTTCATCTTCAACGACCAGGATCTTCACAGCGCGGCCCCCCATGATCAATGTACTTTGTCCATAATTGATATTGATATAAAATAAGGACAACTTATGTTTTGACAAGTATAAAGCAAAAAAAGGACAAAAGAACAACAATACTACTGGGACCACTATACTTCGGTCCCAGTAATAAAATTATAATTGTCTACTGCTGTGCGGGGTTGTTTCTGAATCCCCTGCCGAAGCCGCGGCTGTTTTTGAAAGCCTCGGGATTTTTGAGCATTTCTTCCAGGCGGGCATTGTCGCGGTCACTTTTGATCTTCTGGATCTTTGTGTGAAGGTCACGGATCTTTGCCTTGTTCGGGGCCTCTTTCTGAAGTTCTGTTCTTATCTCAGTGTGAAGCTTTCTTATCTCTTCCATCTGTGCTCTGTCTTCAGGAGAGAATTCTCGTCTGGGACCTCTGGCCTGCGCTTTGAACTTTGATGGGTCCTTCAGTATTTCCTCGAAATGAGCTG
>LSQX01315874.1_pt1 | contig 13850 bp, 14 predicted proteins | sample 654561 | NCBI WGS metagenome assembly LSQX01 (sample SAMN04489861, study PRJNA283612) | anaerobic digester metagenome | isolation source: 4 biogas reactors fed with cattle manure at either 37C or 55C with and... | place: Denmark: Kongens Lyngby | collected 2014 | reverse complement strand
ATGCTTACCAGAAAGGCGACAGGGTAACATTTAATGGTAACGATTATGAAAGTGTAATTGATGCGAATGTCTGGTCACCGGCTGCATATCCGGCAGGGTGGAAACAGATTTAAAAACGTTCACCTATGGAACAATCCGAACTGTTTTAAAAATTTTTAAAATATAATAATCATGGCAAAAATAGATTTTGATTTTTTAACAGAAAAAAAGAAAAATCTCCCTTATAAAGTAAAGAATAACAATGTAGCTTTTAAGGAGGTTGACCAGGAAAATAGAATTGTCAAAGCGATTGTAAATACTCTCAATTTCTTTGATTATGATTTTGATGCTATAGCAAGTGGTGCTGCAAATAGGTCTATTTCAGACAATGGTGCTAAATCTAATGCAACAGCAAAGATAGCACATTTACTACACCATGACATGCACCGGCCGGTAGGAAAGTCTCAAGTTGAGTCAGAAGAGTTAATTGATGGAAAAAGAGTACTTTATGTTGAGTCATTTATTCCAGATACGTTTGATGGTGATGATACCATGATAAAATATAATACCGGCATATATAATCAGCATTCAATTGGCTTTTCGTATAAGAGCATTACTTTTATGGAAAAGGGTTCTGATGCTTGGGAAAAATGGATGAAAGAGCTAATTAATCCTGAAGATGCTGATGAAATCGGGTATGGTTGGAAAGTAAACGAAATACAGTGGTGGGAATATTCTACCGTTGTTTTTGGAGCAAATAAACTTACTCCATACCTGGGTACAAAAAATATGAAAAAAAATGACATCGCTGATGTTATTTCGCAAAAATTAACTATCTTAGCAAATAAAGCGATGCGAAGAGAAGTTAAGAACAAGAAATTGTTTGAATTTGAACTCGCACAGCTTAAGCAAATGATAGTTGAACTTTCTGAATATGACTCGTCAACTAAAGGCGCTCAAAGTGACTCGCCTGAGGAAAACGCTCATGAAGAAAAGATTTTAACTGGTTTTAGTAGTTTAATTAAAAAGTTTTAAAAATGAAAAAAATGCTTTTAGCAAGGAAAATTTTCATGGGTATTCTTGCTTTACTGTGGGTTACCCTTACCGTTGCTTGTTTTTCAACTGGAACGGGATTAGAGGGGCTTATTATGATGGCTCCAATGGCGCTCGCTGTGCCGAAAATTAAATCAACAGCAATTGGCGATACTGATTCTTTAGCAGATGAGCTAAATAAGGTATTTGGCACATTTGCTGAAGATATTAAAAAGGTTATATCTGATGAGTATAACTCAAAAGGTGCTATGACTATCGAGGATTTGGATAAAAAACTTAAGGATGTAGGTATTGAACCAACTACACTTAAAACTATTAATGATATTCTCGAAAAACATGGATTGGAAATCGAAAAAAATCGAAGTGAAAGTGGTGTTAAACATGGGCTCTTTAATCAAATTTCTAAAGCATTCTCGAGAGATGGGATTTTGGACGACATTAAAAAAGCGTTTGACTCACACGGCGTTGTCGAAGTATTTAAAGCTGTAGGCAATATCACAACTGATAATGTTACTACTGATACTAGTGGTTCAGCATTACTCGATATGCTTAATGCAGATGAAATTAATGATATTCAATTAAGGGCTCCTTTTATTGAAGAGTTTGCTAATGTATCAAGTACGAATAAGCCTGTATATACCTATGTTGATTATATACCAGGTGAAGGCGATGTTGGGTTCATTGCAGAAGGTGGTACAAAAACACAGCTTGACCTTGATATTTCCGTACGTACAGAGGCTCCTGTTAAAGCTGCTGGCTATGAAATTTTGACAGAAGAAGCTATTACTGACATTCCGCGTATGGATTATAATGCGCGCACCTTATTGTTTAGAAAATATTTACTTAAACGTCAGGATGGTATTCTTTTTGGAGACGGTCTTAATAACAGTCCGCTTGGTGTTACTGCAATCGCAACTGCATTTAACCCGCTATCATGGGTTGCACCAAAGATTAAGTACCCCAATCTGTACGATGTTGTTGTAGCTATGGCAAATCAGATATATACTACAACTGCTTATACAGACGATGTTGAGTATTACCCGAATGTTGCGTTCGTTAACCCAGCTGACTTCGCAGGTATGAAACTTGCGAAAGACGCAAAAGGACAGTATTTGTTTCCTACGATTACTTTACTGAACGGCAAAGAGATTGATGGCATAAGGATTGTTGCTAAAAACAAAATCCCAGCCGGTAAAATTCTTATGGGTGACTTTACGAAGTTGAACATCATTGACTATATTGCGTACAGTGTGCGCATGGGCTGGATTAACGACCAGTTTATTAAAAACATGTTTACCATGCTTGGTGAAGGCCGCTTCTATGTGTTTGTCAAGAATCTTGACCAACGCGCATTTCTATACGACGATATTGATAATGTTATTACTGGAATCGAAGAAATAGCAGGATAATGAAAAAATTATTTTTCCTATTTGCAGCGCTAGTTATAGTAATTGGACTGCAAGCTCAAGATTTTCGTTCCGTATTACAGCCGGATATAACCTATAGACTTAATAATGTAAATGCAACTGTTAGCGACACATCTACTTATGAAGTTCAATGGGAAGTTCGTTCTCATTATCCTTGGACATTTTCTGTAGCAATGGATATTGATTCTATTCTTGGGGTATCTGGCAAAGATACTATGCATGTTTATACAAGAATCGGAATCGAAGATACTTGGAGTCTATATGGTTCCGTAGTTCCTACTGCCAATAGCCAGACATTACGTTTAACAAATGATACGTCTGCTATTAGGGCTAGATTTATTAAGGCTTTATATACAAAAACAGATACCAGTGTTGTTAAAATTAATTATCATTGGTTAAAAATCTGGAGAGAGTAGTAATAACATAAAAATCAATTTATTATGGCAAAAAAAGGAGTTTATCGTAAAGTAGTTACTGTGGAAATCTTGAAAGATACTTCCAGGTATAAAAAGGGAGACGTGCGTGAAATGCACCCAGTTCTTGCAAATAGATTAATTGCTGACGACGTTGCTAAAGCGTCTAAAAAAACAGTTTAAAAGATGGCAACTATAATCGACAAGACAGTATTTGTTGGTGACATACACCTTTCAAAAAGTCAGTATGATAATATTGACACTTTTGTGGCTAAATTTGAGCCCATTGTGCTCGTTTATTTGCTCGGGGAGCCTTTATATAGGCTGATGCAAAATAATGCGACACAGGAGCCATATAAAAGCCTGGTGGAAGGTTCGGATTACATTGTTAAAGTCAACAATCAGGAATTAACAATTCATTATCCTGGGTTGGCAAATTTGATTGCCTATTACGTTTATTGCGAGTATCAGAGGCACAATGTAACATCAACGCAGTCTGTCGGTGAAGTTAAATCTAAGCAAGAAAACAGCTATAATGCTGATGTAAATCTTAAAGTGTTCAGTGCCTGGGCGAAGTTCGAGGAGCTTTATGGTTACCCTGGACAATCCATAACATCGCCCAGCGCTTACCACTATTTGTACAAAAACAAAGAATTATTTCCATCCTGGATTTTCACTGATTTAAGAGGGAGTATAAACAGTCATGATTTATAAGCCGGTTCCACATATAATTGGAGATATAGTAGCTGAGGTTCGTAAGGAATTTTCTGGTACTGAAGAAACACCGAATGGTACTATTCCATACTATGAATACGGTACAGCTTTAGAGGTTGTTAACACTCTTTCTCGAAAAACTGAAAGTCAAGAATTTTCTGACAAAAAGTACCCATTAATTTGGTTTTTGATTAAAGATAGTATAAAACAGGAAGTTGACTTAAAGAAGGCAAATCATAGGAAAGTATCTGATATAACATTAATATTCTGCACTGAAACAATTGCGGACTATGTTGCATCAGAAAGGTATGATAACACATTTATACCAACCTTGCGTCCACTTTATGATGCTTTTGTTTATTACTTACGTAGGTCAAATCAACTTGCTTCAAAGAATGGATTTAAACATAATTATTATGAAAATCTATTCTGGGGTAGAGATGGGCTTTATGGTCATACTGGAAATATTTTTAATGATAGACTCGATGCTATAATAGTTGATAATTTGGATTTATTTATTATTGAAAAATGCTAAAAATTATAGAAAATGATAACAAAAGTTTGTTCGTCCTCGTTATATAATATCGGCTCACTTGACTGCAATAACAGCAATCCGTTTCTTGATACAGTTAGTTTATTTCTTTCTGTAGGACACGAATTTGCTACTTTTGCTGACTTTGCCGATGAAGATAAGTGGAAGGCCGCAATTAAAGCCGGCACTATAATTCCACTTCATGGTGTTGTTGAAATTGAAGACCAAAGCGAAGAGCCAAGATATTATGAAGCACCAAGTGGCGTACGTATCCCACGCGGCCTTGGCAAATATCGCCATACTTATTTATTCAATCTTACGTTCGAGCAGCATAAAGCATTGCAAAGTTACCGCTCGGCCGATTTGGATTTATTTGTACTTGACGATGCTGGTAATATTTCTGGCTATAGCCCAGATGGTACTAAAGTCAAAGGTTTTGACTTAAGTATGTTCAATCCAGAAAAAATGAGAACAGCTGGCCAGGATAATACTCCTGCATGGAGTCCTGTTGTAGTTGATCAAGCTGACGCAAAACAGTGGAATGAAAAAGGCGTATTTGTTAATCCCGGTTGGTTGCCTTCTGAATTACTTGCAGTTGCCGATGTTGAAATTTCTGTCGTAAGTGCTACTGCCACATTGGTGGTATTAAAAGTTGCATATATTGCTGGACTTGCATCAGATGGAACTGACGAAGCTGTTGGTGTCGCTGGTATTGAAGAGGCAGACTTCGTGTTTACTACTACTGCTCCAACAGAAGAGGGAATGGTTGACAATGGAGACGGTACTTATAACTTTCCTGGTACGGCAATGGTTGCTGGTTCTGTTGATTTAAAGCCACCTTCAACTCAGGTAACAACTGGTCAGCCAATAAAATCTACCGGTCCTGTTGTCATAACAATTGATACATAATATTTTGCTTTGTTCATTATTAATTTAATTGTTTGATTGTGGCTACGCTTAAAGATTTGAGAGCTAGGTTTGAAAAAATAGATTTATCTAAAGTTTTTGAAGAAAGCGTTTCTGAAACTAAGTCTGTTATAATAGAACTTGTTAGCTCTCAAATCGAGCGTGGCGAAGACTTCCAGGGCAAAAATATTGGTGTATATAAAGATTTTAAATATGCCAGAAGAAAGCAGAATATGGGGTCAAAAGCACCGGAGGGTATTATTGATTTAAAGTATACCGGAGATTTCTTAAAAAGACTATATCTTAAAAAATATCCAAGAAATTACTTGATACGTTCTTTTGATAAGAAGAATTCAATATTACTTGGTACTTATGGACCACGTATATTTGAATTAAATCAAGAAAATTTTGATTACTATATAAACATACATCTAATTCCAACAATTTTAAGTAAAATAAAATGAGTTGTTCTGACAGAAGAAACAAAATATTGCGAGACATCAATAGGGTAGAAATACTTGCACAAAAGACAGCAGATTTACTAAACGTTCCACAAATAATTTATAAAGTTACTTGCGATGGTGTTCAAATTTATAGATTCTCTCATGACTGGAAAGGTAAAGCAGTCAAGATTGTACGACCAAGCAGACAAAATACCAGTAAAAGTGTTTTACCAAGTGATGAACACACAGAATCTGAGTTTGCTAAACCCACTAAACCAAAAAGTAAAAAAAGAAAAGTTAGAAGAGATTTGGAATAATTTGCTCGATGAGTATTACAGAAAAAGTAATATAAAATCATATAACCATTTCTTCAGGGAAACAAAACAACGCGAGGGTCTTAGAAATAAGGTAATAACTCTCAATGCGGTTTATATTATTTTATCTCGCTCAACCAATGAAGATAAAATATTAATTTGCAAAAATATTCTTTCCAATGATTTTGGTATACTTAATCATGATTTAAAATTTTTAAAATCCTTAATTCTCCGAGAAAAAAGTAGACTAAAATTACTTGACAAAAAGCAAAAAAAAGAAAATAATAAGGAAGAAATTAATTTCTGGAAATTAGTTTCACAAGTAGAGCAGTCTCTTGGATACCAACTTGATATAGAAAAAGTAACATTATTGAGATGGATTGAAATAATAGCTACTCTAAAAGAAAAAGCATCAAATTTAAAATCACATGGCAAGCGAAAAAATAAATAAAAATGATTTAATTGCACAAGAAGCGATAGATGCTTTTACAACACTATCAAAAAACATAATAGAGGCAGAAGAATCATTAATAAGTATAGCTGAAAAAGGTGGCAAGCTAAAAAAAGACATTGGCGGTTCTAAATCATTTGCAGAATTAAATAAATCTCTTGAAGAGATGAGTCAAAATATGATTAATTTACTTAAAGTGCAAAATGATTTAGTTGCTGACAATAATAAGTTGAAAAAATCAGTAGCTGACCTTACTAAAGAAAAAAAGAAAAATACACAAGCAACAAAAGAAAACGCAAAAGAAAGTTCTAAGGCATCAAAGAAAAGTCAAAAAGACAATAAAGACCAAGAAAAATCAAATAAGGAACTCGGTAACTCTTTTGATTATGTGAAGAAAAAAGTAGTGTCCTATATTGCGTCATATATAGCATTGAGGACTATAGTGAGGTATCTTTTTACAGACTTACTTGAACTTATCAAAAAACTTGATGCTTTGAATTATAGTATGAGTACTGTTATTCAAACAAATGGTGAAAAAGTACGTACACTATATGAGCTCTCAAAAATGTCTTATTATTATGGGCAAAATATATTAGTATTAACAGAAAGGTACATAAAGTTTAGAGCAGCATCACAGCAGGCTAACTTATCTTCTAAAGAGACTTTGAAAATATTTAACTCAACAGCAAAGGCATCTGCTGTTCTTGCTTTATCAGCAGATGAAGTAAATGGAGTATTTCTTGCTCTTGAGCAAATGTTATCTAAAGGCAAAGTTACTACAGAAGAATTGCGTCGGCAATTAGGTGAAAGACTTCCTGGAGCATTTGGTATTATGGCAGATGCAATGGGTGTACCATTACAACAATTAGATAAAATGCTTAGAGCAGGAGAGGTTCTCTCACATAAAGCATTACCAAAATTTGCTGATGCACTTGAAGAAGCATATGGTATAGAATCTGTAAGAAAAATAGATACTCTTGTTGCAGCACATGAAAGGCTTAAAGTATCATGGATTAATTTTCAAGATTATATAGCATCTGGAGACGGATATCAAAGTGCACTAAATAATTGGTCTGATGGATTAATCAGATTACAAATGTTGCTTTCGCAAGCACTTACTAAAAATGTAGATACATCACAATGGTTTGATTTGTATGTAAGGTTATCCACGCGAGCAGGAGACGCAACAAGAGATATGGCAGATGCTTTGATGGAATTGCCTTTTGAAGAAGTAGAAGCAAATCTTGATAAACATAAGGCTAAATGGGTTCAATATTTGGTTGACCAAGGGGTTACCGCCAAGAATGCACATCGTATATGGAATTCATTTGTTGATAAAATGTCACAAATGTCAGATGGCACCGAAGGATTCAAGTTCACTTCTTCTAAAAGTATTGAGGACTTGAAAAAAGAACTCAAGGATGCCGAAACAGAATATACTTTATTTTATGCAGCCCAAAATGATACCGTAAGAGAAAGTATGGCAATTAACGCTGCATTTTATAGTGAAGACCAAACTACATATAAAGAATATTTACAAAATAAATTAGCTTTATTGCTTGAAAATAAGAGTGAAGAAATTGATAGTTTAAATGAAGCAAAAAAAGCGTATGAAGACTATGCTAAAATTGTACCTACTTTGACAAAAGAGCAATTGTCAGAGATGAGTAAAGAAGAAAAGAAATATTATCGTAACCAGAAAAAAGAACTTGATGTATTATTGCAAAACTGGAAATATTATGCAGATGCTTATGGTGAAGTAAGTAGAGTATTAGCAGGACTTGATAAGCCTGGTAAAAAAGGAAAAGACGAAACTTTAATACTTTTAAAATCAAGGCAAACATTAGAGCTTGCTGAATTAAAAAGGCACCATGCTCAATTGGTACTTGAAAAAGATTATCAAAATGAAGAATTGTTGCAACAACAATACGACCATGACAAGGAAGTACTAATTCAAATGCTTGAAGATTTAGAGGAGCAAAGAGTTGCAATAGGTGCAAAACAAAAACGAGAGCTCGAGGATATGTCTCTTAGTGAAATAGAAAGAGAGAATATTCGTAGAGGAACAAATAATGAACTTTTACAAATAGACACTGAATATGAAAATTTACAACGTCAATTAGTAGAAAATATAACTGAATGGAGAAAACGTAAAGCAGAAGAAGCGTCTAAATCTGAAATAAGTGGACGCGAGCGTACTTATGAAATAGAACTTGAACTTCAACGTAAATTATTAGCACTACAGGAAGAATACTCACGTAAAAGCAATTTATTTACTACTCCAGAAGAAAGGGATGAAGGCGAATTCTTCCTTGAGGTTGGTAGCATATATGCAACAATAGATGCTCTTGAGCAAATGCTTGAAATTGAAGATTTAACTGCTAACGAAATAATAAGAATAGAAAGAGAAATCTTTAATGCTAAAAAACAGCTACAAGAAGCAGAACGTGATGAAGTTGAAAGAACCCATGAGCTTAGAAGAGAGAAACAAAGAGAATCATTAGCATTAGCAAGAGAGTATGTTCAAACTTCCATAGATATTATAAGTGGGTTTCAATCTGCACATATGGAGCAATTAGAATGGGATTACGACAGAGAGGTTGCACTTGCTGGAGAAAGTCTCGCTATGAAATTTGCTGCAGAAAACGAATACAATGAGAAAAAAAGAAAATTACAAAGAAGGCAAGCTATTGTAGATAGGGCCGGTGCAGCATTTAATATTATAATAAATACATTGCAAGGCGTTGCAAGCGCATTGGCAAGCGTTGTTACTATACCATTAGTACCATGGATAAAAGGTCTTGGTATGGTGCAACTCGCAGCATTATTTGCAACTCCATTGCCGAAGTATGAAAAAGGTGGTAAACACAAAGGTGGTCCTGCTGTGTTTTCAGAGAAAGGCCCAGAATTGTTTATTACTGAACTTGGTGAAATATATCTTACGCCACATAAGGAAACAATAGGCAACATGCCTGCGGGGGAATTTATACCACATGATGAAACACAAAAAATACTTGCAGGTGCAGCAATGAATAATTTTGTAAATGAAGTTGTAGATATTGATATGGGTATTACAAACAACCTACTAAGAAAAATGGCAAATAAAAATGAAATTATTTATCAAAATGGGTATAAAATAACAAATAAAAATAATATCTTTGGTAAATATGTTACAAGGCATTAATATATTTGATTTCTTTAAAAGCATAAATTCAAGAAGATGGGATAATGCTGATGTAAAAGAGTACTGCGTTGTATTTGCAACTGGCTTTGTACCGCCTTTTATAGCCGTAACAAAAACATCATCAACTATTGCATCGGTTACATTAGTGAACGAAATAAGCGGAGAAGATGAAGTATCATATAATGTTTCTCTTGTTAATTCTGATGAGGATGGATATAAAATATTAACATTTGTAGAAAAATCTTTAACAGGAAAAGATTGTGGATATTATTATTTTAGAGTAACAATTGGAACAAGTGTATATTATTCTGAAGTATTTGGGTGGTCGAGTAATTTATCTAAACTTGCAAAATTTGAAGTATATTCAGAAAGTGTAACTTTTGCTGGTGTACACGAGCTACCAATGGCAAGTATAAGTAATACATTTTATTTGTTTCAAAATGGTTCCACTATAAATGCAGAAATATCTGAAGATGGAGTAGAAAAGCCATATGGTGATATACCGTTATTTAATACTCTTAACATTTTAAGGACTATAAGTATTAATGGTACAAATCAAATATTTAGATATTTATCTGCATTAAGAATACTTCACGTCAATGGGCAAGTAGATGTTACTATTGACAACGAGAAAAAACAAATTTATGACATAAGGTGCGAAGTAGATACTGATAATTCTTTTGGTATTTATGTTCAAATTAATTTTATCTATAAAGAAATTGATTTTGTTAGCGTAAGAAATGAGATATAAATTTTATATAGATTTTACTTCTGGTGATGGGTCAGAATATGTTAGAGCATATCCAGACTCAATAGAGCCGTTTAATCTAAAAGTAAAAGAACAATCTTCTGATATAGATGAATTCTTTTATAGATTAGAATGGGGCAAAATTACTTTCAGAGACAATCCTAAGAAGTATAAGGAAACATCTAATAATATTTATAGATTATTTACTATATTCAATGACCTAAACTTTTCTTTTAGCAGAAGAATATATGTTAAGTATGAGATTGAAGGCAAATTTACTGCAATAGGATATTTCGGTAAAAATGATTGTAGATATGACTATGACAGAAAAATAATTGATTTTACTCCTGCTATTCTTGATAGGTATACAACCATATTAGAAAACAATAAAAAAGAAATTGATTTTTCTAATTGGAATTTTAATGAAGGCGAAATTACTATAGAAGTAGCAAACAGCAACCTTATTACTATGCAAGACTGGCCATGGCCAAATACAAAGTTATCTGGGTTCGAACAAACATATACAACTCCAAGGAATTTAGTAAAAGAAAAGGATTATCAAAAAGAAGGTGGATTATATGCGTACTTCGAGGGTAATAAACCGAAAGAATCTTTGTATGATGATACATACTGGGAATTCGCAGGCACTCATAATGTATATGAACCAGATGGCAGTTGGACTAAGCAATCAAGTTATGATTTAGCCCAGCGTGTTGCTATTCTTGGCCAGACTGTCACTGTTGAAAATAGAGACATAATACCAGATGTTTATGGTGATTGGGAATTGTCTTTATTCAGAGTTTACGAGGGTACGCGTGGAGGTGGACTATCTGGCAATAGATGGAGACAACTATATTGCCATACTCAATTTAGCAGAGAGGAGTATATAAAAATAGATGTAGTAGACGAATCAAATCCGTTTGGGTTCGAGTCACCTGTTGGTGATGGATGGCACATGAGAGGTACCGCTATTAAAGGCGGAAAAAATGCACATCTTTGGACAAGAAAACCATTTAATGGTGGTTACTCTGACTCATGGCAATTACAGGATATGGTTGAAAACCCAGGTGGAAGTAGTTTTAATTGGAATTGGTATAAATATCTTGAAACAAAATTGATTTATGATAATAGCGAAAATTCATTTACTTTTGTTACTGCAATAGGACTTAGACCATTTATAGAACATATAATTCACTCAATGCATCCAGAATTATCTGATATGTCATTTAAGTCTACTTTTTTCTTTAATGATTATGAAGAAGAATTAGATATATTATCTGGCACTACCGGGTTTAATTATGTCAATGGTGAAAAAAATTATTTACAAAATTTAAAAGTATTTTTTACTCGCGATTTAACAGAACAGGATGAAACAGAAGTAAAAAATATTCCAAAAATAACATTAGAAAATGCTATTAATGATTTAAACAAAGTATTTGTAAATACACTTGTATGGTTTGTAGACGAGCATGGTAATTTTAGGATAGAGCACAAACGTTACATGGATTTTAAACGCGATATACTTAATTTACGTGGTAATAAATTTTTAAATTTCACTACTGAATGGAGCTTTGATAAATCACAAATGTTTGATGAATTCTTATTCAATCAAGTGAATGCAGGCTATGTTGACTTCACTGAAAATAATGTTACATTTGACCATATAATTTCTAACAATAGGAATAAAGATTCTAAGTTGGTAAGTGAAACTGAATACATGACCACTGATGCACGGTATTGCATTCTAAATCTCACATCATTAAAAGATGGTATTATTTTACTTGCTACAGATGGTAGTGGAAAAGTAATTAATCATGTTGGTAGAATAAGTGGCCAAATAGAAACCAATGGGTTAATGGCAACATCATATTTACTTTACGAATTTGGTAGGTATGAAGGTATCTGGCATTATGGCTCTATGAATGGAGAAGCAGTTAATTTTACTACAACTACCCGAAATAAACTTGGTGTTGAACTTGCTCTTGATGGAAGGAAAGAATCTTTATTTTACTTAACACAGATAGGAATTGGAATGCTCGATAGTGGTAAAATTGATTTTGAAAATGAGAATACAAGAATAGTGCTAAGATACAGATATAATTCTGATGTCGCTGGTGATATATTTGCTATTGCATTCCAGAAAGAAGAAGATGGACCGAGATTAAGTTTTCAGGGAGCAAAAAATGTTTGGGCTGATATTGATAACTACTCTATAAATAATTAAAAATGGCAGAACCAGGCGATGGATTTTCTATTATACAAAAAAGAATATGGGAGCTAGATGACTTCGTAATGTTACTTCCAGGTGAACCTGGCTATGTTGATCCGTCTACTATATATTTAGGAGTGGATAATATTACATGGCCTGAAGCGAAAAAAATGAGCCTCGTGGAATTTATAGTAAATTTGCATAAAGAACAAGGGCCAATAATGCCAGATTCTGTTACAGTGGAAGAAGAGTATAATTTACCATTTAATGCCTTATCTTACTATCTAAAAATAGATGCTTGGCGAAACGTTACTGAAGGTGGAGTAACTTATAGGGAAAACATACCTATAATAAATTTTGATAAAAAACTGACTGGATTTAGTTTCACTTTATATTCTTACCAGCCAGGTGATGTTATTGACTATATTGCATTTGAATAATATTGATATGAAAAAGCTATTACTGTTTATTACCCTAATTTTAGTTGGATTTTTAGCTAAATCTCAAATAGCCAATCCTACTGGTTTTTACGTTAATGCTCTTAATGGGCTTACTTTAAAAGGCGATACTATTGGCTACTTTTTTACTATAGTACCAGACGATACTATAGTTTCAAAAAGTTATGTTGATAGCTTAACTGCTACTCTTGGGGGTGGACATGCCCCAGAAACAGACCCTGTTTTTAATGCTCATTTATCAAGTACAATTACACCTGCTGATACATCTTGGTGGGGAACTAATTATTGGGATATGACTGCTACAGGTATTCACCGCGATGGAAATGTTGCGGTGGGAAGTTATGCGCCTGATTATGGTAGATTAAGGGTAACAGCAACAAGTGGTAATGATTGGATTAATTATAACTACCACAGAAGTTCTGCTGGGAATGGAATTTATGTAGGCTTGTCAGCAGGATATGCAGATGAGAGAAAACTTTTAAGTTTAAATAGAGGGGTAAGTGCCACACATGAATTTTATGCAAATGGAAAGGTAAGATTTTTTAATTATGGTTCTGGTAGTACTTTTACGGGAACAGTTGAAAATTATTTGGCTACTGATGTAAATGGAAATTTAATCGTAGCGAGCGGCACAAGTGGTAGTGGTGATGATTGGGGTAGACAGGTGGTACAGACAGATGCAACTCTTACAGGTGACGGAACGTCAACCAGTCCGCTTAGTGTAGTTGGTGGAGGAGGAGGAAGTTTATGGGCAGAGGATTCATACGGCATTAATTATGCGGTTGCAGGAAAGCACGTAGGGATTGGTAGTTCAGCAGAGCCAGGATATGTTTTAAGTGTTGACAGAAGTCTGGCGGGTTGGGCCGGAAGATTTCGCAATACAAACACGTCGGGACATGGGTTGGAAGTTGTTACGGGAAACACAAGCAGCAGTTTTCACGCTTTACAGTTAGTCAATTCGCAGGGTGCAATAATGTACATGAGAAATGCCGGAAATATGAGATTGCATAAATATGGGC
>LSQX01026521.1_pt1 | contig 13851 bp, 11 predicted proteins | sample 654561 | NCBI WGS metagenome assembly LSQX01 (sample SAMN04489861, study PRJNA283612) | anaerobic digester metagenome | isolation source: 4 biogas reactors fed with cattle manure at either 37C or 55C with and... | place: Denmark: Kongens Lyngby | collected 2014 | reverse complement strand
AATCAGATTGAGACGTAACACCATGGACTTTCTGGTTAGCGGTTCTATCTAGCCAATCTAAGCATGATTGGTTCCATGCAGAAATATCTGTAAAGGTGCGATTGGCGGCATACCCATACTTCATGTACTTAACCACCGCCTCGATACGGCCCTTACTTTCGGGATCCGATGGACGGCAGACCCAAAGTTTGAATCCCATCTTCTTGCGAAATTGCTCAAACTGGTGAGTATAGATGATTTCACCATAATTTTCGCTTACAACCATGAGCTTATCTTGATCAATCACGATCTCTTTGGGCACGCCCCCGTAAAAGGAAAAGCAATTCATTAAAATGGCGATGAAGAGATTCGTTGTCAACGGAGTCTCTGACCACTCTCCGTATTTGTAACGGGAATTCGATAACACACTACCAAAGGCATGAAGCTTTTTCCAGCCCCCAGACTCAGTCTGTATCTTTGTTTCCCCGAAATCCAATTGTAATTGATGCCCCATCGGGGGATCCGGTACTGCTTCATACTGACGAGGGTCACTAGGCTGTTTTGGTATTCCGTGCTTGTCCCTCAAGTGCGTAACGTAGGAGCGCACAGTTCGTTCCTTAATTTCATAGGCGTTGTGTTGCTCTTTCAGCCAATCCTCGACCTGTGCTGCAGTCATATCAGGATTCTTACGCAGCCACTCGACAATGAAGTCCTCATATTTATCTAGCTTTCTCGTCCGATTACCAGCTTGATTGATAGCGTCAGCAAAACCGTCTGGTTCCATAGTCCAGTATTTATCAACGGTCTTCCAGTTAAGCTTTAAACGCCGAGCCACCTGGGTTCTGTTGAATCCTAATTCTTTTAGTTGTTGAATTTCAATGAACATTTTCCACCTCACCAATTTTTCATTCACCCCTTTGTTAACAATGTATCAGTTAACAAGAGGTTTGGCCTAGAAAGTGTCCATTTTTATCTGCCGAAAACTGTCCCTTTTATTATGCCACTTACAGGGGTGCCATGGGCATCCGAGCGAGTAATGTTATTGTTAGTGGGGTTGGAAAATTGGAGGTAGATGTTGAAGGGCAAAGAGATGTATACGGCATTCGTTCAGCCAACAATTTGGAGTTACACGATAACGCTTCTGTTCTAATTAATGTAAAGAAAACAAGTTTAATTTCTGAGTACGCTTATGGGTATTCAGGTCGACATTCTCATAGTCCCCTTGTTCCGGGTGGTCTTTATTTAAAAGGCACTGGAACTTTAGAAATAAAGGTTGAGAACTTAGATCCTTCAGGTGTTACTCAGGCGTTAAGAGTAGAGCCCAAAGAAAGCGACCCTGAGCATATAAAAGCGGGCTATACCATAGTTGGTGCCTGGGATTCGTCATTTGTGAAATACACTAAAGATTAAGAACTAAACAAAGAGAACCTACCTGATTCCACAATGTTCTTGACGATGTGAAAACTATTTATCTCAGGCTCTACGCCCTTGCACCATGCAAAGACATAGAGCCTGTTTTTTATGGGTTAAATTTAAAGCAAAGTTTAGACACAGGGTGTGAAAAGTGGTCTATTCTTTAGACATAAGGTGTGGAAACTCCGTAACGCAACTTGATATTGTAAATGTATTAAGGAGCCCTCGATGCTATGCCTGGGTATTTAGATTCGAGGAGTAAAGAAAATAGTTGTGGAGGAGGTTTTAAGAATGTCAAAGAGTTGGATCAGATTTGGTTTTGTAGCAATGTTACTTTTGGCTTTAGTTCTTGTAGGTTGTACCGGAGGTGGAAGTGGCAGTAAAACAGGACAATTGGAAGGAAAAATCTTTAAAAATGGAACGGAAACATTGGTTACCACGTCTGTTGTGGTTAAGATTGATGGTAAAACGATGGATGTAACAGATGGGCAGTATCAATTTACCAGTGTGTCAGTAGGGACTAAAACCCTAACGGCGCAGGCCGAGGGATATAAATCGTTTTCGGAACCAATAACAATAACCGCAGGTAAAAACACCAAGAATATATATTTAAAAGAAGGCTCTGATCCAGACCCAGATCCAGACCCAAAATTGATAATCGAGATGGCTCTTGTGCCTGGTGTAGCAAAATTCCCCATAGGCGTCGCGGATGATAGTGCTAGTCTCAATGTGAACTATTCTTACTTAATGGCCGAATATGAAGTGACCTATGAATTATGGAGAGAGGTTTATGAGTGGGCGACTAGTGGAGAGAGAGGAATAGGTAAGTATCTTTTCCAAAATTCTGGTGCAGAAGGTTCTGATGGAACCTCTGGTGCGCCACCAACCAATAGTCAACAGCCGGTGACCAAGATCAGCTGGCGAGATGCAATGGTTTGGTGTAATGCCCTAACGGAGTATCATAACTTCAAGGAAGGGACCAGTCTAGATTGCGTCTACATCTACAATGGTAATATCGTGAGAGATTCAACGAATGATAATGCAAATACCTGCGATAATGTGACTCAAACGCCTCGCAATGGTTTCAGGCTACCAACCAGCATGGAATGGGAACTGGCCGCCCGGTGGAGAGATGATGATACTAATACGGTGGATGGGTATTTAAACCCCTATTTTACTAAGGGCAATTCCGCTAGTGGAGCTAATAACTTTAGAGAAGTCGCCACGAAACCGGTTGCTTGGTATGAGGGCAATAGCGACTTTACCACCCATCCAGTAGGTCAAAAAACTCCCAATGCTTTGGGCATTTACGATATGAGTGGCAATGTTGCAGAATGGTGTTTTGATAAAGTAGTATCTGGAGCAGACTATCATAGAGTGTTACGCGGTGGGCATTATCTGTATAACCCTGATCATTTACAGGTGGGCTATGAGAGTAAGGCCCAAGTGAATACCACAGCAGGTATTTTTGGTTTTCGTCCCGTAAGAACTCAATAGTATTTTGAGTAACTTTAGTGCCGGCTCCATATCCTTGCAAACTGCAGGGGTTTTGGGGCCGGTTTTTCGCGAGTTAATCTAATAGTAAAATTTGGACACGGGGTCAAAAAGAGCCCTGTTTTCTGGACATAAGGTGTGGAAAAAGCATAGTGTGAGTTGTTATAGTAAGTGTGTGTTGAAAGCTTTTTACTTTTTAACATCACTTTAGAATGGTCTTTTCCGTGAAGGCAACAATAAGGAGCTGTTTTATTAGAGGACGCTTTTTGTTTTCACATTAAGATAAAAGGTAGTACAAAAACTAAGGGAGGGTTTATCAGATGAAGAAATGGTATTTTAAAAGTACCGTGGTCGTAGGCTTGATTATGCTTTTTTTGCTAACACCAACTATATTCGCAAACTTTTCAATGGAAAGCGAACTCCAAATTGCAGTAGAGAGAGAAGATTTGATAACGATCCAAAATTTGATTGCAGCTGGTGTTGATCTTAATCAAACAAATGAGTGGGGCGAAACAATATTAATGCTAGCAACTGAATCCACTACTAATCCCGAGATTTTTAAAATGCTCATCCAAGGCGGAGCTCGTCTTTCGGCTAGAGACGAGAATGGTTGGACTCCATTAATGTGTGCTGTCTTATTCGATCAAAATCCAGAAGTGATTAAGATCATGATTGAAGCTGGAGCAGAAATTGATGCCAGAGATGAGTACGGTGGAACACCCTTGATGTACGCAGTAAAATCCAGCGCTAATTCGGACATTGTAAAAACACTTATCGAAGCAGGAGCAGCTATTGAAGCTAAAGATGAGGATGGCTGGACCCCATTAACGTACGCTGTCTCTTTTAATGAAGATCCAGAAATTGTTCAAATTCTTATAGATGCAGGAGTTGCCCTTGAAGTTGAAGACGGAGATGGTTGGACTCCACTAATGTCCGCGGCCTGGTTTAACGAAAGTTCAGAGGTCATTAAAATTCTTTTAGATGCAGGAGCTAGTGTTCAAGCTAGGGACGAGGGTGGTTGGACCCCATTAATGTATGGTGCCGGATTTAATGAAAATCCTGAAGTGACTAAAATGTTTTTAGAAGCAGAATCGGATATCCATGCTATATCAGATGATGGTGGTACAGCATTAATGTATGCTGCAGCCTTTAATGAAAATTCGGAAATTACCAGTATTCTCATAGAAGCAGGGGCTAATGTTGAAGCCAGAGATGAGGATAATTGGACCCCATTAATGTACGCTGCTTGGTCTAATGGCAATCCAGAGGTTCTTGAGATCCTTTTAGAATCTGGGGCCAACGTCGAGAATAGAGACGTGGATGGTGAAACCCCCTTAATGAGTGCTGCAGCTTTTAATTGGAATTCGGAAATCATCAAAAAACTAGTAGAGTTTGGAGCAGATGTTGAAGCTCGAGATTGGGATGATTGGACTCCATTAATGCACGCGGCCTGGTCTAGCTACAATCCGGAGATTACTCAAACGCTAATAGAAATGGGTGCTAATGTTAATGCTCTAGACAGCTATGGTCAAACGGTGTTAATGTTGGCTGCTGAATTTAATAGTAATCCAGAAATCATTCGAGTCCTTTTAAATGGAGGGGCTAATGGTAAATTGAAATGCTCTGAGGGTAAAACAGCCTTTGATTATGCCAAAGAAAATTTTGAACTTAAAGGTACAGATGAATATTGGTTATTAAATGATGCTCGTTTTTAATTGGCTTACATTATCACAAATCTGTAAATAAGGAAAGGGAGATGGTTTGAATGAAGAAAAAACACTTTAGATTTAGCATAATTATTGGTTTGGTTATTGTTCTTTTTGCAGCATCTTCCATATTAGCAGAGTCAATGACAGAAGATTTAATAACAGCCATAAAGCAAGATGATGTGATAAAAGTCAAGGAATTAATAAAAGCTGGTGCTGATATCAACGCTAGAGATGAGTGGGGCTCAACAATGTTGATGATGGCGGCACAATTTAATACTGACCCCGATATTATTACAACACTCTTAGAAGCAGGAGCAGATCTTGAAGCCAGGGATGATGAGCTTTTTACATCTTTAATGTACGCTACTGGGTATAGTGGTAATCTCGAAACCATTAAAATCCTTTTAGAGGCGGGGGCAGATGTGGAGGCTAAAGACGGGTATGGTGGAACATCATTAATATATGTTGCAGGTGCCAATGATAACCCTGCAGTTCTTAAAATGCTCCTAGAAGCAGGAGCAGATGTTGAGGCTGTGGATGAAGATGGTTGGACGCCATTAATGCATGCTACGGCGTTTAATGGAAACGTAGAAATTACAGAGATACTTATAGAAGCGGGATCAGACATTGAGGCCATTGATGAATATGGCGGAACAGCATTAGTGTACGCGATTTTGTATAATGATAATCTGGAAATTATAAAAACCCTGATAGAAAAGGGAGCAAATATCGAGGCTGAAACCGAAGATGGCTGGACACCATTAGTGTTTGCCGTAAAATTTAATGAAAATCCCGAAGTAACTAAATTGCTCATAGAAATGGGAGCTAATGTTGATGCGGTAAATCCTCTAGGTCAAACGGTTTTAATGTTTGCTGCTGAAGCCAACCCGAACCCTGAAATTATCGGAATTCTTTTGAGTGCCGGAGCTGAGGGAAAACATAAGTGTGTTGAAGGTAAAACAGCCTTTGACTATGCACAGGAGAATCCTGAACTTAAAGATACAGATGAATATCAGTTATTAAAAGATGCTCAGTAATAACGGTTGAGCTAGAGGATACAAACAAATTTTTCTGACCGGCTCTACGCCCTAGTTATTTGCAGGGCGTTAGGGCCGGTTTTCGTGCTAATTTAAAACTAAATTTGGACACAGGGCTCAAGAAGAACACTGTTTTTTGGACACAAGGTGTGGAAATAGCCTAAAACAAGCTGATATTGTATAAGTATTAATGAGTAGAAATGAAAGGGTGAAAATAGAATGGGTCTAATTAAAGCGGCGATGGGTGCCACAGGGGGCGTGCTAGCTGATCAATGGAAAGAGTTCTTTTATCTCGAATCCATGCCAGCAGATGTATTAGTTAGCAAGGGACAAAAACGTGTCTCAGGACGTTCCTCAAATATTAGAGGCGAAGAAAACATTATTACATCTGGTTCAGGTATTGCTGTAGCCGACGGTCAAGCTATGATTATTGTGGAACAAGGTAAAATCCTCGACTTTTGTGCTGAACCTGGCCATTACACATTTGATATCAGTGGTGAACCCTCTCTGTTTGCAGGGGGGAGTTTTAAAGACAATGCTGTGGGCTCGTTAAAAAGTGCTTGGGAACGTTTTAAATTTGGTGGTATCCCAGGTAAAGACACCCGTGTTTATTATTTCAATACCAAGGAGCTTGTGGGCAATAGGTATGGCACGCCCAACCCGGTGCCTTTCAGAGTTGTAGATACAAATATTGGTCTTGATATTGATATCTCCATTCGTTGCTTTGGAGAATACAGCTACCAGATTAGCAACCCTATCTTATTTTATACCAATGTAACGGGTAATGTAGGAGAATCTTATACTCGAGACAATTTAGATGGGCAGTTGAAAAGCGAGCTAATGACCGCTTTACAACCGGCTTTTGCCAAAATATCCGCCATGGGAATTCGCTATTCTGCCTTACCTGGGCATACTGCCGAATTGGCCGAGGCTTTAAATGAAGTATTGTCTGCTAAATGGAAAGAACTCAGGGGAATTGAAATTATTTCCTTTGGTGTATCTTCTGTTAAGGCTAATGAAGAAGATGAGAAATTAATCAAAGAGTTGCAAAAAAGTGCAGTTATGCGTGATCCAACCATGGCAGGTGCCGCACTCGTGGGAGCACAAGCCGATGCTATGCGAGCTGCAGCTTCCAACGAGGGTGGGGCTCTAACAGGCTTTATGGGGCTAGGTATGGCACAACAAAGCGGCGGTGGCGGTGCTGGTGCCCAAAATCTCTTTGCCATGGGCCAAAAGCAACAACAGCAACAGCCACCTCCTGTGGCAAGCTCTCCTGCTACGTCTGGCTGGTCTTGCCCTAAATGTGAACAGACGGGCAATAGCGGAAAATTCTGTGCTGAATGTGGAGAACCGAAGCCTGTTGATGGCTGGAGTTGTTCTTGTGGTGCAATCAATAAAGGGAAATTCTGCGCCGAGTGCGGCAAGCCTAAACAGGCTGGAACACCACAGTATAAGTGTGATAAATGTGGTTGGGAACCAGAAGAACCCAATAATCCGCCTAAATTCTGTCCTGAATGTGGCGATCCTTTTAACGAAGAAGATCAAATTTAAACCCAAAACGAGGTGACTTAAGTACATGAGTTTACAAGAGTTTAAATGTCCTAATTGTGGAGGGCCCATTCGATTTAATGTGGGAACAGACGAAATGGTTTGTCCTTATTGCGACTCAGTGATTAGCATAGAGGCTTTAAAATTGTTAGATGAAGTACCAGAACAAGAATCAGAACCCTTAAGTTGGGGTTATGAGAGCACTGAGTGGGGAGCAGAGGAGCAAGAGGGTATGGTTGTTTATTCCTGTCGCTCCTGCGCAGGAGAGATTATTGCAGACGAAACTCTCGGGGCTACCTCCTGTCCTTTTTGTGATAATCCTGTTGTTATGACTTCTAAGTTTTCGGGTTCTTTGAAACCAGATTTAGTGATACCTTTTAAATTAGACAAAAAACAGGCTATAGAGGCTTTACAAAAACACTACCTGGGGAAAAAATTGCTCCCAGATGTATTTAAACAGCAAAACCACCTAGAAGAAGTGAAAGGGGTTTATGTTCCCTTTTGGCTCTTTGACGCCGAGACAGATGCTAAAGTCCGGTATCTTGCAACAAGAATTCGCCATTGGAGTGATTCGAGTTATAGGTATACTGAGACTAACTTTTATCATGTTTTCCGGGAAGGAGAAATTGGTTTTAACTATGTACCAGCAGACGCCTCTAGTGCTATTGATGACATTCTGATGCAATCCATTGAGCCCTTTAAAATGGAAGAAGCAGTAGATTTTAAAACGGCCTATTTGGCAGGTTTTTTTGCTAATAAATACGATGTAGAAGCAAAAGAAAGTGCGGTTATAGCTAATCAGCGAATTAAAAATAGTACGGAGGCGAGTTTTGCCCAGACCGTCAAAAATTATGCTACAGTTATTCCTGAAAGAATAGACATCAAACTTAATAGTGGCGAGATGAATTACGCTTTACTTCCGGTTTGGTTACTAAGCACCAAATGGCAGGATAAAAGCTATGTTTTTGCCATGAATGGCCAGACAGGAAAATTTGTGGGCGACTTGCCCTTAGATAAGGGCAAGTACTGGAGTAGTTTTGGTAAGGTCTTTGGAATTTCAGCTACTGTCTTTTTAGCCATTTCCCTAACTGTCTTGGGCTTATTGTAGGGAGGATGCCATGAAAAACATATATAAACTTACCTTATTGCCCTTAATCATTATTTTGCTGGTTCTATGCATCTTAATGAGTCCGACTTTTGCCCGCTCTCGTTTTATTGATCAAGTTGGATTGATAGATTCACAACAAGCCCAAATTTTAGAGGAAAGATTGAACGAAAATAGTCAAAAACACTCCTTTGATACAGTGATTGCTATTGTAGATGAGCTAGATTATAGAGCTGCTCATTTTTATGCTGCTGATTTTTTTGAGAAAAATGAATTTGGCTATGGAGCAAACGGAGATGGAGCTATTCTGCTTTTGGCTATGGAAAATAAAGAAATGGGATTTGCCGCTTTTGGTTTGGGATTAGAGGCCTTTACCCCGGTAGGACAAGATTATTTAGATAAACTTTTTCTTCCTCAAATTAGTGCAGGCGAGTACTACGAGGGTTTTATGGCTTATATAGAGGCAGTTGATGATTTTCTTATTCAATGGGAAGATGGAAAACCTTATGATTCAGGAAACATCCCTTTATTGGCCGCTGAGCGTAAGCGTTATAGAATATTTGCAATAATAGGTAGTCTCATGGGGGCGTTGATAGTAGCTTTTGTTGTGACGGGAACACAAAAAGCAAAGCTTACCTCACGTCGAGAGGAATTCTTGGCTCACGACTATGTTCGTCAAGGAAGCATGGTACTAGATACCCAACGAGATATCTTCCTCTATCGCAATGTACACAGGGAAAGAAAGCCTGAAAAGACGAATAAAGGTGGGGGTTCTTTTAGTACATCTTCAGGAAACAGTGCTACTGGGCACAGCAAGAAATTCTAACAAAGGAGGGATTGTGATGAGGGGATTCTTCGCAAAGAAGGACTGTGATTTTTGTGATGATAAAATTGGTTTATTAGGTAATCGTAAGCTTAAAGATGGGAATATGTGTAAAAACTGTGCAAGGCAACTTTCTCCGTTTTTTAGCGAACGTCGTCAAAGCACAGTTTCCGAAATTCAGGAGCAGCTTAAGTATCGGAAAGAGAACAAAATGATGGTGGGTAAATTAAATATTACTCGCACATTAGGCGGTGGCGTTACAGCAATTCATTTAGATGAGAAATCAGGAAAGTTCATTGTTACTTCTGCTCGTAACTGGCAAGAGACTAACCCGGATGTCATTGATCTTAAGCAGGTTCAGGGCTGTGAACTTAAAATTAGTGAATCTAAACACGAGCTCTTCACGAAAGATAGCGAAGGTAAGAGAGTGAGTTATTCTCCACCGCGGTATGAGTATGAATTTGATTTCTATCTTATAATTCAGGTAAACTCACCTTGGTTTGATGAAATTCGTTTTAAGGTGAATGGTAGTGCCATTGAAAGATATGGTTCTGCTCAATATATGGAAACAGAACAGCAAGCGAATGAGATTAAAGCCATCTTAACTCAAACAGAGCTAGCTCAAAATGGGACTCCAATTATTCCGAAAACAGAAAAACCTTCTTTGTCGTCAATCTGTTCGGTGTGTAGTGCTCCAGTAACACCTACTAGTAAAGGAACTTGCGAATATTGTGGTGCTCCACTAGAACAGAACGAATATAGTCATGAGAATGCATAAAAACAGGTAAAGCAAAATCGCCACATCTTACTTAAAAAGACGTGGCGATTTTTGTGTAATAAGTTTAATTCGTGATAACAACAAGTGTTCTTAGACAATCTTGGCTTAATTCATTGTCGAAAAGATCCTTGAAATGCATGTTTAGTGCACTACCCTTGTCCAGAGCAAGTGGATCCAAAACAGGACCTTCTTGTAAGGACGGAACAGATCCGTTCTTTACAGTAGCAACTAGGTTGTGGTCTGCATCATTTACTAGAGTTAAGGAAAGATTCAATGGGTCGCCAGTTGGCTCCACATGGGGAAGCATGGCAACATCGTCGTCAAAGCCGTCATTAATCCACACAGCAAGCAGAGTTTTATTCTTATCTACTTGATGGGCAACCAGTCCTAAGAGGTTTTCTGATTCTTCGAGCTCTTCTATATTGTTTAGATGAACAATTGCTAAATCGATGTCCACGGCTAAATACTCAATTCCATCTTTGGTAAATCGTTTTATATTGTGGACGTTGTCGAAAACAACTTCAAGAACGTCTACTTCAAATTCTCTTTCCGTTTCATCAGTCGCTGTAGATTCTATTGTAAATGTAGCTGATGCAGTACGTACTTGCGTTGCATCATTTGCAATAGTTAAAACGTCTTGGAACGAGAGTTCGGTAACGACTTCTCCTCCGATACAGCCACTTAATAGAGCTGCTATTACTAAAAGGAATATACATGAAAATTTCTTTGTCATCTTTTATCACCCCATTGCAGTTTTATGCTAGTACTAGCTTTCTAGAGAATAGGTTCTTGAGCACCATATGTATCAAGGGCTCCAAACAGATCACTAGCTTTTTCTAATGGATAGCGATTCATATACATAGAGACTGAGTAGCTTGATGTACCTCTTTGATTCATACCTAAAGCATCGCGGAAAACATTCTCTGCTGAATTAGGATTATGGGTCATAGAAGAAGTTCCTTCCATATTTAAAAAGCCCATAAGATATGGTTGATCCACTGCAGCAACGAGAGCTTTACTTTGTTCTCTGTTCATTTCTTTGTTGCCTTCATATTCAATTAACTGTAAAGCGTCTTCAAATTGGTTTGCAAAAACATGTAAAAACATTCCGCCGCCAGAAGGTAGCGTTAGGTCAGCTTCAAGATTGCTGAAAAAGAGATTATCCCATGCAGATGTTTCACGTAACTCTTCTTTCTTTTTATCTGCATCAATGTAGGTACGATCAAGTGCTGCAAAATCGATACAACCAAAGATATTATTGTATACATCAGCATTAATACCGGTCATATATCGGAAACCATAGCCCATATCTTTATTGCCAGGCATGGGGTCTCGTCTCCAAACAAAGAGTACTGTGTTGTTATGAAAGTCTACTTTACATTCACCTGGTGTGGCATTCATACTACGAATTTCGCAAGCGGCCATACGATTGGCCAAGAATATATTGTTGTGAATATCAAAGAGACCACCGACATTACCCATTTGGATGCCGAAATGGCTACCGTTCATGAAAACACAATTACGGATTGTTACTTGGCCTTCTACATCGCCATGAATGAGTTGATTGGAAACTGTGGTACGACCTGGCATTTTTGCTCCACTAGAGCCAGCTCCTGGTGGGTCCAAGCGCCCTGTTTCCACACCTTCAGGTGTTCCGCTTTTAGGATCATCTGGATTTGGTATGAAGTAGCAGTTCATATCTCCTTTATCAAGGATGAGTCCATCAATAAGCACAATACCATCTCTTTTACCCCTGACATAAATATCCAAGAGGCCATAGCTGGAACTCGTGCCTGAAGCAGCGGGTTCCGGACGAATCATGGTTTTGTATTTGATGGGATCCCGCTGGGAAAAGTCATCGTTGAATCCCCCTAGGATCGAGACATATTTCTTAATAGAGATGTATCCTGCATCAAGTCTTCCCTGGTAATTTCCTTCAGCAACGAGGATCACTGCACCTTCTGCAGCGTCGTCTACTGCTTTTTGTAAATCTTTGTAGGGTTTTTCCAAAGTGCCAGTGTTACGATTACTCCCTCTTGAGACTGATACATATAGAGTTTCGGTTCCCTGAGGAATGTTTGGAGCACTTAGTGCAGGTAAGCTAAAGGCTAAAACAAGCATCCCCATAAGAAGTAGCAACATCATCTTTTTAGATTTAATCATTCTGCATCCACCTTTCTTTTACGTACAGAGCATTAAAATCTTGCTAAGAATTTAATGCATCTCCTTGAGCTAAGGTTATCATTTTGGCTGTTTGGGTTTCCATACCATGTGTCTAAAAAGAAGGGCTTTTCTTGCACCTTGTGTCCAAGTTTTAGTGTAGAAAATAGCCATAAATAAAATCTGGCTCAATAATGTATATACGCTACTATAAAAGTGATCCACTAAAGGCCAAAACGCTATTAAAAAAGTGATCCACTTTGTCCAAATGCTCCTGTATATTGGAGGTACCACACACTTCAATTACAGGAGGTAAGGTGTTTTTAACCAGGCTATTTGACCAGTATTACACCACTTTACTTGACCAAATAAAGGATTTATATGATAGAAAAAGAACTCATCTTCCTGAAGAAATCAGGAGGAAAAAGGAAGAAGCCCTGCACAGTGGTCAAAGAGCTGCAACTCTACACTGACAAAGGCTTCTGTCCCCCAAAAGATACTATGATCGTAGTCTTTCTTGGCAGCTCTGTCAACGAGTATAGAGTACATTCTTTGACTTTTTTAAGCGAGATTACGCCAATATGTCCCGTTTGCGAGCATTACTGCCATTTTCACGGCTGGTATAGGCGTAAGGTTCGAGACGATAATGGCGCTCAGGTCATCGTAGTCCCGAGAGTGAAGTGCGTCCACTGCAGCAAAACGCATATCATTCTCCCTGACTTTCTGGCACCGCATAAGCAATACACTCAACACGCAAGAGAAGCTGTTGTGCAAGGTGCGATGGACGAAAACTTGCCAGCTGAAAAGATACCTGGTGTGCAGGCTGTTTCGACGAATCGCCGATGGATTCGGGGATTCAAGTCTATGTGTAGCGACCTGGCTGGTGCTCTGACTAGCATTCGTATGCGTTTAGATCCTTGGGCTACTGGTTCTCTGCTGAATCCGATGGTCCCAACCGTTGATGGACTCCTTGCACTTTGTAATGACATTTGCGAGATATTCGGTCACCAGATCCGCTACTCCACGGTCTTTGGTTTTGTAAACCAGATCCTGTCTAGTGGTAGTATGCAAATCTGGTGTTGAAATCCCACAGACTTTGGTCTGGTCGCCTCAAACCCTTCACGGTACTCTAGATTCATCATGACCGGAAGGGGAAAAAACATGGAACAGACAAAAACTGCTAGGCAGATTGCCCAGGAACGCTTCGAGCTCATTGCGCCGCTACTGGAGCCAGATATTGAGCCTGCTGAGAAAAAGGCACGCAGAGAGCGCATTTTAGAACGTCAACAGGTGCTTGGAGTACCGGTTTCCGATCGAACCTTAAGGCGCTATGTTCAACATTACCGAGAACATGGTCTGGAAGGCTTAGAACCCAAAACTAGACAGGATCAAGGTGAGTTGCGGGAGATCTCCCAAGACATCCTCGACGATGCTAAAGTCCTAAAAGCGGAATTGCCTCAGAGAAGCATCAGACAAATCATTGAGATCCTAGAGGCTGAAGGCAAAGTGGAATCTGGAAGTGTAAGCCATACAACCTTAGGTCGACACTTGCGCAAATTAGGGTTCATGGGATTGCCGAAGGCTCCTAAGAACGGGTTTAGGAGATTCCAAAAAGAATACCGTAACCAGCTTTGGCAAGTGGATCTTAAGTACGGACCGTTCATTCCAGACCCAAAGAATCCTAAGAAAAACTGCAGGACATATCTTCTTGCTTTTATTGATGACCATACAAGACTGGTGACCCATGGACAGTTCTATCTAGATCAGTCCTTGCCGATCCTGGAAGATTGCTTCCGAAAGGCCAT
>LSQX01387109.1_pt1 | contig 13852 bp, 10 predicted proteins | sample 654561 | NCBI WGS metagenome assembly LSQX01 (sample SAMN04489861, study PRJNA283612) | anaerobic digester metagenome | isolation source: 4 biogas reactors fed with cattle manure at either 37C or 55C with and... | place: Denmark: Kongens Lyngby | collected 2014 | reverse complement strand
GTTCACCGTTTACATACACATATGTGCCCGCGCCGGCACCGGCGGCGGCGCCCCCGAGCAGCAGGGGGACACATCCCCCCAGCAAGATCAAAGACAACACGCATGCCATCGCAAGGGTCCGTTTGGCGTTCATCATGATTCTCCTTTCAGTCCATTTTATTCAAGTTTGGCCAATTCCTTCAACAAGCCCTCCTGCTTGCGGTTCAAATCGGTGGGAATGGTGACCACGGTTTCGATGATCTGGTCTCCCCGGCCCATGCCCCGCAAATGGGAAATCCCCTTCCCATTCAGGCGGAAGCCCGTACCTGGCTGGGTGCCCTTGGGGATTTTGAGTTTCTCCGAGCCGGTCAGGGTCGGGATATCGATCTTCGTTCCCAGGATAGCCTGAATATACGTAATGGGAACACGGCAATACAGATCATAACCGCGGCGGTCGAAATATTCGTGCGGTTCCACCTGAATGAAAACATAGAGATCTCCGTTCGGACCGCCATGCACCCCTTCCTCTCCCTCGCCGCGCAATCGCAAACGAGAGCCTGTTTCAACACCGGCGGGAATTTTGAGATTGACTGATTTGACGACCCGAACCCGGCCCGCGGCACGGCAGGCATTGCAGGGATGGGTGATCATCCGGCCCTGGCCATGGCACTGCGGGCAGGTCGTGCTGATACTGAAAATGCCCTGGGACTGAACGATCTGTCCCCGCCCGTGGCACCTTGGGCAGACGGTCGGTGTTTTGCCCGGTTCGGAGCCGCTTCCTCCGCACTCCCGGCACAAGGCAAATTTTGCCACGTCAATATCTTTGGCGGCTCCCATGGCCGCGTCCATGAACGAAATGTTCAGATCGTACCGCAGGTCCGCCCCTGCCCTTGCGGCGGTTCGCCCCCTCGTCCGGGCGCCGGCGGATCCAAAAATATCCGAAAAAATATCGCTGAAACTGGAAAAAACATCCTCGAATCCGGAGAAACCGCTAAAACCGGCTCCGTTCAGCCCTTCATGACCGTATCGGTCATAAAGTTCCCTGTTCTGGACATTGGAGAGAATCTCGTAGGCCTCCGCCGCCTCCTTGAACTTTTCTTCCGCCTCCTTATTGCCGGGATTGCGGTCCGGATGATAGAGCATGGCCATCTTCCGGTAACTTTTCTTGATGGTCTCTTCCGATGCCGTTCTTTCGACACCAAGTACTTCGTAATAACAACGTTTTATCATGTAATGACACTACCCTTCGCTGCCTGGAACCACGATCGCCTGAGGAGCCGGGGGAAGCCGACACCCCTACGGCTCGTAACAATAGTCATCAAGGGCTTCCGTGTCAAGAGAAGTGAGAGGTTCCATCCCGGTTATCGGGTCAATTCTTTCAGGACTTCCCCGTATTTCCCCCCGGTTTTGTCGAGAATATTCCGGGACAGTCCGGGGTGGCTTCCGGTTCCGGGTTTGGACAAGCGGATAACCGCGTAGAAACGGTCTGTCGAAGCCTTTTGGGGCTGGTCCTTCCCTGTTGTTATCCCCATTCGGGCGGAAGGGGGATGAGTCCGGCGTGAGTACTGCGTCGAGCGGAATGAGTGCGCCTCCCCGGAAAGCGAGAGCCCTGTGGATGGCGTCAATCAAGGTAAGGGTTGTACTTTTTTTCATGTCCGACCGAGGAAACGGGCATTCGGCCGTAATTATGTCCCGGCAGCACCTTGGTGTCGTCCGGGAGGGAGAAGATTCTTTCCCTGATGGAGCGGCACATGACGGACCAGGACGCACCCGGCAGGTCTGTCCTGCCAACGGCTTCCACAAACAGCGTGTCCCCTGTGAAGACGTAACCATCCGTATAGAGGGCCATTCCGCCGGGTGTGTGTCCCGGGGTGTGAATGACCCGGAGGGATACATCGCCGACGGTGATCAAATCCCCGTCCCTGACGGTTATGTCCGCAGGGGGTGACTGGGTGGCGCCGAACATGCGGAGCATGGCCGGCGGCGTATTCCCCAGCATGGGGGCGTCCAATTCGTGGATAATGATAGCCGCGCCGGTCTTGTCTTTCATTTCCTTATTCCCGGAAATGTGGTCCACGTGGCCGTGCGTGTTGACGATGTATTCGATGCGCATGCCCTTATCTTGAGCGAGTCCGATCAGACGATCCGCATCATCGGCGGGATCGATCACCAGGGCTTTTCCGGCGGCGGGATCACCGATGATGTAGGCAAATACCGCCATGGGACTGACCTCAACCTGTTTGAGAAACATAAAATCCTCCGCTTTCCGTGTGGCAGGGCCTGTGTGACCGGATCCTGCGGGATACGGCAAGGTATTGTGATGAAGGAATCCGGGGAACGCCTGTCGTGACCGTCAGGAACGTTGCCTGGTGCAGCGGGATGCCTACCATGTTCGAGCGGATAAAGTCAATCGAATTCAGGGGTCCACCAAACCGTGTCATGCCATGGTCCTTACCAGGCGGGCGGCGAAAAACCCGTCCATGTCATGGAGATGTGGGAGCGTTCTGAGGCAGCCGTCCCTGTCCAGACAGTCGGAATGGATGGTTATGGGGGGGAGGTCCAGACGAAACTCGGGGTGACGGGCAAGAAAAGCACGGACATTGTCCTCGTTTTCCTCCGGAAGAAGACTGCACGTGCTGTAAACGAGACAGCCTCCTTTTTTCAGATACCGGGCGGCCCCTTCCAGCAGACCAAACTGCAGGTCGGCTAATGGAGCGATATCCCCAGGAACCAGGCGCCACTTGATTTCGGGATTTCGCCTCAGGGTGCCGAGACCGCTGCACGGCGCATCCACCAGCACGCGGTCGAAATGCCCGGCCATGCCCTCCGGGGGGTGTCCCCTGCCATCACGACAGAGGGTTTCGATGCAGGACACGCCCATCCGCCGCGCCATGTCCCGCAAGGCATCCAGCTTCCCCTGTCGATTGTCCAGGGCGACGATCCGGCCGGCGCCCCCCATCAGAGCGGCCAGATGGGTCGTCTTTCCTCCCGTGCCCGAACACAAGTCGAGGATGTTTTCAGACGGTTTCGGGTCAAGGAATCTTGAAATGAGTTGAGAACCCTCATCCTGAAACTGGATTTTTCCCTCTTTGAACCAGGGCGTATACCGGGCGGGCAGACTTGAATGTATAATCCGAACGCCGTCGGGAGAGTATCCGGCGGCGACCGCATCGATGCCGGAGGCCTGCATTTCTTCCAAAACCTCCCGTCGGGATGTTTTCAACGTGTTGACCCGGACGGTTACGGGTGGGGTCGTGTTACCGGCCGCGCACAGGCGGATCGTTTCTTCCTCTCCGAACCGCTTCAGCCACGTTTCCACCAGCCACTTGGGGTGGGCGTGAACAACGGATACATAAAGCGGGAGATCACGATCTCGGTCGGGGAGATCCATGGCGTCCTTGCCGCGTATCGCATGGCGAAGGATGGCGTTCACGAGCCCTCCCCGCCCTCGAAAACGGGCTTCAGTCATGGCGACCGCTTCGTTCACCGCGGCGTAGGATGGAATCCGGTCAAGAAAAAACATCTGGTAAAGCGCCGCACGGAGAATATTTTTCAAGCCGTCGTCCATGGCGGCAAAGGAGCCACGGTAGAAGCAGCTGATGATCCAGTCCAGATAACCTCTCATCCGCAGCGTGCCGAACAGGACCTGCGTGACCAGTCTGCGGTTTTTTTCGTCGTTTTGCAGGTTGGTGGTCAGGTACACGTCGAGAAGCGATTCGGCGAAAGCGCCTTCCCGTTCGATACGGTCCAGCAGATGCACGACCAGACCGCGGGGAGAAGCGGGGCGAAATAGACGTCTTTTGTACCTCATTGCCCGTTTTCCCCGGCCGTCATTTTTCTATAGAAATCGAGTTGCTTGTAGCGTATTAATGAATATGGTTTCAACCGTGTAATCATGGGCCCTTTCACGGCCTTGCCGGATCCGGTGAATGGATCCGTGAAGGCCTTGATTTGAAGGACATGATACATGAAGGGGACGAAAATAAAAGCGGTGAATTCGGGAAAGAGGTCCCGCCCTTTACGGGACCGACGAATCCGGGATGGGCGTTCCCTGTGTCAGCGGGATGGGGAATGTTCAAGCGTCGTCCGCGACTGTCAAAAGGATTTCCCCCCGCGGTCAGAAGATGACATGATTGGGTGTCGAACTGACAGGGAAAACTCAACCGTCGTGACGGGGTGGGGAAAAAAAGCGGGGCGTCACGCCATACGGGGGGGAGATTTTATCAGATATTTCTGATATAGGTGCTTTTCGAGGGGGTCGAAATAAAAACGATCCCGAAAAAATCAAAAAAACGTCATTCGAAATGTCCGTTTTTGATCCGGGAGATTGACTGTATGTCTTGGTTTGACCGGCTCCAGCCTCAACGTTTCGGTACCCGTCTGATCATCTTGACTTTGTGCGCCGTTCTGATTCCAGTCGCCTTTTTTGTCGTGGCCTTCGTTTTTCACAATCGTTCTTTTGTGGGACAGATCGATCGTGGGGTCGACAAGATCGAGAAGCAGACCCAGATTCGCATCGACCGGGTCATTCGGAATATGGCGGAAACTTCGATCCGTGAAAAGGCCGAGGATGTCGCCTTACAACTGGATATTTACCTGTCCCAGCATCGCGACCTGACCCTGCGCGATCTGCAAAATTCAATGGAGTTCCGGCGTCTGGCGGTTCAGCCGTTCGGCATTTCCGGTTATACGGCCGTTCACGACCTGACGACCGGAGCCGTCCGCTTTCACCTGAACGCTGAAATCGAGAATCAGGATCTCAAGGACTATGCCCGGCCGCTTCCGGGATTCATGTCCATTCTTGAAGAGGCCCGCCTCCAGAAACGATCGGGGGGATACTATGCGTNNTGCGTGGAAGGATTTCGATGACGAGGTGTATACAAAATTCATGTACGTTATCGCCCTGAATACGCCCACGGCGGACGGCATCAGGCTGTCCGTCGCCAGCACCAGTTATCTGGATGAATACTCCGAACCGGTGCACCTTACCCAGGAAGCCTTCGAGGAAATGACGAAGAGCTTGACGGGCACGATTAACGCTTTTACCAGGGGTTTTCTGAAATTGTCCTTGATCCTCCTGGTCGGGGCCGGTGTGCTTCTGTTTTTCTTTGCCTATGGGATGGGAAGGTATTTCTCCCGTACGATTGACAGTCTGCGGGAAGCAACGGGCAGGGTTAACAAGGGGGAGTTCAATGTTTCCATTCGTTCGCCGGTGAAAGGTGATCTCGGCGCTCTGGTGACGGATTTCAACAACATGTTCGTTCGCCTGGGCCAGACCACGGTATCCAAACAGCGCCTGGAAGAGAGCGAAGTGAAACTGCGCATCACGAACGATGAACTGATGAAGGAAATCGAGGTGCGCCAGCACGCTGAGGCCGCTCTACGCATATCGGAACAGAAATACAGGAATCTCTTCGAGTATTCCAAAGATGCCATCATGATCCTCGACGAGGATGGTTTCAAAGATTGCAACCAGGCGACCCTGGACATTTACGGTTGCAAAACCAAGGAAGAGTTCGTCTCTTGCCATCCCGCTGATTTATCCCCGCCCTTCCAACCGTCGGGAAAAGAATCTCGGGGCGAATCGCTGTCTCAAATTGAAAACGCTCTGAAAAACGGATTCAGCTCCTTCAACTGGGTACACAAAAGGNNTTTTGCTGGGCAGGTTCGAGATGGAGGGGAAGGAGATGGTTCAGGCCGCCGTACGCGATATTACGGAACGTGTTAAATCCGAGGAAACCATCCGGGAAAGCGAGAACCGTTTCCGTCTCCTGGCGGAGAGCACGCCTCTGGGAATTGCCGTCCTCAATCCCGAACTGAAGTTCGAGTACTTCAACCCCCGTTTTACGGAGATTTTTGGTTATACGCCGGAAGACTTGCCTGACTGGCGGATATGGTCGGAAAAGGCCTATCCCGATCCCGCATACCGTAATGAATTTGAAATGTTCTATAGGGGGGAGGTCATGGTCAATCCCGAAGCGGGACGGGTGCACCAACGTGTACTCAACACGTTCTGTAAAATCGGAGGCGAGAAGATCATCCATTTCCGTGCCGTGATCATGCCGAACCATCACCACCTCCTGACCTTTGAAGATATTACGGAGTACCGGCAGATGGAAATTCAGCTTCGGGAAGCACAGAAGATGGAGGCAATCGGCACCCTGGCGGGGGGGATAGCCCATGATTTCAACAATCTGCTCATGGGCATTCAGGGCTATGCTTCTCTGATGATGCTCGAAATCGATCAGCAGCATCCCTTCTATAATAATCTGGAAGCCATCGAAAAACAGGTCCGCAGCGGCGCCGATTTAACCCGCCAGCTCCTGGGATACGCCCGGGGAGGACGATACGAGGTCCGCCCGACAGATTTGAACGAACTGATCGAACAGACCCTGGGCCTGTTTTCCCGTACACGGAAGGAGTTGAATATCCACCGTTCCTATGGGAGCGCCCTCTGGGTGACCGATGTCGACCGGACGCAGATCGAACAGGTTCTGCTGAATCTTTTTCTCAACGCATGGCAGGCCATGCCGGGGGGCGGGGACCTCTATCTGGAAACGACCAATATCCTGTTCGATGAGAAGGAGGCTTCGGATATCGACCTTGTCCCCGGGTCTTACGTCAGGATCATCATTCGGGATACCGGTGTCGGCATGGATGAATGGACCCGCCAGCGGATCTTTGAACCTTTCTTTACCACGAAGGAAATGGGCCGTGGCACGGGGTTGGGCTTGGCCACCGTTTACGGTATTATCAAGGGGCACGGGGGGTTCATCGAGGTGCGTTCCGAACGGGGAAGCGGGTCCGTTTTCTTGGTTTACCTGCCGGCGTCCCAGGAGAGCCTGGAGGAGGAAAAGCTCCGGCCCACGCAAGAGCTGAAAAAAGGAAGGGAGACGATTCTGCTGATTGATGACGAAGAAGTGGTTCTGATCGTGACGAGGCGGATTTTAAGAATGCTCGGCTATGGCGTGATCACCGCTTCCTCCGGCCCCGGCGCCATCGAGCTTTATCGTTCCCGATGCGATGAGATCGCCCTGGTCATTCTGGACATGATCATGCCGGGGATGAGCGGCTGCGAAGTATTCGACAGGCTGAAGCGAATCAACAGCGAGGTAAAGGTGATTCTGTCCAGCGGATACAGCCTGGAAGGGCAGGCCCAGGACATTATAGACCAGGGGGCCCTGGCTTTCATTCAGAAACCCTTTTCAGCCAGCAAGCTTTCGGAGAAAATCCGGGAGGTGCTGGAACGGCCGGAGACGGACGGAGGGTAGGGGGCGGGAGAAGACGGGGCGCAAAAAAAGGTGATATCCGGGATGGGCTGACTAAACCATTCATACGCCCCGTCATGGTTCATCTTTTGTCTTGCCGTTTAGGAAACGCGGTTGCAAAGGTGTAGCCGTACTGAACATGTCTTAAGCAAGAGGCCCCAGGATTGTTTCTGGTGTGACGCGGTAACCACGGAGGAAATCAGCCATGGACATCCGTTTCCTGTTTTCCATCTGGATTTCCTCCGGGTAAACGAGACCGTCTGCGGCGGCAATGGCCGGATTGCCGTCCTTTCCGACACGGAGGACCGTTCCCGGTGATGACCCGGACGCGGATGCTTCACCCCGGGCGGCGTAAACTCTCAGTTTTTTCCCGTCCAAAAACGTGTAGGCCCCCGGATTTGGGGACAGGCCACGGATGAGAGAGAGAATTTCGCGGACCCCCTTGCTCCAGTCGATGAGGCCATCCTCTCTTTTGATGCGCGGGGCGAGTGTTGCCCTGCTGTGGTCCTGTTTGACGGGACGGATCGATCCATCTGCGATCATGCCGATCGTCTTCAGAAGCATCTCGGCTCCGAGGACGGCCAGACGGTCATGGAGGCTGCCGAAGTTGTCTCCCGGTGCGATCGGCACCGCCTCCTGCAGCAAAATGTCACCTGAGTCCACCCCCTCGTCCATCTGCATGATCGTCATGCCCGTCATGGTTTCGCCCCGGATCAGGCTCCACTGGATCGGGGCGGCGCCTCGGTATTTCGGGAGCAGGGACGGGTGAACATTGATGCAGCCATAGTGTGGTCGCGTGATCATTTCCATCGGCAGGATCTGACCAAAAGCGACGACAACGACCAATGCCGGCGCCAGGTCACGGAATATTTTCAGAAAGGATTCGTCACGAATTCTTTCGGGTTGAAAGAGCGGAAGGCTAGAGGCCTCGGCAAGGACTTTGACCGGTGGCGGCGTAAGACGGCGGCCCCGGCCGCTGGGACGGTCCGGTTGGGTGACGACGCCTGTCAGAGGCGCCCCGTTCCCGATCAGGATTTTCAACGAAGGAACGGCGAAATCCGGTGTGCCCATGAAAAGAATGGATGGCGCTTGCATGAACTGATCTCCTGTAGAGCGCGAATATAGGGAAACAGCGTTGATGTGTCAAGGGATAAGGGAAAACCGGGGTTATGGCCCTACATGAAATTCAGGGGGTCCACGTCCGCTGTGATGCGGAGGGGGCCTTTCTTGTCCATCAGGAGAATGGTGCGAGCCAGTTCATGCAACGGACCGGTTTCCCGGCCCTTCAAGAGAATCTGCCAGCGGTGGCGGCCCCGGATTTTTTCGATGGGGGACCGTATCGGTCCCATAACCTGGATGTGCCGAAACCGGCGTTCCTTCTCTTGCAGGGAGTCCAGAGTCGATTTCAGGACGGCCAGGTCTTTTTCTCCCTTCTCCCGATGGAGCGTGGAGAAATGTAGGGTAATCATCCTGCTGAATGGTGGAAAGGAAAGCGTTTTTCGGAGAGCCATTTCATCCTCGTAGAAAGAGATGTAATCATGACTTCGGGCTCGAATAATGGCGTAGTGGTCCGGATTGAGGGTCTGAATAACGACGCGCCCGGGAGTTTCCCCCCGGCCGCTACGGCCGGAAACCTGCGTCAGAAGCTGGAAGGTTCGTTCGGCTGCCCGAAAATCGGGCATGTTCAGTGACAGGTCGGCGGAAATAACCCCAATCAGGTTGATATGCGGGAAGTCATGACCCTTGGTGATCATCTGGGTGCCGAGGAGGATATCTATGTCCCTCCTTTCGAGGCGCTTCAGGATGTCTTCCCGGCTGCCCCGCCGGGAGATGCTGTCCCGGTCCATTCGTGCGATGACCGCATTGGGAAAATACTTTTTGACCTCTTCTTCCAGGCGTTCCGTGCCGATACCGTAACGTATGATGCGGTTTTTCCCACAGAGGGAGCAGACGGTTGCGACGGGGCTCTGGTGGTCGCAGTAATGGCAGTGAAGACGGTCTGTTTCAGAATGATACGTTAGAGAAACCGAACAGTTGGAACATCTGAACACATGGCCGCAATCCGGGCAGTGGACAAACGTGTGAAAACCCCTTCGGTTGAGAAACAGCAGGATTTGGTGTCCGCCGGCGAGGCTGTCCTCCATGGCGGAAAGGAGGGTACGTGAAAAAACGGGAATAGCCCCCCTTTCATCCCTTTCCTTTGTCATGGCCACCACGGCCACTTCAGGCAGGGGTCGTCCCTCCACGCGGGAGGGCAGTGACAGGTAGGCGTATTTCCCCGTGTGGGCATTGTAAAAGGTCGGCAAAGCCGGTGTGGCGGAACCGAGGACAACGGTGGCTCCATGCTGTTTCCCCTTGACAATGGCGGCGTCCCGACCGTTATAGGGTGTTCGCTCATCCTGTTTGTAGGAGTCGTCGTGTTCTTCATCGACGATGATCAGTCCCAGATTGCGGATGGGGGCAAAAACCGCCGATCTGGCACCCACGACGAAACGGACCTCGCCACGGAGGATACGCTTCCATTGGTCATAGCGAATCCTTTTCGGAATGTCGCTATGCCAGACAGCTATTTCCAGGAGGGGGAAGCGGTTCCCTATTCGCTCAAGAAGCTGCGCGGTCAGGGCGATTTCGGGGACGAGGTACAGAACGCCCCGTCCGGTGCGCAGGGTTTCCCCTATGGCGCGGAGATAGACCTCGGTCTTCCCGCTGCCCGTGACGCCATGGAGAAGGCAAACGGAAAAGGTGGATGCGGCGAGTTTCTCGTGGATATTTTGTACGGCTTCCCCCTGATCCCGGTTGAGAATCGGCGGTTCCATCCCCGGTCCCGCGGGACCACGAAGCCCCCCCCCGGGGGGGATATCCTTTAGCGAGATTTCCAGAACGCCCTTTTCCCGCAGGGCCCTGAACAGAGACGGAGTGTAGGCCTCCCGGCGCCGCAATTCGGCAAGGGCGGTCTCGCCCTGATTTTCAATGTCCTGCAGAAGGGTCCGCTGCCTGTCTGTCAGGGTCACATTCTCCGGAAAGGGCCGTCGTACGGCGACACACTTCACGGTTCCGGCAGAGATTTGCCGTTCCGTCAGTTCCTCGACGACCACCAAATTCCTTTTTTCCAGCGATTTTATGGCTTCTTTCAAGGCTTTTGCGGAGAGAAGGCCTTCAATCTCCGCATGGGTGACGCCTTCAGCACGGTGTCGAAGGAAAGTCAGAAGTTCAGTTTCGTCGGCGGTAAAGCACTCTGTCGGCTCCGCTTCGGTATCCCCTGCCAAGCGGATCACCCGCCTTGTTTTCGGGTTGATTCCTGCGGGAAGAGCCTCGCTCAAGACCCGACCGATTGGTTGCAGATAATAATCGGACAACCACTGGTAGAAAAGGAGGTCATCGGCATCAAAAAGCGGTTCCTCATCAAGAATCCGGATGAGGTCCTTCGTTTTCGGATAATCCGGGGTGGCCAGTACTTCTAAAATATAGCCGGTGAGTGTCCTGCCGCCAAAGTGAACCAGTGCCCGTTTCCCGAGGGCCGTATCCGATTCCAGATCTGGAGGAACCCGGTATACGAAGGTTCTCCCGGTCGGAATGTTCACGGCGACTTTGACAAACACGGCGGCGGTCCTTCGCTGTTTGCCAAAGAAAGAAAAAAAGCGTCCTCTCCCCACGCGACTGGACGTGAGACGGCGGACGCTTGATCGTCATCACCTGAAAAATGAGGACTTACGTCATTCTCCCTTCAGCTTTTCGAGTTTTTCCTGTTTGGTCTTGCATTCGATACAGAGCGTAGTAACGGGTCTTGCCATCAGCCGTTTTTCCGAAATGGTTCCTCCACAGGTGTCACAGATACCAAAGGTTCCGTCGTCAATACGTTTGATTGCTTCCTGCATTTTCGCGATAAGCTTTCTTTCCCGGTCTCGGATGCGCAGCTCAAAGTTCCGGTCCGATTCCAGGGCGGCCCGGTCGGTCGGGTCAGGAAAATTGACCTTCTCGCTGGTCATTTCGGAGACGGTTTTTTCCGCCTCACCCAGAAGTTCGCTGATCTTCTGGGTCAGCATAAATCTGAAAAACGCTAACTTATCCGGTTTCATGGTCATCTGCCACTCCATTATTCCGCAATCTGTCAAAAAGGCCATAACCAATACACGAAAGGCCGTTGTTTGTAAAGCAAAAAATCATCCCGCAAGACAGCCCACTTCCCAGTATGAGATGAATATCGCAGGAATGGAGAGGGAAGTCGTGATGGCTATTTGTCATTGTAAACAGCCCGAATCTTTTCGACGAGGTTCGTCGTTGAGGCGCCCTTGACCTCTGGGATAACGGCAACCCGCCCTCCCCAGCCGCAAACGGTATCGCGGCCGACTATTTTTTCCTCCTTCCAATCGCCTCCTTTGACCAATATGTCCGGCCTCAAAATTCTGATCACTTCCAGGGGTGTCGGCTCATCGAAGATGGTCACGTAATCCACCGATTCCAGAGCGGACATCACGTCAGCCCTTTCCGTCTCGGGCACAATAGGTCTTTTCTCCCCTTTGATGGCCCGGACGGAACGGTCGCTGTTGAGGGCTACCACCAGAATATCGCCTTCCTTTTTTGCCTCCCTCAGATAACGCACATGTCCGACGTGGAGAATATCGAAACAGCCGTTGGTAAAAACGACCCTTTTCCCCTGGCGGCGCAACGTCTCAATTTCCGCTTTCAAGTCTTTTCGTGACAGAATTTTGCTCATCGTTTCCCTTTCCGTCGTCCCCGGGCGGTGCCGTTCAGTAAAGGGCGCGGGCCAGGGTTAAAACCGTCACCGACGGGGCTCCCGCATGTCTCAGCGTGCGTGCGCATTCCCGTACGGTGCTGCCGGTCGTATAGACGTCGTCCACCAGAATAACCTTTCTCCCCTCCAGGGCAACCTTTTTTCTGACCTGGAAGGCCCCCTTGACGCTTTGTTCCCGGTCCCGGCGGCCAAAAGAGACCTGAGGCGGCGTATGAACAGACCGGACTAATGACAGGTAATCCAGTTTCTTGTTGTAGCGTTTGGCGAAAGCCCTTGCCAGAAGCAGGGATTGGTTGAACCCCCGCTCGCGCAGCCGTTTTGTGTGCAGGGGGACGGGTATGACCACGTCGTAATCGCTTAAATCGCAAGCGTGGTAGGAGTAGTCGGCCATCATTTTGCCCAGAGTTTCCCCCACCATCGTATCACCGACGTATTTGCATCGATGAATCATATCCTGGAGGACCCCTTCGTAGGCTGCAACCGACCGTGCCGCCACAAAAGGCGGGGGGGTCAGGAGGCATTTTTCGCAGAGATGATCCGCCGCCGCCGGATCGGCATAGGGGGTTCCGCACGAGGGGCAAAGGGGTGGGGAGCAACGGCGCAAACTGTCCGCACAGCTCCGGCAAACCGCGTAAGGGAGGGCTCTCTCCAGGACTTGCGTGCAGCCCACGCAGCGGGACGGCAAAATGAGGTCGATCAGACTTCGGCCAATGTCGGCAACATTACATTTCATCGCTCAGGGCGGTCAGGCTTTGCGTGTCTTCAGGCACCCTCATTATCGGAGCGTCGGACCAGAGTCGTTCCAGATCGTAAAAAACCCGAACCGGTTCGTGAAAAATGGAAATTACGACGTCGATGTAATCGAGAAGAATCCACTTTCCAACTGCTGTCCCTTCCGTACCGAGGGGGAGGATCCCGGTTTTTTTCATTTTTTCCTGGATGATGGAGGCCAGCGCCTGGACTTCCCGCTCCGAGTCACCGCTCATGATGACGTAATAGTCCGCGAATGAAGAAATATTTTTGATCCCGAGAATAACCAGAGCTTTGGGTTTCTTTTCCAGGGCCGCGTTGACACAGCGTAGAACCAGTTCCTGTGACGTAAGCGCCAGTGTTTCCTCCAATCATGCCTCCCGAATGTAAGTGGTTTCGTCCGTCCGCGAAGGGAACCGGTTTGTCGAACCGACTCCATAAGCGAGGTGGGTGGCGAGCAGGCCGTCGGGCCGCGTCTTCCCCCCTCCCTGTCCAACAATGGGCTTTGGTTATCCCGGTACCAAATAATTCGTGGTGTGTCAATCTCAAAGGCTCCCATTCCGAGTTGATGAATCGAACGTGTTATGATAGAGGGGACCTTGACCGGAGCCGGGATGGATTTCGGTCAACTTACTGAAAACAGAACAGTTATGTTGATGAACCGTTGCCTTTTTCCGTATATCCAGGTTCATATGCCCTTTCATCTCCTGCGGGAAACGTATCTCCCTCTGGTCATGGCTGAGCGTATCAATCCGGAGGTGGCCATCAGTCACCGGGATCTGGATGAGTGTCCCCGGGAAGTTTTTCTAGAAATCGGCGGAAAATTGCAGGAAGCGGGATTGAGGGTAACGGTCCACCTCCCTTTTCTGGATCTGCGGCCCGGGGCGATCGATCCGATGGTTCGCCGGGTGTCGAAAGAGCGTATCGGAGACGCTCTTGATCTGTCCGTTTTCTTCCGGCCCGTTTCCGTCGTATGTCATGCGGCTTTCGACAGCCGCTACTATCCGTCCGATGAAGAGCAATGGCTAAACAACAGCCTGGAAACCTTTCGGTCGTTTCTGCCGCGAGCCCGGACTTTGGCTTGTCCGATCTGTGTGGAGAA
>LSQX01375506.1_pt1 | contig 13852 bp, 13 predicted proteins | sample 654561 | NCBI WGS metagenome assembly LSQX01 (sample SAMN04489861, study PRJNA283612) | anaerobic digester metagenome | isolation source: 4 biogas reactors fed with cattle manure at either 37C or 55C with and... | place: Denmark: Kongens Lyngby | collected 2014 | reverse complement strand
GTGTAATCCTCGTAGAGCTTTTCGCGGCTGCGCTGACGTTGCTTTATCTTCACATGCAGCTCTTGAATTTCCTTCGTATAATCACTTTGCCGATTTGTCTGTCTGTCGGTCTCTTTCATCATGACAACAATCTTTTCAAAATCGGCAAACATGGTGAGCTGATCCTTTAGCACCTGCCATACGATTCTCTTGAGCTTTTCCTGCTGCATGGTGTGCGCCCCTGTGCATCTTCCGTATTGCGGATTACGGCAATAATAGAAGCCTCCCCATTTATTGCGGGTATAGGTGAGATGAACTCCGCAGTCCCCACAGAAAATGATATTGTGGAAGAACGGCGGCATTTTCGTTCTTGCGCTTTCCGTGGCTTTGAGCTTGTCCTCCCATTCTCTGTGACCGTCCTCCATTTTGCGTTTGACAAGCTCGAATGTCTCCTTGTCAATCAAAGGCTCGTGCATATCACTGAGAACTCGCCACTTGCTCTCATCCGGCTCATAACGGTAATCGGGCTGACCGAGATAGAGTGCCGTAGGCATACGCCCAAAGACAAGATTGCCGAGATAGGTGGGATTACGGAGCACCTGCTTGATAAGCTGCGCCGACCAGATACAATCAGAGTAACATTCGCGCTTTGTCTGCCCACGCATATAGCGCAGTCTTCCGGGACAAGGAATGTTCTCTTTGTTGAGAATTGTCGCAATCTGCCGATAACCGGTTCCTTCAGCACAGAGCTTGAAGATGCGCGTCACGACGGGCGCAGTTTCCGGGTCAGGCTCAAAACGGTATTCACGGGTCTCGGATTTCTTGTAGCCATAGGGTATCATGCTCGGAATGTGTTCACCGACAAGCTGCTTGGTATGAACTGCCGTTGAGACCTTCTTGGACATATCCTTGGAATAGAAGCTATTTATGAGGTTTTTCAACGGAATAAGCAGACTGGACGCAGAGCCGTCCGTCTCGTAGCTGTCGTAGCGGTCTGCGACGGAAATGAAACGAATACCCATTGCCGGGAAGATGTTTTCAAGGAGATTACCGGCTTCAATATAGTCACGGGAAAAACGGGAGAAGTCCTTGATAACCAACGCTTTGATTTTCCCCGACTGTATGTCACCGAGCAGCCGCTGGAACTCCGGGCGATTTGTGTTTACGCCAGTCCAACCGTTGTCGATGTATGTTCCTGCATGACGCAGGTACGCATGGTCTTCTATGTACTGACGACAGATTTCAACCTGTCCCTCAATGGATTCTCCGTTGTCGTCCTTATTGCTGTTCTCAACCGAGAGACGGGCGTAGATTGCCGTTTCCCATGCGGGAGCCGCTTTTGTTATTGTCGGCTGTTCCTCGCCGTATGTCCTTCTTTTTCTGCCTGCCATGGCTCTATGCTCCTTCCTGTATTTGCTCCGGCACTGTATCCGCAAAGCGTTCAATGTATTGCAGCGCCGTGTTTAGCTGATCCTGATAACGAAAAACTATTTCGATGTGCTTGGTGTCGTAGATTACGATGCGCTCTATGAGATTGACAATGACTGTGCGTTCAAGCTCTGTAATGTTCTCATACTGCTTAAAGAGCTCAATCCAGCGGATATGCCGGTCATTACTGTCTACCGCCTGTTCGCGTTCCTCGCTGAGACTTGCGATGGCTTTCTGCCTGTCCGCTATCTTTCGGTCATAACCGGAGCGAAATTCGAGATACTCTTCTTTGCTGATAACGCCGTCTGCCATGTCCCCGTATAGGTTGAGCTTCAAATCCTGATAGCGCTCGATTTCCTCATTGAGCTTTGTGAGCTGGGCATCGTAGTTGAATATACGACGCTGCTGCTCCGGCATAGCAGCAATGTAGTCCAGCACTTTTTCAACCTCACATATCTGTTGGATATGGTCGCTGACGAGACGGAAAATGATTTTCGTGAGCTTACTCTCACTAAAGGTATGTGCCGAGCACCCTTCTCCGGCTTTATTCGTAGAGCATACAAGGTAGTAATACTTCTTCCCGCCGCTTGGAACAGTCTTTCGTACCAGGCAACGTCCGCAATCTCCGCAGAAAACAAAGCCGGAGAACAGAGGGACGGTATCGCCACCGGGAGCGGTTCTCACGTCTCTTTGAAGAAGAAGCTGTACGGTGTGAAAGTCGATCTCATTGACGATGGGCTCATGGTTGTCTCTTACGACAATCCAGTCTTCACGCTCATAATCAACCTCTTTCTTGACCTTGTGATTCGGAGTACCGCGCTTATGCTGTGCCAGCGTACCGATGTAAATCTCGTTGGTCAGTACGCGCATAATGTTCATGGCGTTCCATGTGGCTCTCTCATTGGTACGGAAGCCGGTGGAATAACGCTGTCCGAGAGACTGCTTGTACTCCATTGGGCTGAGCACACCCATTTCATTAAGCTTCTCGGCTATGCGTGTATTGCACATGCCCTGAAGCCGAAGTCGGAAGATGAGCTCCACCACCTGGGCGGCGGGCTCATCGACCAACAACCTGTTTTTGTCCTCCGGGTCTTTCTTGTACCCGAATGTGGTAAACGCACCGATGAAGTCTCCCATCTTGCGTTTGATGTCGAGCTGACTTCTGATTTTGATGGATATATCTCGGCAATAGGCGTCGTTTATGAGGTTCTTGAACGGCACGATCAGCGAATCGGACTGCGACTTTTCTCCGTTGGAATCGTAGTTGTCGTTGATTGCGATGAATCTCACGCCCATGAACGGGAATATCTTTTCAAGGTAGCGACCGGAGTCGATGTAGTTTCTGGCGAAACGCGAGAGGTCTTTGCAGATGATACAGTTGATTTTCTTTGCTTTAATGTCCTCCATCATCTGCTTAAACCCCGGACGGTTGAAATCAACCCCTGAGTATCCGTCATCAACATATTCGTGGACGATAACAAGGTCGTCCCTCCGCTGGATGAAGTCACGAATCATTTCCTTTTGACTTGTGATTGAATTACTTTCGGCTTTGTCGCCGTCATCCCGTGACAGGCGCGTATAGGAAGCCGTGTTCCAGATTTTATCCGGCATAGTTATATCACCTCCGAGATAAGTGTATCGTGTGTCTTTCAAAAAGGCGAGGATGTCGCCGGAACGGTCACATGCTTCGAGCACACCCGAGCAGGCGGTCGTTTATTGTTTCCCTACACGGAGTGAATGAGACCTTAACAACAACGCCGTCGTCCATATAACAATACGGATTGACAATCTGACTCAGATACTGTGATACGCGTTTCTCACGCGGCAGACGGCTATCGATCTTTACCGTTTTGCGGTCAACCAGTGTTGCGGGGTCAACCGTGCGAACATCCAAGCTTTTCATTTGTTCAATGGTCATAGTGTTGTTCTCCTCTCTGCGCCACACCTCACGGCGCTTCCACTTCTTCGGGAATCTCTTGACCCAAGCTGATAAGGACGGCATCACTGACGCCGTTCATCTGCTCACGGGTAACTTTCCCCAGGTATTTCTTCACGCGGCGCTTGTCGATGGTGGTGATCTGCTCCAGCAGGACAACCGAATCACCGTCAAGCCCTTTCACGTTTTCCAACATGTAATGCGTCGGTTGATTGCGTTTCTTCCATGTATGTGTGGTCAGGGGCGCAACGATAAGCGTCGGGCAAAAGTAATTGCCGGCATTGTTTTGAAGTACAAGTACGGGACGTGTACCGCCTTGCTCGGAGCCGTAGTAGGAGCCCAAGTTTGCAAGATAAATATCGCCTCTGCGGTAGTACCAATCGTCTCTCATTTTCCCGAGACCTCCTTCTTCGTTTTCAATATTTCTGATAGCCAGGTATGCCGTCATGTCACGGCAGCCTGAACTGTTGTAGCATTCCTTGTTTCTCATTTTCTTTCTCCTGATGTTGTTTATGTAGCGCTTCCTATTTATCACCGCCCCGGAAGCAAAGGGAATCATCAGGCGGCGGACTGCTGACCGCTCCATAGGAATCTAACCTCCCCGCCTTCATTGTGGCCGGGCCGCGAATTACGGAAGTATCATTATTCGCCCGCGCTGTCTTCGCCGGTATCGGTAGCAATCCGATACTCTCAAATCGGTTGAATCGCTCGTCCTCTGAAAAGGAGTCGTGGCGCACCGTCTGATGTGGCTCGTGCTTTCACACACGCGGGGTAACGTACCTGATGATTGGCTATTCAATTTTCAAGGAGCAGGAGAAAACTGCATCCGATTTTTGTTGTCGGTAATTTGTCCTCTCACTACTCTATTGCTTAATGAAAATCGATTTTGCAACCGACCAGAATGAATATTTTTTTGAGAATCAGCTTTCGTTTTTTGTTGACGGCTTGATGACTGATTCCGATTTCGTGCGCAATGTCGTCATCTGTTTTTTGCGTGACCAGATAGTAAGAATCGATGATGAACCGTTCGTCGGGAGACAGAGATTCTAAAGCGAAATTGATCCGCTCCAGCTCAATTTTGCGAAGCGCGTCATCTTCGACCGAAGGTTGATCACAGCCCACCAAGTCGTGGAGTGTGTTCTCTTCGCTATCTATCGGCGCATCAAAAGACAGTGTTTCGTAATCCTTATTGATGCGCTTGAGATAGTTGTGAGCGTTCTCTTCAACTCGCCATTCTCGGTATTCGGATAATGTGGCTTCGATGTAGATGTCGTCACACTCGAAGCTAATGTCATCGCGGAGCCTGATGAAATAGCGTCCTTGGCTTTCTGATGATCTTAGGAACCGGAAGAACTCTCTGCCTGAGAGTTGCAGCCATTTGATGTCCGCCTTTTTGCACGTAGGGTCTTTCTTGACCAGGTATATCTTTCTGTTCATGTGTACCTCCGAAATTTTTGAATTTGTCTGAGATTCAAAAATCGGAGGTCACGGGTATTTGGCTATGAACGGTTCCCAATGGGAGAACATATAAAAAGTCCTTTCCCGAGCAAGGCTTCACGAATGAAGCGGGAAAGGACTTTTAACGCAATACGAAGCTAATCGAGGGCAAGAAAAAAGCGCCGTAGAAATCGGATGAGCACAGGTATAGCCTGTTACTCAATCCGGCTTCGTACGGCGCTTGGCAGTCTCCACCGGCTTACGCCGGTATCTCTCCGCTTGCTCGATTAAAAGTGGTATTGCACGATATTCAGTTTTACGAGCGCCTTACCTGACCTGGCGCTTACGGTGCGCATGAATGTAGCGTTGCCGCCTCTTCATGCGGCGGAAGTATCCGAGGTTTACGGGGTATTCCTCTTTGCACTTTTTACAAAAGACCATCTTGTGCCCGGATACATCCGAGAACACGCGATCCACGAGGAAGCCGCAATACGGGCAGTTGATGTCACGCATGGTCAGTCCGGTTATTTCGTCTTTTGAGCGTTGGAGCTTGTGCTGTGTTTCCTGCGGAATAGCGTTCCTCTGATGATAAACCCGAACTTGGCTCATTGCGGCTCACCATCCCAACGCAATCCCATTTCTTTAGAGATAAACTCATCGAGGTCACATCTTTTCAAAAGACCCAGCTCCTTGAGCCTTATGAAAAAAGCCGAATAAGATGCGCCCATCGTATTTGCCATATCCTGTACGAGCAGCTTGTCCTCTGCCCGAAGGATGTTGTCGCCGTAAACTCGAATGCCGTCCGGTACTCCATAGCGTGTCAATACATTGTACACCATAAAGCGCGGCATCAGCAGAGCGGCTCCCATCCTGTCAATCTGTGCTTCTCGGAAGTTGAACAATCCCCTGAAATCTTCCGGCGTATAGCGGCGTTCACTGTCAAATTCGCGGTGGTAGCTCGCCTGGGGCAAGGTTCGCTCTGCCACGATATGACCGCCCTCATGGGCGATGGTGAATCTTCGTTTGCCGCTTTCACCTTCACGACGCAGGCACTTCTCAATAACGATTGTGCCTTTGGGAAATACCTTCGAGACTCGCTTCTTATCCTCATAGACCCAAAGCGGCGTGATACCGTCGGATATGAATCCGATTTTATCGGTATCCTTCTCGGCTATCGTCCGGTAAAGGATAGGAGAGCCGAGGAAATCACTGACGAACCCTTCAATATCGACGCAGAAGCAGTTGTCGGCTTCCGCGCCAAGATACCGGCGAATCAAACCCTCGCCCAGCTCGTCAATCTCTTCGTTTGTTAGATAGATCATTGCCTGTATTACACCCCCTATGGTGAGTAGTCAACGTACCATCGTTGACCATCACGATACAAGAATTTGACCGCACGACCGATTTTTATGGTATAGCGAATTCCTTCAAACTCATTGTGGGACGCAACGCATGTATGCAGGACTTTCTTAATGTCCCACTGACGACCGTCGTCCCAGAGGATTTTTGTGGGGATGATAACTCCGTCCGTATCTATGAAAATCTCTACACGGACATAGCATTTATTCATGCGGCGTTACCTCCTCCTTAAAGAGCTTTAATGACGTGACTTGCCACACCTTGAACTCGAAATTCCTTTATGTAGATATCCTCATACTTCGGATTCTCCGGGTGAAGATAATAGCTTTGCGCATCGCTGTCATATCCCAAACGCTTGAGCGTATTCTTGCCGTCATCCGTCATAGCCACGACGATATCTCCGATATCAGCGGTTTGCTGTTCTCTTATGACGATAAGATCGCCATGGTCGATATCTGCGTTTATCATAGAATCGCCGGAAGCTCTGAGTACATAAAAGCTTCCTGTGCCGAATACAGACACGGACAAGGGCATATATTCCTCTACCTGTGCCTCGCGTTCATCGGGAGGGCCGCAGGGTATGGAGCCTACAATAGCGGCGGTATTGACTTCCGGTGACATCATATCAATCTTATAAGTGGACATTACACCGTTTTCGTAGGTAATCATATGATTGTCGTTCATTGCTACAAGGTACTTGAAAGCAGTGGACGGTGCTATCCGCACAGCAGATGCAATTTCACGCACCGTCGGCGTTGAGCCGTGTCTTTCAAAATGGGACTCTATGTATTCTTTGATTCGGAGCATGAGCTCCGGGTTCTTACTTCGCATTGGTTGCCTCCTTTCCGTTCTATCGGAAACAAGTGTTCGCTTTATGCTTATAAGTATACTCAGATTTTTTTCGCAGTCAAGAGGGCAAAGAAAGAGGTGCATCGCTTTCGATACACCTCAGAGGATAATTTTCAGATTTGAGCTTTTTCAATCATCTCTCGATACTGATCCTTCACCGAAGATGGGCTTGTTATCTTGATACCTCCGGCAAACTGGAATACCCAGGCGAAGAAGGTCTGACTAACGGATACCCTGACCGTCGCTCTGAAATGGCCGGCGTCCATAATTGTTGTCTCAACATCCTCGCCGAAACGGTCAATGACGTAGTTCATGAGCTTGTTCTCGCACAAGAGATTGACCTTATACATCTTCCCGTCGTACATACTGAAGATATTGACGGTGTAGTCAACCGGGTCGAAACCTTCCGGACGGGGATAGATTGGGTCTGTAAGGATTTCCGCTGATTTCATGCGGTCAACGCGATATGTAACGACCTTGCGTTTCCTGCCGTCGAAGCCGACCACATAATACTTGTCCTCATTGTAAAGCATGGCATACGGTGAAAAGATGTAACGTTCGCCGCCGTGTCTTGGTACAAAGGTCTTGTCCGGCGAGTATTCATAATAGACAAATGATATTTGCTTGCCGGTGTTGATAGCTTTATGGATAATGTCCACGGCATAGTATATTGATTCGTTTTCCGGCTTAACTCTTCCGGCTGTGTACAGATGCCGTTCAAGCTGCTCCGCATAGTTCTCGCCGGCAATTCCCATGAGTTTCTTCACAAGCGCATCGCTCTTTTTTGCTGTGATAAACTTGGAGGATTCCACGGCGTCCACAAGCAGCTTCAATTCGGGAAGATCAAGCTGCCGGTCTACAAGATGGTATTTCGTCTGTGTTCCTTTAGCTCCGTATATCTCGATTCCGCAGTTGTTAAGCGTCTCAATATCCGCTTTGACGGTCAACCGGCTTGTCGTCACGCCTTGCCCTTCAAAATAGGCTACAATCTGCGCGGTAGACATAGGGTGCTCTTCGTCAGTTTTGGCGTATAGGAGCTTCAAAAGCTCGATAAGGCGTTCTTTACCGGTCATGGCTGAATACTCCTTTGAATCTGTAAATTGAAAAACACGTTTGAACAATCATTACTTAGAACGGCAGAAGTCGATCTTGAAGTTCAATTATCTTCTTATTTGCGAAGCCGTAGTCATCTCGAATAGAGGCAATAATTATTTGATGATCAGCATAATCTTCAGCTAATATGTGCATCATCTCATTTATGTTCACAGGAACAACCTCGCGACCGCCCGGTGAATCTAAAACGATAGGCAAGCAAACCCCTGTGTGATTTCGGATAAGCTTTATATACGAAACCTTAAATGCGAAGACAACTTTATGGAATATGGCACCGGATAACGATTTCAAATCGTTAGTAAAAATGTAATCCGTTCTTCCACTCACATATTTCTCATCTAAGCCAAGACGAGTTGCATAATTGGAAATTAGTGTATGCAATTCTGAAACAAGCGGATTGTCCCGCTTGACGCTTGCTATTACCCGTTCCTCCAGTGATTTTCTCTCTTCTTCCAAGGCAGTAATAATTTTCTGCGTCGCCATGGCATCAACATTCATACGAGAAATCGCAGCATCAAATTGTTCAAGACTACTTCTAACCTCAAACAATGTTGCATCACTATCTTGTCGAGCTTTAAGTGCATTGATTTTTCTATCAATGAGCACTAACTGCTCAGAAATGAGCTGCTGCTTGGCAATCAATAAATCTGCGGTGTCTTCATAACCTACCAGTGTTGACTTGTTTACGGGAATCTCTTCTCCGTTGGGTGCTATAACACGAAGCCGGAACGATGTTATATATCTCTCAAAACTCGTATTTTTTCTGATTACACCTTTTATTCTGTTGAGTTCTTCTTCGATTGGCTTTCGTTCGCAATGCAATACTTCTAAAGCAGTTTCGATATCATCAGCAGGAGAATCAAAACTGACTGTTTCTCCAAGCTTATTGATTTCTGCCTTGTATTTAGCCACATCAAGCATATGTCTATATTTTTGAATCTCACGCTTGACAGTAGATAGTCTTGCTGATAGTTCATCATTTGTTCGATTCGACAAGCCTCTGATCAGAGATTCTATGGAAAAACGAATATTACCTATAGCTTTTCCACGATTTAAGAGCGTCCAACCTTTTTCTTGATCAACATAGAATGCGCCAAGTAAATTATCAACCACTTCATCATTTGTTATCCCAAAAACTTGCGAATGGACGGCATTCTGCTCAATAGGGAGAGAATAACCTTTTTCAATGCCTTTATGAAGAACCTCGAGATAATCGCGGCTTCTTGTAAGAGTATACTCTTCTCCCATATCATCACACACGGTCAGTATTGTCTCGTAGTCAGAAAAACGAATACCACGTGTGTTTGGAATCTGATAACCCAAGGAATACATAATCATTCTAAGCAAAGTGGTTTTGCCAACACTATTCTTCTTACTGAAAATAATATTGACATTATTGTCAAACGAGAATGTAATCTGGTTATCGTTCAGAAGCGACATTTGCCTTGTACATACTTGTAAGGAGAGAAATCTCATAATTTCACCTTACCTTTGATTGTCGCAATAACGCTACGCTTCCTAAGAATATTGTACAGTGTAAGACGTATGACTATTTCTTTTATCGCAGGAGTGGCGCTTTTAATATCAAAGTAGTCATCATACGAGTGCCAACTCTCATCGATGAACATTTTTACCCGTTCTTTCGATGGCAATTCTGCTTGAAAATCATTGAAATCACTAAGAACTTTGGTTACGAATTCGAAACATTCACTGTTGTTATTTATCACGTTCTTGTACTTATCAACGATTTCGTCTATGTCGTTATCATCATAATCCTCAAGTGCAGCATCGTCCTCATTTACCTCGCAAAGTATGGCAATAATCGGCCAGACCATTCGCTTTTTCGTTATAGCGGTAGTTATTTGCGATGCGTTTACAGAAAATGTATGTTGCCATAGAGTCAACAGTTGACTTGTCGGTATTCTATGCGCACCGAGCTTATTAAGGAACTCTGTAGTTAATGTAGATAAAACTTTGAAGCGCTCTTCTTCGTTTTCGCCATGAAACTGCATAACACAAACCGACAATTGCGATGTGTCAAAATCATATCCATTTGCGTTACATATATCGTTGATGGTTTCCTTACATATGGTCGGCAATTCAGAAAAAGGTACTGTATTGACCGGACTGCTAAATTTGTACATCGTCGTGGTATCGTTAAAAGGGTTCGGAGAATTCGTTACAAAAACAAGCTGCTCGACATCAGGAAGCTTAGCAGCATTGTTAAGTGTCTTCAAGCCAGCTGATAACTTATCTTTTACATGGCTATAATCATCAGGACTCGTAACCGCTTTTGCTTGTGACATTAACATTTTCCCATCGGAAAAAGTTATTTCGATGTCTTCGGTAGAGCCTTCAACTTTAACTTTCGATGCTCTTTCTATGTTATTCAACATTAACATAATTGCTGCATTACTTTGAAATTCCCAACCGAACGCAGATGCCGATGCATTTGAAGACCTCATTGCTTCACCTCCCGATAATAATCAAGTTCTCCAATTACTAAAATGGATCAACGTTTTCTATACCATTACCTTGTTCATCAGTTCCTGGAACGAATCAACATGGTCGTAGGTCACAAGCCCAGTGGACAGCGATGAAAATAGTTTCTTTGCGCAGTCTATCTTTGCTTTCTCAATAGGGCGGAGGTTCAAGCTCTCCATGGTTCCCTTTGTTTCAGCAATGAAATAAACGTGTTTCACAGTACCCTCATGGAACACAATCGCCCAGTCCGGAGAGTAATGACCTACGGGTGTTGGTATGTAAAAGCCCTTTGGCAGCTTGGCATAGATAAAGACTTCCTGGGCGCTGTCAAGAGATTCCACAAATTTGCGCTCCACGCTCTGTTCTGCGGTGCCATCGGTATAGACGTAATCTTGAATTGCTTTTTGTGCGGCAAACGCTTCTGACAGCGGCTTTCCATGCTTTTCTGCCGTAAAGATACTGCTGTCATAACACCCCTCAATGGTGTCATATGTAATATGCTCGACAATCATTGTAGCTTTTTGCTCTTTTATCATGCGCGTCACTTTTGTAATGAACTCTTCAGGATTGTTTCTGAACATCATGAATTTCTCTGCGGAGATGCCTTTCAAAATGGCAGCAACAGTCCTGCGCGTCAACACCGTACCGGCAGCTATTTTACCAATCAAATCGTACTTAATTTGGCTGGCTTCCGCATGGTGAAGAGTGGAAGTACGTGTTTTCACTGTACCGAAACTTTCTCCGGCACGAAGTTGCTCGGCACTGATTTTTTGAAGCTGACTGGCTTGTGTAACGGTATATTGAAGCTGACTGACATATAGCTCTGCATCGATTACCGCAATGGCATTGCGAATCAGCTCATCAGAATCGAAGTCAACGGTATAAGCATAGTTGTGATTTATCGCGTTCCACAACGCCTGAAACTCTTTCTTGTGGAATCGTTCATTAAGCGGATTCTCCGGTGCCTTGGTTTGGTTGCCATCGGTGAACAAACCCTCAAGCACCTTGTCGTCGTAGATAGCCTGTACCAGTTGATGAACGCCATCGGTAATAGGCTTCAAGACTTCGGGAACAGGCGCAAGGGTTCCTGCTTTAGCTGCATTGCGATACTCGTCTGTTACACGGTCTTCTTCATCCACATATCCGTTCCGGACAAGGTATTGATAGATTGCACGAGCTTGGCGATTATCAATCTTGACCGGCTTACCGTCAATCTTTATCGTCTTCCCATCGAAGTATTCAATAGATGCCTTTGTTGGGCGATCATAAAGCACAGAACGTGTCTGAGATTGCAAATCGCGGACAAAGCTTGAGTAACCTTCACTGGCGATAACGGTCAAAACGTTAATGCCTTGAACCTGGTCGCCAAGGGTATCGTAGTCCATGCGGTTGCCCGTTTGATTTACACACAGGCGCAGGCCGCGCCCGACTTCCTGCCGTTTCTGTGTTCCGCTGTCTCCGCCGTGCTTCAGCGTACAAATCTGGAACACATTCGGATTGTCCCAGCCTTCGCGTAACGCAGAGTGAGAGAAGATGAAACGTGTGGGCTCCTCAAAACTGAGCAAACGCTCTTTATTCTTGAGAATCAAATCATACGCAGAAATGTCATCAGAAAACTCACTACCGCGTTTCAAGGAGCTATCCACAGAACGACCGGTTCTCTTATCGATACTGAAGTAGCCCTTGTGTGTATCCGCAGCCTCAATGCCGTCAAGATAGGCTAAATATGCGGGATTCAGAATTGTCCTATACTCGTTGAGCACGGAAACATACTCCTGTTCAAAGACAACGCCGTATTCGCCTAAGACTTCCTGCCCGTCAGCGTCATATTGACGGTAGTGTGCCACCTCATCAATGAAAAACAAGCTCAGTGTTTTTATGCCACGCATAAAGAGCTGTTCTTCCTTTTCAAAGTGGGAGATTATTGTCTCGCGGATTTGTACACGGCGCATATCAGCTTCTGACACATCACCGACTACTTCACCCTTATGAATCACATCCCCGTTAGAAAAGGTTACTGTGGCGGCAAATGGGTCGATTTCTGCGATGGAAAAGCCTTTATACTGCTCCATTTCATTCGAGACGAAGAACAGATTGTCACCGACACCCAGCGTTCGGAACTCACGATTTATTGACTTGTTATATGCTATCTCTATCTCCAACCGTACCATCGGCGGTTTCTTTTGAGACAGCAGTATTGACTCAAGATAGAGGTATTGGTCTGTGCCTCGGAAGTTCTTGACTTCAAAGCCCTTCACTTCAATTCGCTTAACAAGCTTCTTATTGAAAGCATCAAGAGCATCCAATACGTAAATCAGGTTATGCTGCTTGGCGTGTGTTGCGGAGTAGTTGAGACAGAATAGCGGATTGAATGTTTTAAGCGTCTTTTGCGTCACTTCGCCGCCCATTTTCTGCGGTTCGTCCATGATGATTATAGGACGGTTCGCGGCAATTACGTCGATAGGACGACGGCTTCCGAAGTTGTCGCGCTTCGTAAAGATAATACGCGCAGCGGCGTCGCCTCTGCGACCTTCAACATTCTTGTCTTCGTTCAAAGAGGCTGCAAACGCCTGTGTATTGATAATCATTACATTGATTCCGCTGTCAGACGAGAAACTATCCAGTTGCCCAAGGTTACTGCTGGAGTAGATGAAAAATCTTGCTTTCTTTTCATAATGCTCCATGAAATGATCTACGGTCATCTCAAATGATTTCTTTACGCCCTCACGGATAGCAACAGAAGGAACCACAACGATGAATTTGCTCCAACCGTAACGTCGGTTGAGTTCAAACATCGTCTTGATATACACATAGGTCTTTCCTGTACCGGTTTCCATCTCTACATCCAATGAACAGCAACCAAGATCACCTACCAGTTTGTCAGATAGGTGAATGTTGTTCTCTGCTTGAATGTCATGGATATTTTTCAGCAACTGTTCTCCGGTCAGCATGACAGACTCATTTTTATAGCCCATATCGTCCTGTTCGTCGAATAATGTCATTTGCGGATCCGGGAACAGCGTAAGCTGCTGCGAAGTCATAACAGGCTGCGCAGGTCTTTCGCCCATATCGCGCAGATATGTCGTGCCACTCGAATATGGCTGTCCCGTAAAGACGCGAACTGTGCTTTCAACGGCATCTGTTTGGTACTGTTGAACTTTAAAATGAAATTTCATTGTGTCACCTTCATTTCATGCGTGTCCCATAAGAACTTTACCAGCGTAATACTGCTTCCAACAGCTAATGCGGCATGACGAGATTGTAGCC